>Ga0155171_104_pt3 | contig 110053 bp, 114 predicted proteins | sample RifCSPhighO2_01_FD_106139 | JGI IMG/M metagenome (GOLD analysis project Ga0155171, IMG submission 106139) | Candidatus Peribacteria bacterium RIFCSPHIGHO2_01_FULL_55_13
CGCTGATGCGGTGGATTATGGGACTCACGGACGGCTGGCAACATCAGGAGCTTTTCTGGCGTATCTTCTTCGCTTCCTGTCTTATCCAGTGCGTATGGCTCGTTGCCGATATGGCCCGTAATCGTACGCGCGAGGAACGGCTAACGCTGTGTGGCTTGTGGTTATTCACAGGGGCACTTCTTTTGCAGGCCGGCACCCTCATGATGGCCACGATCACAGCGGTGGAGGCACTCTTCCTTTGCTGGATGCTGGCGCGTCCCGAGCTTCTCCGGAAGTGGAGCATCCTCATCGCTGCGCTTTGGCTGGAAATGCTTTTTGTGGCGTATCAAGGCACCCTCTTTGCACCGCTTGTGTGGCTTGCGCTTCAGAAATCCAATCTGTCTTTTAGCAAACGACTCACAGTATTCGTCGTGCCGATCATTCTTCTCGCACTCTACACCCTTACCAATCCCTTGGCGGTTGCGTCGCTTGGACTTGTTGGTGGCATGGGGAGGGGGGCAGACGTATCGGAAATTCTTCTGCACACTTTTAAATTATGGCTTATTGGCGGCAGCGGTGTTCTGAGCATTCTGGGACTTCTTGGGATGATCAGACATCGGCATTGGGCATTGTTTGGCACCTTTTTGCTCGTGACGATCTACTGCGGTGTTTCCTACCGCGAATACTACGCGATCCTCTTCGCGCCGTTGTTTATTGCAGGCGCTGCCCTGCCTTCCCAAAAGATTGCCTCTCCCGCGTTCCACCTTGCATTACAAATGGTGATCGGAGTCCTGCTGTTCCTCTATATACCGTTTGCACCGCTTTCTACTGCCCGTGCCGTGCGCGCAGCTTTGGACGATGCCGGAATCGCGGGCCCTGTTCTTATTAACGGTTCCTTCGGGCATGAGTGGCAATATCTGATGCCGGGGCCGGTCCGAAAATACAACAGAGAAGAGGTCGATTCAGCCGTTGCTGTCATCTGTTCTCCGCCGGGTGTATGCGTGGAAGCAGACCATCGTCTGATGGACGAGAGTGGATTCAGAATGTACCCCGGATACGGTGATGAGGTGTGGATACGGAATCAGATTCCGTAGTACTCCCGATACCAATCGACAAACTTTTTCACTCCTTCTTCAATCCTTGTTTTTGGCTTGTAGCCAAGCATCTTCTGCGCTTTGGAAATGTCCGCTGATGTCGAAACAACGTCGCCGATCTGCATTGGGAGAAATTCTTTTTTGCCTTCTTTTCCGCATGCTTTCTCGACGGCGCTCACATAGTCCATCAACTCTTCCGTTTTTCCTCCGCCAAGGTTATAGATCTCATACGGATCATTGCGATCAATGGCGGCAATCACACCGGAGACGATGTCGTCGATGTAGGTGAAGTCGCGCTGCATTTTTCCATGGCCGAAGATCGGCAGGGTCTTTCCTTTCATCACTGCATCCGTGAACAGGAAGAGCGCCATGTCGGGGCGGCCCCACGGCCCGTAGACCGTGAAGAAGCGGAGTCCCGTGCTGCGAACGCCGTACACGGAATGGTAGACGTAGGCCTGCAGCTCGTTGGCCTTCTTCGTGAATCCGTAGATCGAGATCGGATGATCCACCGGGTGACTTTCCGAAAACGGCTGTTCCTTGTTGTCGCCGTAGACGGCGCTTGTGGAAGCGTAAATCAAGCCGCCGATCTTATGCGTTCTCGTCGCCTCGATGATTCTGTTAAACCCGACGACGTTGTCCTGTAAAAAGATATCCGGGTTATCGAGGGAGTGGCGGACGCCGGCTTGGGCAGCGAGGTGGCAGACGCGGGTGACGATTTGCGATTTGCGATTGATGATTTGCGATTTGTCGCTGCTGCTTGTGAGAGCATCGAATGCATTATCAAGAGTTTTTGGATCCGTGATGTCGCCGCGGACGAGGGTGAAGCCTTTCTCTTTCTCCAAAATCGCATTGCGGGCGACTTTGAGCGTGGGGTCGTAGTACTCGTTGAAGTTATCGATTCCGATTACCTCGTCTCCGCGCTTCAGAAGCGCCTGTGCGACGGAGAAGCCGATGAAGCCGGCCGATCCTGTAACGAGTATGCGCATGCGAAAACATCTTATCATTAATGACCAATGACCAAATTACAATGACCAAACAATAACCAGTACACCCTGATCCCCTGGTTTTGTTCATTGAGTATTTCTCCTGCCTGGTCATTGTAATTTGGTCATTGGTCACTTTATCGCACTCCTACTCCCCAGTAGGTCAGCCCCGCATCCCGCACTTCCGCAGGGTCATACACATTCCGACCGTCAAACAGTTCCTTTCCCCGCATGATTTCTTTTAATTTCCGCAGATCCACGCCACGGAAGGCATCCCATTCTGTGAGAAGGACGACGGCATCCGCTTCTTTTGCGGCATCTATCGGGGAAACGGCATACGTCACTTTCTTTTTGAGGATGGCTTTCGCTTTCTCCATCGCCACAGGATCGTGGACGGAAACCTTGTGGCCGGCGCGCGTGAGTAACGGAATCAGATCCAGGCTCGGCGCTTCGCGAAGATCATCCGTTTTCGGTTTGAACGAAAGCCCCCAGATGGCGACCGTGGCATTGGGCGGAAGCGTGCCGAGAATCTTTTTGAAGAAGCGCTGACGCTGGCGGTTGTTCATATCATGCGTCGCTTTTACAAGAGGGAGGGGGACACCGGTCTCTTTGCTGAGCGCGATCAGGGCCTTCACATCCTTCGGGAAACAGCTGCCGCCGTAGCCGATGCCGGCATGCAGGAAGCGCGGACCGATGCGGTCATCGAGCCCCATACCTGCAGCAACCTCTCGGACAGATCCTCCTGTTGTTTCGCAGAGTTCACTGATCATATTAATGAACGAGATCTTGTTCGCCAGGAACGCGTTGCTTGCGTACTTCACAATCTCCGCCGATTCGCGCGTCATGAAGAGGAGCGGTTTTCCGACTCGCGTGAGCGGCTGATAGATGTCCTCCATCACATGCTTCGATTTCTCATCACCATTGATTCCGACGACGATACGATCCGGCTGCATGGTGTCATGGACGGCATTTCCCTCGCGGAGGAATTCCGGATTGCTGATGACGGGAATCTTGTGGGGCACTTCGCGCTTGCGGAGCACTTCCGCGATCAGGTCCTCGCATTTCTTTCCGGTTCCCACCGGCACGGTGGACTTATTCACAAAGACGAGATCATTCTCCGCGTGCTCGGCCACCGACTGCGCCACAGTGAATACGGCGCGGAGGTCAGCCGAAAAGTCGGCATTCGGAGGAGTGGCGACCGCGGAGAAGATCACCTGTGCACCCGGCATCGCTTCCGAAAGCTCGGTCGTAAATGAAAGTCTGCCGCTTGCGAGGTTCCGGACGATCAATTCTTCGAGCTCCGGCTCGTAGATGGGGGATTTTCCGGACTTCAGAAGCTTCACTTTGGCTTCGTCGATATCCACGCCGATGACTTCATGGCCGAGCTCCGCAAAGCAGGCTGCGGAAACCAGGCCGACATATCCGGTACCGACGATTGCTATCTTCATACGTGAGAATACTAGAGTATTAGAATACTAGAGTACCAGGAAAAGGTCGCACGCTTTTTCATGTCGTCCTAGTATTCTAGTACTCTAGCCCTTACATCGTGCCCAAGCGCATCCTGATCACCGGCTCCATCGCCTACGACCTCCTCCTTTCGTATGAAGGTTCGTTTGCCGATGCGATCAAAGGGGGATCCATCGACCGGCTTTCCGTGAGCTTCTTCGCGCCGCATCTTAAGCGCCACCGCGGCGGCACGGGCTCCAACATTGCATGGAACCTGAGGCTTCTTGGCGGCAATCCGTTACTCGTGGGGACAGTTGGTACGGACGGAGGGGAATACTGCGCGCTCATGGAAGAGCGGGGTATTGATACGTCACACGTCGAACGGAGAAAAGACAGCATCACGGCGACGGCGATTATCGGGACAGATAACGGCGAGCGGCAGATTGCATTCTTTCATCCCGGCGCGGATTCACTGGGTACGTGGCCCGCCTACGCTTCTGAGGAAGCTTCGGTGGGCAGGCCAAATCTCAATGAGGAACGCGATGATATTGCATGGGCGATTGTCGGTGCGCGCAATCCTGTTCTCATGATGGAAGCTGCGCGATGGTGCGGTAAAGCGGGATTGGCTCTTCTCTTTGATCCCGCGCAGCAGATCATCGCGCTGAGTGCGGATGAATTACGATCGGCGATCGGAGCAAGCAGGGGAGTCATCTGCAATGAATACGAATGGAGTGTGCTTTCCGAGCGGACAGGAATGCAGGCAGAGGACATTCTGCAGACAGCGGAATTTCTGATTGTGACGCAGGGGGATAAGGGAGTCGAGCTCTACGAGAATGCAAAAAGCAAAAATAAAAAAGCAAAAATTCCCGCCTGCAGAGCTGATCAGGTGATCAACCCGACCGGAGCAGGGGATGCATTCCGTGCAGGACTATTATTCGGTTTAGAAAAGAAATGGGATCTTGCGGATTGCTGCAGACTCGGCGCTGCGATGGGATCATTTGTTGTGGAGATTGAGGGAACTCTGTTGGAAGGCCTTGATATAGATGTCGTCGGACAAAGAGTGCAGCAAACCTATGGCAAAACTCTTCCTCTCCTGTAACAATCCCCCCATGTCTTACGTCAAAGACCCTTCTCTTGCCGCGCAAGGAAAACTGAACCTCGAAATCGCCGAGAAGCGCATGGGCGCCCTCATGCTTTTGCGCGAACGTTTTGCCAAAGAGCAGCCCTTCAAGGGCCTCACGATCGGCATGGCATTGCATGTGACCAAGGAAACGGGAATTCTTGTCCGTACGCTCAGAGACGGCGGTGCCAAGGTCGCGATCACCGGATGTAATCCTTTGAGTACCCAGGATGACGTAGCTGCTGCGCTTGCCGAAGAAAAGGATGTTCTTGTTTGGGCGTATAAAGGAGAGAGCAAGGAGGACTACTACAAGTTCCTCACGGCTGTTATCGCAACCGAGCCCGATATCACGATCGACGACGGCTGCGACCTCGTCACGGAAATCCATACGAAGCACCCGCACCTGCTCCAGAAACTTCTGGGCGGCTGCGAGGAGACGACCACAGGCATTATTCGCCTGCACTCCATGGTCCGAGACGGCGCCCTCAAGATCCCGATGGTGGCGGTGAACGATAACAAGACCAAACACCTCTTTGATAACTACTACGGCACGGGCCAGTCCACATTCGATGGCATCCTCCGCTCTACCAATCTTCTTATCGCCGGAAAGACTGTCGTGGTTGTCGGCTACGGAAGCTGCGGCAAAGGAGTCGCGATGCGCGCCAAGGGGCTCGGAGCCAACGTGATCGTCACGGAAGTGGATCCCTTTGCGGCGCTTCAGGCTGCGATGGACGGCCACCGTGTCCTTCCGATGGCCGAAGCCGCGCCCGTTGGCGACCTCTTCATCACCGTAACAGGAAACCTCAATGTCATCCGTTACGAACACATCGAGAAAATGAAAGACGCTTCCGTGCTCGCGAACTCCGGCCACTTCGATTGTGAACTTGATCTCAAGGCTCTGGAAAAAATGGCACGTCGCAAGCGCCGAGTACGTCACTATCTCGATGAGTACATGCTCAAAGATGGCCGCATCATTTATGTAGCCGGAGAGGGGAGACTCGTGAACCTGGCCTCGGCTGAAGGTCACCCGAGCGAAGTGATGAGTATGAGTTTCCTGGGTCAGGCGCTGGCCTGTGAGTATCTGGTAAAGAACCGCGGAAATCTGAAACCCGAAGTCATCACGCTGCCCGAAGAAATCGATCAGCAGATTTCCGCGGCGCAGCTCGCGATCATGGGTGTAAAAATCGATAAGCTTACGGCGGAGCAAGAGGCGTATCTGAAGAGCTGGAAAGAGGGGACGTAGTATCTGTTTCTTTTTCGGACGACACACACCAAGAATGGCATTGTTTGGCCTTAAAACACCTCTACAGAGTGGTACCGCTGCGCCGGTACATACTCTTGACAGTCAAGAAAACTGGACTACTATCTTTTCAACGTGAACGTTCCCCATCTCCTCCTTCCGGTCTCCTTTATTCGCTGCATGAAGCAGACGGAAGGGATTGCGTAAGAGGTATACCGGAGAGCGAAGCATCCCTTCCCACCCAAAGAAGGTTCGTTTACGTAGAACTAGGACAAGATCCTTCACACCACCGAAGTACGTATACTGCTCTGTCTCTCTTGGAAAGAGACTCTGGCATTCGCTGGAGATTCGGCAGAGTAACAAGTTTTTAGGAGGGACATCAATGTCCAAGAACGTCTCAGGGGAACGGCTAGCGATGATTTACGGTACCCGAAAGGGTGCTAAGAAAACGAGCCCCTCCGCCAAACAGCGGAGGAGAAGAAAGGGGGCGAAGGCCTCCTAAATCTGGGCAACTATGCCCTCCTAATTATTCGGCCCGGTCTGCTGCAAAGCGGACCGGGCCTCGTCTCATTCTTGAGTCCGAGCAGTGTGCGCATTTCAATCTAAAACACAAATCAAAGTCATTATATCGATATTTGACATTATACAAAAAAAGTATACGATTTAACTCGTTCCGGTCTCCATTTCTTCCCCCTCCCAGCCATGACGAAATTCGAGGAAAAGTTTCCAGACGTGCTGGGGGTTGATCATACCGACGTAGCGCCCTCACCTCGTGATCTTCTCCAGGAGAAGGGTGTTTTGATAGATCCTAATATGCCAGCTGATAGCGTGTATTTTACACACGCTCTCGCCCTTACTCTCGATCATGAAAGGGCTATGGCAGAAGACAGTATGAAACCTACTCTTTTGCAAAATGCCCAAGAAGAAGATCCTGATTTTGATCACACGCGTCAGTCTCAGGCGTAACGCACGATCTTCCATCAGTATTCTCTCTCCATCGGAGTATCCTGTACTCCATGAGTCAGAACACTGAAGTCGCAGGCTTGTTTCGCCAGATCGCCGCGCTCCTCCAGGCGGGTGCAGGCATGAAAGATGAGAATGTTTCCTTTAAAATCCGCGCGTATGTGAATGCGGCAAAGATCATCGAAGAATTGCCACAGGATATTGGTGCATATGGTGGCGTGAAAGAATTGAAGCAGCTTCCCGGCATCGGTGACGCGACGGCAAAGAAGATCGTGGAGTATCTGGAAACAGGAAAGATGGAAGCTTTGGAGAAACTGCGCAATGCGAGCGGGGGAGTGAGCGCGGAGCTTTTGGGCGTGGAAAACCTTGGGCCCAAGCGTGCGATGCTCATCCAAAAAGAACTCGGCGTCACCACGGTTTCGGGGCTTATGAAAGCCGCAAAAGAGGGGAAGCTGCGTTCCCTTCCGCGGTTTTCCGCACTCATTGAAAAGAAGATCCTTGAAAGCGCCGGTCGCTCCAAAGAACGGTCGACGCGGTTTCCTCGCGAAGAGATTCAGGACGATGTGGAAGCGCTTCTTAAAAAAATCCGTGCGGTGGAAGGAGTAGAGCGGGCGGAAGCCGCAGGGTCGTATCGCCGTAAACAAGCCACGGTCGGAGACATCGATACGCTCGTCGTCACCAAATCACCGGCAGCGGTATCTGATGCCATCGCGAAGCTTCCGTTTGTTCGCAATGTAGTGGCGCACGGCGATAAGAAATTATCCTATGATCTTAAAAGTAGTATTCGCGTCGACACTCGATTCGTCGCCAAGAGCCAGTGGGGTTCTGCTTTGCTCTACTTCACAGGATCAAAAGAGCACAACATTGCGATGCGTATCGTGGCGATCAAAAAAGGATGGAAACTCAGCGAGTACGGATTATTTGATGCAAAAGGGAAGGTGATTGCTTCGAAAGAGGAAAAGGATATCTATCAAAAATTGGCCTTGCCCTACAAAGAGCCGTGGGAAAGAGGGTGAAATTCAAGAATTCGGAATGCGGAATTCGGAATTTTTGTCTAAAGTCCTCTCTACGGAGAGGTCGCATAGTGGCCTAGTGCGCACGCTTGGAAAGCGTGTAGACCTGAAAGGGTCTCGGGGGTTCGAATCCCCCCCTCTCCGCCATGTTCACATACAAGAACCGCGCCCGGGATGGGCGCTCTCGGGGGATTCCTTATCCTCTATTTCGCGTGCCCGCTGGCCCAGCAGACCATCTTCGCACAGAGCGAGATGTTGAGCCCAAAGGCGATGAGCGCGAGCGATGCGCCGCTGCCGCCGAAGGCGATGCCGCTACCCGTGAGATGCGTGTTCACCACTCCCATCATCGCCGCAAGGGAGGTGATGAGAAGCAGGAACGCCACAAGGCCAATAAGAACAGAGCAAGCGCTTCCAGAGCCGGTGGTTTTCTTCTTGATGAGTGCCATAGTGGAGATGAGCGTAGCGCGTATGCCTTGTATCTGCAATTGGCAGGAAAGAAAGGAGTGAGGAGCTAGGTGGAAGCGGAGGAAAAACTGCTATCCTGTGCGGGTATGAAGCTCTCCCTGGAATGGCTTTCGGAGTTCGTGACCTTCACGACCACCGATCCCGAAGAGATTGCACGGCGCCTGACAGCGCACGTGGGTGAAGTCGACGATGTCGAAATTCAGGGGAAGTATCTGAAGGATTGCTGTGTGGGCAAAGTGAGCAACCTCCGCAAGCACCCGGGCGCCGACAAACTGAATCTTTGCAATGTGGAGACCGATCGCGGCGTGAAGAACATTGTCTGCGGCGGCACGAACCTGCGCGAGGGGATGCTTGTTGCGTTTGCGCATGTGGGAGCAACGGTGAAGCACGGCGATGAAAAGATGACACTCAAAGAAGCCAAGATTCGTGGGGAGAAGAGCGAAGGAATGATCTGCGCGGCGGAGGAGCTGGAACTAAAGGATATGTTTCCGGCGAAGAAGGAAGATGGGGAACGGCCCGTCATCGAACTGAAAGTGGAAAGTGGAAAGTGGAAAGTGGGGATGTCACTCAAAGAAGCATTGGGCATGGATGATGTGGTCTTTCACATCGATAACCATGCGATCACGCACCGGGCGGATCTTTTCTCGCACATTGGATTCGCACGTGAGTGTGTGGCGATAGGGATTGCGAAGTGGAAGAAAAAGCCCGAATTCAAGGCTTCGAAAGCGGGCAAGCAGGCATTGCCATTCAAACTCATTGTCGAAGAAAAGAAGCTGATGCCGCGGTACTGCGCGTGTGTCATTGAGATTGATGGGCTTGGGGAGACGCCGGCGTGGATGAAGAAGCGCCTGAGGGCCGTAGGCTGGAGGCCGCTGAATCTTCCTGTCGACATCACCAACTACGTGGCCACAGAAGTCGGCGTGCCGCTCCATAGCTTCGATCTCGACGACATCCGTGGCGATGTGCACATGCGGAAAGCCAAAGAAGGGGAAAAGATCACGACGCTCGATGGCAAAGAATGGAAGTTGCCAGCGGGGGCTCTCATTTTGAGCGACGACGAAGGAATCTTCGACATGCTTGGGATCATGGGAGGGCTCCGGAGTTCCACGAAGAATTCCACCCGCCGCATTTACCTTCACAGCGCTTCGCTCGATCCCGTTTCCATCCGATTCACCGTCATCGCCACGGGTCATCGCACGGATGCCGCCACTGTCTACGAAAAGACTGTGCCGCATATCACGACCGAACAGGGGTTTTTCCGCGCTCTTCAATTATTTCTCGAGCTTGCCCCGGGCGCGCGTGCCGGCTCCAAGATCGAGTCATACGGGGACAACGGAGAAGGGAAGCCGATCACATTCTCCGCTTCATATGCGGAAGGAAAGCTGGGCACGGCCATTCCAGAGAAGACGATCGTGAAAATTTTTGAAGATTTGGGGTGCGTTGTACGAGCGCAAAAAGGAACCCTTCGACTTGGCTCAGGGCAAGCAAGCAAAAAGGAAAAGTCATTGGCGGTCACTCCTCCGCTCTGGCGCCTGAAGGATCTGAATGGGCCGCATGATCTGGTGGAGGAAGTGGGCCGCGTCTACGGGTTCGACAAAATCCCGGTCACGCTGCCCGAAGCTTCCATTGCGCCGCCCGCGCGCGACAAGCGCATCCACCACCTTCGCGATGCCCTTGGCGCGCTTGGGTACATGGAGCTGGTGCCGCTTTCCCTCGTGGGCCCGGAGCTTCTGAAGAAATGCAATCTGGATCCTGCCAAGTGTGTGCAGGTGGAAAACCCCATTGGGGAAGAAGTGAGCATCATGCAACCCTGTGTGATGCCGCAGATTCTGGATCACGCGTCGCGGAACATGCTTCTGGTCGGCGACGCGCTCAAGACGTTCCACATCGGCAAGATTTTTCTTTCCGGGGGAGGGGAGGTCCTCGCATTCGGAGCGCTAATCGCCAGCCGCAACGAGACCACGCCTGCCACGGAGCCGTTCCTCCGGCTCAAACGCGATGTTCTTACCGCGCTTTTGCATGCGGGATACCAGGCCGAAGTTACGCCGGGTGAACCCACGCCCTCCACAGCCCATCCCGGGCGCGTGGGCGATATCAGCGTTGAGGGAAAAACGTTCGGAAAGCTTTTTGAAATCCATCCGGCGGTCCGTGAACGGTTCGATCTTCCGCACCGCGCTGCCGGCGTCACGATGGATTTGGATGTTCTTTTGAAGATTGCGCCCAAAGAACGTCATGCGAAGGCGCTGCCCCAGTTCCCCGCCATCACCTACGACGTCACGATGACACTTGATCGTAGCAAGGTGCTCAAAGGAATCCTTGAGAAGATCCGTATATCCTCACCACTTCTGGAATCCGTCGAAGTGGCGGATATCTACTCGGGGAAGCCGCTATCGAAAGAGCAGTACAATGTCACCGTTCGTTGCACCTATCGGAGCCCGGAGAGGACGTTGACGGAAGAGGAGGTGAAGGAGGCTCATGAAGTCTTGATGAAAGGGGTGGCCTGACCATTTACGATTGACGATTTCTGATTTGCTGTTTGCAGCTGAAAATCGTAAATCCACAAATTGTAAATCGTAAATCGGTTATACTGCTAAGCCCATGTCCATTGTGACCAAAACTGGCGATACGGGAATGACCGGACTCTATGGGTCCGGACGCGTTTCGAAGGCTGCTCCGCGCATTGAGGCGTATGGAACGGTGGATGAACTCAATGCCGTCCTTGGCGTTGTCCTTGCAGAACTCGATCTCCCCATCATCATCCGTGGGCAGATTACAGCCGCGCAGAATGCACTGTTCATCGTGGGGAGCGACTTGGCGACGCCGGATGCATCGATCCAGGTCCCGCGTGTTTTGCCTGAGCATACGGCGGCTGTCGAACGCTGGGTCGTTGCTTTGGAAACCACACTTCCTCCTCAGAAGAAATTTCTGCTTCCAAGTGGGTCAAGGACGGGTGCCCTGCTTCATCAGGCCCGCAGTATCTGCCGCCGGGCGGAACGTTGCGTGGTCTTCCTCGCGGAGAAGGAGGGGATCAACAAAGAAGTTCAGATGTATCTGAATCGATTGAGTGATTATCTCTTCCTCGCGGCACGATCGGCAAATGTATCGAATGGGTGTCCGGAGACGGAGGTGGATTATAGTGGTTGGGACGCCTGAGGTACCGGAAGCATCGTCCAAAAATTCAGCGCCGCCAACGCTGCGAATATCACCAGAAGCGGAATCGCGATTACAATCAACTTCACCCACGATGCCTTTTCTCCGTGATGCACCGTCCGGTAAAAACTTGTCCCGCCGTAGAGTATTCCCGCAAGCGCCAGGGGAAGATCGGCTACCTGCATCCACCAGCCGGGCCATACGCTGCCGATGCTATTTCTTAAAAGCAGGTATCCGAGGAAGTAGCTGCCGGCGAGGAGGTAGAAGAGGAGGCCGGTGAAACGTTGGAGGAAGGGGGACATTGGAAAATATAGTACCATCTTTCATAAGAACATTTGCCATTGTCCATTTGCGATTTGCCATTCAATGACAAGTGATAAATGGCAAATGGAAAATTCATTATTTCCACTTCTTCATATTCACCACCACCCTCTTTCTGCCCTGGGCACGACGGCGGTTCAGGACTTTGCGTCCGTTTGCTGTCTTGCTCCGGCGAAGGAAGCCGTGCCTGCGTACCCGCTTTCTCCAGCGTAATTTGGCTAACATTGCTGGCGTAGCTTAGCCGAAGAGTGGAAAATGGAAAGTATAAAATGCAAAAACAACGTGATTTTCGTCATTCTCAATTCTCCATTCTCCATTCTCCATTTCTCTCATGTTTACACTCGACCGCCTGAAATCCGGACTCCCTGTTCTTACTGCTGCTACCGAAGGAACCGCTTCTGTCACCGTTCTCGTCTTCGCCGGAGCAGGATCACGGTACGAGACCAAGAAGGATACGGGCATCGGACATTTCCTTGAGCACATGTTCTTTAAAGGGGGAAAGAAGTACCGCAACACCAAGGAAGTGAGCGTTGCCATCGACGGCATCGGCGGGGACTTCAACGCGTTTACCGGCAAGGAGTACGCGGGGTATTACGTCAAAGTCGCTGCGGATCACGCCGATCTCGCGTGCGATGTCATCAGCGACATGCTTGTGAACGCGACGTTTCCGCAGGAGGAAATCGAAAAGGAAAGGGGAGTGATCATGGAAGAGGCCCGCATGTACGAAGACACGCCGATGTACCGTGCGGGATGGGATTTCGAGCTCCTCCTCTACGGCGATTGTGCGCTCGGCTGGGACACGATCGGTACGGAAGAGGTCATCCGCAGTGTTTCGCAAAAGGATTTCCAGAAGCACAAAGATGAGCTTTATACATCAGACAACCTGGTGGTCACGTTCGGAGGAAAGATCGGCGAGAAGCAGGCGATGGAACTCTCCAACAAGTATTTCGGAACGATCGGAGGAGCCAAGGCGAAGGAATTCGCACCTATGCAGAGCTACGGCACGCGCAAGGTATGGCTGCGGACCAAGAAAACCGAGCAGTCGCATCTCGTCCTCGGCGTTCCCGGCCCTTCCGCGCTCGACAAGGACCACTTCACACACAAGCTTCTCTCCATCATCCTCGGCGGCAACATGAGCTCCCGCATGTTCCTGAATATCCGCGAAGCCAAAGGACTCTGCTACTACATCTCCACGGAGACAGACAGTTATCTGGATGCCGGATGCCTCTCCACCAGAGCCGGCGTCGATCAGTCCCGCCTCCACGAGGCCATCACCTTGATCTTGAATGAGTACTCCGAGTGCCGGGAGAAGGGGATTACCGGCGAAGAGCTTTTCCGCGCCAAAGAATTCCTGAAAGGAAAGATCACGCTGAGCCTGGAAGACAGCGAGGAGCTGGCGCACTTCTACGGAAAACAGCAGCTGCTGTACCCCAAAGTCCGCACCATCGAGGAATACTTCAAGGAGATCGACAAAGTCTCTGAGGAGCAGGTGAACTTACTTGCCGCGAAGCTTCTGAAGCCAGAAGAGATGCGGCTGGTGGTAATCGGCAGCGAGGATAACGAGGCGAAACTGACCGGTCTCCTCACGGCATAAGGTGGTTATGTTATGTCGGTTTCATCCTTGATTTCTCCTACAAGCTGCTCAAGCACATCTTCCAGCGTCACAAGCCCCACGATCTGTTTCTGTTCCCGTACCATGGCCAACTGTGCGGCATTATTCCGTAGAATATTGAGCAGACTGTCACACGGAAGATCCGCATCAACGGTCAGAATGTCGCGTATGAGGGGGGTGATGGGGGCGCTGCCTTTTCCGTCGGCTACGGCCGAGAGGATGTCGCGGCTCAGGATGTATCCGCGCGTGTCATGGAACGAAGATCCGATGACCGGATAGCGGGAAAAGTGATGATGAAAAACGGTCTTTGCTGCCTGCTCGATTGTCGCATCCGTCTTGATGCACACCATCTGCTCGCCCTTGATCATAATGTCTCTGACCTTGCGGTCATTGAGGACGAATGCCCGATGGATGAACTGCTGTTCGTCGGCATCGATGTGGCCGGCGCCTCCGCCGATATTGGCGAGTGCGCGGATCTGTTCTTCTGTGCCTACCTTGCGCTTTCCGGATTTGAACAGACGCACGATGCGTTCCAGAACAAAGACCAGCGGATAGAGCAGGGTGATCAGGAGCAGCAGAAGCGGCGCGATCCGGCGGCTGATACGCGGTGCATTGTGCGCACCAAAGGATTTCGGGATGATTTCCGAGAAGATGATCGTGGCAAAGGTGAGGAATGCGGTCATGTACCCGATGGCGTTGCTGCCGAAGAGCGCGACGGCCTTCTGCCCGGCGAGGATCGGCCCGAGGATGTTTGTTACATTGGTACAGATGACGATCACAATGATGGCGCGTGTGGTATGCCGCAGGAGAAATTTCAATTCCTTCGCGCCCAACTTCTTTTTATTGATCATCACTTCCACCTCCGCCGGGGTCACATTGAGCACGGCAGCATCGATCATCGCGAAAAACCCCGAGATGGCGACAAAAACGGCGACGATCAGTAAAAGTTCGATCATGAATTGGCATGGTAGAGGGTGGATGGGGCTGCATCCAGCAGTTCGCAGCTTTTCGGATATCGGGGTATCCGTATAGTGGGATAGCGGAGCAGGCATCGTTTTGGGATTTTCCGGATATTCCGATATCCGGATACCCCGATATCCGGTACACTTCTCCCCGTCATGCTTCTGCGTCGCCTTGTTGCTGCCCTTCTCGGATCCGCGTTTCTCCTCTCCGCGCAGCCGGTATTCGCCGAGCGCGATATCCACCCGCCGGAGGACGTGATGCAAAGGATCAAACGCACATGCAAGAAGTTCGACAGCAAAGACAATATTCGCTGCGAATCCCGTGAAAAGCAGAAATGGTGGGCGAGCCTGCGGCTTACCCGCACTCCAAAGAAAGCCTACGATCTCTACGATCAGATGGATCTGGGGCAGGGGCATTTGCGTGCGCGCCTTCAGGAGGAGCGTCGGCAGGAGCAGCGTCGTGGCGTACAGGACCGTACGACCTACCGGCAGCTCAAACCCGTTCAGAACGTGAATACAGAGCGCCGTCCATATCTCAACGATCTGCAGCAGGCGCGCCTGGAATGCCAACTGAAGCCGCCGGGCCGCCAGCGCTCCGTCTGCATGGACGAAGTGGGCAACTGGGCCAGAAAGCTCATGCAGGCCGAAGCGCCGTCGCAGCGGTACCCCGCCCAGTAAGCCCCGATTCAGTTGCAAGGACATGCGCTCTCTGCCACATTGCTTCCACATTTTTTCCGTACCCCATGCAACGCACCCTCATCCTTCTGAAACCCGACGCCGTCGACAAACGCATCTGCGGCAAAGTGATCGACCGCTTCGAGCGCGCCGGACTTGATATCCGCGGCTTCAAAATGATCCGCCTCACTCCGGCGGTGCTCAAGGATCACTACGCTCACATCGTAGCCAAGCCCTTCTATCCGGAGGTGGAAAAGTTCATGGGATCGCTGCCAGTGATTGCTCTGGTTCTTGAAGGAGATGACGCCGTCGCCAAAGTCCGTGACATGCTCGGCGCGACCGACAGCCGCAAAGCAGCCCCCGGGACTATTCGCTCCGAGCTGGGCGTGGACCAGATGGTGAACGTTGCCCATGCGTCCGATTCGCCGGAAGCGGCGGAGGCGGAGGTGAAGAGGTTCTTTAAGCCGGAGGAGTTGTTCAGCTACTAAGGATTCAAAGGATTCAGAAGATTCAAACGATTCAGAGGAAGGTCCTTTGAATCCTCTAAATCTTTTTAATCCTGTTATTCCTTTTCCTCCTTCGTCACATCCTCCCCATCCACCAGCCATTCAAGTGCTGCCTGCATCTGCGGGTCGTTTTTATTCTCGATGTCCTCCCGCGTGCGCTCTACGGCGATATCGGGGATTACTCCTTCAGAGCTTAAGTCTCTCCCTCCCGGCGTGAGCCATTTGGCCGTCGTGACACGGATAGAGCTTCCGCCCGGAAGATCAAACACTTCCTGCACCGTGCCCTTGCCGAAGCTCTTCTTGCCGATGATCGTCGCGCGCTTGTGGTCCTGGAGTGCGCCCGCGAGGATTTCTGAAGCCGAAGCGGAGCCTTCGTTGATCAGCACGACCATGGGGATGTCTCCGGCAATCGGGCGGCCAGTCACGTAGTGATGAATCGGCTCTCCCGTGCGGCGCTGCACGCTCACGACTTTTCCTTCGGAGAGGAAGAAGGAGACTAAGTCCACGGCGCCTTCCAGGTAGCCTCCGCCGTTGAAGCGGACATCGAAGACAAGGCCGGTCAGATTGTTCTTCATCAGTTCCTCAAGCGCTTCCTGTGCTTCCTCTACGGAATCATCGCCGAACTGGTTCAGGGCGATGTAGCCGATGGTTCCGCCCGTTGCGGTTTCCTTAAGCTCGAACTCCACGCTTGGCACGTGGATTTCGTTGCGGACGATCTGGAGCGTGATGAATTCATTTTCGCCGCTGCGTTCGATCGTCAGTTCCACGGTGGTGCCCTTTGGCCCGCGGATCTTGTCCACGACCTGCACCAGGCTTTTGCCTGTCACATCCTCTCCATCCACTTTGAGGATCACGTCTTCGGGAGCGAGGCCCGCTTCCGCCGCGGGCGAGCCCTTGATCGGCGCGACGACCACCACGAGGCCGTCTCTGAGCGTCAATTCCGCGCCGATGCCCTCCAGCGTTCCCTGGAGAGACTGATGGAACTGCTGGTTTTCCGTAGGCGTCATGAAAACGGTATACGGGTCTTCGAGGGCTCCCACCATTCCTCCCACGGCTCCGTAGAGCATCTCCTGGGTCTTCATCTTCTCCGGCGCGATGTAATGCTTCTGCAGCAGTCTCCACACGCCCCACATGAGCGCGGGATTCACCTCTTTTTCGGGATCCTGGATCACCGTTCCGCTTGCCGTCTGGCCGCTATAAAGCAGTTCCAGGTTTTCCTGGATGTCCTGAAGCTCCCGTTCCTGCATGGCCATCCCGAGCTGCCACCCGAGGACCAGGGTGAAGATCGGAAGCAGCGTGCAGGTGAATAAACGTACGGCGCGGGTCATGAGGAATAGTGTATAGGGCGTAGGGCGTAGGGGGTAGGGTTGTTACCGACAATCTGCGGTTTTTACTCCGGCAGAGCGGGCATCGGATGCATACTAGAGTCGTGAAAGAATCCACTGCATCACTTCGGCCCGATATGCGCGTCATCGATATTGTTACGCTTGTGCCGCAAGCGGCTGATGTGATGGCGGCGTGGGGTCTGCATTGCAGTGGATGTTCTGTCGGCGGACTCGAATCATTGGAAGAAGGATGCAAAGCGCATGGCTATGGGGAAGAGGAGATCCGGTTGCTTCTGGAAGATATCGAAGAAGCGCGTGGGGCGACGTCTGCGCGGCCGGCCTCCATCATCATTACGGCTCCCGCTGCCCGCGCCATCCGCGCCATCGGCGAGCAGGAAGGAAAATTACCGAGCGAAACAGCGGGGCTCTCGGTGATCGTCGACGGAGAAGGGGGATTCTGCATGGAGTTTTGCGACGCACCCGAAGAAGGGGACCGCATCTTCCTCAATACCGAAGAACCTGACGTGCGCGTGTTTGCGTCGCCGCTCACACTCGGCCGTATTGGCGGCGCAACGATCGATTTCCGTGACGGTCGCTTCAAACTCGATCTTCCAGAGGATTCCTGTGCGTGCTTAGAGCAAAGTTGTGGCTGCGCGACCGAGCGCAAAAAGTAAAAAGCATAAAGCAAAAATTCGCTATGATGTGAGCAGGTTTCTTTCCTTTTTGCTTTATTCTTTTTGCGCTTCTGTGATCCGCCTCCCCGCACCTCTGGAACGCCAATTAAAGCAGCTCTTTCCGCGTGCGCAGGAACGGGAGCAGTTTGTGGTCGAAACATTGGAAAAGGCACTTCATGGATCCGCATCCTTCATCCAGCAGGAGTTGCCGGGCGCCGTCGGAGGAACGCTCCATCTCTTCTCGGACGGCGGATCGCGTGGGAATCCCGGTCAGGCAGCGATTGCTTGCGTGCTTCTGGATCCCGTTACAGGAACCGTCGTGCGCGAACATTACGAGCGCATCGGGATTGAAACGAACAACGTAGCGGAATACCGAGCGCTTATCGAAGGGCTCAAAATTGCGCGGCTCTACCATCCCAACAAGCTTCTCTGCCACCTGGATTCCGAACTCATCGTGAAGCAGCTTTCGGGGGAGTATCAGGTGCGGATGGCCACCTTGCAGCCGCTCTTCCGGGAAATCCGCGAGCTCAGTGAGGAGTTTGCCTTCGTCTCCTTCAAGCACGTGCCGCGCGAAGACAATCACCATGCAGACCGACTCGTGAATAAGGCTTTAGATGAACATCCGTCCCCGCATTATGAGAAACCATAATTTGTTTGCTGGTTTGCTGGGTTGCGGGTTCGTTTTGGCGGTGGGTTTCCCTGTCACAGCCATCGCGGCACCTGTGGAAATCACGCTGCGCCATAAGCATCACATCTTCACCGTGAAACCCGCGCAGTATCCGTCGTGGCGGTCTTCGCAGGAAGAATTCCGATACAAGGGAGAGGCCTTCCGCGCTCCGCAGGGGATGCGTATCGACGGGGATACGACTCCCGCTCTGCCGCCTGGCATCACACGCACCACCGTGCAGCAGTGGGACACGGCCGCGATTGCCGCCACGCTGCAGCAGAAAATTGCTCCGGCATTGGACCGGGAACCAGGTACGGTACGCATCAGCCGCACGCTTGACGGAAGCATTGCCTTCGAAGGTGCGGGGCTTCCGGGCCGGAAGCTCAATAGCGCAGCCGCAGCCGCGCTCATTGCGGAAGCGCTCTCGCGAGAGATCGCCGATGTCACGCTACCCATCATCACGGAGCAACCCGCGATCATCGTGCTCGATCAGGAACTGCGGCAAGCGGGTATCACGGAAGTCGTTTCTGTCGGCGAATCGGATTTCAGCGGCTCTCCGCTGGCCCGGCGCCATAATATCGCCGTGGGGCTGGAGAAATTCAACGGGCATCTGATTCCCAAAGACACGGTCTTTTCCTTCAACGAGGTCCTCGGTCCGGTGAACGCCGCGACGGGATACAAGAAGGAGCTCGTGATCCTCGGGGAACGCACACTTCCGGATTACGGTGGAGGACTGTGCCAGGTGAGTACGACGGCATATCGCGGAGTATGGGAATACGGGCTTCCCATCGAGGATCGCCGCAATCACAGCTTTGCCGTCCGCTACTACGCGCCGCAGGGAACGGATGCAACGATCTATCCGCCGAATACCGATATGCAATTCACCAACGACACGCCGGGTGCGCTTCTGCTTCAAACCTATGTGCAGAACGACAAGGCGTATTTCATCTACTACGGCACGAAGGACAACCGCCGGAGCGAGATCTACGGTCCCTACACCTGGGGTCGCACCGAGCCTCCGCCGGACCGCAGCGAGTACACGACGGAAATTCCCGCGGGTACCACGCGCAAAGTGGGAGACCGTGTGCCGGGCATGCGCGCAGCATGGTTCCGCGTCACGAGTTTGCCCGAAACTGCAGAGGATATCATCGAGCCGGTGTATTCCGTCTATGAAGCGCGCCCCTTGTTCATGCAGATTGGGGTAGCGGCAGGATCGTCGCTGCTGGGAGGATCGGCTTCGAGTGAATCAACTGCATCAGTGATGTCGGAAGAATCACCATCAAGCAGAGTAAGAAGTTCGGCAAGACCGGTACGGCGGAGAAATTAGTTACACCGCAAATGTCATTGCCTGCTTAATCCCCGGCACTCGCTGCTTCTTCCCCGCATGATCATTCAAAATATTTTCGCACAACGACGAAAGTGTCCGTTCCGCTCCCGTCGATAACATCGATACTTCGTACCCTCCTGCGATCCACTCTCCGATGCAGTGCCTTTCTTCCACGCTGAATGTCGAAAAATGCGGCATATCGGTACTTGGCATATGACCGAGCAGATGAAGAATCCGGACGGTATGGGGCAGGGGAGAGGGTGCAGTGCTGCGCAGTCCTTCCGCAAGACATTCGAAGAGCTCCGGGGAAGGTTCTCCTTCCTCCAGGAGCATCAAAAGAAGCTCGATGATTTCCGATGCCGCCAGAAACTGAGCTAATTCCCCGGTCCGTGCGCATGCCGGATGCCTGCGCGCTCCCGTGATGATGTAGCCACTGTTCCATTCCCGCAGTTCCACCTCTACCCGTTGAAAGGGGAGGAGGACACTGCCGAGCCGGCTTCCGGGTTTGCGTGCCGCACTGGCCCGCGCGGCAATGCGACCAAGTTCTTTGGTGAACAGAATGCAAAAACGATCGGCTTCCCCCACGTTATAGGTGGCAAGGACGATGGCGTCGCACGAGAGAAGTCGGGACATGTTCGTATTGTATCCTGAGGAAGATGGGAAAGGCAGGAAGGGGAGGAAGGGCAGAAAAGGCAAATGCGCCTTTCTCACCTTTCTCCCTTTCCTTCCTTATTTATGACATCGCTATCCGCGGACTCCGGATCTGCGGTGCAATCCCGATCCACGCACCAGTGGAAGCGATCACGGGAATGAGCAACAGTTCCACAAGGAACGCCCAGGGGATCATGGAATACAGGATGATCCGGACCATGCCCCATAGTTCTCCGAGCACGCCACCGCTTCCAAGCGCCGGCACCAGAAGAGGCGCGGCAGTGGCGAGAAGCACCGTCACGACAAAGCTCACAATGGTGGCAATCAGAAGCAGAATGCTCGCTTCCGCCGCAAAGGGCAGGAGGATCGTGGCGGTCTGTGCGCCGGCGATCCGCTCCACGAGCACTTCCTCCGAGCGCGAGAGCGCACGCGTGCGTGTGAGGTTCACGACCACGAAGAGGAGCGTCACGGTCCCGATGCCAAGCACAAAGAGAACGAGCGAGCGGATGCCTTTGGTGAGTTCCATCAGTCCCTCCACGTACTCCTGCTCCGCAGTCGCATCCGAAAGGAACGACGGATCCACAATGCTCTGCCACTGCGGGTCCTCCAGAGTGCCAAGCAGTTCGCGGTAGTGCTCGAGCGAGGTCAGCGTCACCGTCACCGCGTCATTGAAGGGATTACTGAGCCCGTATTCCTCCAAAAATCCGATGAGCTCCGGATCCGCCCTGCGCGCGCGATCGTAGGCCTGTTCGCGTGTCATGAAGGCCGCTTTGGCGACATAAGGAAGGTCCTGCAGGGCTGTCATCAGATCGCTGATATCGCGGTCATTTGTGCCTGCCCGGAGCTCTAGCTGCAATTCCGTGCGTTCTTTGAGAAGCGTTTCGCCGGCCGTTGCTGTCGCAAGACCCAATCCCAAAAGCTGCAGCAGGATAAAAATTCCCGTAAGGGCCCCGAGAGTCCCAAGCCAGTCGTGTTCGCGCCGGAGAGTTCGTACGCCGCGGCGGATGCCACGCTGCAGAAGCAGCTTCCAGCCCGGTTCAAGGTGCAGCATGGTTCATAGTATAGATCATCGTGCCTTCGCGAGTAGGGGCATGGCATGCCATGCCCCTACCCCAGAGGGCGGCCGATTTATTTCCGCATCTCCTCCACCGTCCTCTCCAGCCGGTTAATCGCCTGCACGCACTCCCGCGCGCGGTCGTTACCAGGATCCAGATCCAGCGAGCGCTGGAAGAGGCTTCGCGCTTTTCCGAAATTCTTGAGTTCCAGGTACGTCACCCCCAGGTCGCAGAGGGTAAGGGGATTATCGGACTCCAGGTTCAGTGCGCGTTCGAGCGTGACGATGCCCTGTGCGCGCTCTCCGGCGTGAAAAAGCACCCATCCCAGGCAGCGCAATATCTCCGGATTGTTTGGTTTGAGAATGTTGGATTTCTTCAGGTGCACCAATGCCGATGTCCACTTCTCGTGCTGGGATTCCAGGAACCCCAGAATGTAGTGCGCCGTGTAGCTTTCGGTATCCAGCGTGATCGCTTCCTTCGCCGCCGCCTCCGCGCGGTCCATCCGCTCCAGGCTGAGCTCGTTATCGGCCACTTCCTCAAGTGCGGCGACATTTTCGGGGTCTTCCACGAGCAAATCTTCGAGGATCGTAAGTGCTTCGCAGTGCTTTCCCCCCAATTTCAGCTGCTCCGCCGTCTCCAGGCGCTCCATGATGTCTGCGGGGGGCTGGGTTTGGGGATCCATGAGTCATCAGTGTACCGCGGGCCTTCCATGGGAGTGCAACAAAAATCAGATAATATTTATCCTTGGATCTTTCCCGGAATTCGAAGGATTTTGCTACAGCGTGCCCCAGTACATAAAGAGCAGCGTCACTGCGACAATCGCTCTGGCCAGCTGTACGATCAGAAGGGCGATCAGTGAGCCGATCATCATGTTTTTGCCGTTACTTTTGAGGTCTTCCTTGCCGAACGAACCGATAATGTAGAGGAATGCACCGGTGAGAAAAACCGCGATGCAGATACTGACGATCGAAGACATCAGAATCCCGACGATATTGGCGAACATCGTCGTGAAGTCGTGGGGGTTGCCGTCGAAGTTCCACGCGGCAAGGCCGTCCACGACGCCCTGAGCCCCAAAAGGGTTAGGGGTATAGGCTGCCGCCAGCATCATCGGTTCCAGCATCTCATCAGTATAGCAGAAAATAAGGGCCTTGGCACGTTGCGGCGGAGGGCTCTAAACCCTAAACTTTGAGTCGCATGGCCCCTTCCGGTTTTGAGACACGGAGGGTGGGATCTTCCCCCTGGAAAGGTTCCCCCCGAGCCGGCCGCTTTCAGGGCACCCGCAACCGCGGAGGCGTGTTTGCGAGGCTACGGGTTGTGGGCCGCCAGATAGTCCTTTTTGCCATCAGTTTCTTCCGGAAAAGCGATGCGCGGCGTTCCTATAAAAAGATCATTCTCCGGGTGGGCGGCATCGGCACCGGACTGGTTATTCTGTATCTCGGGTTCCTTTATATGACGCTACCGGACGTTTCGGATCCGAAGCTGCTCCTTTCCACGCCCGCCGAAAGCACCGTGATCACCGACCGTGACGGCACGGAGCTCTACCGGCTCTTTGCCGAGCAGGACCGCACATATGTGCAGAGCGAACAGATGCCGCAGCATCTGCAGCATGCATTCGTGGCTATTGAGGACGAGCGCTACTACGACCGCGGATGCATCGATATCCAGGCCGTAGCGCGCGCGGTGATCGGCTTCGGGCGCAGTGGCGGAGCCTCCACCATCACGCGTCAACTTGCGCGTAATGCTCTCAACCTGAAGGGCGACTCGCTTCTCTCGCGCAAGCTCAAAGAATTTCTTCTCGGCTGCCAGCTCGAGAGGCTCTACTCCAAAGACGAGCTTCTGGAGCTGTACCTTAACTGGATTCCGTTCGGCTCAAGCGTTTTTGGGGTGGAGCAGGCCGCCCAGCGGTTCTTCGGGACGTCCGCTTCGCAACTATCGCTTGCGGAATCCGCGGTGATCGCGGGATTGCCGCAGCGCCCCACGTACTTCAGCCCGTACGGCACGCACGTGCGCACGACGATTTCGCCGCTCGCGCTCCATGGTGTCCTTACCGGCCGTTATTCCAAGGCGTCGGAGATCCCCGATGATGAAATCACGATTGGGCTCCTCGGCGCCAATGTCGGGACGGGCACCACTGTCCTGTATATCGGCGGCCGCAGCGACCAGGTGCTCCGGAAGATGCAGGATCTCGGATTCGTCTCCGAGCAGGAGCGGCTTACGGCCATCACCGACCTCGAAACGATCGCCTTCGAGCCGACGCGTGAAGATATCCGCGCGCCGCACTTCGTGCTCTGGGTCCGTGACCAGGTCGCGGAGATTCTTGGTTCTACAGAGGAGGGATTCCTCGAGCGCGGAGGGCTGAATGTGGAGACCACGCTCGACTGGGAAATCCAGGAAGCCGCGGAAAAAGTTGTTGCCTTCCACCGCGACGACGTCGAGAAACGTTTTGAAGGGAAGAACATCGCAGCGCTCGTGGCCGATCCCCACACGGGCGACATTCTCGGTTACGTAGGCAACACCGAATACAGCCCCGACGTGGAAGGCGGCCAGATCGACATGGTGCACGCGCCGAGGCAACCGGGCTCCAGCTTCAAACCCTTCATCTATGCCGCGGCGTTCCTCAACGGCTACAGCCCCGCCACCATCCTCGCGGATGTGCCCACGAAGCTCGGCGATGATGAACCACAGAACTTCGACGGGCAATTCTGGGGGCTTGTTACCATCCGCCGCGCGCTCGCCGCCTCCCGAAACGTTCCAGCCGCGAAGGCCTTCTTTCTGGGAGGAGGGGAGGACGCGATCCTCGCTCTTGTGGAGGATCTCGGCATGCCCTCACCCAAGCACCGCCGCCAAGAACTGTCCGCCGATGCAGGAAAGCCCTTCGAGTACGGCTGGCCGCTGGCGCTTGGCGCGGCAGAGACGCCGCTTCTCGAGATGGTCCAGGGTTACAGCGTCTTTGCGAACGCCGGAAAGCTGCAGCCGCTTCATGCCATCCGGAAAATCACCGACCGCAACGGCAATATCGTGTATGAGTGGAAGCAGGAAGAGCAGCAGACCGTGCTCGATCCGCGCGTCGCCTATCAAATCACTTCCGTCTTAAGCGACACCGCGGCGCGCCCCAACGAGTACTGGCAGAGCGTGCTCAATATTCCGGGCTATCCCACTGCCGCAAAAACCGGGACCAGCAACAAATGTCTGAAGCGTGATGACAACGGTAACTGCACCGACCGAAAACCCGACAACCTCTGGACAATCGGGTACACGCCTTCCCTTGTCGCAGGAGTGTGGGTAGGGAACGCCGACAGTTCGCCGCTTTCCACCAAGGCGGAGTCTCTCTCCATCGCCGCTCCGATCTGGAAAGATATCCTCACGCGCGCCCACAAGGAGATTGAAACTCCTGTTGCTGCGTTCTCTGTTCCCGAAGGCATTGTGATGCCGCAGGTGTCGCTGCTCTCCGGCGAGCTTGCCACAGAATGCACGCCCGTCGATTTCCGCCGCGCAGACATTTTCCTTGCGGAAAACGCCCCAAAAGAAGCGGATCCCGCTTGCGTGCGCGTGATGGTGGATAAAGTGACGGGACTCTTGGCATCAGATTCTTGTCCTGAAGAAGCGCGGGAAGAGGGGAGTTTTCTTGTCTTGAAGAGCGTCCTCGCCGATCGCTTCCCCGAGTGGCAGAGATCCCTCGACGCGTGGGGTATGAAGCAGGTAGAGCTCTACAAGGCATCCGAAAGCCATTCAGGTTCATTACTTCCTTTGCCTGTCGCTCCGACCGAAGAATGTGATCCTTCGCTTACGCCCGGGCGTCTCGAAAAGCCGGAGGTGGAAATCTTGTATCCGCAGGACAACGGCTCGGCGACGTATCCTTCACTCAAGCCAGCCATCGATTTTTCCGTTGGCTCCACAATCCGTCAGGTGGAGTACCTCATCGACAGCAAGTCCGTGGAAACCGTCACGGCAGAACCCTGGGATCCGCAACTACGGGTACCGCGCTCGGTCCAGGAATCCGGTACGCACACACTGGAAGTTCGCCTCACCGATGAGTACTACAACGTGGCAAAAGCGTCAGTCCAGTTCCGCTTCGAAGAGGATACCTCCGGCCCCTCGGTCCGCCTGACATCTCCGGTCGACGGAGCCACCATCCCGTCCGGCGCCGATATCACGTTACGCGCAACAGCAGAGGATGATGGGGGCATTAAAGTCGTCCAGTTCTATCTCAATGAAAGACTACTCAGCAACGATGCCCAGGAACCGTACGAACTCGATTATCCTGGCGATCTGCGTCCGGGAAGCTATACGCTCAGCGTCAAGGCAACAGATTTCTCAGGGAATGTGGGGGAGGATGCAGTGGAGGTAAATGTGGTGCCTTAGAGACGCTTTACAATTTACAATTTTCGGATTTACGATTTGCTGCTGTATGCAAAAATCGCAAATCGAAAATTTATAAATCGCCAATAATATTTTCTGCGATCTCCTCATTCGTATGCACTTCAGAGACATCATCATCCTGCTCAATTAATTCAATGAATTCCTGCAGTTGCTTGGCCGTCGCCAAATCGTTGATCGCCGTCTTCTGATTCGGCACATATTTCAGACCTGCGGCGATGATTTCATTTCCTACATTCTTGAGAATATCTCTGACAGGAGTCCAGTGCGCGGCATCGGTGATCACATCAATCGTCTCTTCGGATGCATCAAGGTCTTCCGCGCCGGCATCGATCAACTGCAGTTCCATTTCATCCGACCATGAGCTCTTTTTCGCCACGACTACGCCCTTCCTTGCGAACATCCACTGCACCGATCCCAATTCCGTCCACCGGCCGCCGTGCTTTTCCATCACCGTGCGGACATTGTTGATGGTGCGGTTCTTGTTATCGGTCAGGCATTCGATCAAACATGCCACGCCACCCGGTCCCATCGCGGCGTAGAGCACTTCGGCCATGGCATCACCTTGCAAAGCCCCGGTGCCTTTCTTAATCGCACGCTCGATGTTGGCATTGGGCACGCTGTCGATCTTCGCATTTTCGATCGCATTCTTGAGTGCGTTATTACTGAAAGGATCTCCTCCTCCCGTCCGCGCAGCCATTTCCACAAGCCTGGCATGGCGTGTGTAGATTTTGCCGCGCTTGGCGTCCTGGGCGCCCTTACGAATGCGGATGTTGGCCCATTTGGAATGACCGGACATAAAATTAGCAATGAGGAATTAGAAATTAGCAATGAACCCAAGGAACACTCCCATAGTAATAACTCTGGCAGTAATTGCTAATTCCTCATTGCTAATTTCTCATTTCCTGTAAGCGAGCATTCCCATAAACCTCGCTCTCTCAATCGCCAGGCGCAGCATTTTCTGGTGCTGGAGGCAGGTTCCGGAGAGGAAACGCCTGCGAACGTTGCCGAAGTAGTCGACGTGCGTTTTCAAGAGGGGATAGTCCTTCCAGTCCATGTGCTGCGTCTGCTTCTCGCAGAAGTCGCACTTTCTGCCACGGAGGTCCGGCCGGCGCGGTTTTTGCTGCTGCTGGTGTGCCATTAGATTTCGATGGAATCGTCAGAAATAAGCTTATCGAGTTTCTTGCCGAGTTCTTCTTTGTCCACGGCTTCCACAGGAGCCTCAGCCTTTGCCGTCTTCTCGCGCTTCACCTGGCGCTTGGCCTTGTCGGCGATGCGCTTCTGGATGTCCTCTTCGCGCTCGCGCTTGCTCTTCTCCGATGCGCTCTCGCGTTCCTTCAACCACACTTTGTAGGTCTCGGAGTACTTCGTGATCTTGTAGCCCTTTGGCGGCTTCACGATGATATGGCGGAGAACGCCCGGGACGATCCGCAGGGCGGTATCGATCTCGCGGATTTTCCCCGGATCCATTTCCTGGTGGTACACGATGAAGTTTCCCTCGCTGGATCCCTTGATCTCATATGCCAGACCGCGCTGACCCCACACGTCCTTACTCACCTCGCGCGCTCCGGCCTCCTTAAAGATCGCCTCAATCTCCTTGATGGTCTGGTGCTCCTCTTTCTGTGCCATCGGATACGGCAGAAGAACCGCTACTTCGTAGATGCGGACATCAGCTTCATCGAGGACTTCCGGTGTATCGGTGGCAGCAGGATTCATAGCGACTTGTGGGTAAACCCGGTTCCCAAAGGGGAACGGGGAAATCGCGGGGAGACTGTATGTTGGCCTGCAAGGCTTGGTCAAGGAGTTTCTTCGGGTTCCCTTGAGAATGCTTGTAGGGATAAGGAGAGAGCTTGTAGGCTTCTTTTCGCAATCAAGCCGTCGTAGCTCAGTGGTAGAGCACGTCCATGGTAAGGACGGGGTCACGGGTTCAATCCCCGTCGACGGCTCCATTTAATCGTTGCCGACTGTTTCATTCCATCCCTGCAGCTCTTTCCTTTCTTTCATTCGCAGAGTGTTCTTCAGTACGTGCAGTCCCAGCAGCGCACACTTCACGCGCCTGGGCCCGATCGGCACACCGAGAATGTCATAGACGTTCTGCGGTGTAAGAGATTCAACTTCACTCAGAGTTTTTCCCTGCAGTTCTTCACTCAGGAGTGACATCGCCGCCTGCGAGATTGCGCATCCTGTGCCGTCCCAGGAAATTTCAGTGATGCAATCATCCTTGATCGAGAGGTGAATGGTGACGGTGTCGCCGCAACTCAAGTTTTCCTCCATATGAGTAATAACAGCTTGGCCCTTGGCCAGTGGCCCTTGGCCCTTATTTCTTGGGTGCCGGTAGTGATCGAGGATGTTTTCGGCGTAGAGATCCATGGCGGGGTTCGGGGATGGGTGCGGATTGTGTGACGTTTGTAGAGACGTCCGGCCGGACGTCTTTACGATTCACGTATGTAATTTTTTCTGCGCATCCACAATCGCCTGCGCACAGACATCAATCTCTTCTTTCATATTGTAGATTCCCACAGAAAGACGCGTCGATGCGGGTATTCCCAGTTTCGTATGCAGCGGCATGCAGCAATGATGGCCTGCGCGAAGGGCGATGCCTTGGCGGCCGAGGATCTCGGTCAGATCGTGGGGGTGGACGGAGTCGAGGGTGAAGGAAAGGCAACCATAAACGATTGGCGATTTATGATTTATGATTTGCGATTTGCCATCTGTGCCAAGGACGTGGAGCTGCGGAATCAATCGTAAATTATCAATCGCAAATCGTAAAAGTTCTTGCTCGTGAGCTTGAATGTCCTCCCATGAATACTGTTGCATCCACTCGATCGCCGCCGCGAGTCCGACTGCCTCTGCAATCGGCGGCGTTCCTGCTTCGAATTTTCCCGGGAGATCCGCCGGAGTGAAACCTTCCTGTGTGACGGAGCGGATCATCATGCCGCCGCCGAGGAAGGGAGGCATCTTCTCGAGGAGTTTTCTCTTTCCGTAGAGGACACCGATGCCAGTGGGGCCGTAGAGCTTATGGCCGGAGAAGGCCAAAAAATCACAATCCAGATCCTGCACGTCGATGGGCATGTGGGCGATGGCTTGTGCAGCGTCGATCAACACCCATGCACCCGCGTCGTGTGCCATCGCAATGATTGTTTTCAGATCCGGCGCAATACCCAGAACGTTACTGAGCGCGGTGATTGCCACGAGCTTCACGCGCCCGGTCTTGAGATGCTTTTTCAAGTCATCCAGTTTCGGCATCCCATCCTCATCAATGTCCATCCAGAGCACGTCCGATCCTTTTCGGTCTTTCAGTTGCAACCACGGTACCACGTTACTGTGGTGCTCGAGCATCGAGAGCACGACGGCGTCGCCTTCCTGCAGATGTGTCTCGCCCCAGCTCCGTGCCACCAGATTGATCGACTCGGTGCAGCCTTTGGTGAAGATGATTTCATCCGGATGCGCGGCGTTCAGAAATTTCTGCACGGCCGTCCGCGCGTCTTCGTACGCCACCGTGCTTTCCTCGGCGAGTACGTGCATGCCGCGATGCACATTGGATTTCTGTTCCTTGTTCCATCGCGCCATGGCCAGGCAGACGGCCTCGGGCATCTGGGCGGTGGCCGCGGAATCCAGGTACACCAGCGGGCGTCCGTTGATGCTGCGGCGGAGAACGGGGAATTGCCGACGCACGGAAGAGATGTCCAAAGTCACACTGAGGATTATGCATTGAATTCGGAATTCGGAATGCGGAATTCGGAATAATTTCCATCAAAACGGGAAAGCTTCATGGAGGCGCGGACTCAAAAATATGCTGTAATTCTGCATTCCGAATTCCGCATTCCGAATTTTCCGGTTACACTTCTTCCCGCTATGCGCCAGAAGACCGTCTTCATCCTCTCTATCGCGCTGTTTTTAGGTCTTCTCCTATGGGGGATCTTTTCGACACTGGTGTATCTCGGCGTTCCCGTGCACGGAGCGGTGTATCTCCCGAATGATGTTCTCGAATCGCTTCAGGGCGTGTGCGATCCGGGCGGACTTTTCTGCCGCGGTGTGTACACGCTGATCCCCATGATCCTTCGCACACTCGGAAGGACCGGGCCCTTTATTCCGTATGTCATCCTCTGGCTTCTTATCGGCGCCGCGATCGTCGGTCGCTCTGCGATCAAAACCGGAATGATCCGTTTCCGGACGACACTCTCGCCTCTGTGGGTCATCGGTTTCTTTTTCGTCTCCGTCTGGACGCTCTTCACAGTCTTCAGTTACGGCAGCATCGGTGATGCGCCGCTGCGGCGGGTCGTAGAGCCGCTTCCCGAGGTATACCTCAACGTAAAAGGGGAGGGGCTTGAGGAGCTCACGAAGAATTTCAACCGCCTCGAGGACCAGGGGTGCCTGCGGCAGGTCGGTGCGTTTCAAAACGGAGCGAAGGTTTTTAACATGACAACCTTCTGCATGCAGAAGTTCTTCGTCACGCGCGTTTTCACGCAGTTTGTATGGGCGCTCTTCATTCTCTTTGAATTGATCACACTGGGGCACATGGCCCTGCGGCGGTTTCGGCTCTCTATGCATCCTTTTACGGAAGCAGTCCTTTCCGCAAGTCTCGGCGCCGGCCTCTGGATCGTGCTCTTGTGGCTCCTCGCGGTCTTCCACATCTTCGTCTCTGCGGCGATCTGGATCCTGCTTCTTGCCGTTCCCGCGCTCTCCTACAAATCTGTTCTTCACTGGTGGAAGATGCTGCGCGCGAAGATCCCGGTCGATCTTCCCCCCTGGAGCCCCACGATCCTCATCGGCTGGCTTTTGCTTTCGTACCTCGCGCTTAACTTTCTCACCGTCATCCGGCCGTTCCCCATCGGCTGGGACGACCTTGGAAGCTACCTGAACCGTCCGAACCTTCTCGTAAGCTACGGGCACTTCATCTACTCCATGGCCGCGTTCCAGTGGGAGTACCTCACGGCGGTCGGTTTCTCGCTCTTCGGATTCGGATCCCCCGTGGGCGCCACCGCCGCGATGATCATCAACTGGCTCGAAGGAGTACTCGCGGTAGCCGCCGTCTGGGCGTTCGGCCGCAGTTATTTCGGCCCCCGAGGAGGGCTGCTTTCTGCCCTCCTCTACTATTCACTTCCGCTCGTCGGACATTTTTCGTACGCCGACATGAAGATCGATAACGCCGTCTTCACGATGGGTGCGCTTTCCACGCTCTGCGTCTTCCTCGGTATCCTTCAGCCGCGCGCTTCGGAGGAAGAGACATCCGCACGTCCGTTCAAAGAGCAGCTTCTTTGGATTGCTCTTGCCGGCGTCTTCGTCGGGTTCGCGTTCGGCATGAAGGTCACCGCCATCATGGTGGTGGTGGCGCTGCTCATCATCATGGGCGGCGTGGCACTCCATTGGACTGCAGCAGTCGGTGCAGCGTCGTTTGCCGTGGTGGTGCTTGCTACAGAAGGGGGACTCAGCCTCATGTCCGTGGGCCAGCGTCTCTTTGGGGATGGGACCGAGCTGGCGACGAAGGGTATTCTTCTGTTCTTCATCCTCCTGGGCGTAGCTTTTTCCGGCGTCGGACTTTTTCTCGGGCGGCGACACTGGAAGAAAGCAGCCCTCTTGGGTGGAGTCTTCATTGCAAGCTTCCTTGCGGTGCTCGCGCCATGGGTCCTGCATAACAACTTCGAGCGGGGATATATCATTCCCCGCGCCTTCGAGTTCGGAGCGCCGAACAAGATCAGTCTTACCCTGGACCTCTACGGTACGGGAAGCGCCTCTAACTACGACTCGCCCGTGCGGGTGATGCCTCCGGAGCTGAGAATGGATCCCAACAGCCCTTTCTGCGCGGTCACGGGCGGCCGGGAAGAACTCGACCGGTACTGGGGATTCCGCGTCGGTTGGGAGCACTACCTGACGCTTCCATGGAGAACTGTCTTAAACCTCGACAGTGCCGGCTACTACGTCACGACGATGTCCGCGCTCCTGCTGTTCCCGCTACTCTTGTTGCTTCCGTACTTCTGGACGAAGCGTGGGAAGTGGCTTCGGTGGATGACCATCGGCACACTTGTCATCCTCCTCGAATGGATGTTCATGGGTAACGGCATCCCGTGGTACGGCATCGGGGTATTCCTGGGGCTCGTCCTCGGCCTCGAAGCTTTTATAGCACGTGCCCCGGATGCGTTCAGCAGATCACTTGCGGGCGGGCTCATCGCAGTGGCGCTCTTCAGCAACTTCGCGCACCGTTTCTGGCAGTTTGAGCAGCAGCGCAACCTCTTCGAGTACCCGCTTGGCCGCGCATCTGCCGAAGTGATGCGGGAGCGCACGATCCCGCACTATGACGACATCGCGGAAATCGCCGTGGAGCTTTCCCGAACGGAGCCCGAGCGCCCGTACATGTACCGGGTGGGCACGTTCATCCCGTACTTCATCCCCCGAAACCTCGAAGTGATCGGCATCGCAGATCACCAGCTCGATATTTTCAACTGTCTTTACCAGGAACGCGACAGCGAGCTCACGACAAAACGCCTGAAGGCTCTCGGCTTTTCAAGCATCATCTTCGATACGAACACCGCCACTATCGAACGTGACAGCAACGGCTCGCTCCATAAGAAGGTGCAGGCGCTCGTTGATTACCTTAATGATCCCAAATCCGGCTTGCAGGTCATTATTAATGACCAGGATGGGGGAGTGGCGTATCTTTTGATCCCATGAAGATCCTCGCTGTCATCCCCGCCTACAACGAAGCTACCCGCATTGCCGAGGTGGTCAACCAGGCCAAGCCGTACGTGGACAGTGTCATTGTCGTCGACGACGGGTCTTCCGATGACACGGCAGCGCAGGCGCGCAAGGCAGGGGCCATTGTTGTGGAGCACGTGGAAAACTGCGGGCCGGGCGCAGCCACGATGACGGGCATTCAGGCTGCCAGAGCGCTCGGGGCGCAGGCGCTCATCACGCTCGACGCCGACGGGCAGCATGATCCCAAAGACATCCCCTCACTTCTGTCGCCCGTGCAGGCGGGCAAAGCCGACATCGTCTTCGCCAACCGCTTCGGGCAAAGGAACCGCATCCCCATGATCCGCCGTGTCTTCAACGGTATCGGAAACTTCGTCACCTTCGCTGCCACCGGCCGCTGGGTCAGAGACAGCCAGTGCGGTTTTAAAGTGTTCGGTGCGCGGGCGCTCAAAGACGTAGACCTCCGGATGAGCGGATTCGAATTCTGCACGGAGATTGTCCGCGAATCGGTGCAGCATCGCTGGCGCATCGCCGAAGTCCCCATCAAAGTGATCTACTCCGAATATACTTTGGCAAAAGGACAGTCGTTTGCTCACGGCGTGAAAACAGCACTCAAGATTCTGATGCGTTCCTTCCTCCGCTAATCTGTGATCGTGACCCCCTACCAGATCATCGCGCCGCTCATTGCCCTCGTGGCGATCATGTACGCCTGGAACCTCGTTATGCGACACCGCAAAACACTCTGGGAGGCCGCACTCTGGACCATCTTCTGGGGCGCTATCGCCTACATCGCCATCGAGCCGAATTCCCTTGATTACATCACCATCGCCACGGGCATCCACGACCGCGAGAACGCGGTGCTCGTCACGTTCCTCGGCATCCTCTTCTTCATCGTCTTCTATCTCGTCATGCGTCTGGAGTACCTGGAGCAGCGCCAGACAAGGCTGATCCGCAAGATCGCGCTCAAACAAAGCGCCCAGGAGAACGGAAAAGACGAATAATGCCGGGATTGTTATATTGCTAAATACCGCCTTGGGCAGCATTCTTTCTTGGTGAAGACTATTTTGCTGATCTCCCCCTATTGGAAAGAGGACCACCGCTGGATGGTCAGTTCGGTGAAGTTGGCGGAGTTGTGGCAGAGGATCGGGTTTCGCGTTGTTGTTGTGTGTATGGGGAAAAATGAGCAATTAGCAGGTAGCAAGGAGCAATTAGGCAAAGCAAGTATTGAACAAGTTTCCGGTACTCTCGAAATCCATCGTGTCCCCGATTTTTTCATTCCAGATCCCTGGAACTACGGCATCGCGTTCGGTTTTTCCGGATATGCGGTGAAGCTCGTCAAAAGCATCAAGCCCGATATCGTCGTCGTGAATAAGCTTCTATTCTGGTCGTCGCTCTCTACGATTGCCCTGCGCCTTCGCGGCGTGCGCGTCATTCAGATCACAGATGCGCTTGTGGGGATGACCTGGTGGCCGCGGGGATTCATTCCTAAAGTCTGCGCGGCGATCTATGCGTGGACGCTCGGATGGCTGGAGCTGCTCTGTGCAGAGCGCGTGGTGTTCTTCCATCCGCAGTCGGAGAAACTCCTTAAACGATTGGGGATCGCGGGGAAATGTGAAGTGATACCGACGGGCATCGATCCGAGCACTTTTGGAACGCGTGCTAATGAATCCGGAAAAGTGACTGTCACGTATGTTGGTCGTCTGGAATCCATCAAAGGCGTGGATGATTTTCTTGCCGCGGTCTCACCGATCGTCAAAAGCCATTCTGAGGTCCGCGCACAAGTCGTTGGCTGGTATAAGGAAGGGCACCCGCTTGTCGCGAAGTACGAGCGCGACGTCACATTCACAGGTTTACAGTCCGATATCCCCGGCATTCTTTCAAAAACCGATATCTTCGTTCTCCCAAGCCACAGCGAAGGGCTCAGCAATGCCCTTATGGAAGCGATGGCGAGCAGTTGCGCGTGTATCGCGAGCGACGTCGGTGGTAACCGCTTCCTCATCCAGAACGGCATCTCGGGATTTTTGTTTCCGGCGGGGGACAGGGAGGCACTGCGCAGCCATATCCAGCGTTTGATTGAAGATCCCATTAAGCGGCAGTCGATGGGGATGGCAGCAAGAGAGCGCATCGAGAAATTATTTTCTTGGGACATCGTCGGGGAGCAGTACGATCAGCTGTTCCAGAAATTCATCACGCAGAAATGAAGACTCGCATTGTCATTCTCTCGGCATTTCTTACTCCGTTTCGCAGCGGTGCGGAGGCGTGCGCGGAAGAAGTGCCATTGAGGCTTACGGATCAGTTTGATTTTACGATCATCACGGCGCGGATGCGGAAGGATTTGCCCAAAGAAGACATGCTGCAGGGAAAAATTCCGGTGAAGCGCGTAGGTTTTGGATTCAAGTTTGATAAATGGCTGTACCCGTTTTTAGCGCCTAGGGAAGCAAAAAAATATAATCCGAACATCATTCATGCGATCCTGGAGACGTTTGCGGGCGAAGCATTGATGCGATGCAAGGACATCATGCCGTTCGCCCGGCGCCTTCTCACACTGCAGACCACCAACAGGACATTCCGGAAGAAAAAAATCCTGCAATCGCCGCATGTCGTCACCGCCATCAGCATGCATCTTGCCGGCATCGCCAATGAAATGAGAGAAGGTGGCGTGAAAATAATTCCGAATGGCATCGATTACGAGGCGATTCGCTCCGCGTGCGCGAAATATCCGAAAGTTCCAGGCAGAATTTTGTTCGTAGGAAGGCTGGAGCAGATGAAGGGGGTTGATTTGCTCTTAACAGCATACGCCCGTGCGAATTCGGAATTCGGAGTGCGGAATTCGGAATTGCACATTGTCGGTGATGGATCGCAACGATCTACGTTGGAAAATCTGGCTCGCAAGTTGGGCATCGCGGACCGCGTTGTCTTCAAGGGGTATATGCGGTCGTCTGATGTGAATCGGGAATATGCGGAAGCAGAGATCTTTTGCGGGCTCAGCCGATCCGAAGCACTCGGAAATGTATTTATCGAGGCGCAGGCGGCAGGATGTGGAGTCATTCATACCATTGTTGGTGGCATTGAAGAGATCATGATCAATGCTGGTTGGGGAGTGCCCTATCACGGAAATGCTGAATCTGTAACGATTGTAGAAGCGACAAAGGGCTTATCGGGCTACTTGAACAATAAGGAGCTTTTGGCTCGACATAAGGAAATCGGTATTGCCAATGCCTCCAAGTATGACTGGAAACCCATCGCAAAACGGTATGCGGACATCTATAAATCCTTTACTCTGGGCCAGTCATGAAGCGCGTTCTCCTTACCGGCATCGATGGATTTATCGGCCACCACATTGCTGAGGGAATCCTCAAAAATACGGACTGGAAAGTGATCGGGCTGAGCAAGATTGATACTGCAAGCACGCTGCACCGCCTGCAGGACATTGAGTTCTGGAGCGCCAAATACGCCGGACGGGTGGAATTTGTGTATCACGATCTGCGCGCACCGCTGAATCCCTACGTCGCCAACCGCATCGGACCGGTGAATTACATTTTGCACCTTGCCGCTTCCACCCACGTGGACCGCTCCATTGAATATCCGATGGAATTTGTTCAGGACAACGTTGTGGGGACATGCAATCTTCTTGATTACGCGCGCACATTGGACGGACTTGAGCTTTTTGCCTACTTCTCCACGGACGAAGTCTTCGGACCCGCGCCGGAGGGAGTCGCCTATAAGGAATGGGACCGGTACATGAGCAGCAATCCCTACGCCGCATCGAAGGCCGGAGGAGAGGAGCTGGCGTACAGCTACTACAACACCTACGGCCTTCCCGTCGTGATCACGCACACGATGAACGTCTTCGGCGAACGCCAGCATCCGGAAAAATTCTTCCCGAAGGTTATCAATGCCGCGCGGCAGGGGGAGAAGATCTTCATCCACAGCAACCCCGAGCGTACGAAGGCAGGCAGCCGCTTCTACGTCCACGCACGCAACGTCTGCGCCGCGATGCTTTTCCTCATCGCGCAGCATGAAAAAGGGGCGAAGATCATCGGCGATAAGTTCAACATCGTCGGGGAGCGCGAGATGGATAACCTCACTCTCGCGCAGTTCATCGCGAAGGTCGTGGGGAAGGAGCTGAAGTACGATCTGGTGGATTTCCACAGCAGCCGCCCCGGGCACGACCTCCGTTATGCGCTTGATGGCACGAAGCTCAAGGATATGGGCTATGCCCACCCCAAGACTTTTGAGGAAAGCCTTACGAAAACCGTCGAGTGGTACGTGGAACATCCGGAATGGCTGCTTGCGGACTTCAGCAAGGCGCAATTCCAGAAAGAGGCACACGCCTTCGACGAGGCCGCCAAACCGGCGTTGCAGAAGACGGCGAAAAAATAGTTTATTGGTTTGCTGGTTTGTTAGTTTGCTTGTTAAGCAGGTCTCCTATGTCTTGAAGTGGATTCTAATAAACCAAAAAACCAGCAAACCAGCAAACCAGACAACAATCTTCTGTACCATATCTCCATGCCGACGACCGTCGACGTTCTTATTCCTACCTATAACCCTGGTGCAGAGCACCTGCGGGTGGCTCTTGATGCGCTCCAGGCGCAGACCTATACGCACTGGCAGGCCTTTATTCATGACGAGTCGGATGCGGTAGATGTGGAGGAGATCGTCCGTCCGTATCTTTCTGATCCACGATTCCGGTTTCAGAAATCCGAACGACGCCTCGGCATTGGCGGAAACTGGAATGCGTGCCTTACCCATACCAAAAATCCTGTCGTCGCGTATCTCTTCCACGACGATGCATGGGTGCCGCAGTATCTGGAGCGGGCAGTTGCAGTTCTTGAGACGCATCCCAATGTCGGTCTCGTCGCGATGGATCACCAGTATCGCATTGAAGGCGACTTCGACGCGGCGATCGGCTACATCACACTCGAGCGGTGGAAGAGGAGAATCCTCAAGCCGGGTGTGATCAACGGAAAAGAATTTTTGCTGCGCTGGGTCCGAAACGGCGTATGGCCGAATCTGGTTGGCGAACCGAGCTTCTGCGTCCTGCGACGTTCTGTCATGGACAAGATTGGTGTCTGGAACGAACAGATGCCGCAGTCGCTCGATGCCGAGTATTGGGTACGGATGCTGCCCCACTGCGACTGGTACTTCCTGCCGGACATCAACGGATATTTCCGCGTGCACGATGAGGGAGCCACGGCGAGAAACCGCAAAGCAGGGAAAGGACTGTTTGACCGGTTCACCATCCTCGAAGACATCGCCGCGCGGTCTTCCGGCGAGGAGCGCACTATCGTGACGCAGGTTCAAGTCCGCCAGTTCCAGATTATGTTTGCACGGTTCGTGGAAAAATATCTCAAAGGAGAGCGCGTCACCGGCCAGGGATCCGGTATCGTGAAGAAATTCGCGATGCGGCATCCTTTCCTAGTGTTCCGTGCTCTCTGTCGGGCGTTTCTCAGCAGAGGGGAGGATTGGAAGGGGCAGGGCAAAGAGGATCTGGAGCAGGATTTTGCGGGGTTTCCGGTGGCGTAAGTGTGATCGGGCTACCCACTGAAAAACCTTGTATTACGATCTTTTCTGTAATACAATTGTAATACACTCCCCATTCTCTTCATGCGCTCCGTTCTCAGCATCTCTATTCCACCGAAGAAACTCAAGGTTCTGAAGAAGAAAGCCGAAAATAACGGAATGACGGTCAGCGCCTATGTGCTGCGTATGATTGACGAAGAAGACCACATGATTTCAGAAGAAGAATTGCTGAAAGATCTCCGGCAAGGGGAGAAAGATCTGGCGAATGGAAATTATCGCACGATGGGTCCTGATGATGCCATTGAGGATTTTCTTCCCATTAAAAAATGAAGATCCGGCAAATCAATTTTTTGCCGAAATTTCATAAGAATTGGGATGCTCTTCCGAAAGAAGCGCAAATCAAGGCACGGAAGACCATCGAATTTTTCAGAGCGGACCCATTTCACCCCTCTCTTCGTTTGCATCCTTTACGCGGCAATCTTCGCAAATACTGGAGCATTTCTGTCGATAGGAAATGTCGCATTATTCTCAGAATTGAGGGCGATATCGCAAATTTTTATTCCATCGGGAGTCATGCGATTTATGAGAAGATGTAAACAAGGCGTCAGCTTTGTATTTTCAAGGCTGTTCAGATACGTTTACCGCTCCCCATTGATGCAACATAACTCGCAAGCCCCTAGCTGATTCGAGTTGTAGATTCTCAATGGTGTCAGGTGGTACCGCATTTTCAATTTCATCTTCCGAATCTCCCGCTGCAACTATTTCATCTGATTCCGTATCCACCGCGATAAAGGTATAATTGCCATATTGTTTATCAAAATCATCGATGCTGAGTTCAGATCTTACATCACGATTGCCTAGAACAAAGTACTCAACTCCCATAGCTTCATAGTAGGTCGGGTATTGAGGTTGTCAACTCTGTTCGGGGGAAGACATCAAAACACCCAATAGGTATATTCTGGAAAGCATTCGCAGTTCCCACTCATGAAGATCCTCCTCGCTACCGGCATCTACCCACCCGACATCGGCGGGCCAGCGACGTATACCAAAGCGCTTGCGCAGGAGCTGATCGATTTGAAGCATGAAGTAAGTGTCATTACGTATTCTCATCATGCAGATCACACAGACCCTTGGCCTGTCGTGAGAATTTCCAAAAGCGGCGGACCGATCTTACGCTGGTGGCGCTATAGCAGGGCGATCAAAAAGCATGGAGCCGATGCGGATATCGTCTACGCATTTTCGTCGGTCAGTGTAGGCGTCCCTTTGCGGATGTCTGGTATGCGAAAACCGAAAAAAATATTGCGGCTGGGCGGGGATTTCCTGTGGGAACGCTATACGGATCGGGGGGGAAGAAAGAGCCTGCAGGAGTGGTACGAGCGTAGCAATTGGCAGGTAGCAATTGGCAGGTGGCTTCTCCAGCCTTTCGATCACATTGTGTTTTCCACGGTGTTTCAGAAGGAAATTTATGAAAAGGCGTATGCGACGCTCCCGGAACATTCCGTCATTGAGAACGCTCTGACCTTCGACGGTCTGTTTACACAAAATCGCAAGCCGCATCAGCCGTTCCGGCTGCTCTTCATGGGGCGCTTCGTGCGGTTCAAGAATATCGCATCGCTCATTAGAGCAATCGTACATCTTCCGGATGTCACACTGACAATCGTCGGTGAGGGTCCGCTCCGCGACACGCTCACAACTCTCACAAAGACACTCGCACTGACGGACCGTGTCCGGTTTCTTCCGCCGGTCGGCGGCAGTGCCAAGGGGCAGGTGTTTCAGGATCACGATCTTCTCGTGCTTCCGTCGTTGACGGAGATCAGCCCGAATGTAGCGCTGGAAGCCAAAGGGTCTGGTCTCGACGTGCTTATCACGCATGAGAATGGACTCCACATCCTTGCTGATCGTATGTACTTCGCGCCACTTCGGTCTCCAGAGGAGATCACCAAGGCGATCTCCCAGTTCCGGAAGAAGCCATCGGACACAGATCAGAGCCCGTTCACGCACTCGTGGTCCGATGTTGCATCGGAAACTATTGCGCTCTTTACTCAGCTTACTGCCCCATGAAACTATTAATGATTTCTGGCGACCGTTCCATCCTCTCCGGGCAGCAGGGGGCGTTTTGGTACACGCTGCAGGAGATGCGAAAGCATTGGGACAGGATTGATATTATTTGTCCGCGCATCTCGAAGAGTGGAAAGCTGAAAACGGAAAGTGGAAAGTCACAGGCGCACGATATTCCGAACAATGTTTTCTTCCATCCGTGTTCATGGGGCCTTTTGCGCCAGTCGCTGTGGATAGAAGAGAAGGGGAAGCGGCTTATTGCCGAGCATCACCATGACGTCATGACAGTTCACGAGTATCCGCCTTTCTATAACGGCCGCGGAGCGCTTGCTCTTCACAAAAAAACGGGCATCCCGTTTGCACTCGAAATCCATCATATTGTTGGGTGGCCCGTGACGTCGGGCATTACGGAATGGGTCGGTCGCGAACTTTCACGATGGGTTCTTCCTTCCGAGGCTCGTCGTGCCCGAAAAGTGCGAACAGTGAGTACGGCAATAGAGGAAGAGCTCAAGCATTGGGGCATTCCTTCCGAAAAACTTTCCATCATCCCGTCGTTTTACCTGGACCACGACCTCATCGGCCGCACTGTGGCGCCCCCGAAGAGTTACGACATCGCGTTTTGCGCCCGTCTTGTTCCCAACAAGGGGCTGATGAACGTGATCCGGTCGCTCGAGTATCTCCCCAATGCCCGGCTTCTTGTGATCGGCGACGGGCCGATGCGAGCCGAAGCGGACAAGCTCATCCACGCGATGAAGATCCAAAACCACGTCACGTTCCTCGGATGGCTGCCCACGCTTGAGGCCGTGCTCGATGGCATTCTCGCCGCCCGTACCTTCGTGATGGCATCTACAAGCGAGGGGGGCCCCCGCAGCGCACTCGAAGCGATGGCTTGCGGCATGCCGGTGATCGCCACGCGGGTGGGAGTAATGCCCGAAGTGATTGAAGACGGGGAAAACGGGCTTTTCACCGACGGGTCGCCAAAAGACATCGCGGCGAAAGTGGAAATACTGCTGAAGGATGCCAAAAAGCGTGAACATATGGGCAAGGCCGCACGCAAGATCCTCGACCGCTTTGAGCGCGGAAAACTCGTGGAGAAGTATGCGGAATTCTTGAAAGGAATTGCCAAAAAGCGTTAAATTGCTGAACTGTGCGTCTCCTCATCGTCACCCAGCGCGTCGATTCCTCCGATCCCATCCTCGGATTTTTCCACGGATGGCTGCGTGCCTTTGCGGAACACGGCGACAAGGTGACCGTGATCGGCCAGCAGGTCGGAGAGCAATCCTTGCCCAAGGATGTCCGTGTCCTCTCGCTTGGAAAGGAGAAAGGTGTGGCGCGCTGGAAGCAGATCTTCACGTTCTGGAAAATGATCGCGGCCGAGCGAAGATCATACGACGCGGTTTTCGTGCACATGACTCCTATCTGGGTTGTCCTCGGGTGGCCCGTGTGGGCGACACTCAGCAAGCCCATCTACCTGTGGTACGAGGCCCGGGGCGGGGGATGGGCGCTGCCACTGGCGCTTTCCATGGTTCATAAGGTGTTCGGCGCCACGGACTATGGGCTTCCGCGCGGCTCGAAAAAACACGTCATCGTCGGACATGGCATCGATACGGAGCGGTTTCGCCCGGATCCAGGTGTTCCCCATCAGGAAGGATTGCTCGTGACCGTTGGCCGCGTGACGCCGGTGAAGCATTACGGTGTCTTGCTGCAGGCGCTGAGTACACTTCCGCAGCACTGCAGGCTCCGGATCGCCGGAGGAACATTTACCGAAAAAGATCGCAGAGAAGAAAAACATCTTCAAGAGATGATCCAAGATCTTCATCTTTCCACACGCGTCACGATGGGGTGGGCAAGCCCCGATCAGACCACCAAGCTTCTCCAAAGCGCCGACTGCATGCTCCATGCATGCACCGGCGGTCTCGACAAATGCGTTCTTGAAGCCATGGCATGCGGATGTCCCGTCGTGTCATCCAGTGAGGCCGCGAGCAGAGTGCTTCCTCCGGTCTGCATCGCATCAAACAGCGAGATGGCCGAGCGGGCGCGCAGAATCCTTGGACTTACTCCTGCCGAGCGAGCAGAGCTTTCGCGTGAGTTACGGCAGCGGGTCGTCAATGGTCACAGTCTCCAGCATCTTGTCCAACGTCTCATTGAAGAGATGAAATAATGGCGTAATGCGTCCGGAATTGCTTCAATGGAGCGTCCGTGACACCTCCACGCCTTTCCATCGTCGTGCCTGTCTATAATGAAGAGAAAACGCTCGCGTCCATTATTGAGCGACTCCATCACTCTTGTGGGTTTGCGCAGATGATTTTTGTGAATGACGGGTCGAAGGATCGATCCCTGGAAATTCTCCGGTCCCTCGCACGCCCGGAGGACATCGTCGTTACCAAGGAAAATGGCGGAAAAGGATCGGCCGTGCATATGGGCTATCGTTACGCGCAGGGGCACTACACCATCGTTCAGGATGCAGATCTCGAGTACAGCCCCGAAGAGATTCCCGCACTTCTCCAGTTTGCAGAAGAGCATGATGCGGCTGCGGTTTTCGGCTCGCGGAGGCTCAAGAAGCAGAAGCAGTTCGTGCACCTCACGTTCTTCATCGGCGGCAGCCTGCTCACCGGGATCTGCAATATCCTGTACCGCACGCATCTCACCGACCAGCCGACCTGCTACAAGATGGTGCGCACGGAAATCCTCAAGACGTTCCCACTCAAAGAAAACGATTTCCGCTTCGACCCCGAGCTTACCGTCATGCTTGCGCGCCGCGGCGTTCCTATCCGCGAGTATCCCGTCTCCTACCATCCGCGGTCTGTGGCGGAAGGGAAAAAGATCAACTGGAAGGACTGGTTTAAGTGGGTGTGGGTCTTTGCTTCCCTGCGGCTACGATCCAGGCGCTATTTTGAGATCCATCGGGCATAATGGTCCCCATGCGCCGTACTCTCATCCTCGGTGGAAGCTGCCTGCTTCTTTTTATCCTCTGGCTTCCGGGGCTCCGGTATCCGATCTTGAGCGATACGGCTTTCTACGCGTTTTTGGGAGAAAGCCTGTGGGTGCACGGCCGCTATGAACTGTTCGATATTCCGTACGCCAAACACTTGCCGCTGCACGCGTTTCTCTCATACCCGCTTATTCCGATGCTCGGGTTTTCCGTCGGGATGAAAACTGCGACGCTCCTTGCAGGCATGGGCACGCTGCTTTTGACGTATCTGCTCCTTCGCGAAATTTTCTCGCCGCGTGTGGCGCTCATTGCCGTTCCGCTCGTCGCCGTTCATCACGGTTTTGTCCTGATGACCATGCTCGGGTCCGCAGATCTACTTTTTACAGCACTCTTCCTTGCAGCACTCTATACGTACCTGCTCGCGGAAGAGGACCAGCGATGGTATCTGCTTTCCGGGGCGCTGCTCGGGCTTGCTTCACTCGCACGCTACAACGGCGTTCCTCTTTTTGGGGCGTTTGCATTGGCCCTTGTGCTCTGGCGCCGCGAAGACCTCCGTTCGTGGCATGCCTACGGAGGAGTCGCTCTGGGAGCTGCGATCTTTGGGCTCTGGCTGTATCGGAATTTCCGTGTGTTCGGGAACCCGCTCCATACCTCCTATACCGGAGAGCTTTCTGAGAGGACACCCAACGCTCTTCTTCAGATTGGGAAAAATTTCCTCTACTACCTCGATCCGTCGCACAACATTCTTCCGATTCTCTTCGGCTTTGCGGTCTATGGAATCGTCAAAGAATGGAGAAAACAGAAAGTCGTGATCCTGTGGATCCTTGCAGTGTGGGTGCTTACGTCTTTCTGGTGGGTGCAGGCGATCCGGTTTGCGTTCCCCGCATACCCGATCCTCATCGGGTTTGGCATCGTCGGGATGCGTCATGCGCTCAAAAAAATCCCGCGATACCGGAAGCCGGCGCTGTGGCTTCTCGCAGCTGCAATCATCCTCAGCCATTTCGGCGCCCTCTGTCTCTATGGCTACGGCGCTTGCAACAGTCTCTTCGATCGGACGGTGGGACTGCTTCCCCAGAACCTCGGTCTCACGTCGGAGGGTCTCTATACTTGGCGACTGGCGCAGGAAGTCGCCAACGATCTTCTCCCCCAAAACGCCATTTTTGTCTCCACCAGCATTGCACGCATCGAGAAGGAAGGGTTCTTCCGGCGTGATATCCGCATTGTGGAACCTGAAAGCGCGGAATGCCCGTATTACCGCATCACGCAGGGGCCGCAATCTGGCGAGAGGCAGTTGTTTGTTACGAAAGCTCATCCGTTGACGTATGTGGTTCTGAAGGAATGCCAGTAACGATTTGCCATTGGCCATTTGCGATTTGCCATTGAAAAATGGCAAGTGGTAAATGGCCAATGGCAAATCATCAACAGACATTTCTTAATCGTTCACATGTCTCATCCATCCATGCCAGCGCCTCCGGTCTTTTAATCAGGTGTTCGTGATCCCTGCGTAATTTCTCCAGATCATTCCGGGAGGGCAGAGAGGGCAGGGGATAACGCTTTCCGCTGATTTTCTCTGCAAGCTCCTGGATGCAAGAGATCCCAAGCATTGCGGCGAGAATGCCATGGAGCATGTTGGCTCCCCAGCGCTCCACCGGCGCGCCATGGAAGTATTCCATCGTTTGTTCCGGCGTTTTGAAATAATTCAAAAGCATTACGCCGCCGCTCATGCCCGAAAATCCCGCGATGCATTCCGAGCGCTTCTTTTCCGGGAGTACGGGGCATCGGTAGCCTTTCGAAAGCAGGATCTCATTGGCTTTGTCGAACGTGTCATACCGCCTCAGGCCTGCTTTACTCGAATGGGAATTGCCCTCGGCGGGTTTGAGGGAAAGGTGTTCCTTGTTGCAGAAGATATCCCGGTTGATCACCGTGCAGTAACTGCTGCTGGCTTCATATTCCTTGCCCGAGATCGTGTATTTCCATCGTCGTGGCCGGAAACTGAGTGATGCAGTCTGGGGGTCGCTGCATTCCCGTTCGATCAGCGGCACGATCCCAGGAGAAAGCAGGAAAATATCATCGTCGCAGATCCAGCCGAGCCGGCGGTTGCGCGCAATAGAGTACAGAAACTCGTCGCACTTTGTCGCTGCGTAGAAGTTCAGGAATTTCTGGACTCTGGCCCCGGGAAAATCCGCAGGATCCAGTTTTCCGGAGCAGTCGAAGATCCAGATATCCGCCTTGTCGCCCATAAATTTTTTCGCGCAGTGATACCACACCGTCATCATCGGCGGCAGGATGTTCATGGTGCAGAGCGCGGGCTTGTCCGATTTCTCCAGAGCCGGCCGCTTCAGGTAGTACGCGATCGTCGGGAGGGCCGTCCTCCGTGCGCTGAGCACCGAAAACCGCTTGAAGGAGTATTGCAGGAGCTTGTGATAGGGGCGTTTCATAGGGTTCTGGCTTGTAGCGTAGCGTTTTTGGGCCGACACTGCTCGCGGTTCCCATGCTTACCGCCTACACGCGCCGGCTTCCGGGTGTCCCGCTCATACCGCTTCTGTATCCGAACTTCGGAAAGGAGGAGCGTGATGCGATTCTCTTCATGAATAACGCGTTCCGGGAGATCCGAGAACCGTTCGTTGCGGTCACCGACGATCCCGCGAAAGCCGATGTCCTTCTCCTTGCTCATAACTTCTCCACGCTTCGGAAGCGACCAGAGTATGTTGCGGAATTCGAAGAGCTCAGCAAGAAACACGGAAAAAAGGTCGTCGTCTTTTGGCACGGTGATCGACCCGATCGGGTACCACTCTCCAATGTCATCGTCTTTCGGACGTCCATGTATGACCACTGCCGCCGCCCGGAAGAAATCGCGATGCCGGCGTACAGCGAAGATCTGCTTCAGGGTGAAGCACTGCAGATTCGAAAAAAAGGGGAGAAGCCCGTTATCGGTTTTTGCGGATGGGCGGACTATCGAAGCCTCAAAAACCGTTTCGGCACGTATGCGCTCAATGCTGCAGTTGATCTACGTGCGGCTTTGGGTCGGCGTCCTGTGCTTCGAAGCAAGCGCAAAGGGCTCAGCTTCCGTCGTGAGGCGATCCAGGCATTGGAGCATCAGAATCAGGTCACGACGAACTTCATTATCCGCAGCAGCTACTCCGGTCACAGCAATACCATCGCCCTAGATCCCGAAACGGCGCGCAGGGAATACCGGGAGAATATGCTTCAGTCCGACCTGGCGCTTGTCGTCAAAGGCGACGGGAACTTCTCCTATCGCTTTTATGAAGCACTCAGTCTCGGGCGCATTCCGCTTCTCATCGATACCGACTGTGTGTTGCCGTGCAGCGATCGCCTCGATTACGACGCGTTCATATTCCGCGTCCCATTCCAAAATATCGATCAGTTGCCGCAGCTGGTGGGGGAGTGGTGGGGCAGGCTCACCGATGAAGGATTCGCTGCCATGCAGAAAAAGGCGCGGGAGGCGTATGAGGAACATCTCTCCGTGCCGGCGTTTCTGCAATCTGTCCCAGAATTGATCACACAAACACCAAAAACTTGAAGAGCAGAAAGTTCCACGACGCCCCGAGCCCCATCGTGATGATCTTGCTCCACTCTTCGCCGAGTGCCGTGTGCTCCACGAGCACAAAAAGGAGGATATTGGTGGCTAGGAGATTGAACATTTCGACCGAGAAATGCCGTTGAAGATGTTTCATAAAGTCATCCGGTTTTTTGAAAACAATGTATTTATGGAGCGTGAATGTGGTGATGTAACTGAGCACGAACGCGACGACCGATGCGCCGATGTACCACGTGCCCCAGTGCAGGAGCAGGAGATACGTCGTGAGCTCCACAACCGCTCCGGTTCCACCACTCAGGATATACAGGAGAATTTGTTTCGCATGATGGCGGAAGAGAGGATTCACCGGTGCATTCTGCGGTGCCGTTACGCGCTCTGCAACTCCACAATCTTCCCGGCAAGCGCATGTGCGTCTCCTGCCGGCACAAGATAGATGCCCTGGCCCTCTTTGTATCGTTCATGAATCGCCGGGGTATCGGCGGTGATCACGGGCACGCGACACGCCATGCATTCGATGACCTTATGAGGGATCACGCGCTTCGTTTTCTCTCCGGTACCAAAAATACCAAGCGTGACATCCGCATCGCGGATGATGGTCGGTAGATCTTTGAGCGGTGCGAAGGGCTTGAAGGTGACATTCTGGAGCTTCCATTCCGTCGCGAGAAGCCGCATCTCCCCGTACGTCTGCCCGCCGCCAATGAGGGTGAAATGAACCCGGGCATGCTTGTCTTGTAGGATTGCAGCCGCCTTCAGAATCACATCGATCCCTTGTAGCGGTATGTAACTTCCATAAAAGAGCACCTCAAACGTCTCTCCCCGCATATGCCGGTGATGCGGGTCCGGACGGAAATACTCCGGCGCTTCCAGATACACCACCGTGATATCCGCTGGGTGGATGCGGAAAGCGCGGCTGAAGTACTCCTTGTGCACCTTGGTATCGATCAGGATCTCATCAGCAAGATGGCAGTCGACGAAATCCGTGAGCCAGATGCACCATGCTACGGGATTTCCTGGATGTACTTTCTTGCGGTCGGTGACGAGCGTGTCGTATGCGGAGATAAACGCATCAAAGACCAGAATTTTTCGGGGGAATCGAGTCAGTAACCACGCAAGCCACACCAGATGATGCCCGGGGAACGTGACCACGACGGTCTTGCAACTCTTTCTGTGCGTGCGGAATTGCCGCACAAGATCGCGGCATTTGGGTAGGAAGCCTTTTCGTGACGTGCGACATTCCACGATCGTTTTCCCCTTACGTTCATAATGCTTGCGCACGGTAAGGTGCCGCGGGGCATGCAGGTCATGGAAACCGAACATGAGGACAGATGACTGCATCGCGGTTTATACTAGCATCCATGCGCATCACCTACGTCACACATACGCGCTTTCCCACCGAAAAAGCTCATGGCTACCAGGTGGCTCAGGTGTGCCATGCCATGGCCGCCCTGGATCATGAAGTGACTCTTGTCACGCCGACCGTAGGAGTGGCACCGGCCGAGAGCGCTTTCCGTTTTTACGGAATCCCGGAGTCTTTCTCCATCTTGCGGCTCCAGCAGTTTGATGCGCTCAGCTCCTCATTCGTTCCGGGGCAGCTGGCGTTTGCGGTTGCCATGATTTCCTACCGATACGCGCTCAAAAAATATTTCGCCTCGTCCAGGGCGGATCTTCTGTATGTCCGTTCCCCCGTGCTTCTCCCCGCGCTTCTCGCAACAAAAATTCCGATCATTCTGGAACTGCATACGCTCCCAAGGTTTTTCCGTCAGCGCTTCGTGCGCATGACCAATCGGTGCCGTCTGGTTATTTGCCTGACGCGTGCGATGCGCGAAGAGCTGCTTTCGTGGGGGTGCGATGCCCGAAAAATCCTCGTAGAAGCAGACGGGGTGGATCACGAGCGGTTTTATAACCTGCCGCCCGCGAATCTCGCGAAGCAGGATTGGTCGCTGCCGCAGGACCGGACGGTCGTGGGATACATCGGATCCCTCGTTACGCGCGATACGCTGGAGAAGGGAGTGGCCGAACTGATCGACGCTGTCGCCTTACTCCACAAAGCAGGTTCGCCCGTGTTCTGCTGGATCGTCGGTGGCCCCGGCCCCTGGGTGAAGACCTATAAGCGCAGGGCGGAGGAACAAGGGCTCACGGCCAATGATATCCGTTTTCAGGGGATGATTCCTGTCCGCAAGGTGCCCTCGGCGATCGCCGCATGCGATGTCTGCGTCTATCCCGCGCCGAAGAGCAAGCATCCTTACTTCCTCCGAGACACATCACCGCTCAAATTGTTCGAGTATCTGGCTGCCCGCAAACCGATCGTCTGCGCGGATCTTCCGCCTATTCGTGATGTCGTGAATGAGCGTGTCGTGCATTTCTGTGCACCCGGTGATCCTGCAAGCCTCGCCCAAGGCATCACTTCCGCCATCGAGTATCCGCTAAAAAGCGCCGAAGAACGCGCGAACATCGTTCATCGGCATTCGTGGAACCAGAGGATGGAAAGAATACTGACCGAAGCGATTTAAGGGGAATAAGGGATGTAAGGGATAATCCCTTTGTCCTACAATCCTTCTATGTCCGATCTCAAGACCATCACCGCCCACGGCCGTACGCTTGCGATCATCGGCAAGAAACCGAAAGTCGACGGCATCAAGTTCGTCACGGAACCCCAAGATCCTTTTCAGGTCGGCATTATGGAGCGCCCGAAGGGATACGAGGTGAAGCCGCATAGGCATCCCGACCGACCGATCACCGTGGAATCCGTCAGTGAATTTTTCTACGTAGAGAAGGGCAAAGTCCGTCTCACGGTCTTTGATGATCAGTGGAATCCCGTCGGCAAAGAGGAAATCGGAGCGGGGGAGTTTGCCCTGATCCTTGGCGGCGGGCATGGTGTGGAATTCCTTGAAGACACGCGGATGCATGAAGTGAAACAGGGCCCCTACCCCGGAGACTCCGGTTCGAAGGAATTCTTCCGAGCGATCGCATGACTCCCGAGGAAGTACAACAATTGGAAGCGTTGCTCAAAAAACTACGCACAGAAGATCTTCTGCCGCCGAAGACACCTCTTCCTGTCTGGAAAGCAATCCACGGTATCGTGCCGGTTCCGTGTGTTGAAGTGATTGTCACGACGACCGGCAAGGATTTTCTGCTGACGCATCGCAAGGACGCGGATTGGAACGGCTGGCATATTCCGGGCGGCTACCTGCACTATCGCGAATCCATCGAAGATGGTTGCAAGCGGATCGCACGTGAAGAACTTGGCATCTCAGTGGTGTTCGAGAAAGTCATCGACACCTACATGTGGCCCGATCATCCCTATAGCAGTGCTCTCTCGCTTGTGTGCATCTGTACAACGTCGGAAAAACCCGAGGTGGGGGAATTCTTCACAGAGATCCCAAAAGAAATCATTAAGCATCACGGGGATTTTTTGCAGAAATTCCTTTCGATGGAGGATTAACATTTCCCCATCGCCTCTTTTTCAATCTTCATATCCGCCTCGACCATAATCTTGATCAGATCCTTGTACTTCACCTTCGGTTCATACCCGAAGGTTTTCTTCGCCTTGCTGTAATCTGCAATCAACGTGCTCGTCTTTCCAGGACGGAAGAACTTCTGGTCGATGACCACGTGATCTTTCACCTTGAGTCCGAGCTGCGCGAATGTCTCCTCCAAAAATTGCTCTACGGATACTGCTTCTCCCGTGCCGATGACAAAATCATCAGGCTCATCAAGCTGGAGAATGTTCCATGCTGCTTCCATGAATTCGCCTGCAAACCCAAAGTCGAGTTTGGCGCTTAAATCGCCGAGCCGGAGTTCCTTCTGAAGACCAAGCGAGATCCGTACAGCAGACTTTGTGATTTTGCGTGTGACATAGGAATCCGTCCTGCGCGGCGATTCATGGTTGAAGAAGATCGCCGTGGAAGCAAAGAGCTTGTGGACGTTGCGATAGTACTTTGTCAGCGACCACGCGTAGGTCTTCGCACAGGCGTAGGGGCTCTGGGGATTCAGTGGAGTCTCCTCGTTTTGCTTTACGGTATCCGTCAGACCGAACATGTTACTGGTCAGCGGTTGAAAGAAGCGGATGGTGGGATCCACGGCCCGGATGATCTCCAGTACTCTGCCCGGCGCACTTCCGGTGATATCAGAAGCGTAATCCGGCAGATCGTAACTCCAGCCGGCATGGTCCTGGTCCGCTTCGTTGTAGATTTCCTGAGGACGGACAGAACTGATGGCACGGAGAAGGGAGGTGGCATCGGCGAGATCACCGCGGTGCAGCGTGATCTTTTCGAGAAGATGGTCGATGTTTCGGGTGTTTCCTGTCGCCGAACGACGGAGAAGGCCGTGTACCTCGTACCCCTTACTGAGCAGGAACTCTGCAAGGTAGCTTCCGTCTTGGCCGGTTATGCCGAGGATGAGCGCTTTCTTCGTCATGGAACCACGCGGAATTGCGGGAGAGGGACGATAAACTGTCCGCCGCCCTTGCGCCACTGTTCTTCCCGCTTATAGAACTCGTCGAAGAATGCGTAGGGCAGGACCAGGAAGTAATCGGGCTGGGCTTTTCTTGCTTCGTCTTCGGAAACGATCGGAATGCCGGTGCCGACAGTGAATTTCCCCCACTTTTCGGGACTGCGCTCCGCGGCGGCTTCGATCACCGTGTGATCCAGTCCGTAGTACTGCAGGATCGTATTGCCTTTCGTGGAGGCGCCATAGACCCACACACTTTTTCCTTTGGCGACGGCATCTTTTATAAACTCCACGCATTGGCGCTTGCTCTCCTCGATGCGCGCGAAGAATGCGGCATGCACTTCCCTGGAGTCGATGCCTTGTTCTTCCTTGCGGTACTGTGCCAAGCGCTCCGCAGCTCCCGCGGACATCACCGGGGGATGCCCATCCTTTAAGCCCGCATACACACGGTAGCTGCCGCCGTTCACTTTGTTGTGCTCGATATCAATCAACGTGAGACCATTCTTCTCGAGCAGGAATTCGAGGGATTTGAGCGAGTAGAACTCCAGATGTTCATGGCAGATGTTGCCCACGTCATTGGTATCAAGCATGTTTTTCAGGCACATCAGCTGCGCGATGAAGACGCCGTCGTCCTCCAGGCAGAGTGCCGCATCGCGAATGAACTGGTTGGGATCTTCCATGTCATAAAACATGCCGATAGCAGTGATCACCTTTGCCTTCTTCGCGCCTGGGATGGCCTTCTCATAATTTTCCTTCGTCCAAAAATCGTTGATGAAATAGTCGAGACCTTTCCTGCCTTCCTCAGCGAGGTTCGACGCGGGTTCCACGCCCACTTTGACGATGCCGGGCACGACATAGGTTCGAAGCATCGTGCCGTCGTTGCTGCCGATATCCATCACGATGTCTCCCGCCTTCAAATTCACGCGTTGCTCAATGCTTTCGGTGATATTCCGAAGCGCTTTCTTCATCGTGTCGGTCACGCCGGAGCGATACCAGTAAAAGCGAGCATAGAGCAGCTCCTGAGGAGCGGTATCGCGCAGCTGTACGAGCGAGCAGTGTTCGCACATCACCATTTCAAGCGGTGCCTTGATTCCTTGATCCGTCTTCTCCACGAAATCCGACACATACAGATCGCCCAGCGTATACAGCGGGCTGATCTCCTTGGAACCGCATACGCGGCAGCGGGAGATCGTTGTATAGGCGGTGGTGTTTCCTTGTGCGGGATTCATGAAGATGGCGTTCTCCCGCGCATTCTAATGCGGATTACCCGCCACGCATAGTTCACTGCGAGGCGGAAAAAGACGCGGAGGCTACCGTCAGTTTTGGAGACTCCCGCCTGCCGAAGCCCGTACCGGTACGGCACTTCGACGATGCTCACATTCTTTTCAAGACACGCATACACCCACTCCACGAAGTATTCACCGAAACCGTCGGGAGAGAGAGGTACTTTTTGGAGTGTTTCTCTCCGCGCGGCGGCGAAGCCGGATGTCCAGTCCCAGAATGAAAAATGCCCCAGCACTACTCGGGTGTAGAAGTTGAAGACATAGCTTAGAAACGCCCGGAAGCGGTGCCTGGTGTCCAAGCCACCCTTCACATAGCGCGATCCCACCGCTACTTCGTACTCATCCAGTCTCTCGACCAGTTTCACAATATCTTCCGGCGGGATGCCAAGATCACAATCCAGCCACACCACATATTTCCCTTTTGCCGCCTTCGTGCCATCCGAAAGTGCAGAGGCCAATCCGCGCTTGTCCATGCGTCGCATCAGACGGCAGCGGGGATTACCCAGTTTCTCCACCACTTCCCAGGTGCGGTCTGGGCTGTTGTCATCCACCACGATAATCTCAAGCAGGCCAGTGCCCAATGCGGAAGCCGTGCGCTCGATGGCGTCTTTGATATTGTCCCGCTCGTTATACGAGGGAATGACGACGGAAATGCTGGAAGGTTCAGGAATCATGATGGGCGGAAGGGGATTATCGATTCTGAGCGATGTCGCGGACCGCCTGCGTTACCGTGGAGAGTTGCTCCTCGGTGAGCGCCAGCCCGGAAGGAAGGTAGAATCCGCGCTTTGCGATATCTTCGCTTACCGGGAACGATTCCTTCGCCTGCGGATGCGTGCTCAGGAACGGTTGGCTGTGGCAGGGATAGAAAAAATCCCGGGTATCCACTCCGCGTTCCGCAAGCTTCTTTCGCAGCGTGTCTTTGGACATTCCGAAGGCATCTTCGACGAGCACAGCGTACATCCAATAGACGTTGGTTGCGTAGTCCTTTGTTATGGGCAGTCGCAGGCCGGGTACCTTCGAGAGCTCTTCCTTGTAGCGTCGTCCCATCCATTGCTTCTTCTCCACGTACTCTTTTATATGCGGCATCTGGCCAACCCCCAGGGCCGCCTGCAGGTTGGTCATGCGGTAGTTGAATCCCAAATCGGTATGCACGAAGCGCTTCTCGGGACTATGCGCCAGGTCACGCAGGCCTTTCGCACGCGCAGCAAGCGCATCATCATTCGTCACGACCATGCCGCCCTCGCCGGTGGTGATCAGCTTGTTGGCATAGAAACTGAAACAGTTCATCACACCCATCGATCCGCAGAGTCTTCCTTTGTACGTTGCCCCGTGCACTTCGGCCGCATCCTCCACCACTGCCAGGTTGTGTTTTTTCGCCGTTTCTAAAATCGGGTCCATATCCGCGCTGTGACCGTAGATATGCACCGGAAGAATAGCTTTCGTGCGCGGCGTTATAGCCTTTGCCATGAGGTCCGGGTCCATCGCGAAGGTCTCGGGGTCAACGTCCACAAAGACAGGCGTCGCACCGGTATACATCACGGCCGTGACCGTCGAAATCATCGTGAAGTCCGGCACGATGACCTCGTCTCCGGGGCCGATGCGAAGGCTCGCAAGCGCAAGATGCAATGCTGCAGTCCCGTTCATCACTGCGACCCCGTGTTTCATACCCAAAAAATCCGCAAATTCCCGTTCGAACTGGGTGATACATGGACCTGCCGAAGAAACCCATCCCGTTTCCAGTGCTTCGATCACTGCCTGCCTGGATTCAGGCGCGATGATCGGTTCGTTGACGGGGATTTTCATGCGGAACTGTGGAAGCAGGTGATCTCCTGGCTATTGTGTTTTTATTGCACACTCTCCGCAATGGCTTCCGCAGCCTTTTCGATCGTTTCTGCATGCGGGTGCACGGTGTCCCAGGAGAGGGTTTTGGCTTCATTCCCGAATGTGTCATACAGGTCGATCACCGTGAATCCCTCTTGTTCAGCGAGAGCGCGGATCCGGGGCCGGCTCAGGGCGTGAAGTTCCCGGTCCGGCCAGAGAACGAAATATTTTTCGATGCCTTCGTCGATCTCTTCGGCAAATGCATGTAGCGCCTCACCGTATGCGGTGATCTGTTTTTCGGTAATACTGTCACGGTCCGGGTTCTCTTTGCTTTCTTCCCGTTCGCGTTCCAGTGTCTCTTTCCCCGCGCGCATGCTCGTGAACTTCTTCATCGCCACGTAGACGGCGCTTCTGCGATCCAGAAAACACTTTCCCGGGATCATACTCAGGATTCCTTCCTCCGGAGGATTACATCGAAGCGCCGGGCGGTCTTTCGGATCATCTCCTTCGGCCCGCAGCACGCCGTCTTCGTCCAGCCATCCGGTTTTTTCGTCCATGTCATTCGGGAAGAAGACCAGAATGATCACTTGAGGATCAAGCTCCGCAATCTTCTCCTTATATGTGGCTCGCTCCTGGCTCAGCTGATATCCGGGTACGCCGGTATTCAAAAATTGCATCGCCGGCATGCGGGCTTCCAGCCGCGCAGCAAGGGTCTCTTCGTTCTCCACGCCGTAGCCGAAGGTGATGGAATCACCGATCACCGCCGCAAGCGGGCGCGTCGGGTCAATTTCCGGTGACCGGAATCCCAACGCATTTGTTTTTACCGTCGATCGATAGGCTCCACGCTCGATTCCCGGGATCAGTTCATAGCTGATATCCGGATTGTCGCTGCTTTGGAAAATCAGCGGAGGATGCGGCCCTACGGTCACGAGCCCCGTCATCCTCAGTACGATTTCAATACCCGCAAGAAATATAATTGCTGAGACTAGGGACAAGCCGAGGTTGATCAATGCATTACGCACGTAGATATTCTCCACGTTTAATATGAGGCAAGCCAGTAGGCTTGCCTCACGATCTCTGGAAATCTGTCAGGTCGTCCTCTCCAAGAGGATAACCATCAAAAAGGTGCAGAAACACACACTGATACTCGCGCACAGGAAGGTCAGGAATATCCAACCTTGGTATGCATCTAAGTGTTCCTGCTTCAGGGAAAGCTTAAACCTTACCCAGGCATTCCTAGACCGTCGGCTTGCGTATCCACCGATCACTAAACTTGCTATCCCAACGAGGGACAGGCAGATCCAAACAAGTGGGCTCATTTCATCACCCCCTTTCCTTCCAAAGATCGATATCTTGAGTGTATGGATCCCATTACATCTGTCCATTAATCCAACAAGAATTTTTTCAAATACTCCTCACTACTTCTTTTCCACTCCGGCGGCAGTTTCTTTTTATCCACGATGCACTGCCCCAGCACCAGATAATCCATGTGCGTATGAACGAAGCAGTTCCAGGCGTCTTGGGGCGATTCCACAATCGGCTCGCCGCGGACGTTAAAGGAGGTATTGATGATCACGGGGCATCCGGTCTGCTCATCAAAGGCCTTCAGAAGATCGTAGTAGAGCGCGTTCTGGTTTCGGTTGATCGTCTGGATGCGCGCGGAGCCATCCACGTGCGTCACCGCAGGAATTTCCGCCCGGTATTTCTCCCGCGTGTCGGCTACAAGGAGCATGAACGGGCTTTCACGATCCAGTTCAAAGTATTCCGATGCCTTTTCCTCAAGCACCGTCGGCGCAAACGGCCGGAAGGACTCGCGGAACTTGATCTTGAGGTTCACTTTTTTCCAGTTATTGGGATTCCGCGCGTCCGCGATGATCGAACGGTTGCCGAGCGACCGCGGGCCGTATTCCGTGCGTCCCTGAAACCAGCCGATCACATTTTCGCCCTGCAGGAGAGTGGCGACGTGCTTCGGCAGGTCTACAGCCGGGATCTTTTCCGAAGGAATCCGGTTCTTCGTCAGAAAATCCTCGATCTCCGTTTGGTTATAACTCTTTCCAAAGAAGACGTGTTCCATCCGCGGAAGCCTTTCGCCCTGCATCATCCCGTGCCATGCCATGAGTGCGGCACCCAGCGCTCCTCCGGCGTCTCCCGAAGCTGGTTGGATGAAGATGTCTTCAAATATTCCCGACCGCAGAATCTTTCCGTTGCTCACGCAGTTCAGTGCCACGCCTCCGGCGAGGCAGAGATATCGGCTTCCTGTCAGTTCCTTCGCGGCCCGGGCGAGATTCAGCATCACTTCATCGGTCAACTCCTGCAGCGACCGTGCAATGTCTTTGTGGAACTGCTCAAGAGGGGATTCCGGCGTTCGCGTGGGTTGTCCGAACAGTTTTTCGATGCTGCGACCCGTCATCCGCAGTCCGTATTCGTAGGTGAAGTACTTCATGTCGAGCGCGAAGCTTCCATCGGGCTTCACGTCGATCAGTTTGCGCATCTGTTCCAGATACTTTGGCTCTCCATACGGTGCGAGTCCCATCACTTTGTACTCAGCGCTGTTCACCTTGAATCCAAGGTAATACGTTATCGCGGAGTAGAGGAGTCCGAGCGAATGCGGATAGTGTATTTCCCGAAGCAGCTTCAGCTCCTTTCCTTTGCCGTGCCCGATGGTTGTCGTTGCCCATTCACCGACGCCGTCGGCAGTCACCACAGCCGCATCCGGAAATCCCGAACAGAAAAATGCGGACGCGGCATGTGATTCATGGTGTGACGGATAGTAGATGGGCCCCTTATACGAAAGCTCGCGGCGGATAATATGGGGAATCCAAAGCTTCTTGGGCATCCATTCCTGCATGGCCATGTGGTACTGCACAAATCCGCGCGGCCAGACCTTCATGGTTGTCTGCAGGATGCGGTCGAAGAACTTCAGTATCGGTTTCTCGTAGAACGCGACGGCATCCAGATCTTGCGCGGTGATGCCCGCGTGCTTCAGCGCCTCTTCAATCGCCAGTTTCGGGAACGACTCATCGTGCTTCTTTCTGGAGAAGCGTTCCTCCTGCGATGCAAACACAATCTGCCCGTCTTTCAGAAGCACGGTGGCGCTATCGTGGTAGAAGCAGGAGATGCCCAATATGTAGACTGGCTTATTCATGTTTTCCTCGAACGGCGGAATTGAAAATTGAGAATTGAGAATTGAAAATTAAAACTGATACCTCATATCAGTGGAGTCTTTGCTCACATCGACCCAGTACGTGTCTGTTGGAGGCTTCCCCGAAAAGAGGTAAATCATCTTGAGGATGATCGCGTATATGCTGAACACCACAATCCAAATGATTGTGAGGAGAATCGTACTCATGATGCGCCCGAGCACATGCGAAAAGCGCATCCAGAGGTCATAGAGCTGTTGCAGTGGTTTCGGAAGTTTCACAGTGTTGGATGGCTAAATGGCTAAATGGTTAGTCCACATCTATAGCATATAACCATTTAGCCATTTAACCATTCAGCTCCTTAAAAAACCGTGTAGATAAACGGCGCCAGCGGCGACGTCTGGGCGAAAATCAGGATTAATCCCAAAAGCACGATGATGAGAATGATAGGAAGAAGCCACCACTTCTTGCGCATGCGCATGAAGCGCCAGAGTTCGGTGAAGATGGAGAGTTTGGACATACACGCAGTATACACTCTTCCACCTCTTTCATTTCATCACAGCATGGATGCGATCATCTCCATCACGTTCACAAACGGACTCACAATCAAATCAATCCATCCCATCAGCAGCGGAACATTAAAAATATCCTCCGCGATCAAAAGTCCCAAAAGGATCCAGGGACCTCTTCGGAGCCACTCGTTGTACTGCTCGTCGTAGCGATAGGGAATGAACACCTGGAAGATCTTGCTGCCATCCAGAGGTGCCACGGGCAGAAGGTTGAATGCCATCAGGCCGAGGTTCAGCGCGATCGAGATCCGCAGGATATCGGTAAGGACCGTTGCAAATGTCCCGCGGCCGCCGCCGGAAAGCAGGTTCCAGAAACCGCCGCCCACAGAATCGGGCGCGAGAAGTAGGAGTCCGCCGAACGCGAGGAACGCGATAATCAAATTACTGATCGGTCCCGCGATACTCACGAGTGCCGTGTCGCGCTTCCAGCTCTTGAAGTATCTAGGGTCGATCGGCACGGGTTTGCCCCATCCAAATCCCACCAAGAAGAAGAGGATCGTGCCCATCAGATCCAGGTGCGCGATGGGGTTTAAGGTCAGCCGGCCCTGTTCTTTCGCCGTCGGGTCGCCGAGGCGATGTGCGACCAGCGCGTGCGCCCATTCGTGGACGGACAGCGCGATCAGCAGGGCGATGATGAAGGACGGGCGGAGGGCGGACACGAGATAATTATGAATTAGAAATTAGAAATTAGGAATTAGCAATTATGTCTCTATCTCGCCAATTGCTAATTCCTAACTGCTAATTGGCAAGGTTTAAAGTTGACCTTTGTATCGCCTGTACGTAGGCTTTCCCAGCAAATGGCCCGCAAGTGCGTCAAAACCGGCAAAGGAACCGCCTTCGGCAACACCCGAAGCCACTCGAACAGGCACACCCGCCGCACGTTTCGTGCGAACATCCAGAAGAAGCGCGTCTTCGACCCGCGCACGGGCACCTACGTCACGATGAAAGTCTCTACGAGCTACCTCCGCACGCTTGCGAAGCGGTTGCAGGAAGGCAGGACAATCTAGCCGATCTCATCTGGAGAATCTCCTAAAGACACTTGTGCCGCGATAGGGTTCCGTCTTTTTCATACACTCACGCTTCGTCATCCCTTTCTTGCCCGAACATCTGATCGCACGTTCCTGGTTGCGCATGCAGGTACTTTTGCTTGCGCCTTTGAATTCGTTGCAGCGGTAATTAGCCGCCGGAGCCGCGTGATAGGTGGCCGCTTCCACAGAGGCAATCCTGGTGAACGCCATGATCACTGCAAGTATAAGGAAGAGGGTGCGCATAGATCTATTGTCGCGCATTTTCTTCCCTACGCAAAACGCCCCCCGGAGGAGGCGTTTTGAAGGAACACTCAGTGTATTACTGCGCTACGCCGCCCTTGTTGCGGTACTTCATGCGCATGTCTCCGATTTTCTTCATGACACCGGAAGGATTTTTCATCATTCCTTTCTCCTTCTCAGCTTTCACGCATTCCTGGAATTCCGGAGTGCGCTTCGGGAATTCGCTGCAAGTCTTTTTCATCATCGCAGGGCGCATAACGAGCTTCTTCACAAAAGACTTTCCCGTCATCTTGCGGTCCTTGATGGTGCTATGAACGCACTCTGCGCGCGATTTGCCGCTCAACTTGGAACAGTTCTGCTTGATGGTCTGGCCGAGGTTGTTCTGCTTCATTCTCTTGCTCGATGAGCTGCTTGCCGCAGTGGAGGTTGTGGAAGCGCTCGAGGTGGAAGAGCTCTCGGCGGCGCTGCTGGAAGACTCATCAGCAAACGCGGGAACTGCCGTAAGGGCGATGGCGCCCGCGGCGAACAGGGAAACGAGACGACGTGTCATAGAAAAGTAGGGGAAAAAAGAAAAATCGTTCTTCGAGCGTAAAGTATACACCTCTTTCCGAGCGTATTACGCAAATCCCTCTTCACCAACAAGCCCCTTGTTCTTTCGGTTCCTTTTCAGCGCTCCATGAAGCCGCTTATCGAGCAGGACGGATTTCTGGGAACTTGGTTTTCTTCTCCTCCTTTCCAGCTTCTGCACAAACACCTCGTGTCGCTTTTGCTGCTCCTCGGAAGCGTGCTTATCGATGATGTGCTGGATCAGCATCTGGTACGCGAGTTGGCGGTTGCGGTGCTGCTCGCGCTGCTCGTGAACGCGCACGGAGATGCCCGTTGGCCGGTGCGTGAGCTCCACGCAGTTATTGGTCTTGTTCACTTTCTGCCCGCCATGGCCTGATCCGCGCGTGAAGGCTTCGGAGATATCCGCCATGTGAATGCCCAGCTGCTCGGCAGCATGTTCCAGATGCGGGGGGAGGGGAACGGGGAAGGACATGGACCAATTATGAATGCGGAATTCGGAATTCGGAATTGATTTTTCCTATGATTCCGAATTCCGCATTCCGAATTCCGAATATACTCCACTCATGCAATTGCATCGTATCCGTTATCTTGCTGTTCCCGGATTGTTACTGGTCATTGTGTTCCTGGGATTTGGTCATTCTCTTTTCCAGGACTTCGCGCCAATCGATGACACGCTCCTTGTCCGTGAAAACCTCGCGATCCGTGGGCTCACGCTCGAAAACCTTCGCTATGTCTTCACGCACTTCGATCCAGAGCTCTATATTCCGCTGACATTTGTTTCGTTTCAGATCAATTACGTTCTCGGCGGTTTGAGTCCGTTCGGATTCCATCTGGGAAATGTGCTGCTGCATGCGGCGAACACATCGTTGGTCTTTCTCTTTGTTTCACAATTGATGAATGCAAAAAGCATAAAGGATAAAGAAAAAAGCCATTTATCCTTTTTGCTTTATCCTTTTTGCTTTCCGGCGGGCATCGCTGCGCTCCTTTTTGCGGTGCATCCTCTTCACACGGAGGCAGTCGTCTGGATTGCCGGCCGCAAGGATCTTCTTTTCACCTTCTTCTATCTTCTTACGATTGTAACGTATCTGCGGAGAGGAAAGTGGTATTGGGTCAGTATTGTTTTCGCTTTGTGCGCGCTTCTCAGCAAAGCGACTGCGATGACACTCCCGGTGATCCTGATTCTTTTGGATTGGGTTTTGGATGATGAACGCCGGATGTCTATCAAAAACAAAATCCCGTTCTTCCTCCTCTCCATTGTTTTTGCCTTCATCGCCCTTAGCGGCAAAGAGCGCATTGTCGGCTCCACTTCCATCCTTGATACCGGCCTCGTTGCCATCCGCAGTATTGGTCATTACCTCTGGCAGATCTTCATTCCCGTTGGCTTCAGCGTCTTCTACCAGCAGCGTGATCCGATTCTGAATGTGTATTTCGTTGTATCCCTTCTTTTTCTCGCATCCCTTATTGCTCTCACCTGGTATTTCCGCAACAGAAAGCCCTGGATAGCCTTTGGCGTCTTGTTCTACCTGATCACACTTAGTCCGACGTTCTTCAACTTCCATAAAGGATTGATCTCATTCTACGCAGTGGACCGCTATGCGTATCTTCCTTCGATTGGAATTATTTTTATTGCAGCAATGGCATGGCGTGATGTGCAGAAAAGAATTTTCCATTTTCCAGCCTTCGCCAAGGCTACGGCCGGCAGGCAATTTTCAATTTTCAATTCCATTCCTGTTGTGCTCATCGCACTCATTCTATTGTTCGTGTCACGACATCAAACGAAGGTCTGGGACACTCCCGAATCCCTCTATGCACATTCCGTTTCCGTCGATCTTGCTTCCGTTCCCGCCCGCGCAACTCTCGCCTCCGTTCTCCGCCAGACAGGTCATCCTGTTGAAGCCTTCAATGTTCTTAAAGAAGGACTCCCGTACGGCGATGATGTGAGTTATCGCCTGGAAGCAGGAAATATCTACGCAAGTAACGGGCAGATAGCGGATGCCATCACGGAATTCACCAAAGCTTCACAGATGAAGCCCGATCTTCCTGAACCAATCTTCTCCATCGGCAATCTGGAAGACCAGCGAGGCAATAGTGATCTTGCATTGGAGTATTACCGCAAGGCCTTGGCACTGGATCCTTCCTATGTTGGGGCCCGCGTGCGCATCGCGGATATCCATATTGACCGGGGAGAACTGGCGGAAGCAGAGGAGCAGTTGATTCAAGCACTGCGATGGAATGAGAGTTCATTTGGAGCGAATGTGCAGATGTATCGGTTGAGGATGGCACAAGGGAGGGGAGAGGAGGCGGAAGTGTATTTGGAAAAGGCGAAGGCGTTACGGCCTGGAGAGGCCATCAATTCTTTAGCACCATAAATGTGTACCGTGGAGACGCACTGGCAGTGCGTCTCAAATTATTTCGAAGGTGAGGCTTCCCTCCAACACAATTCAAAAATAATCGTCCGGTAAAAATGCGCGATATCGCGATTTTCAATGATCGTGCAGGTTATTTTTTGTTTCGTGTATGACATGATCGCGATGGAATCATTCCAGGAAAAAATACCCGATTGCCATTGCATGGTCGGCGGAAGCATCCGAACGGTATTTTTATATTCCTTTCCGGTCTTGATGACAAAATCCGCGAAGCCTTCTCCGGCCGAACACTCGATGTGCCCCAGATCACAGACGATTGCTCCAAGGAGATCCGCATCGAGTCGCGCCAGAAATACGCCGCTCCGCGCAAAGCAGTGGAGGAGAACCTGAAGAAGTGGGATGAATCAGCAAGTGCGCCACCGGCGGAGGATGAAATGGGGGCGGAGGAGAAGTTTGAAGAGCCGTTGATATAGCATGGAAGGGAAACCTACGGTTTCCCTCCCATGAACCCTCCTTTCCCTAAGAGGTGGCGCTCCAGGCAAGCGGAGCTTGCCTTCGCGCACTTATTTGATGGGCGGCCTTCCTCTCTCGTCTTACGATCCCTAAAATCCTTTTCACGGAGAGATGGCCGAGTGGTCGAAGGCGCGCGACTCGAAATCGCGTAGGCCCCAAAAGGGTCTCGAGGGTTCGAATCCCTCTCTCTCCGCCATTCGACTCGGCCCTGCGGGGGCCTCGCTCATGGTCCTCGTTTCGCTCGGGCCATTCTTTACCGAGCCGAGCTGAATGACCCTGAGTGAACGAGCGTGAGCGAGTGAATCGAAGGGCCATGACTTTCCCTAGCGACGTGGCTCCGCCCTTATTCTTTAATTACGTGTTCTTTTTGCAGGATCCGCAAAATATCCTCCATCCTTTCCTGTGTCGCCTCCTTTCCGGCATCCATGAATTCCATGCTTTTCTGGAAGTGGTACGGAGCGCCGTCGAGTTTCGGCACGATGATGATGTCGCAGGCTGAGGTACTGGCATGCAGGAACTCCTGGCTGGCGTAGAGGACTTTCCGGAGCACCTGCGGCAGATAAGGAGCGACCGTCGTATACGTTGGCGTGGTATCCGTGGCAATGATGTAGTCCACCGTGTGATGTTTTTTGAGCGACTGCACCGGAACGGCGCCGAACGTGCAGAGATCCATAAAACGGGATTTTCCGACTTTCACCGGTTGGAATACCACCGGTACCGCGCAACTGGCCGCGAGTGCATCGAGGATCAGGGTCTCCGGGGGAAAGACGTATGTCTCCACGGACGTGAGCAGCGTCGGGAGAAAATCCTGCTTCATCACGTTCTTCCACGGGATCGCTTTCAGGATTCTTCCCGCGACGCACATGAACGGAATCCGGCAGTCGGCAATCCGCGCGCCCTGTATATAAGGGGCAAGGATCTCCTTCATACGGTGTTCCAGAACGCCGCCTTCCAAGCCGTCGCTCAGGGGGCGCTTTTTCCATGAGGCGACCGTGGAGGGGGTGAGCTTTTTTCCGATCTCCCGGATGGTTTTGGTCTCGATACCCAGGGCATAGAGCCCGGCCACCACAGCCCCCATGCTGCTTCCGGCGATGACATCCGGGGAAAGACCTTCCTTTTCAAGACATTCTACGACCCCGACATTGGCAACTCCGTATGCCGCGCCGCCGGAGAGGACAAGGCCCCAAGACATAGGCGTATTGTAGGCTACGAAGCGGTTTTTGCCCTTACTATCGCCGCGAAAATCGCGCTAATCGGCTTATACATTACGTAATTCCTTGCAAAACGCCGATTCCGTCAATTGCTTTTGCAACGATAAATTCACCATTAGGCGTAGATTTTTGGCTTGCAGAGGCGTTTTGGGCTGTTACAATCTCGCCGTCTACTTCTCTTCCCCCTTATTTCATGTCCTACGTCGTCGCTTCGAAGATCAAGGAAGTTGTAAAGAAGCACAACATGATGGCCGCCGGCGACCTCGCCGAGGCAGCCAGCGCTTTCCTCGAGGCCGCCCTCAAGGCAGCCGTGAAGCGCGCCAGCGACAACGGCCGCAAGACCGTTCGTCCGTGCGATCTTTAAGCATCTCGATTTGCTTATCAAAGTGGGGCTGCCGTAAGGCGCCCCATTTTTTTAACTTCATGGAAGAGGAACCTACGGTTCCTCTCCCATGGGCCCACTCTTCCCTAAGAGGTGTCGCTCCAGCGCGGGACCCACAAGACCCGCGCTTCGCGACATCTTTTAGATTGGTGCCGTGCTGAAAGGTATTACGCTCTTGCTTCTCTTTTCAACTCCGCATCAATAAACATCTGGATCTCTCCATCGAGCACCCCCTGCGTATCACTTGTCTCCGTATCGGTCCGGAGATCCTTGACCATCTGATACGGATGCAGGACGTAGCTTCGGATCTGCTGCCCGAAGTCGGCGCTTTGCGTTGCTCCTTTTAATTCCTTCTTCGTCGCAAGATCGGCGGCCTGCTGCTTTTCCAACAGCTTCGCACGAAGCAATGCCATGGCACGGGTTCGATTTTGCAGTTGCGATCGCTCCGTCTGACAGGCAACAACAATGTTGGTGGGGAGATGGGTGATGCGGATCGCCGTCTCCACTTTGTTCACGTTCTGTCCGCCCGCGCCGCCGCTGCGGAAGGTATCCACCCGAAGCTCGCTGGGATTGATCGTCACTTCCGTTTCTTCGATCTCCGGAAGTACTTCTACCAGTGCGAAGCTAGTCTGCCGCAGGCTCTTGGCATTAAAGGGAGAGAGGCGAACCAGGCGGTGCGTACCACGTTCGCATTTCAGATTGCCGTAGGCCATCGCCCCTTCTACATAGATCGTCGCAGTCTTGATGCCGGCCTCCTGGCCGTCCGTCTTATCGATCAGCTCCGTCTTCCATCCCTGCCGCTCGCAGTAGCGCAGGTACATCCTGAGCAGCATCGCCGCCCAGTCCTGGGCCTCGGTGCCGCCTGCTCCTCCGCTTACCGTCAAATAGCAGTGGGCCGTATCAAATTCTCCGGAGAGATAGAGCTGCGTTTCCACTTCCTTCCATCGCCCGGCAAGTTTGGCATATTCTTTTTCCAGATCAGGAAGATCCGTTTCCGCTGATGTTTCCGCGAGCGAGATCAGATCCCTTGCCTCGCTGAGCATCGCGTTGACCGGTTCCCAAGTTTTTTTCAGCGCGCGCAGATCGGCGAACAATTTGTTGGCGGCTTTCTGGTCCGACCAAATGCCCGGATCCTCCGAGCGCTTCTGTAGGTCGTCGATCTTTTTCGGAACGCCTCTGACCTCAAAGAGAGTCCTTACCCGTGTTCAGAGCAGCCATCAGTTCCCGGAGATGTTTGAGGAGCTCTTCCATGGGGAAGGGGGAATATCTATCCTTATTACTATACCTCAGATGTCTCTTCTACGGTAGCCATTACCCGAACTGGCACCGAATCTTATTATGGATTTTCTGTGTGAGTTCGTTGCAAATTTCGCCTGAATTCCAGAAATTCGTTGGTTGGCGCTCTTTTGGAGCGAGAGAGACAGCTCTGGCATACATGTCTTCATCCCAGTCATCTATACCCTCCTCAGCAAGGCGTAATGCCCAGGACTGTAGATTTGCTGGAGAAGCATTGCGGTCGTACATGATGGCGATATACCAAAATGCGTGCCAGATGATGTCGCATGTGTTTCGAACCTGGTCTGGCGGAAACTGATTTGAAGGAAGATTTCGCTCAAAATGAGCGCGAAATTCGAAGGCCCCCTCAAAGAAGTATTTCTCGTGATCCATAATTTCATACTATATTTTACACATTCTGCAAGTCTTGGGAAAGGACAAATTGTATAAATTTGGCTATAATATAAGGAAAACTTCATGACAGACACATCCACTTCAACGCCGGTTTCCACAGTCCCCACACCAGGACACATCCTTCACAGGATGAGTATGCCGGTGCTGCTTTTTAGCGCCGTGTTCGCCACGGCTCTCGGCGTTTCGCGTTTCGCGATTCTACCGACCCTAACGTCGATCGAAGTGGGCGGCGTGAAGCGCGATGCGGCGGGGCTTCAGAGGCGTACGGAAGAATTGAAGGCACAGATCGCGGACGTTCAGAAAGAGCGCGATGAAGAAATTCTGACACTCCAGGGCACGCCCTATCGCGCGCTTGTGAATAGCAAGATCTCCGACGATTCCGGCCTGGAACTTCTCGAGGCCTTTCGCTCATTGGCGCGGGAAGCGGTGCCCGGTACTCCGGATGCCGTCGTCATCACCCAGGAGCATATCGACGGAAAGACGCTCACGCTGAAAGGCGACGTCTCGGGTGTAGGTCCGGGCAGCATGACGGTGCTCGCGCAATTCACAGAAATTCTCCGCGGCGATACGCGCGTTGCTTCGCTCGTTGCTCCCACCTTCACACGTCTTGAAGATCCGAAGGTCGGGCCGCACTCGCCGTTTACCATCGTGCTCACGTTGCAATGACATTCCATCCTTATCCGCATTGGCAGTCGTCTGTCGCCCGCTGGGCGGGGTCTCTGTCGCTTATTGCGCTTGGCGCAGTCTTTCTCGCGCAGCATATTTCTACCGTGCGTGATGTGCGCGCTTCTTCGCTTCCCTTGGCCCAGGAAATACCGGGGCTGGAGCGTCGTCTGAATGTCCTTAAGCAGCAGAAAGAGCTCAGCGAACTCTCACATGCGCTGCGGACGGGTTCGCCCGAAGAGCGCGTCCACGTGTACGTGCTTCCGGAGGAAGCTGACCTCGATAAAGTCGTCACCGCATTCGACGCACTCGCTCAGGAACTCCGCAAGCGCAAACTTCTCACGGTGATCTCGCCGATTGCATTCGGAGAAACGAGGCCGGGTCCTGAGGGGATGAAGGAGCAGTCTGTGACACTGGAGCTCGCGATGCATCAGGAGGGTATCGAGGCTCTGCAGACATTCGTAAAACTCAGCGGGCTTCTTTCCGTCGCAGATGCCCTCAGCTCCGAAGAGCGTTCGCGGCTGCTTCTCCAGACGGAACTGGAAAACCCCGCCGCCATCGTCGCACTGGAGCAGTTTCTGAACACGGATCTTCTGAGCTACCTCCGGGAACCCCGCCCGGCCGAGGAACAACTTCTGAAATCCTTCTCCAGCCAGAGCTTCGAGCGCGCCTTCCGCGACGTGGTCCGCACATCACTCCTTGCGGATGCGGGACGGCTCCTCAGTCCGGCATTCACAGACAAGCTTTCGGCTGCGCGCCTCTGGCCGATGCAGATGATGGACATCGAGAGTTTGGAACTGGAAGCCGGAAGGTCGGAGGGGTGGTATCGGGTGAAGCTGAAGATCGACTTGTATATGAGGAGTGTGTTTTGATCCTCGTCGCATTGCTTGACCATCTTCACGCCTACCCTCACGATAGAGCGGCAGTTATGCAGAAACGCAGACAATACATCGGTCACTCCCGCGACCCCAAGCGTCCGCGGACGAATGAAGAAATCACGTCCCCGGAGGTTCTTTTGGTTACGGACGGCGTCTCGGAGCGTATTCCGACCGCCGAAGCGATCAAGCGCGCAAAGGACGCGGAGTACGATCTCATCGAAATCGCGGGGAAGGCGAATCCTCCGGTCGTCAAAATCGGCGACATCGGACAGTACCTGTACCAGCAGCAGAAGAAGGAGCGGAAGCAGAAGAGCGGATCGAAGCAGACGGAAGTGAAGATGCTCCGCTTCGGATTTCGCACGGACCAGCACGACCTCGACCGCCTCGTCGGCCGCTCGAAGGAATTCCTCGCCGAGCGCCACTTGGTGAAGTTCGTCGTGCGGCTCCGGGGGAGGGAACTTAGTAACAAATCCTTCGCCGGGGATAAACTAAAAGGCGTCATCGCGGCGCTCAAAGATGTGGCGGAGGTGGAAACGGACATGAGGATGCAGGGCAATAACTTCGTCGTGGTGTTGCGAGCGAAGAAGTAGAGACGTCCGGCCGGACGTCTCTGCATGAAAAACATCACCAGTTTTTCTTTGCAAAACCCCCTATCTTCATTAGGATCCCCCGGTACCCATGCCAAAGATCCGTTCCCACAGCGGCACAAAGAAGCGCGTCCGGAAGACGGGCAGCGGCAAATATGCCATGAAGCGCCACAGCCGCAATCACCTTCTGATGCAGAAGAACAAGCGTCAGAAGCGCATGAATCGCACCATTACTCTTCCCGGCACGGAGACAGCGCGTCTCCGAGGCCTTGTCCCTTACCTTTAAGTTCTCGAGGACGCGTGCCATGGTTCGACAAGCTCACCATGACACGCTTCCCATCCCTCAACCATCATGAGAGTTAAGCGCGGTATCGTCCGCCATCGGCGTCACAAGAAAATCCGCAAGCTTGCCAAGGGTTACCGCGGCATGCGCTCAAAGACCTTCGTCAAAGCCAATGAGGCCGTGATGAAGGCCGGCCGTTATGCGTACCGCGACCGCAAGGCCAAGAAGCGCACCTTCCGCCAGCTCTGGATCGTCCGTCTCAACGCAGCGCTCGCCACACACGGACTCGGTTACGCGCCGTTCATCAAAGCTCTGCAGGACAAAAAAATCACGCTCGACAGAAAGACCCTCTCGGAACTCGCGATCCATGAGCCGGAGGCGTTTGCGGCAGTGGTGAAGGCGACGCAGAAATAATTTGCCACGTTCCATTTGCGATTTACCATTTTTACAATGGCAAATGGTAAATGATAAATGGCCAATTTTACACAGTCTTCAATTCATCAAACAACACCATCATCGAAAGCAATGCCAGGATGGTTGCCGGTGCATTGAGCGCGGCATCGATCACGTCCATCACCAGAGTCGATGCGGGAGCCAGTCCATCGACTGCGAGATATCCCAAGAACGAAATCAGATTCGGAATGCCGTAGACCAGAAGGAAGATCACCACCATCCGCCAGGTCATTGCCCAGAGGTTCCCGCGAACCACGTCCTTGCTGCGCTTGAGCGCGCCGCGGTAGGCAATATCCTCCGTCACAACGATGATGTCGTTGAAGATCGTGCGCAGGGAATAGATGATGCCCGGGATAACCAGAAGAAGAGTCCAGAGGAGCGTGAAGCAGGTGCGCAGCAGCTGCGTGAGAAGCAGCGGCAGAATAAAGGAACGTCCTTCACGGGCGACCGCCGCCAGCGACGTGCGGTTTCTGCCGGCGCGCGAGTGGACGAGTTTCTTTCCGATGAGCAAGACGCACGCGCCGCCCCAGAGCATCACGACTGCAAGAACAAGAATCGCGACGATAGCGATAGCAACGGCCATATCCTGCTGCGCTTCCGTAAATCCAAGGAAGTCGCCATTTTCGTTCCAGTCCATGAGCGTGGAAAAGATATTCATGAGCGCTCCGGGGATCAGGAAAAACCAGAACGCCACTCCTTTGAGCGCGGGCTGTTTCTTTCCGAACTCCCAGGCGGTGCCGATGAGGGAAAAAGGCGACGAGATAGCCAAAAAGTACGCGGGATAGCCGCTTGATGCAAGCATTCTTCTTCGGCGGTTACTTGCGCTTTACGCGGATGAACCCGGAGATATCCACCGTGGAGAGCTGCTTCTCCTCTTTTCCAAGAATATCGAGCAGCAGGTTGATGCCCAGGGCGTCGCTGGCCATGTGGCTGCACTGGACCATGTTCACGTGGTGTTTCTTGGCCTCATCGAGCGTCTTCTCGGTGACGTGCATGGAAAGGATGGTGCCGACTCCCGCGTGGGACTGGGCGATCAATTGGTCCTCCGGGCCGTTCGTTCCTCCTGTGAACTCCGTCGCCGTGATCTTGCCGGGGCGACTGTTCCTCGAGCCGTTCACGATGATCGGGGGATTTCCTTTGCGGGCGTATTCCTTGTATTCTGGAATCTCGAGAAGCGCATTGAGAATTTCTCCGAGATCATCGAACTCCTTCTTGCAGATCGTCTTTTCAATGAAGCGCCAGACGAGGTTGTCGGTGATGGTGTGGCAGCAGAACGCCGGAATGCCGAGAAGTTCCGCAGCGCGCTCGGTCCTGAAGAGGTTATCTGCATGAATCGAACGCCAGACACGGTCTTGGCGGGGTCTCAGGTGCGCTTCCGAGTGGTTTACCGGAACGCCGAGGGAAGCGAGAACATCTACCTGCAGGTCCATCACCTTGTCGAGATCGGCCAAAGCACGGCCCTCGGGATGGTGAATGAGGACCCCGTCAATTTTCTCTCCCTTGGCGCGCAACCGGTCGATCAAAAGCATTTCGGGTGTCTCGATGTCGATCCCCACGACCAGGCGCTTGATCTCTTCATTACCGTTTCCATTGATAATCCGGCAGTCGGAGTATGGATTCCATGTCCGTTCGTTGTCGGCGAATTCCTTTTCTTTGCCTTCGAGCTTCGCCTGGCGCTTTTCCTCTTTCTTCAGCGTCTTCTCGATCTGCTTTCGGCCACGGACATCCGCATCGATGCCGATATCGACGCAGCGTTGGAAGAGTTTAGAGAACTTCATAGTGGGAGCAGAGTACAGCGCTCATGATGGGGGAAGCAACTTTGTCTTACATGGGGAAACAATGATGTCTCTTTCGGTATCCACTTTCTTTTGTCTCCCCGACAAAAGAAAGTGGAGAAAGAAAAGCGCACCGCGCGCCAATACTCCTCCGCCCGGCCCTGGGTCTCGATGGAAACGCCTCCAAGGCTTCGGCGTTTTCATCTCGACTTCCGTCCGCTGCGGCGAACGGAAAAGCAGGGCCTTCCCCAACACCCCCCGTGGCGCGCGGAACCCACCCGCCTATGTTTTTACTACGACTTTGGCATCCAATACTGAAATCCCTGCATCAGAAACAAGCACGGGATTACAATCAAGTTCTTCTATCTGCGGACATTCGTGAAGCATCTCCGAGACAGCGACGATTGCTCGTGCCAGCGCATCAATATCACTCCTCGCTTTTCCGCGCATGCCCAGCAGCAGTTTCCAGCTCTTTAATTCCGTAAGCATCCGGTATGCCTCTTCTTCGTTGATCGGTGCAATCCGGAATACCGTATCTCTGAAGAGTTCCGTATAGATACCGCCGAGCCCTACCATCACCATCGGGCCGAAGGAGGCATCCTGAAGACCGCCGATGATGAATTCGTTGCCTGGGGGGAGGTGCTTTTGGATTAAAATTGAGAATGGAGAATTGAGAATTGAGAATTTGGATGCTGTGACATTCGCCATGATTTCTTCGCATGCTTTCCGAACGTCCGCTTCATTCTGAAGATTGCCTTTCACGCCTCCGATGTCGGTTTTATGCAGAATCTGCGGTGAACTGATCTTGGCGATCACCGGAAATCCGATGTCTTTGGCAATCTGCACGGCTTCATCAGCCGACGTCGCGACTTTGGCTTTGGGTTGCGGCAATTGGTAGAGATCGAAGAGTTCTTTAGAGGTGTCTTCATCCAGTAACCCTGAATGCTTCCCGAGAATCTTCTGGGCCTTCTCTTTCCGTACACGCGCTCCGCGTTTTTCGGATGCCTCCGCGCCGTTTTTTCGGGGAAGCAGCGTTGCCATCGCATGGACCGCCGCTTCCGGAGTAGGGAAGTGGGGGATGCCGGCCTCCATCAGAATTTTTTCTCCTTTTTCCACGCTCGGGCCGCCCATGAAGCAGGCGACAATGGGCATCAGCGACTGGCGTTTATGGAAATCCGCTATCGCGGTGGCGATTTCTTCGACGGGTGTCATCACCTGAGGGGTCAGAAGCGTCACGACACCATCAATACCCGAGTCATCACCAGTTGCTTCGAGTGCGGAGGAGTAGCGGTCGCACAGAGCATCACCGAGAACGTCGATGGGGTTCCCGATGCTTGCGGAAGAGGGGAGTTGGCCTTTCAGGCGATTGCACATTGCAGATTGCAGAGGGGGCAACTCAAGACCGGCTGCCTCGGTGGCATCTGTCGCAAGGATTCCCGGACCGCCGGCGTTGGTGATCACGGCAATGCGGTTCGTTCGTAATTGTGGCTGCGTGGAAAGCGTCTGGAGGAGCATCAAAAATTCTTCAGCATTCGCTGCACGATGGATTCCGGCTTGTGCGCATGCGGCATCGATGGCAGCGCTTGATCCGGCAAGCGCTCCCGTATGCGAAGCAGCTGCTTTACGTCCGGCATCGGAAACGCCGGACTTCAGAAGCACGATTGGTTTTCTTTGACTGATCGTGCCTGCGGTCTTTAAAAACCGTCGGCCGTCTTTGATGCTTTCAAGATAGAACCCGATCACTTTTGTCTCAGGATCCTCCGCAAGTTCTTCCAAGAAGTCACACTCGTCCATCAGGGCCTTGTTGCCGATGCTCAAAATCTGCGAGTAGCCGATGCCGAGGCTCAGCGATTGGTCGATCAGCGCCACCGCAAGAGCCCCGGATTGGCTCACCAGCGCAATCGATCCTGCTTTCGGGAGATCTTTGGCAAAGGAAGCATTCAAGCCAATACTCGGGATCAGGATACCTAAGCAATTTGGGCCGATGATGCGGATTTTCGATTTACTATTTATGATTTGCGATTGAGCAGCATCGATAATCTGTTGTTCGAGGATTTTTCCTTCATCCGTATGCGTCTCACTGAATCCTGCCGTGATGATGACGGCTGTTTGAATACCTTTGGCAACGCATTCTTTCACGATGCCGGGAACCGTGTGCGCCGGCGTCACGATGATTGCGGTATCGACTGCTCCGGGAATGTCGCCGATCGTCTTGAACGATTTCTTCCCAAGAATTTCTTCACCTTTCGTATTCACCGCGTACACCTCACCTTTGAATCCTTGCGTCAACAGATTGTTATAAATCATGTGGCCCACTTTGTGCGGGCTTGCGCTTGCTCCGATGACGGCGATGGATGTTGGGTGCATGTGTACGTCGAGAATGCTACTCCGTTTGTGCGACAGAGATCAGTTTCCTGTTGGTGAATATTTCTATTGCATCAAGATATTTATCTTTTGCACGATCTTCAGACATTGGGATGCGGTCCAGGTCCTGTTTGATTGATGCATACACATCAGACCATGCCGTGCTCAGCCCATCGCGCACTTTTTCCAGTATTGCAATTTGCACGGTGCGCACATCGACACCGCGGCCGCCTTCCACATCTTGGCGATACTTTTGCAGCGTACTTTCGATCTGCTGTTCATTCTCACCTGGGACAAACTTTGTTATGCCCTTTTCGATATTCATCATCATGTCGATTTCATCAGCCATGTCATAAAGGTCGAGATCTTCCTCGATAAATCCGTTTCTTTCCAGATATTCGATAGCCTGCAGTAGTTGTTTCTTTATTCGTTCTTCCTCCAAGCCAGAAATTTCCTGTTGTGCAGTTACAAACTTGAACCAATCATCCGGAGTATGCGGCTGGCCTTCTTCTATCTGTTCCATGTACCACACACATGCGCTTTGCAGATCGGGGTCCAGCACACTTAAGAGATGAACACGCCAAGCATCTCTCTCCTGGTCAGAGATCGTAGCCTTTGAGGCGCCATTGTAGAAATCTTCTGCGAGAGCATTTATAAGATTCGCTCCTTGATTTTGTACTACAGGTGCATTGGATTGAGGCTGCGCGGGCGTGTCGATCCACTGTTTTTCAAACATTCGAATAAGTACGGCCTTATACCAATCTTGACGTGCCTTTAGTCCGCCCATCACTTCCTCGCTCACACTCTCCCAATCAATAGGCTTGCCTCCCTCTATTCGCTGTAACAGTAAATCGTACAATTTATACTCGGTTGTGGCGCCAAGTGTTCTTAAATTTTTATAGATACCAGGAAGATTGGCATCAGGTGTTAGTTCTGGCTTAGCCGTTCCTGCAGATATTGCATCCACTTTTTCGACATGACTGGGGTGTGGCTCCTTCTGTGTCATATATGATTATTATACATCAATTGTGTGTTTTAGGCAAATATAGAATAGCTATCAGTAGATTCATGCTATTGCGCTACAATGCGCAGGTGTCATCACTCCAGATTATTTACGCCAGTACCAGCGGGCATACCGAGTACGTTGTCGGCGTCCTGACAGAGGTTTTAAAAGGAGCGTTGCAGGTTGCAACGTGCAATGCCGAGGCTGCAACGCCGGAGGATCTTTTGAAAGGAGATAACCTTATTCTTGCCTGCGGCACCTGGAATACCGATGGGCCTGAGGGGCAGCTCAATCCGCATATGAAAGATCTTCTGGTTGGCAGGGCCAAGGACATTGATCTTGCCGGGAAGCAGGTTGCCATTATCGCGCTTGGTGATGACCGTTATTACTATACCTGCAGGTCGGGGGAGCACATGCGCAGGTTCGTGCTCGATCACGGCGGAAAGATCCTCGGAGATGCATTGCTTGTGGTGAATGAGCCGTACGGTCAGGAGGAGAGAGTGAAGAAGTGGGCGGAAGCTCTTCATCAAAAATTAGCAATTAGGAATTAGCAATTAGCAATTTTATGCGAATTTCACTCAAAGTTACCGGCGCGCAAGGTCAAGGAGTCAACTCCATAGGAGAGATGTGTGCAAAGGGTCTCAAGCGTGCGGGGTACTGCGTGTTTGGATACAAAGAATATATGTCCCTCATCAAAGGCGGACACAGCAGTTATCAGCTTGATGTCGCATCCGAAGCCATCGAGAGCAGCGAGACAACGGTGGATATGCTCGTGTGTTTCAATCACCACGGACTCGAGCGTAATGCACTAGAGGTGAAGAGCTGCGGGATCATCCTGCACCAGACGCCGCAGTGGAAATACACCAAAGAACAGCAGAAGGTGCTCGAGGATCGTGGCATCCGGACGGTATATCTCCCTTCAGAGGACATCCTGAAAAAGCTCAAGGCGAAGCCGATCTTAGGCAACGTGCTCGTCACATCTGTCGTCTGGGCATTGCTTGGGCGCAAGGCTGAAGAACTGAAGGAGCTTGTGCAGGAACAGTTCGGGCATAAAGGGGAGAAGGTGGTAGCGATGAACTTCCAGTGCATCGAAGAAGGGTTCGCATTCTTGGGAGAGGAAAGTGGAAAGTGGAAAGTGGAAAGTGGGCTGCGGTTACCCAAGTCTGATCCTTCATGGAAAGATCATCTGCTGATTACCGGAAGCGAGGCGATGGGACTCGGGCTCATCCACGCAGGATGCCGTCTGTACTGCGGATATCCGATGACGCCGAGTTCGCCGCTGCTGAGTTACATCGCGGGGATGCAGAACAAGACCGGGATGATCATCAAGCAGGCGGAAGATGAGATCACGGCCGCGCAGATGATGAGCGGGGCGATGCACATGGGCACACGCGCAGCGACGGGCACCTCGGGCGGGGGATTCGACCTCATGACCGAGACGCTTTCACTCGATGCCATCATCGAAAATCCTTCCGTCTTCATTCTCGCACAGCGCCCTGGGCCAGCAACGGGCCTTCCTACATGGACCGCGCAGGGTGATCTTCTTCTGGCCGTGGGTTCGTCGCACGGGGAATTCGCGCGCTGCGTGATTTCCGTGGCCGATGCACAGGATTGCTACGACCTGATGCCCGAAGCATTTAACATTGCCGAGAAATATCAGACTCCGGTGATTGTGATGACGGATAAGCAGATCGCAGAAGCGTTATTCACGCAGAAACCGTACGATCAGAAGAAGGCGAAGCTTGATCGGGGAAATCTGGTGACCGATCCGAAGGCCTTAAAGAAGCTCAAGAGCACGGACCGCTACGATCCGAATGCTAAGGATGGCATCTCCCCGCGATGGCTTCCCGGAAGCCTTGCTGCGACCTACTGTGCGCAGGGTGACGAGCATAACGGCGATGGTTCTGTAGATGAAAGCGCGAAGAATGCGGTGGAGCAGATAGAGAAGAGGATGAAGAAGATGAAAGCGATGGAGCGGGAGACGCCAGAGCCTGTACTGACGGTAATGAGCAATGAGAAATTAGCAGTTAGCAATGAAGAGCCGGCATTGGATCTTCTTGTGGTGAGCTGGGGGAGTAATAAGGGGGTGATCATGGATGCTTTGAAGGTTGCGGGTTCCGGGTTACGGGTTGGGTATCTCCATTACACATACCTCTGGCCGATGAAGACAGAGAGGCTGAGCAAGTTGATGAAAAAGTCGAAAAAGACCGTGCTTGTGGAGTGCAACTATGGAGGACAACTTGGCATGTTGATTCAGATGGCCGGAGGCCCCACGATCAAAGAAAAGATTTTGAAATATGACGGCAGGCCGTTCTTCGTCGATGAGCTCCAAAAATTGCTCATTGCTAACTCCTAATTGCTAATTTCCATGTCTATCCCCCTCGATTCCGGAACGGCCAAAAAGATGAGTGCATTCCACTGCGCAAACCAGTGCACGTGGTGCGATGGGTGCGGCGACTATGGCATCTGGACGGCGGTGAAGCGCGCGCTCAGTGAGAGCGACATTCCGCCGCACGGGGTTTTGCTCTGCTACGACGTCGGATGTCATGGAAATACCAGTGACAAGATCCTCGGCTACCGTTTCCACGGCCTCCATGGCCGCGTGATTCCCTTTGCCGCAGGCGCCAAGCTCGCTAATCCTCGTCTTCCGGTGATGGCCTTCGGTGGCGACGGCGCGAGCTTCTCCGAAGGAGTCGGGCACCTCGTTCACGGTATTCGCAGCAACTACCCGATCACGTTCGTGCTCCACAATAACGGCAACTACGGGCTCACCACGGGGCAGGCAAGCAGCCTTACACAGCAGGGCCAGCCGATGAACAGTTCCCCGAACGGCATCCCCGAGCACACGCTCAATTCCATGGACTTTGTGTTCTCGCTCGAGCCCACCTTCGTTGCCCGCGCCTGGTCGGGGGATATCGATATGATGACAAAGGTTCTCAAAGCGGCCATCGGCCATCGTGGCTTCGCGTTCGTGGACATCCTTCAGGCATGCCCCACCTACAACCACTTCGCCACGCACTCGTACCTTATGGAGAAGTGTTACGACGTGAATGCGGAAGGCCACACGCCGGATGATTTTTCGAAGGCCCGCGCCCTCGCTCTCGATACCTCAAAGCGTATCGCTTGCGGTGTGCTCTTCCAGCGCGAGGATATGCCGAGTTTTTATGAGAGGTTGGAACCGAGGAAGGATTGCAAAACAACTGCGGTGGAAGAAGTGCAGATTGTGGATACGGCGGAGTGGGAGCACGAATTTATGTGAGGAATGGCCAAAAATCCGGTGCAACAACATGTTGTTTTTTGAAGAAAACACTTTTCATTTCCGGGAACATCCTTAAAATGCGCGCCCATGGCGAAAAGTAAATCCCCGGAGGCAGATCTTGAAGATCATACCGCTAGAGCAGAGGGGCTCATAAGGGAATATGGAAGACGGGGGGCAGATAAAACGAACATTTTCATCCAATTAGAGAAGGTGCGAGGAGCGATAACGACGCTTCTGGAGAAAATACATGGAGATGATTGGTTTGAGGCAAGTACCGATGATCCGAGATTGGATCAGCTCTTCGGAAACATCGGTGCCATTGCGCGCGGACAGGAACGCAAACTGCCTCCTCCAGGGGCAATAAAAAAGAGCATCACCTCTAAGAGAGCAAAGACAGCGGCGTATCTGGCAAACCCCGCACAGGTCGACCGAATACGCTGAATTCTGTGTACCCAATTCACCGGACGTTATACCCTTTTATCTATGCGGATAGATATCATCACGCTTTTTCCGGCGATGTTCCAAGGTCCTCTAACCGAGAGCATCCTAAAACGTGCCCAGGATGAAGAAAAACTGGAGATTGTCTTTCATGACCTTCGCCAGTTCGGCCTTGGGAAATATCATCAGGTGGATGACAGCCCGTATGGCGGCGGCGCCGGAATGTTGATGAGAGCAGATGTAATTGTTCCGGCGTTAGAGAAGATCGCCGAAAGAAAAATGCATAAAGGAAAAAGCAAAAAGCCGTACACGATCTATTTTTCTCCGAGAGGGAAGAAGTTAAAGCAGGCGAAGGTGGAGAAGCTGGCGAAGAAAGAATGGCTGATCCTACTTTGCGGACATTACGAAGGCATTGATCAGCGTGTCATCGACGGTGGCTGGTTCGACGGGGCTCACCATAAATGGATCGATGAAGAGATTTCGATCGGGGATTATGTGCTGACCGGCGGCGAGCTTCCAGCAATGGTCCTGATCGACGCTGTGGCGCGGCAGATTCCGGGGGTGCTCGGGAAAGAGGCTTCAGTACACGAAGAGAGCTTTTCGGCTTCCCTCGGCCGTAAAAAGGAATATCCGCATTTCACGCGCCCGGAGGAATTTAGGGGGCTCAAGGTGCCCGATATTCTGCTTTCCGGGCATCACGGGGAGATAGAGAAGTGGAGGAAGGAAAACGTGAAGTAATTGAAAATTGAAAATGTAAAATTGAAAATTATGGAAGTTGCTCTCTCAACATTGCAGGCTCAGTTGAGGGAAGCAGGGGAGCTGACCTTCAACGTGCGTGTTCATCCAGGAGCCCGAAAGACGCAGATCAAAAGCGTGATGGCGGATGGCACGATCAAGATCGACGTTGCTGCTGTACCGGAGGAGGGAAGAGCGAATGCGGCGCTCGTAAAATTTCTTGCGGAGGAGTTTGGTGTTGCGAAAGGGAATGTGGAGATTGTGGCGGGGGAGACGGGTAGGAAGAAGGTGGTGCGGATTGTCGCATAAATCCTATTTCTCCATCGCTTCCCGTATCTGCCCCTCCAGATCCGCGGCATACGGTAGACCCGTGTACTGCTTTCCATCGATGAAATATGTCGGCACCAGATTGACGCCAAGGCTGCGAAGCCAGGACTGCTGTTCTTCGATCACGGTAGTGGTTTTCTCGCTTCCGAGGCAGTCCCCGAAGATCTTTTCATCGAGCTTCAGCTCTTTTGCATAGGAAAGGAGTGAGGCACGGTCGCTTCCGGTGCGCTCGAAGAGCAGACGGTGCATGCCCAGACCTGCATTCTGCTTTCCTGCACAGTACAGCGCCGAAGACATCTCTTTGCTTCCCGTATATTTCTTGAGCGGCAGGATTGCGATCGCGAGCCGGAGCGTCCCTGCTTCCAGAAACTGCTTCTCCAACATCGGCATGTATTCTGTGAGGAAGTCGCGGCAGTAGTTGCAGTGGTGTTCTGTGATCAGGAGCATCGAATGCGCTGCATCACGGTTGCCGAGTTCCAGGAGGCCGGAAGAAAGGAGGCGCTCGGGAAGAAGAGACCCCGTAAGGCTTTCGGGCTCCATGACTTGTTCTTCAGCCGGAGCTTCACCTTCACTTTCGGTCTCTTGGGAAGGTTGCGGAGGCCTGTCCTGAGCATTGTCGAAGGGTTGCGAAGTTTGCGGAGTGGGCAGCGAGCAAGCGCTGAGAATGAGAATGGCAGCCAGAGAGAAAGTGAATTTCATCATTGGCATTGTAATTGCAGATTGAAAATTACAAAGCAGCTTCTGCAATTTTCAATCTGCAATTCACTGTTCTTATAAGCACCGTGCTCCGCCCTCCGTGGGCTCGCACCCTCCCGGGCAGAACGTGTGCTTCAAGTGGTTCGCGACATCCGTGCAGCGCAGAACCTGGGGCTGACTGCAGGAACAAGAAGGATTGTGCATTTCCTGACATACGCCGTAGCGGATGGCACAGATGGCAGTCGGGCTGTTGCAGTCGTCCTCCTGGGTGCAGCCTGTCGTTGTTACCGTGGGGACTGTCTGGGGGGCGGAAGGTTGCGTGGGTTGCGAAGGTTGCAAAGTTTCTTGATCAGCTGTGACAGGCGGGCGGGCAAGAATGTTAGCGGCGCCGGGAACCACCACCACTCTTGTTTCCGGCTGAATAGCCTGAAGCACCAGAATCGTTGCGACTCCGGCAAGGTAGGCGACAAGGGTGACGGCGATAGAGGGGATACGCTCCATTTTCGTGAATTTTCCGCGTATCTTCCTCTGAATGCAATAGACAACAGACAAATGCATAAAGCAAAAAGGATAATGCAAAAATATTTTTGCTTTTTGCTTTATGCTTTATGCATTTCCCCATGGCTTCACGCATTCCCATTCTCGGCGTTCCCATTGATCCCGTCACGATGGAGGAGGCGGTTACGTGCGTTCTGTCGATGCTCCATGGGTTGAAGCAGTGCCATGTGATGACACCGAACAACGAGATGCTCGTGGAGGCAGACCGCAATGCCGCTTTTAAAAGCGTCCTTCAGAGGAGCGATCTCAATCTCCCGGACAGCACCGGGCTTCTGTGGGCGGCTCGTAGAACAGGGGAGAGGATTCCAGAGCGTGTGAGCGGGGTGGATTTTGTGGAGAGACTGTGTGGGGCGTTGGATCAGAGTATTCCGGTGTTTTTTTTGGGGGGGAGGGGTGGAGCAGCGGAGAAAGCGGCGGAGAAATTCGGAATGCGGAATTCAGAATTCGGAATTGCAGGAGTATTTGAAGGATCTCCGAAAGATATGGATGCAGATCAGATCATCCAGGCAGTGAATACTTCCGGTGCCAAGCTGCTACTGGTGGCTTACGGTGCGCCGAAGCAGGATCTCTGGATCGCGAAACATCTTTCGAAGATGCCTACGGTGCGTGTCGCGATCGGCGTCGGTGGTACATTCGATTTTCTGTCAGGAACGATCAAACGGGCGCCACGATGGTTGCGGTCACTGGGACTCGAGTGGTTGTGGAGACTGATCCTTCAGCCGTGGCGTATCAAAAGAATCTGGACGGCCGTCGTTATATTTCCGATGCTCGTCCTCATGTCAAAAAAGCAGAACTGATACAGGGCGGCTACTCATGCATCTGCTCCTCGTGCGCCACATACCATTCTTTCTCTCCCTTCTGAAGCTTCACGAGCTTCGGTCCGTTTTTTGTTTGCACCAGGTAGTCTCTCTGGTTCTCATTACTCCGCAGCAGCGTCGAACTCGTGACGACGTCGTCTTCCAAAAGAAGATACACCGCGATATCCGGCTTATCGGTGAGCGCCGCCTTCACATTGGCCATCGCGCGGCCGAGGGTGGCGGCGAGCGCCACGACGAGCATCGAAAGGAGCACGGCCCACATCATCGTGTGGCCGTACCGCTTGCGGGAGATGAGGGAAAGTTCCATTTCTCAGTATTATAGCAGAAGTCTACATCGGGTGGTACCTTTGCCGCATGCCCCGTGTCTGTCTCATCATCATCGACGGCTTCGGAGTGGCTCCTCCGGGACCCGGAAATGCCCGGACGCTCGCTAAAATGCCCACCGTGGCGACATTGGAGAGCGAAGTCCCAAATGTCCTGATGGAGGCTTCGGGCAATGCCGTCGGGCTTCCGGAAGGCCAGCAGGGCGCTTCGGAACCCGGCCATCTGACGATGGGGGCGGGGAGAGTGGTGTGGCAGCCGCTGGAAAATATCAACCGCGCGATCCGCGAAGGAGATTTTTTCGAGAATCCCGTCCTGATCGCCGCGTGCGAACGCGCGAAAGAAAAAAATGTCCCGCTTCACCTCCTCGGTCTCTACTCCAGCGGGGGAGTACACAGTCATCTCGATCATATGCACGCGATGCTCAGGCTCGCGAAGCAGAAGGGCGTCGCGAAAGTGTTTCTCCATCTCGTTGGCGACGGGCGCGACATGCCGGAGCAGTACTTCTGCACGGATTTCGATCTCCTGAAGAAAGAAATTTCGAAGGAGCAGCTCGGCACCATCGCCTCGCTCGTGGGCCGATACTTTGCCATGGACCGCGACAAGCAGTACGTCGATCGGACAAAAGTCGCCTACGATCTTCTGGCGGAAGGCAAAGGGGAGGACTCCAGCGATTTCTGCGCGTCGGCGAAACAGTGGTACATCGCGGCTCCCGACAAACAGAAGACGGATTACTATATTCGCCCGCTCAAAACGAAGGAGTTCCAGCCTGTACAAGGGAAAGACGTCGTGGTGTGTGTGAACTTCCGCAGCGACCGCATGATCCAGATTGTGCGTGCTCTGGAAGAGGAAAATTTCGCGGAGTTTCCCCGCCCGGTACGCGTCACCGACGTCGTTTGCATGGGACCGTATTCCAATCACTTGCCCGTGGCGTTTCCTGCTCAAGAAGTCCTCAATACCCTTGGATCGGTGGTGTCGAAGGCTGGTATCAAACAGCTACGCGTTGCGGAAACCGATAAATTCGCGCATGTGACATTCTTCTTCAATGCGCAGGAACATGAGCCATATAAAGGAGAAGATCGCCTGATGGTGGAATCGCCGAAAGTCGCGAACTTCGCGGAAGCTCCCGAAATGAGTGCGGATCAGATCACGGAGACGGTGCTCGGCAATATCAAAGATGGCACATACGGACTGATCGTCATGAACTACGCGAACCCCGATCTTGTAGGCCATGGCGGCAAGCTCGATGCGGCCGTGAAAGCATGCGAAACCGTCGATCGCAATCTTGCGAAGCTTCTTCCGGCACTCGAAGCCGCCGGCTACGACTGGATCGTCACGGCCGACCACGGCAATGCGGAGTGCATGCTTCTGGAAGACGGTGCCACGATCAATCCGAGTCATACGACGAGTCCCATCCAGACGTTCGTGCATTCCTCGATTATCAAATCGTCTGCAGATCTGAAAGATCTCAAGGGGCTCAAAGATATTGCGCCGCTTTGCCTGAAGATCATGGGCATTCCGGTGCCGAAAGAGATGCAGTAGATGAGTAGCGGAGGTTCATGAACCTCTGGTCAGTGCACTTACGCCGGAGCAGCAAAAGGCACGAGGAGTATTCCTTGAAGAATTCATTCGTTGGGTCGTTTCTTTGCGGAAATAAACATCCCAGAAATATTCGACAAAAGTTAATTTATAGTGTATTATAGTTATAATATTTCTTTCAACATCCATATGAAACACGCCATACATCGTAGGAAATATCTTCTGTGTGCGCTTGTAGTGGTTGGGGCACTCTTGGCACTCTCATTTGCTGCAAAGTATTTTGCAGAGCTAAACACCATAAGTGCAGCAACCATAGATACGGGTGGGAACCATTCGAGTCCACCATGGCAATCCTATTGTATGGAATCTGTCACGGAAAGTTCCGCGAGTACAACGGCTGTTACCGATGCAAGAACAAGAGTGAGCGATTGTGCTGAGAGCTTTAGATCTGCTTGCGAAGTGCAAGGGTCTCCTCTGGGGGTACTCACTGTAGGCGCACAAACGGAGACTTCGATGACATACTCGTATCATATGTGGCCGCTCAGCCTGATATTTAACGATGTGATGACAACCATTCAGCAAGAAGTGAAATGTGACTATCTTCCTGGATATTTGGAGGAGATGGCAAGAAACGCTCTCAATAGTGCAAGTTCGGGTATGCCAGTGTCTGCACCATCCGGAACGACTGCACCAACCGGAGTGCCTGCAATGCCTGCGACAAATGGGATCATCCCGTAAATGTGGGCATCTGGATGAAGCGTTCTTCCATTGATGTTCGGGTCCACAGGTAGCGGAGGATCGTAATCTTCCGCTACGCTTTGCCGGTGCAGGAGATCACCTATCGCTCGGCAAAATTTCTTGAGGAAGTCGCGTCCCATAAGGATAAGCACGTCCATATTATTCTGATTGCGACGAAGCCCGACATCATCAAGCAGGTGCCGCTGTATCACGAACTTAAAAAGAGAGGGCACAATGTTGTCCTTGGCCACACGGGCCAGCATTATGACGAAAATCTTTCGGGCGGGATGCTCAAAGAGTTCGGCGTCGAGCCGGATTTCAATCTGAATGTCCGCGGATCAATGCATGAGATTGTCTCGCAGATCATCGGGCGGTTCGGGTACCTGATCGGAGAACTAAAAAAGCGAGACAAGGTCGTCATCCCGTATGTTCATGGTGATACGACGACGGCGATGGCTGCGTCGAATGCGGGCTTTTGTCATATGTTCGCGTCAGTTCATGTTGAAGCAGGAATCAGAACCTTAACGCCCGCATTCGACGAATGGAAAATGGAAAATGGAAAATGGAAAATGGATCATGTAGATCAGTGGCGGACATTCCTGATGGATCGGAAGAACTGGAAGAGGGGATCGCAGGAGCCGTATCCGGAGCAGTTCAATACACGATGTAGCGAAGCTGCGACGGGAGTGCACCTCGCGCCGGTGGAGCTGGACCGCGAATTTATGCTCAGCGAAGGGTTTGCAGAGGACAGGATTTTTGTGGTGGGGAATAGCGTGGCGGATGCGACGCGAGATGCGCTCGCGAAAGCAAAAAGGAAAAAGGAAAAAGGAAAAAATATTTTTGAACGGTATCCGATGCTGGCAGACGGCGACTTCGTGCGCTTCTGCATTCATCGCAGGGAAAACTGCGTTTCGGAGCGAAGATTCCGCGCAATCTACGATGCGATGAAAGGACTCATCCTCGATGGAAAAAAAGTCCTCCTCATCAACATGAATCAGACGAAGTTCGCGCTCGAGAAGTTCGGATTGCAGAAAGAATTGGAAGCACTCGCGAAGGATCACAAGAATTTTGTCTTGAGCGACGTGTGGTCCGAGTATGGCGATGTGATTGCGGCAATGAGTAAGTCCGCAGTGTGCGCTACCGATAGCGGCAGCATGCAGGAAGAGATGAACATTATGGGAATTCCCTGTGTCACGCTGCGCTTCGGTTCCGATCGAAGCGAATCCGCGATTGCGGGAGGCAATCTCATCGCTCCGCCCATTGATGCGGCGCTTATTCGGTCGATGATCGATTATGCGTGGGACAATAAAGAGATGCAGAAAGCGCCGAAGCTCTATGGAGAGAATGTCAGCGCGAAGTGCATTGATGCGGTGGAGAAGGTATTAGCCAAAGGAGAGATCTTCCGGGCAGAAGAGGAGAGATTGAGGTTATAGCTGCTCACTAGTAGGGTTATAGGGATGCTTCAACGTATCCGCGAGGGGCTTACCTTGGTACTCATTGCAGTGCTGCCCTTTCATGCGTTTCTCGTTACCGTCGGGACAAAGCTCATCGCGGGGTCAGGGCAATCACCGTTGCCCGTGTTGGCGCTTTGGAAAGAGGCAGTCCTTGGGATGATTTTGCTTGTTGCTTTGGTGGAGATCTTTCGAGAGTGGAAAACGGAAAGTGGAAAGTGGAAAGTTGATGTTTTCGACATTCTGATCGTTGGGTTAATTGCCTGGTCGATCATTTTGTATTTCGTTTTCCACTTTCCACTTTCCACTTTCCACTTCGCATTCGGGTTTAAGTATGACTTCCTCCCGCTCGTTGCATTCCTGATCCTGCGGCGGGTGCCTTGGTCACCGTGGTTCATCAGCACGGCAGTAGCCGTGCTGCTAAGCGTGGGTGCGGTCGTCGCGGTCTATGGAATCGCTGCGATATTCCTGCCGATGTCGTGGTTCACGGCGTTGGGATATTCCGATCTTCATTCCTTGTATGTCCCCGGGGGGCCGCTTGCACCGTTCCAGCAGATTGAATCGATCGGCATCAGAAGAATGCAGTCGGTAATGAGTGGGCCGAATCAGATGGGGCTGTGGCTTTTGATTCCCTGGAGCATTGCGTTCGTTGATCTTGTTCGCAGGCGGTCGTTTGCTGGTTTGCTGGTTTGCTCGTTGCTCGTTGTAGGCATTCTCCTCTCTTTCTCAAGATCCGCCTGGATCGCGGCAGCCGTCATCGGCGCAGTCGTTGCATGGAAGCATTTGTCTCGCAAACAGATGGTCATGGCTGCCTCTTTCTTGATCGTTCTTGCCGTTATTGCCGTTGCTGCATTTCCAAGCATTGTTTTACGTGCCACATCTACCACCGGTCATATTGATCGGCCTCTTCAGGCGTTGCAGATCATGAAAGAACATCCGCTGGGTCTGGGTCTTGGTTCTGCCGGCCCGGCAAGTAATCGCTTCAGCGATGCCTGTGTGGATCTTCCCGCAGGCAGCGACGCTTCATGGGCGCAGGCGCATTCGCAGCTGTGTGTGTTTGTCGGCGGCAATCAAGTCCAGCCTCCGCTCCCTTCCGGGGAGCTACGGCCGGCAGGCCAACCTGCGGATCGTACGTGCTCCTGTCCGCTTCTACCCGAAAATTGGTATCTGCAGATCGGTGTGGAGTTGGGGTGGATAGGTTTTATCCTGTATGTGACGTTGGTGCTGATGCTTTTGAAACGCTTGACGGAATTGAAAATTGAAAATGTAAAATTGAAAAAAGAAGAATTTTCAATTTTCAATTTTCAATTTTCAATTGGTCTCGCATTCCTCGGCATCAGTATCGCCGCCCTCTTCCTGCATGCATGGGAAGACAGCGCGGTGGCGTATACGGTGTGGATTCTTATGGCAATGGGGCTTTTACTGAGAAGGAGGATCCATTGAGGTCAGAAGATGCTCATCACCATTTCCAGCAGCCATGATCGTGGATTTCCGCTCCCCAACATCCGAAGGGTCATTCAGCCACTCTGTAACATCGTCTCCGGTAAACTGTTCATTCGGAGGATACACCTGCTTCATGCCTGTTACGGAACCAGGCGCCTTCTGATGTGCTGTGGAAAGAACGACAATTGCCTCATTGTGTATTTTGCGGACAGCAAGAGTGAGCTGGGTGAGATTGTTCAAGCTCTGCGTGAGCTTTTCATCTCCATCAACGATGACAGACGAAATCTCGCCTTCTTTTCGTACGTGTATTCGCTTGTCTCTTTGCAATAAGTTATTTGTTTGTAACCCCGTATACAGCCCTGGATTTTTTGTTTCGGGGAGGACAATATCGCCATTTTGAACTTCTGCATGCAATTCCATAAGTACAGTATGTTCTCGCTGCGGCACCCTTTTGTCAATTCCCTCTGGAAAGGGGTAGGCTTTGCCCATGGAAGGTTCCGTTCATCCAAAGTCCATCGCTATTCTCGATTTCGGAGGCCAGTATGCGCACCTGATCGCCAGCCGCATCCGGCGTTTTGGGTATCCCTCCTATATCTACCCGTGTGACATCGATCCCACAGAATTAAGGGGAGTTGCTGGCATCATTCTCTCTGGTGGGCCACAGAGCGTGTACGACAAGGGGAGTCCGCAGGCGGATCCGAAGATTTTTGATCTTGGTATTCCGGTTCTGGGACTTTGCTACGGGCATCAGTGGCTGGCGCATGCGCTTGGCGGCCGAGTGGCTGCTGCGAAGGTTAAGGAATATGGATCTACGCTGGTGAAGCGAGCGGAAAAAGAAAAAAGCAAAAAGGAAAATGATTTGTTTGAAGGATTTCCGGAGCAGTGGACGGTCTGGATGTCGCATGGCGACGAAGTGAGTGAGCTTCCGCCGGGATTTATCCGCACTGCAAGTACGAAAGATTGCATCAACGCGGCGATGGTGAATCCGGAGAGAAACATTTTCGGCATCCAGTGGCATAACGAGGTGACGCACACGGAGCATGGCATGGAAATCCTCCGGAGGTTTGCGGAATTCTGTAAGCCTGCGCAGTGGTCGATTAAAAGTTATGCCGATCATGTGGGTGCGCAGATCAAAGAAGAGGTGGGTGGCAAGAAAGTCTTTATGCTGGTCTCCGGAGGGGTGGATTCCACGGTCGCGTTCACGCTTCTGAACAAGGTCCTTGGCGCAGATCGTGTACAGGGGCTCCTCGTCGATACGGGATTGATGCGCAAAGGAGAGGTGAAGATGATTGAAGAAGCGTTTGCAAAGCTCAAGATCAAAAATCTGCACATCGAAGATGCATCAGAGGAATTTTTTGCGAATCTGAAAGGCGTTTATGGACCGGAAGAGAAGAGGAAGATCATTGGGAATACATTTTTAGAGGTGCAGAAGAGGGTGTTTGAAGAAATGCGGAATTCGGAATTCGGAATTCGGAATGAGGTGTGCTTGTTGGGTCAAGGGACCATTTATCCAGACACGATTGAAACCGGAGGGACCAAGCACGCGGACAAGATCAAGACGCATCACAACCGTGTGGAGGCGATCCAGAAAATGATTGAGCAGGGACTCGTGATCGAGCCGCTCAAGGAACTCTATAAAGATGAAGTGCGTATTCTGGGCGAAGAACTGGGATTGCCGCATGCACTCGTATGGCGGCATCCATTTCCGGGGCCGGGACTTGGCGTTCGAATTCTTTGTGCGAAGAATTCGAACGAATTGAAAATTGAAAATGGAAAATTGAAAATTGAGTTCCAACACACGGTGTTGCCCGTGCAATCGGTGGGTGTGCAAGGTGACGGAAGAACCTATCGGCATGCGATCGTTGTTTTCGGTAAAGATCCCTCGAAGATTACTACGGAGCATCTGGAGCTTGCGACGCAGGTGCCTAACAGTAATCGCGAAATCAATCGTGTGCTTCTTTGCACGTCTCAATCTGAGCGCACAGAATTTTCGGTGACGCCGGGGGCGATCACCCGCGAGCGCGCAGACCTTCTCCGTGAAGCAGATGACATCGTCCTTCAGGAAATGCGAAACGCAGGTCTCTATGAAAAAATCTGGCAGTTCCCAGTCGTGTTACTTCCTCTCGGGAAGGGGAAAGGACAGTCGATTGTCCTTCGCCCTATCTCTTCCACCGACGCGATGACAGCGAATGCATTTGTATTGCCTCCCGAAGTCATCCAAACGATCACCAAAAAGATCATGCAATTGCCGGGCATCGATGCGGTTTTCTATGACCTCACCAATAAGCCGCCGGCGACTATAGAGTGGGAGTAGCCAAACCTCACCTTTTACTGGATTTGTGCAAATTAACAGCGTAGGATTCCTTTCACTATGGTTGCGCCCAAGGCACTGACGAGCGACGAGGTACGGCAGCTGGTAATGGAGGCCCAGAGCGGGGACACGGGGGCGTTTAGCAAGCTCTACGATTTTTATTTTCCACAGGTATTCCGCTACTGCGCATTTCGAGCTCCTGCGGAAGTCGCCGAGGATCTTGTGGCGGAAGTTTTTGTGAAAGCGTGGGAGAAACTGCACACCTACAAAGTGCAGAAGGACATTCCCTTCGGTGCATGGCTCTTTCGTGTGGCGCGCTACACGGTGATCGACGCCTATCGCACCAGCCGCACGTGGGAAGATCTCGATGAGACACTCGAAGATCCCGATACGCTCAACTCCGCAGACGGGATGCTCCGCCAGAAAGAGGTGGTCCGTGTGGTGCGTAAAGCGCTGAACGCATTGCCGCGCCGGTACCGTGATGTGCTGGTGCTCCACTACATTGCGGGCCTTCCCAGCGACGAGGTGGCACGCGTTTTACGGCTGAGCCAGGGGGCTTCCCGCATCCTCAAGTTCCGGGCGCTCAAAAAGCTTGAACAAGAATTGCCGTCAGAATACCGGGAAGGGCGTAACAAGGCTGCTTTGGCATCGTTTTCACCATTGCAATGAGGCTTGAACAGCGTCTCCAGAGGCTTTCCCAAGACATCACACCTTCTGGGGCTATCAAAAGTCGCATATTCGATCGTATTGAGCAGAGAATCGGCGCTCCGGAGGTGCTCCGAATGGCGGCCAAAGAGATGACGCCGAGGGCTGCCGTCCGTGACCGCGTGTGGGACAAGGTAGCGCAGGTTGTCACACAGTCTCCCGTTGCCTTCCTCGATCGCGTCCGTGGCGCGCTGCTTCCTCCCGTCGAACTTTCCAAAGATCTCTGGCAGTCCTTCATCCTGCCGCGGCTCCAGCCGCAGCAGGTTGCCGCCCGTTCCTATCGTGGTATTGCGTGGGTCACGGCCGTGGCGATTCTTATCGTGACCGTTCGCGTCAGTCCGAGCCTCTTCTTCGCCGCTCCCACCGCCGCCGAGTCGGCTGTGACGCTTCTGCCTACGCGTGGAGCAGTCACGGTGAAGATCGCGGGAGTCATACAGGAAGTCGATCAGGAAGTGGCCCTTGTGCCGGGGATGCAGATCCGCACGGGCGACAGCGAGGCGAGCATCCTTCTGCGCGATGACGGCGTGATTCGCATGGACCGCAACACCGTCGTCACGCTCCACGATCTCACGGAGCGCCTAGAACCGGCGCCTGAGATTCTGCCCACGCTCACGCTCGAACAGGGACGCATCTGGGTGCAGGGGCTCGTGCCGGCCACACTTAGGGGCATCACACTCGCTACTGCCGAAGGCCATATTACGGTGAATGAAGGCAGCGTCTCGCTTGCCCGGGAAGATCTCCTGACGGTCGAAGTCTATAACCGCACCGCCACGCTCCTGCGCGAGGACCGTGAAACGCGGCTCATCACGGGAGACCGCATCCAGCTCTGGGCTGGAAGCGTCCCGCTCATCCGTCATATCCCGCTCTCCGCCTATGATGACAGCTGGGTAAGCCAGAACATCGGCCGCGACGCCGTGCATCGCAAGGATATCGCCCAGCAGCAGCAGGATCGCAAAGTGGCGCGCGCAGGCATCCTCCCGACATCCAAACTCTACGCCGTGAAGCGTGCCGCGGAAGCCGTGGACGTGATGCTCACCTTCGACGGTCGCACGCGCGTCGAGAAGCAGATCGCCTACGCAGGCGTCCGTCTCGACGAGGCGGCCGCTCTCATTGAAGAGGGGGCGGTGGAAGCCGTGGAGGCACCGTTGCAGGAATACCGCAGGGCGCTTGTTGCCCTTGCGGGAGAGTCCACTGACGGGACCGAAGCACAGTTCCTTCTGCAGCAGGCTGTGTCCGAGGATTCCGCCGAGATCGCGGCGGCTTCCGTGGGCGACAACAACTATCTTCTGAAAAAGACCGTGCTCGAGGCCTACTCTGAGCTTCCGGGACAGGACGGGGAAATCATCGAAGCGGCGCTCCTTGTGGACGGGCTCTCCACGCTCGCAGAGGCCGCAGAAGCGGGAGACCAGATGCAGGTTACCGGCGCCTGGGATGCACTGGAGCCGTATCTGAAAGCCATCGAAGAGAATCCTGAACTTGCCGAAGCGGTAGAAGCAAAGGCCCTTTTGAAGCGTTTCGCGCTGGCCGTCCAGGACACGGAGGGCTTTGATCCGGATCTGATCGCCGCGTCGGAGGAATTCCTGCCTGAGGAGCCGGTGACGGTAGTGGCCCACCTCACGGACGAACAGGTGCTCGCGATCGCCTCGAATATCAAGGAACGTATTTTCACGCAGTACCGCATGCCCCAGTCCCGCAGCAACGTACTTCTCGCCGAACTGCGGAAACTGAAAGGCAATGCGGATGAAGGCCGCATCCTGCGCGCGCTCTATCACGCAATGCCGGAAGATACCGAGCTCCGCGTACCCGTGCGCCGCTCCATCACGCAGCTGAAGTGGTCGGTGGTGGCGGGGGAAGAAGGGGATTCACTGTAGGAAAAGCACCAAATCCCAATGACCAAACAGTGACAAGAAAAAAATAACCAGGCAATATTTTGGTGATTGCCTGGTCATTGGTACTTGGTTATTTACCGAATCCTGTACGCATTACTGCAATGCGTTGCATCATTGTCTGTACACAAATAGATCCACTGTGTGGGGCCCAGCAGCGGCTGCATGCCCCGGATATTCACCCGCGCTGTGCCGTGATCAACGGCGTCGCAGGTAAAGGGCTCATCATCATAGGAAACTTTCTGCGTCTCTCCGGCGCCGTTCCAACGGACGATCTCTGTGCATCCTTCTCCCTTGGAATATGTGACGGAGAGATAGGCATTGCGTGCGATGGTGGCGGAATGGATGGTGATAGCTTCCTGCGCGGCTCCATGCGTACCGCCTCCGGATGTCACTGCGATTGGCTGGCTGCAGTACTGACGGGCGTTCGTGCAGACCTGCACGAGCTGGCCTTCAGTCACCGCCGGCTGGATTCCCTCGAGTCGCAGGTGCGCGGAGAGTTCTCTTGCATTCAGGGAGCATGGCACGCCGCCGATGACATTGAGGCGCTGGAATTCCTGGTTTGCGGCTCCCGTCATCCAGAGGGAGACACATTCGGCTTCCGGGAGAGCGTAGGCGACATCCAAATGATCCATTGTCAGCTGTGCGCTTCGAAGTGTGATCGCATCTACACCCCCCGTTGATTCTCTCTGTTCCCTCACGGCCGGCACTGCCGTGCGGATGCTTTCGCGCAAGGCACGCCAGTCATTGCGTGCGCGGCGAACGACTGCCCGAGGGGCCATGCGGTACGTACCGCCGTTTTCGGAAACGGCTCCGCTCAGGCTCGATGTGGAAACACTCGCGGCGTAGACACTGAGGGCCGCGAGAAGTACGCCGCTTCCAAGAACAAGGCGTGAAGCTTTCTTTTTGAGAAGACTCATAAAGGAATGTGGGTATGTATTATCATTATATAATAAATGTAAAGATTTTGCAACAACGGTTGACGCTCTGCAGCTGACACTTCAAACTGCCGCAACTATGGGACTTTTGACGATTACCGAGCTAAAACCGGGCAGAGCGGTCGTTCTCGACGGCGAACCGTATATCGTCGTGGCTTCGCAGTTCGGCCGCAAAAGCCAGTCCAAGGCGAATATGCAGTGCAAACTGCGGAATCTGAAAACAGGGGGAGTGATTGCCCGCAACTTCCAGGGCAGCGAAACCGTGGAGCCTGCGGATGTCGGATACCGCCGCGTGCAGTACCTCTATAAGGATGACGTCGGATACGGCTTCATGGATCTTAATGATTACAACCAGTTCTCGCTTTCCGAAGAGATCATCGGCGACGCGGGGAAGTATCTCGTGGAAGGAGGGGAGGTGGACGCGCTGATGTTCGATGACAAGCCGATCGCCATCGAGCTCAAGTCCACCGTCGAACTGAAAGTTGTGGAGACTTCGGCGGGTGTTCGCGGCGACACGGCCACAGGCGGCAATAAGCCCGCGATTCTCGAAAGCGGATTACAAGTCAACGTGCCGCTGTTTATCAATGAAGGAGACAAGATCAAAGTGAATACGGAGACGGGGGCGTATATGTCGAGAGCGGATTAATTTTTGTTATACCATCGAATAATGGCTGCAGCGCGTTTTTGGTGTTCCCCCAAAAAATGAGCAAGGTCTTTCACCAACTCCCCTTGAATTCCGGGGCAGCAGACTCGCTCAGCTTGGAAGCGGGCCTCCGCCATGCTTGCGTACGTATTTTCCTGAAGCGTTACCGCCTTCTGAAGAATTTGCGGTGCGAATGCCTGGCGTAACACTTCCGCCCGCGTTCGCATGCTTGTTTGCTGGCTCCTGAGCAGAGCATCGTTCGTAGCAAGGAGGTCCGCTTTGTATTCCGCGTTCTTTACCATGGTTCAGGAGAGTAGTTTTTTCAGAATCGCATTCACTTTCCCCGGATTTGCCTGTCCTTTGCTCTCTTTCATCACCCAACCCACAATCGTACCAAGGGCCGCTTCTTTGCCTGCTTTCCACGATTCAATCGCTTTGGGATTTGCAGCAATCGCCTTCTTCACCAGCTCTTCAATTGCGGAATCATCGCTGATCTGCTGCATGCCCTCCGCAGCGATAATTTCCTGCGCAGATTTTCCCGTGGCGACCATTTTTTCCATGACGTCTTTGCCGGCATTTCCGGAGATCGTTCCTGTTTCGATGGCCTCCACCAGTTCTAGCATTGCTTTCGCCGACGGACCTTCGGCTACGGTTTTATTGGCGGCATTTAAAAATCCCAGGAGTTGTGTGAGGACAAGGCTCACGGCGCGTTTGCCGTCGCCTGTTTTTTCGTAGACGGCATCGAAGATCATGCGCAGTGCGGCGTCATCGATCACCTGCATAGACTGCTTACTATCCAGACCGAGCTTGAGATACCGATCCCGTAGTGCTTTGGGCAGCTCGGGCAGTTTCTTTTTGATGGCATTGAGTTCTTTTGCATCAAATTCCAGCGGAGGAATATCCGGCTCCGGGAAATAGCGGTAGTCATCCGCGGTTTCTTTGTCGCGGAGCATACGCGTCTTTTCCTCATCATCCTGCCATCCAACGGTGATCGCGCCTTTCATGGGGCCGCCCTCTTCCTCCCAGAGTTTTCGGAGCCGTTTCTCTTCATATTGCAGCGCTTTTTCCAGCGACTTAAACGAGTTTAAGTTCTTGATCTCACTACGCACATTCAGCTTTTCGGTTCCTTTTTCTCGGAGCGAAATCGACGCGTCGAAACGCATCATGCCTTTGAACATGTCCGCTTCGGAGGCATCCACGGCGATCAAAATCCTGCGGAGCTCCTGCACAAAGGCCACGGCCTCGTCGGCTGAGCGTAAATCCGGCTCCGTGACGATTTCCATGAGCGGCGTTCCGGCGCGGTTGTAATCGCAGAGCGTCTTCTTCCCTCGGTGGGTCAATTTTCCCGCATCGTTCTCCATGTGCAACCGTGTGATGCGGCAGACTTTTTCTTCAGTCACCTTGCCGCTGCTGTCTCGGAGTTCGTAATCGACTTTTCCAGCCTTCGAAAGCGGAAAATCGTACTGCGAAATCTGATACCCAGCAGGGAGATCGGGATAGAAATAGTGTTTGCGGTCGAAGTGGCAATTGGGAGCTACGGTGCAGCCGATGGCCAAAGATGCTTTTACGGCTTTCGCAACCGCCTCAGCATTCGGCACGGGCAAGGTTCCCGGGTGACCCATGCAGACGGGGCAGACGGTGGTGTTGGGTGCCTTATTCCAGGCGTCATTATCGCATCCGCAGAACATCTTCGTTTTGGTGCTCATTTGGGCATGGATTTCGAGGCCGATAATGGCTTCCAGCTCTGGCATACGGATCAGTTTTACCCGATAGCCTGATAATCAACAATCAATACTCCTTCGAGATGGTCTACTTCATGCTGAACAACCCGTGCATCAAAATGCTTCAATTTCCGTTCCTGGGCCTTACCCTTCGCATCAATGTACTTGAGCGTTATCTCCACCGATCGCGGAACATCGACGGCGATTCCTGGAAGGCTCAGGCACCCCTCTTCCGCTGATTCCTTCTCTTCACTTTTCTTCGTGATTTTTGGATTGATCAAGGGAATCATCTTTCCGGAGATCAATGCGAGGCAGACGCGTTCCGTGCGGGCCACCTGCGGCGCCGCGATTCCCGCACCATCGGCGTCTTTTACCGTTTCCTGGAGGTCCTTGATCAGCTTCAGAAGCTCTTTGGTCACCTTCGGCACGCTCTTCGTCTTTTTGCGAAGGAGCGGGTGGTCTGCGCCGATGATGATGGGAAGTACGGACAATTCGGAATGAGGAATGCGGAATGCGGAATTGCTGCAACATCATAATTCCGAATTCCGAATTCCGCATTCTTAATTTCTTGCCAATTGCTTCACTGCCGCCCGCTTCCGCAATTCGTCCAGCGACCGGATATTGCCCTTTTCCATCATCTTCAAGAATGCCTGTGCCGTGAGGAGCACATCAGGAAGTGCGCGGTGGCGGTCTGTGGGGAGAACAAGGCCGCAGCGCAGCGCCAGGACATCAAGGTTGTGGCGGAACTCCTGGGGGAAAATCGACCGGCTGAGGACCAGACTGCAGAGGCATTCGGGGAGATCGACGTAGCCCCAACAGAAGTCCTTTTCCACCTGCAAAAATCCCATGTCGAAGTTGGCGTTGTGGGCGAGAAGGGTCGATCCTTCGGCGAAGGTCAGAAACTGCGGTAGTACCTGGTCGATGGTCGGAGCATTGGCCACCATCGTGTCATCAATCTTGTTCACCTGTTTGGCTTCCCACGGGATCAATCGCTCGGGATTTACATACGTCTGAAAGGCCGTTTCTCCCTGAATAACTCCGCCTTCAATGCGAACGGCGGCGATCTCGATGATCCGGTGACCGCGCTTCGGATCGAGACCGGTCGTCTCGACGTCGAACACGGTGAAAGGAGGGAGGAAAGACATGCGGGGAGTGAACTGTAAGTGAAAATACGTCCGGTCGGAATTGTGAACATGCTATATTGTTCTCTAGTTTCATGACACGACTCTCTTTGCGCATTGTGCTCGATACGCTGCGGAAAAGTCACACTCCTCCGAAGACGTTTTTGCAGTTCCGCACGCCCCTCGATCTCCTCGTCGCCACCATTCTTTCGGCGCAATGCACCGATGTGCGCGTGAATAAAGTAACGAAGGAAATTTTGTATCCGAAGTATAAAACACCGTCCGATTATTTGAAGGTTTCACGCACCGAACTCGAGCGCGACGTCCATTCCTGCGGCACATACCGGAACAAAGCGAAATACATTCAGCTCATGTGCGGCATGCTCATCGATCAGTATCAGGGAGAAGTCCCTCATACGATGGAAGAGCTGACCGCGCTTCCGGGCGTGGGCCGAAAGACGGCATCGGTCATTCTTTCCGCGGCATTCGGCATTCATGAAGGAATCGCCGTGGATACACATGTGTTCCGCGTCGCTCGTCGTTTCGGATTGAGCAGAGGGAATACTCCTGAGAAGGTAGAGCAGGATCTGATGCAGGGCGCGCCCAAAAAAGAATGGGGCAAGGTAACGACGCTCCTCATCAGCCACGGCAGAAGCGTCTGCACAGCCCGTAACCGCGCGTGTGATCAGTGCCCGTTCCAAAACAATTGCCCTTCCTCATGGGTTCAGGGGAGGAAAGACCTGGGAAAACTTGCAAAGAGATCGCGTTCATAAACTGTTTTCCAGGGAACATTTCTGCGCTACAATGGGCCCCTCCTCCTTTTTCTTCTTTTTATGCAGATCCGCCGCTCTCTTCTGGTTCTTTCCTTGGTCGTTCTTGCAGCCTGTCTCCCCGCGAAGAACGCCGCAAATCCTAATGGAAGCGCGATGTCGCAGGGTGCCGCCGCACGTTCCGTACAGCCTTTGACGGAAGACGGCGTCACGATGAAAGGTGGAATGATGCTCACGATCAAAGACGGACAGATGTCGCGGATGCAAGAGGATCTGGAGTATGACGACGGCACGACGGTGAAAACCGACGGCACGGTAATACTTTCGGACGGTACCACGCTGGTCCTCCCCGAAGGCATGATGATCACGGTGGATGGCCGCCTCCAGATGCGCGAGGAGTTTGCGGTGCAGGGAAATCCTGTGATTACGGTTCCTCCGACATCGTCAGGCACGGCATCCACCGGCACACAGGCTGCCGCAGAGGCGACATATCAGGATTACACAGCCGATGTCCTCATGAACGGCGAAACAAAGGTGCTCTTCTTCCATGCCTCCTGGTGTCCAGAATGCAAGAAGGCAAATGCGTATCTGCAATCCATTCTGCCGTCCGGGGAGTATTCCCGGTCGGTTTACAAAGTGGACTACGACACCGCCAAGGAGCTCAAGGCGAAGTACAATGTGGTGTACCAGCACACGTTTGTGGTGGTGGATGGAAACGGCGTGAAGCTTTCCTCGGTGCAGGGCCCCACGGAGGTTCAGCTTGAGGCGTTGCTGAAGTAAGAAAAGGCAGAAAGGGTAGGAAAGGCAAAACATGTTTTGCCTTTCCTGCCATTTCCCCCATTCCTGCCCTATCATCCATGCATGTCTACACTTCCGACCGCACTCGTTCTCTTTCTCGCAGGAATGCTCACTATCTTTTTGCCCTGCATTCTGCCGCTTCTGCCGATCGTGCTTGGGGTTAGCGTCGCCGGACGTAGCCGATGGCGGCCGCTTCTCACTGTCCTTGGGATGGTCGTGAGCTTTGTGGGGTTCACGTTTCTCCTTACGCTGGTCCTGAGCCAGTTCGTTGCATTTGCCGACGTGCTCCGGATTTCCACGTACTACATCCTGCTGCTCTTCGGCGTGGGATTCCTTACAAACAACCGCACACTGCAGCTTCTGGGTGCCGTGATGGGAGGATTTTTCTTTGAACGCTACGGATGGATCTCGGTCACGATCGCGCAAACCGTCGGAGCGACCGCCATGGAACTCGGGTCCAAGATCGCGACGAAACTCCAGCAGTGGGGAGGGGAGATACAGCAGGAAACAGGCGAGAAGCTCGGACGTGAAAATCCGCTCGCAGCATTCATCATCGGTCTCACACTCGGCCTCGTATGGGTGCCGTGTGCCGGTCCCGCGTTAGGCTTCGCTTTCACGCTCGTCCGGGAGGAGCCCGGGCCGCGTGCAGCATTTTTGCTTTCGATGTACGGCCTCGGGACCGCAGTTCCTCTGCTGATCGTCGGCTACGGCGGACAGGCGATCACCCGGCGCGTACGGGCCCTCAACCACTATAGCGGGCTTATCAAGCGGATTGCCGGCGTAGTACTCATCCTCACGGCCGTGGGACTGCAGTATGGAGGCCTGATGCGGCTGCAGACGTATCTGGTGGAGAAAGTAGGGTACGGGGATTTCGGGAGCCGGGTGGAGGAGAAGTTATTTGGGGAGGATTCAGAAGAGACAACGTCATCCTCCAGCTTTGAAAATCCGTTTACTGCGAAGCTTCCTGTCATTTCCTCTGCCCCGGAGTTCTCCGGTCTTGCTCCTTGGCATAACAGTGATCCATTCACGATGGAGAGTCTTCGTGGAAAAGTTGTGCTCGTCGATTTCTGGACGTACTCGTGCATCAACTGCATCCGTACGCTCCCCTACATTCAGGGCTACTGGGAAACATTTAAGGATACGGGGAAATTCGTCCTCATCGGCGTTCACACGCCTGAGTTTATTTTCGAGAAGGATCAAAAAAATGTCGCTGATGCCATCAAGCGCCACGGACTCACGTACACAGTGGCCCAGGACAATGATTTTGGAACGTGGAATGCCTTCGAGAACCGCTACTGGCCGGCGAAGTACCTGATCGATGTGGAAGGGAATGTCCGCTACACCCATTTTGGGGAAGGAGACTATGAGGAGACGGAGGAGGCGATTAAAAGTTTGTTGCGCGAAGCAGGTGTGACAGTAGGGGGTCCAGAAGATTCAAACCCTTCGACAGGGCTCAGGACAGGCGATTCAGAGGATGTAAAAGAGTATTACGGTAAGCAGACCCCGGAGATCTATCTTGGGCCCAGAAGCTGGAGTTCTTTTGGCAACGGAGGAATGTTTCCCACCGAGGATGCCGTTGTCTACACCGCGCCCGAAGAAATGGAGCTTCATGAATACACTCTCGATGGCACCTGGCAGATCGTGGATGATGAACAGAGAGTCCTTCGATCTGAGACCGGAGAGATCCGCATGAAGTTTTTGGGAGGGGAGATCAATCTGGTGATGGGAGTAGAGGGAATGGATGCCGCACTGCTCACCACAGGCTCTCTATCGCTACCAATGGTGCAGGTCTTCGTTGATGGAAAGCTGGAGAAGACGTTTACCATCGACCGTTACGATCTCTTCGTGCTTTGGAAAGGGGAATACGGCGAACATGAAATAATCCTGAAGATCGCCGGGGCGGGAGCGGAGGGATATGCGTTTACCTTTGGGCAATAAAAGACCCAACCTGGAAGTTTTAAGCTTGGGCCCCTTCACATGCATGTAGGCCCGCTGCTGAGCTGGAACAGCCCTCCAGGTTGGTCCTGCAATTTCGCCGCGGAAACTGCATTGTTCCCACTCTACATTGAGGATGTCCGCATACAATAAAAACGGCGGAGAGTTGCTCCGCCGTTTTTGAAATTCCCAATTTCCTAGGCGTCGAAGTACTTATAGAACTCCCATGGAGTTGGGCGCATGCCGCATTCGGCGACTTCCGCACGTTTGCCTTCGATGTAGGAAGCGATGAAGGCCTCGGAGAACACGCCGTTTTTTGTGAGGAAGGTGTGGTCGTCCTCCAGTGCATCAAGTGCATCGGCGAGCGTTGCCGGCGCGTGCGGGATTTTGCTGAGTTTGGATGCCTCCATCTTGTAGAGGTTCTCATCGGTGTGCGATCCGGGCTTCAGTTCGCGCTCAATGCCGTCGAGACCAGCAAGAAGCATGGCGGAGAAGGCGAGATAGGGGTTGCAGACGGCGTCGGGCATGCGGAATTCCACGCGCTTGGCCTTGGGGTTATTGCTGTACATGGGAATGCGGATGGCGGCGGAGCGGTTGCGTGCCGAGTAGATCAGATTCACCGGCGCTTCGAAGCCAGGTACCAGGCGCTTGTAGCTGTTGGTCGTCGGGTTACACAGTGCGCAGAGTGCAGGAGCGTGTTTCAGGAGCCCTGCAAGGTAGGACATCGCCATGGTGCTGAGGCCCGCGTACTCGCCCCCGGCAAAGAGCGGCTTGCCGTTCTTCCAGAGGCTCTGGTGGACGTGCATGCCCGTGCCGTTGTCCCCATAAATCGGCTTTGGCATGAAGGTAACAGTCTTGCCGAACTGCGCGGCAACGTTTCTCAGGATGTATTTATAACGGATCAGCTTATCCGCCATCGTGAGCATCTCGTCTCTTTCCATGTCGATCTCGCCCTGGCCGGCTGTTGCTACTTCGTGGTGCGAGGTTTCCACCTTGATGCCCGAAGCTTCGAGCTCGCGGACCATCGCGGAGCGAACGCCTTTCAACTGATCCATCGGTGCCCCCGGAAAATAACCCTCTTTGTTCCGGATCTTGTAGCCCATGTTTCCACCCACCTCTTCCTTGCCGGTGTTCCAGATGGCTTCTGAAGAATCTACAGCATAGAAAGCGCTGCCCTGCTGCTGATCGTAACGGACGGAGTCGAAGATGAAGAATTCGGCCTCCGGACCGAAGTACGCGGCATCGGCAACGCCGCTTTTCTGCAGGCGCTCCACAGCTCGCTTAGCAATCGTCCGTGGAGATGAGTCAAACAGGTTGCCGCTTATGGGATCCTTCACGTCACAGAGCAGTGCGATCGTCGGTTCCCCTGCAAACGTATCCAAGAATGCCGTCGCGGGGTCGGGCATCAGGAGCATGTCGCTTTCCTCGATGTTCCGGAATCCGCGGATACTGGAACCATCGAACCCCGCGCCTCCTTCAAAAACATCACTGAGCTCGTGGATCGGCTTTGTCGTGTGTTGCAATGTCCCCGGCACGTCGACGAAGGTGTAATCGGCGAACGTTGCGCCGTGTTTCTTGGCAAAGGCGATCACATCGGCCTTTGTTTTCATTGCCGGCGTAAAATCAAGATCCGCTCCCGTGCGTGCGAATTTGGCATCAGCAACGAGCGCTTCTTTCATGGGGGAGGAGACGGGGTTCATAAAAAAGGAAAAATGAAAAAGGATAAAGGAAAAATTCGCTAGCGAGTCTGGCGTTGAGCGCAGCCCATTACAAACGCATGTTCGTATACAAGAATTGAACTGTTCAGTTCTTTATCAACAATGCATCGTACGATCTTTGGCTTAGTAAAGTCTTCCTACTCACTGGTGTGTATCTTGTGCAATAAAAAACCGTCTTTGTTGTAAAAATTAATAACACCTTGCTACACTCTCAAAGTCATTTATTTTTCCATTATCCTTTTTCATTTTTCCTTTCTTTCATGGCCCGCGACCTTCTTCCCATTCTTGAATCTATCGGCCTCGACCCGAAAGAGGCGCAGCTGTATCTCACCGGCCTCCAGATCGGCTCGGCGCCAGCGTCCGAATACGCGAAGCGCAGCAAACTGAACCGAATCACGAGCTACAACTCCCTTGAAGAAATGGTGCAAAAGGGGATCTTCACGATGGAGCGGAAAATGCGCGCGAAGTGGTATGCACCGGTTGCTCCCGAGTATCTGAGTATTGAAGCGCGCAAGAATGCCGAGTCTCTCGAGCGTATTCTTCCGGAATTACGGTCACTCCAGGGAGCCAAGCACCGCAGCCCGCATGTACGGTTCTTCGAGGGGTGGGAAGGCGTTCAAAAAGTGTACGAAGACACGCTCACCGCATCCGGAGAACTGCTGAACTTCGCAAACTCCTCTGTCGTCCGGGAATTCTGGCCGGAGTATGACGAGGAATACGTGGCGCAGCGCGTGAAGCGCGGCATTCATCTCCGTGGTATTTCTCCCGACGACGCCGCCGGCAGGAAAGTGCACGGCGATGACAAGCAATATCTGCGTGAGATCCGCCTTGTTCCTGCAAAAGAATTCGATTTTCAAAATGAGATCAACATCTACGACCACAAAGTGGCGATTTGCTCGTTTGGAGATGGAGGAAATGTTTTCGGCGTGATTATTGAAAGCAAGGAGGTGGCGGAAACCCAACGTCAAATCTTCGAGATGGCTTGGCGCTACGCTGGTAGAAAATAGGACTACTGGAATGCCTTGTACTCAAAGAAATCTTTCTGATGTTCCTGACCTTCTTTATGCACATTGTGTTTGATAGAGCAGGAATAGATTTCTGTTCTATTCACGATAGCCTTAAGCCAAGCTACGCCCCCATTTGCATACTCACAGTAGAGGCAGGCAAGTTTTTGAAATATATTGAGATGCCGTAATTTATAACGATCGAAAATGCAATAATCGCTGAATCTGACTTTGGGAATGTCATAAATTGGAAAATAGATTTGTTGATAGATCCATATGCTTCCGTGCAATAAGAGTCCGAAAGGAAGAACAGACCAAATAATCACCGTTGCCACCAATTGCAGAAAAAGACCCCGTTTTTTCAGTGTCTGTTTCGTGACGACGAAGTTATCATAGAGCATATGAAGGCGTACTTGGATTTACTGCAGCATATCCTCGATAGCGGCGCGGCAAAAGACGACCGAACGGGCACGGGCACGTACTCGATGTTTGGCGCACAGCTGCGGTTTGATCTCAGCAATGGATTTCCCATGCTCACAACGAAGAAGCTTTCTACGCGTGCGATCATCCACGAACTTCTCTGGTTTCTGATGGGTTCTACGAACATCGGCTATCTCAAAGAGAATGGTGTTTCGATTTGGGATGAATGGGCGACAGAGCGCGGGGATCTCGGGCCTGTGTATGGCAAGCAGTGGCGGGCGTGGGAAGGGCCCAGCGGCCGCGTGATCGATCAGGTGAGCGAGGTCATCGCGCAGATCAAGAAGCGACCGCATTCGCGCCGTCTTATCGTCTCTGCATGGAACCCTGCGGACCTTCCGGATGAATCGATCAGTCCGCAGGACAACGTGGAGCAGGGGAGGATGGCGTTAGCACCATGCCATTGTCTGTTTCAGTTCTATGTCGCGAATGATCGGTTGAGTTGCCAGCTCTATCAGCGTTCCGCCGATGTCTTTTTGGGCGTTCCATTCAATATCGCATCCTATTCCCTGCTCACACACATGGTCGCGCAGGTCTGTGGGCTCGGTGTAGGGGATTTCGTCCACACCTTTGGCGACGTGCATCTCTATAAAAACCACGTGGATCAGGCGCGTCTTCAATTATCACGTGCGCCCAAGGCGCTGCCGCAGCTCAAGATTAATCCGGAGGTGAAATCCATCTTTGATTTCCGGTTCGGAGATTTTGAGGTTCTGAATTATGACCCGGAGCCGAGCATTAAGGCGCCGATTGCGGTGTAATGCCGCCGCGTTGGTGGAGCGGAGGGGAATCGAACCCCCATTCCTTCGATTAGCAAGTCGAGGAATGCACCATGCCCGCCCCACAACGGCGGCATATGAACCGTAACAAGGGATCTTGACATGCACGAGTGCACAAACGTACACTGTATGCACGATTAGCAAGTCGACGGATGCACTATAGGTGCTCGGACCCCCGCTTCTAGCGGGGTTTTCGTATGTGCAAAAATCTTTTTGTTTTAACCAATTTTGGCATTTGCTGGTAGGTTGGATCCATGCGCATCTCCCTTATTGCCGCCGCCTCGGAAAACAACGTGATCGGCGATCATGGGAAGATTCCGTGGAACATCCCGGAAGACATGAGGCATTTCCGGACACTCACAACCGGAAAGCCCGTGATCATGGGGAGGAAGACCTATGAATCCATCGGGCATCCGCTTCCGAAGCGTCCAAATATCGTCGTTACGAGGCAGAAGGGATATATGGCAGGAGGGTGTCACGTTGTTGCTTCGCTCGACGAGGCATTGCAGATTGCCCGCCTGCCGGACGGGCAGGCAGATTGCAAAAATGCTGAAGAAGTCTTTGTCATTGGAGGAGGGGAAATCTATCGCGAGGCACTCGAAAAAGCAGACCGCATTTATCTCACGCGCGTGCATGCGACTGTTCCGGGTGATGCGTACTTTCCGGAGTTTCATCCGGAGCGTTGGAATGCTGTGAGTGAAGAGAGGCACGAGGGGAATCCGGCGTATACATTCTTGATGTACGAGAAGAAGTTGTAGGGGGGTAGGGCCCTTCGACAGGCTCAGGACAGGCTGTAGGGTGTTGGATGGGTTTCGCAGGGAACGAGATTTTGGCTTATGTAAGACAAAAAAATGATGCATAGGAGATTCAGGTGCCGCGATTCGGACATCGCAAACATGGTGCCACACACTGGGCGCGATGAACGAGAACCGAGCAGCACTGGCAGAGATGGAAGCGCAGCCGATGGAGATCCTTACAGCAGCAGAGCGGCTGCAGAGGGCCACCACATATGCGGATACTCTGGGAGAAGTTTCCAGCCAGATCGATACGGAACTCCAGATTCTGGAGGAGGAAGTGGAGCAGGGCATCATCGATGCAAGCGACGGCACCGCAGCGGATATCCGCCAGGCATTACTTACACGACAAGACGTCATCGCGCCGCTTGCTTCCGAGTACAGCAGCGTGCAGGTGGCGCAGCTGGAGCCCGGCGTCGGTGGCATGGCGCCTGTAGGAGGAGAGGTTTCTGAGATTTTCGTGAGCGCGGGGCAAGTGGCGAATGGGGACCCGAGAAAACTGAAAGGTATTCTTGTGCATGAAGTACAACACACAGATCAAACTGATTTGCAGACTGCAGGTGGATCCGTCCTGATTGTGGACGGAAAGACAGTGACAGACGAAGTTGTCCTCCTTGAAGGAGACACCGAAAAAACTGCAAAAAAGGTGATCGGTGATCGGGATGACAGACCCGATGCTGTATACGGAGAGGGTTTGGAGATTGCCGAGGAGATTCAGACGTATGCAGCAGATACGTGGCAAACCACTCTGGAGGGAGATGGGAATGTAGAGGCGCTTCAGAATGCCGTTTGGATCAATGGCGTTGAACAGGAAAAGCTCTCTGCTGAGGAACTCGTCGAGCAAGCGGATCAAACCGGATATATGTTCAACGAAGCCTTCATTGCGGCGCAAAATACGGAATGGGCGGCAGCGATTGAGAACGGAAAATTGACTGCGCAAGAAGTGCAGGAAGTTGCGGAGCAGCTGGATATTGAACTTACTTCCGAAGTGAATCTGGCCATTGCGAAAGTCGCGGCGGAAACGCGGAATCTGTACATGTACGGGCCGCGGGCTGAACGGCCAACCGCGCTGGCGGCTTGATCACCTTGGGAGACGCAACAGAGTTGCGTCTCTACGGATGCCGTTTACCTTCCTATTAACCGCAGGAATTCCTCCCGTGTCTTTTCATCTTTCTTGATCAATCCCTTCACGCAGCTGGTCATGGCTTTGGAATGCTGCTTCTCCACGCCCCGCATCATCATGCAGAGGTGCTCGGCTTCTACGACGACCGCGATGCCCTTGGGCTTCAGCACCGATTCCAGCGCGTCGCAGATTTGCTGGGTGAGGCGTTCCTGGGTCTGGAGCCTGCGGGCGAACATGTCGATGATGCGCGGGATCTTGCTGAGGCCGATGATGTGCTTATTCGGGACGTAGCCCACATGCACCTTGCCGATGAAGGGCAGGAGATGATGCTCGCACAGGCTGTAGCATTCGATATCGGTGACGATGACCATTCCATCGGTCTCACTGGGAAAAAGCGCGTCGTTCACAATCGTTTCCAGATCTTCCCCGTAGCCTTTTGTCAGAAATTGAAAGGCGTCTGCTGCCCGCTTGGGGGTTTTCAGAAGCCCTTTGCGTTTCGGGTCTTCGCCGATGGCCTTGAGAAGATCATGGAACAGTTTTTCCATGGCTCCATCATAAAGCGATGTCCGTGAGGACACACTCCTGTTCTAGGGTTTTTTCGAGCAAATATTCCCAGGATTGCTTTATGACGGGGTGCTTGAATTGCGGGTCGATCAGTTCGCAGAGGGGCTCGAGGACAAAACGGCGTTCGTGCATGCGAGGGTGGGGCAGGACGATTTGCGATTTACTATTGATGATTTGCGATTTGTTTCCATGCAATAAGAGATCGAGATCAATTGTTCTGGGGCCGAAACGGAAGGGCGGAGCTTTGCCCAGCGATTGCTCGATGCTTTGCAAGATACGATAGATATCTTCAGAGGATTTCTGGGTATCACAGGTTGCAACGGTATTCAGGAAATCATTCTGATCCTCCACTTCGCGGGCGGCCGTGCGGTAGACGGAGGAGAATTCGATATCAGGAAAATGTTCCCGGAGCAAAGCGGCTGCTTTTTGAAGATTCATTTCAGGATCGATATTGCTGCCGAGGCCGAGGAAGATCTGTGTCATGGGCGGGTGATGGTTGCTTTCACTCCACGCACCCCTGGCAGAGGCTCTTTCCAGACGGAGACTTTCACGGATTCAGGATTATACAATGCAATGATCATCGCTGCGATGTCCTCCGCGAGCCTTTCGATCGTTTTGCGTTCGGTCTTGGCAAGCGCGCGGACCTCATTTGTCAGCATTTCATAGTCGATGCCCTTGGAAACGTCATCAGACTTTCCGACAGGAGAGAGATCGCCCTGGAGCTCAATCGTCACGAGGATCCGTTGCTCCGCTTTGCGTTCCTCATCGGGGACGCCGATGCGGGTCCAGAGCTCGAGATCGGTGATGGTCAGCGTATCCATCGAGGTTAGGACGGCATTTCCTGCTTTCGCTTCACTCCGAAGAGCTCCGACCGCTGCGCCAGCGGCGTTGCAGCGATTCTTTTCGCCAGCCACTTGGTGACAATGATGGCGGTGAACATCGAGAGGAAGACGCCCAGACCCAGGGTGATGGCAAAGCCGCGGACGATGGAGGTGCCGATCGTAAAGAGGATCGCGCAGGTGATGAGCGTACTGACGTTTCCGTCGCGGATAGAGGGCCAGGCCTTCTCAAAGCCGGTCTCCAGGGCCAGAGAGAACGTGCGGCCGCGCTTCAGTTCTTCTTTGATGCGCTCGAAGATGAGGACGTTGGCGTCTACGGCCATACCGGTACTCAGGATGATGCCCGCCATGCCGGCGAGCGTGAGCACCACGTATTGTCCGGAGAAGAGGAAGAGGGGAATCTTCATCAGCACGAAGAAGAGGATGGCATAGAGTGCGAGGGAGATATTCGCGAGCACGCCGAGCAAGCGGTAGATCAGAAGCATGTAGAGCATGAGGAGCACAATGCCGATGGCCGCAGCCTGCATGGAGGTCCGCAGGGCGTCCGCTCCGAGCGTGGCTTCCACCGTGCGCTGCCCGGAAAGGAAAATAGGGGCCGGGATGGCTCCGGTATTGAGATCCTGAGCCAGAAGCCTTGCTTCATCGAAGTTCGCGCTTCCGGTGATGACGGCGTTTCCTCCGGCTATCTCTCCCTGCACCACAGGGGCAGAGATCAGGTCTCCTCCCACGAAGATCGCGAGGCGCTTGCCGATGTTCCTTTTTGTCAGTTCTTGGAAGAGCTTTCCGCCTTCTTCATCGAAGGTGATCTGGACCACCGGGATATTGGTCACGGGGTCGAGCGACACCGTGGCCGAGCGGAAGTTTTTGCCATCAAGCGGCGTATCTTTCCATCCTGTGGGTACAAGTGAGAAGAAGATCGAACGGATATACGCCACTTCTTCTGTGCTCTTCACGTCGCCCCGCTGAAGCGCGCTGACCGTGGCCGCAGCGCGGGCACCCTCAGGATCACTGGCGAAGCTCAGCTCGTCGTAGCTTGCGGTATCAGATGTTGTTCTCGGTGCGGAATCGGTGCGGACGAGGTGGTATCCGAACTGCGTTTCCACCGGGGCACTCACCTGGCCCGGTTGCTGGCTGAAGGCTGCTGCTTCGAAGGCCGGAAGCTGCGAACCGCGGGCGAGGGGATCGATCTTGCCTCCCTGTGCCGCGGAATCGCCCTCAGAGTACGTGCGGGCAAGACCCTCGAAGCTCGAACCTTTGTCGATATCGGTCTTGATGCGGTTGATAAGCTCCATCGCTTCCGTCTTCGTTCTGGTCACCGTGGGCTTGGCTTGCGTAGCGCCGGCATAGGTAATGAGGATGTGGCTCACGTCGACCTCCTCACGGCCCGGCACAAAGGAGCGAAGGAAAAGGACACGGCTGCCTTCTTCCATCGTAACGGCCTGGAGTTCACCGGGCTGCATGCCGCGGATGGCCCCGATAACACGGGGAGAGATTTTCGTTCCGAGCGCCTCTTTCTCGTGTGCCGTGTAGGAAGCTCCTTCCTCGCGCTCGGCGAGGAGTCCGAAGGCCTTGGGGGCCTCGTTGATGGTGCGGCCGGTTTGCGTGCGGGCGCGGGTCACTTCGCTTAAGAAAATGCCCTCCACTTCCTGGACCGTGGGATTGCCTTCCGCATCCTGCGACGGAACATTGAGCTTCACGTTACGGCGGAACACTCCCGAACCCGGCGTCTTCGTCCAAAGGTCCTCTAATCCCTTTGGGAGCATGTCTTTAAAGAAGGTCTGCTCACCGAGGTTGGCCACCCCCAGCTTGTCGCTGAGGTCTTCGGAGAGCTGCGTGAGCGTGATGCCGCTTGCACTCATGCGGCGTTGTGCGTCTGCGACCTCCTGCTCCACGTTTTTCTTGAATTCGTCGGTCACTTCCGTGAACTCCTCCTTGAATTCCAGCTTGATGGTCTTACCCACGGTCGCGATGCACTGCTGCACGTCGATGACGCCGGGGCATTCCACAAGGAGGTGCTTTTCCGCACCGATCACCGAAGGGGTGATGGTGGCTTCGCTCACGCCAAGGCTGTTGATGCGACGCTCCAGTACGGTGCGGATCGCTTCCAGAACGTTTCGCTGCTGCTCTTCAAGTGACACAAGCTGCAGTTCGAGTGCACTCACGGCTTCCGCGGAAGCACCCTGTGCTTTGAGTTCTGCGATCTGCGACTCAAGCTCCGCTTTCTGGTCGAGCATTTCCTGCTCCGAGATACGGAAATCGAGCTGCGTTCCTCCCGCCAGATCGAGTCCGTAATGAATCTTGGCGCTTCCGAGGACCGGCATCCAGCCGCGCATGGACTGGGGCAGGGCGAGGAAGGCGACAAGCACCGCCAGAACGGCGGTCACAATAGGCCAGGTGAGAGAACGGTTGCGGGACATGATAGAAGTGTGTGGAAATTACGGAAGCGGTGTGAATATGACGTGGAGCCCCACATTCACGTCGTCGGCGAAGACGCGCGCGAGTTCGGGTGAGGGGATTCCGGTAATGATGATGTCATCTTTGAGTTCCGCGGTATCCACCTGGAGCTTGGCCACGAGCCTCCCGCGGACAAAGAGCCCGATGTTTCTTCCGACGTTCTGCCGGAAGACGGTGCGCATGAGCTCCCGTCCATCGTCGGTGAACCCAAGTGTGATCCTTCCTTTATTGTCCAGTTCCTCGGCGGCTTCCACCCATTCCAGATGCTTCTCCGTCACGCCGGTTTCGATGAATCCCCCGTGGCCTTCAATCTCGATCGTCGGCGTTTCTCCGGCTTTGGTCTCCCGCATGATTTTCAGATCAAACGGCGCCGTCAGATCATCGCGCAATAATGCCGCGGCCGCTTCCGTCTCTACGGTGAACGTGAGCTCGGGGCCTTCCTCCTTCTGGCTGATGTCGAGACCCTTCACATTTTCTCCCATAGCTTCGAGCCTGCGTTCGATGACGCGGGTCACCGCAAGTGAGAGGAGGGTCAGCTTACTCGTCTCCTCCGTATCGAACTGCAAACGGTAGCTTGAAGTCGCCGATCCGCCGCATCCGACGAGGAGCGTCACCATGGAAAGGCCGACAAAGAGTGATTTACGCATCGGCAGGGAGTGTAAACGATAATTCGGAATTCGGAATGCGGAATTCGGGATTCCCGAGTATTACAAGAAGAACATCTGATGGGTTGTCAATCTTTGCGGATCAGTTTTGTGCCTTTGCGGAGCATCTTCTTGCGGAGATCGATGCCCCGGAGTTCACATCCGTCGTCGCAGATGCAATCGCGGAGATCGCAGTCTTCGATCGTACACTGATCAAAGAGCACGACGTTTTCCAGCGTCGAATTGATCACGCGGCACCCTTTTCCAAGCACAACGCTTCCGGCGCATTCCGTTTTTTCCATCACCGCGTTCTCTCCGGAAAGGACGTTGTGTCCTACGAGCGACAGAGTTGCCTCGAGGTACGCTTCAAACGACCCGATATCGAACCATGGCTCCGAAAATACATACGCGTCGACGGAGATTTTCCTTCGCAGAAGTTCCTCGAAGATGCCGCCGACGTTATCGGGGTGAGATGCGGCGTATTCCAGAAGAATGGGGAGCGTGGAGCGGGGGAGGAGGGAGCAGCCGGTCGATACTAAGGTTGATTTTGGGTTTGGGGGCTTCTCTTCGAAAGACGCCACAGGGACGATTTGCGATTTACGATTTATGATTTGCGATTTGTCTACGACGACAGTTCCAAATTGTTTTGCGCGTTCGAGATTGCCGATGTCATGGGCGGCAAGAAGAGGAGTGCCGGGACGGGCGGACTTCACAAAAGCATCGATCGAGCATCCGAGATAGTTATCGCCGGTGAGGAGAAGGATATCGTCATCGATTTTTGCATCGGTGATCCACTGGGCGACTGCGCCGAGCGCGCCGAGTTTGTGGTCGTCGTGGCGGGTGTCCTCGATAAGGATTTGGATCGGGGCGTAGGGCGT
>Ga0155171_136_pt3 | contig 62116 bp, 52 predicted proteins | sample RifCSPhighO2_01_FD_106139 | JGI IMG/M metagenome (GOLD analysis project Ga0155171, IMG submission 106139) | Candidatus Peribacteria bacterium RIFCSPHIGHO2_01_FULL_55_13
GCGCATCGCTGTTGTGGGAAAACCGAACGTCGGAAAAAGTTCGATCGTGAACGCACTGATGTCGGACCCGCAGCGCGCCTCTTCTCCCCGGATCGTTTCAGAAATTCCGGGAACGACTAGAGACGCCGTGGATACCGCCATCCGCTACAACGACCACGATTATATTTTTGTGGACACGGCAGGCATCAAGAAAAAGAAAGAGGAGACGCCGGGGCTGGAAACCCTCGCCTATTTCCGCTCGATCCAGGCGATCAGCAATGCGGACATCGTCGTGCTCGTGCTCGATGGTACCCAGGCCATCACGCGCCAGGACAAGCGCATCGCGCAGATGTGTATTGAAGAGGGCAAAGGGCTGATCCTTGCGGTGAACAAGAGCGACGGCATGGAACTCGAGCAGAAGAAAAACACAGTCAACGATGTGCAGCTCACGCTCCCCTTCTGCCGCTTCGCACCGATCATCCTCTGCTCCGCCAAATCCCGGGATGGACTCCTGAAGCTCTTCGATCTCATCGAGACGGTGCAACGCAACCGCGTCCGTAGGATCCCAACGAAAGATCTTCATAACTGGTACACCGAAACCGTGCGGGGGCAGCCCATGGATGAACTCGCAAAATCCAAGCACATCACCCAGGCCGACGACGTCCCGCCGACATTCGTGGTGTTTGTGAAAGATCCGAAGAAAGTGAAAGTTTCTGAATTGAAGTTTTTGGAGAGGAGATTGCGGTCGACGTTTGCGTTTGAGGGAACGACGGTTCGGTGGATAACAAAAGGGCAGAAGAATTAGGAATTAGGAATGAGCAATTATCCCTGTTTTGGGTGAACGTTTGTACACCTGTATTTTTTGTATTTTTGCGTAAAATGATCAGAATGACTACAAGTAATCCCCTACCGGAAAAGGCATTGCGATTCTCAATTCATGCAGTCCAAGTCTGTCAAAAAATGATCAAGCAAAGAGAGTATGTACTGAGCAAGCAATTGCTCAAATCTGCGACCAGCATTGGGGCAAATATTGAGGAAGCAAAATATGCGCAGAGTAAGCGAGACTTTCTCTCAAAAATGAATATCGCGCTTAAGGAAGCATCCGAAACCCAATACTGGATTAAAGTTATCAGGGCATCCGGCTATGGATCAGATGAAGTATGGAATCCACTGGCAACTGAAGCACACGAATTAACAGCTCTCTTGGTAGCCATAACGAAAACACTCAAAAGAAAGCTACAACTTGAAAACGATGATCATTGCTAATTGCTACTTCCTCATTGCTAATTATCCTTTCCCTTGTCGTAAATCTTTGACGCGTCCGTCTTCATGGATCGGAAGTGGGAACGCTTTGATCGCGACTTCGAGTTTGGTCAGAAGTGCGGCCGGATCATCGTCGAAAACCATGTTCGGCGGAATCTTTCTCTTGCAAAGCTCTTCCACCACGTGCGGGATGTCGTTGCTGATGCCGCCGGTATTGGTGAGGATACCGATGGGGCGCCCCTCGTCGTAAGCGATGGTGAATTCATTAAGGGTGCCGATGCCGCCGCCGACGATCACAACGGCGTCGGAGCTGCGGATATTGATGATGTCACGCTCCATGAATCCCTGACCCGTGTAGATGATGATGTCGTTGTCGTGCGGGGAAAGATACTCGTTCACGTGCTCGTACTCGGAGAACGCCGGAGAGACGCCGAGTGTGAGGCCGCCGGATTCCTTTGCCCCCAGAAGCGCATCATGCGGCAATCCCGGGCACGCTCCGTTGATGAAGATGTGGCCGCGCTTCGCGATCTCCTCGCCGAGTTTCCTAGCCTTCATGCGCGCATGCGCATCCTCGGTCTGCGGACCGGAAGCCGAACCCATGACGCCGATTTTGAGTTTGTGGTGGTATGCCACTGCGGAGGCTATTGTAACGGGAATTGAGAAATCTCGTTTTTAGGTCTGGAAATATTATACCATAATTTATAGTATGGTGCACTATGGTCGAAAACACCCCTTCCACATACAACCCCCAGGAAGTCTTGGCTTCCCTGCGCGAAAAGGCAGCCAAGGGATTCGACAGAAGTGATCTTACCCTCTTCAACACAGCAATCACGGTGCACATCACCGAATTTTCTCTCACGGAACGGGGCGAACTGTCCTCGTTGTTTGGTTCCTATCAATCGCAATTCGAGCAAAAGCAAGACAAACCGGCCGTACAGTCGCAAGACCCGTTCCGAATAGTTCCCCCGCTCCCGGCTGATGCACAAGGTGAAGAACCGGAACTCACGCGACGGGAAGACATTATCGCAGACGGGGATTTTTTCTTTGAGCGCCTGATGACGGAACTGGAACAGCAATCCGTGAAAGAGATACATAGGGGACACCCATCATTACGCACTGCCTGCACCTCCATATTTGACTCAGAGCTTCCCCAGGATATTCGCGATGAAGCGGTCATGGACGTGATAAGAGCGATCAACGCAGGAGAACTGCGCAAAAAAGTGGGCTGGACTCTCTGTTGGCTTCTTGTTGATGGTGTAGTAATCCCGATTGCAAAAGCAAAAGAATTGTTTGGACAATATTATCGCGCCAAACGCCCGTACAAGGATTGAGTGATCCGGATCATTGCGCAAGATGCTCCAGATCTTTCGGAAGCCCACTCCCCAAATACTGGATGCGGTTCAAGTTGTGCTGCTCATTGCTTTCCGCGTAGTGGATCTTTCCTTGTTTGTCATGGAGGTAATACCAATACGCTGATGCGGTCGGCCGGAGAGCAGCCTCGATACTTTTGATGCCGGGACTTGCGATGGGACCCGGCGGAAGCCCGCGGAACTTACGGGTGTTATAGGCGGAATCCACGTTCAGATCGCCGGAAGTGATCACCGCGCTGGGTTTCGCGAGAATATAGCGCACGGTCGCATCGACCCCGAGTCCGCGGCTGTCATCGAACCGCTTCCAGAGAATGCCGGCAATGACCGGGCGCTCTGCATCGGTGATCGCTTCTTCTTCAATGAGCGATGCCATCGTGACGATCTCATGGAGCGTGCGTCCCGAATTGCCGATTTCCCCGCCAATCTCGTCGATCACTTTCGTCCGGAAGACGGTGAGGAGGCGCTTGAGGAATGCCTCTTCGGAGAAGCTTTCGGTTGCGACAAAATAGGTGTCGGGAAAAAGATACCCTTCGACTCTGCCGCCGCGCTCTGCGAGGCCTTCTCCCGGCGGGAGAAAGCCAAACTCCGTAAGATCACATTCCTGGACGCAGCGGAGGAATGCGCCCGTCGCACTCAGCTGTTTTTTGGTGAGCAACGCATCGATGTCCGTAACGGTGAACCCCTCCGGAATGGTCACGGCGATCTCCTGCGCTTTCCCGCTCTGGAGCGCTTCGATGATCTCTCCCGGCGTCATGCCCGGCATCAGAATGAACGTGCCTGCCTGAAGGGAGCTATCGGCGCCGTGGAGACGGGCATAGAGCCGGAATGCAAACGGCGACCGCAAAACCTCTTTTTCGGAAAGAAGGTTCGCAATGCCGCGCGTGGACGTCCCCGGTTCGATCCGCACGGAGACGCGGTCCGTATTGCCGGCATCAGCCGGGCGCAGCGCAAAGCGATACCAGAGGAGGGCGCATGCCAAGACTGCGACGATGACGAGCAGAGCTTTCTTCACACGAAAAGTATGACGGAGAAATTAGAAATTAGGAATTAGCAATGAGCAATTAATTGCTAATTCCTCATTGCTAATTGCTAATTTTTTCTGGTCCTATTTCCGAAGCTTCGATCGTTTTTTCTCCAAAGCCAGCTCCTTCCCCTCCACCTTGATTTCCTGCTCCACGGACTGCAACTCGCGGCTAAGGAAAATCGTCACGACCGTACGCAGGATGATGATGGCGCCCAGCTTCCCAAGATCGTCCCACGTGGGATGCACAATACTTTCGACGATGTCTTTACCCACGAGGAATTCCAACCCGAGCGCCAAGTGCTTCCCGAGATGAATACGGACCATCGGCAATTTGTGTTCCTGGCTCCCTGTAAAGAGGAGGAAGTCGTAAAGCGCGCGGAGACAGCCGTAGGCCATCACCAAAACGCCCACGTACCCGATGACCGTAGCAATAAGGATGCTTAAGGCATCGAGCCCCACGATGAAGAGATTATTCTGCATGGCGGCGACCGCCGCGTGCACGGGCTCTTGATCGGACAAGTGCAGAATGCCAGCCGTAGTCGTACTCAGGTCGTTGAATGTTGCCGCGAGAGACATCTCGGAGGGTTAGTCTACTCCCTAGTGCATTTTATGCAACAACTCTTGGGGGCACCGCCGTGACTCGTGATCGGTGATTCGTGATTCGCTCTGATTCACGCGCACGTGAGCGAATCACAAATCACGAGTCACGAGTCACGAATCACGAATAATTATTGCCCTTATTATACTTGAGATGCATGATGTCTTCCTATGGTCTCCCTCTCCCAAGCCCGCGATATGTTCCGTCTGCAGCGCGAAGCGAAGCGCGTGAAGAAGGAACTTCAGAAAATTCAGGTGGAAGCGGAAGCCGAAGGCGTGAGCGTTGTGGTCTCCGGCGAACAGGAGATCATTTCGATTGAGATCAGCGAATCGGTCCCCCGCGAAAAAATCGGAGGACTTGCCAAAGACGCTCTGAACCGTGCGCTGAAGAAGGCCCAGGTCGTTTCTGCGGAGAAAATGCAGAGTGTCTACAAAGAAATGGGGCTTCCTACGGAGAAAGGAATGCGGGAAATGGGGAACTAACGGACGATCCCGATGCGATCCTCAATCTCCTGATCCACCCTTCGACGGGCTCAGGGCAAGCTTCGTGGTCGCAGAAAAACTCTTAACGAACTATTCCTATACGATCCTCGATTTCTTGGTCCACGAACACCTTCTTCCGCCCGTACTTCATCCTGCTGTATTCCTTGATGAGCGCCGCAAGCTTGTCGTTGCGCGTAGATTCGTCGTAGATCGTGGACATGGAGAACGGCCGTGAGGTGACATTGTTGATGTTGAGCTTGCAGTAGCAGTTGAAGTTGGGAATGCCGATAGCGTCCTGGTCGGAAACCACGGGCGCCATTTCTTTCGCCATGTATTCGGCGTCCTCCGCGCCGATCTTGAAGCTCATGATGGTTCCCACGTTACCGAACACCGCATCACGCATCTTGGTGCCGGCCTGACCGTAGGATTCGGTCTTGCCCACCAGCTGCCCGATATACTGGTGCGCCATGATGAGGGCGAGCTCGTACTTGCGGGCCTCGGAGAGAATGGTGGCGAAGGCGTCGGTGACGAAATTCTGGAACTCGTCGACGTAGAGATAGAAGCGCCGGCGCTGGGCGCGCGGCACATCGGCGCGGGACATCGCGGCCATGTTCACCTTGTTCACGAAAATAAGGCCCAGAAGCTGCGCGTTCACATCGCCGATCTTTCCCTTGCTCAGGTTCACCAAAAGCACCTTGCCGCTGTCCATCACTTCGCGGATGTTGAAAGCGGATTTCGGCTGCCCGATGATGTTGCGCATCGTGGTGTTCGTGATGAAGGGACCGAACTTCGAGCTGAAGTACGGGATCATTTCCTCTTTTTCGCGCTGTCCGGTCTTTGCAATTTCGTGCTCCCAGAAGCTTCGGACGACCACATTTCTGCATTTGCTGACCTTGTACTTCTGGAATTCCTCGTCCACGAAGAGCCGGGGCACGTCGATGAGCGTGGCGCCCTCTTCTTCGTCGTCCATCAGCGTAAGGCATCCGTTGCGAAAGTAGTGCTGAATGCGCGGACCGAAGATCTCGTTGCCGAAGAGCTTCAAAAAGATTTCCATCGCGTCGAGCGAGGCGCGGTCTTTCTCTTCGGGTGTCTTGGCCTCGAGAAGATTGAGTCCCATCGGGCGCTGGCCGTCGGAAGGATCAAACACGATGATGTCTTTGGCGCGCTCCTTCGGCGTGTGCGCGAGCGCATCCTCGATGAGGTCGCCGTGCGGATCCACGATGCAGAGCCCGTCGCCGTTCGCGATATCCTGGCGTGACATCCAACTGATGAGCGAGGATTTTCCACAGCCGGATTTTCCGATGACGTAGTGGTGGCGCGTGCGGTCCTCTCCGCGGAAGCGGATTTTGGTCTCCACCGCGCGGTAACGGTTGATGCCGAGCAGGATGCCGTCCGGCGGAGCATCCGGCGGCGGAGGGAGCACGCGGTACGTGATCCACTGGATGATCGGCATCTTGTTGTAGCGGCTGTCCGGGAAGTGGTAGAGCCCGGCGAGTTCCTTCTCCGTGAGCATGCATTCCTTGTGCAGGTAACAGTTGACGCGATTCTTCCAGAGCCAGTGGATGACAGGCGCGTTCAGCGCGTGCGGCAGGAAATCGATGAACATCCGCTTGTTCACAAGCACGTTGCCGTAGAGATCCTTGAACGCGTTGAAAGCGACCTGAATGTTGTTGGTGAGTTCGGTGGCGCGCTGCGTGCTCTTGGATGACGCCATGATGCGGATGCTGGCGTGATAGAAACTCATGCCTCCCTTCTCCGCCATGCGCTTGTAGAGCTCTTCCTCCGGCTGCACCATGCGCACGAAGGAGTCGCCGCCTTTGGCGCCCGGGGCGTTGGTGCTGGAGGAGGTGAATTCGGAAAGGCCACTCAGGATGAACCCGAGCACGGGGATATGCGCGAACATCCCCTCTTTCTTGCCCTTGAATCCCGCGCTCGCGGCGCGCTTGGTGTTCCTGTTCCACTTCTTGCTGAGAGCCGGCGTGAGCACGATCTGAATGGCGGCCACCTCATCACGCTCCATTTTGGAGAGCACGTTGGAAAGCCCGTTGAGCGGATCATCCTGCATGAATTCGTACGTGCGCAGCGGGTAGCAGAATTTCTTCTGAAACTTGAGGTAGTAACCGATCATGCTGTAGCCCTTGGGCCGCACTTCCGGCGTCGGCTCCAATGTCACCTCGGCATCGCCGTAGAAAGCGGTGATCTGTTTTTCCACGATGGAAATAAACTTCGGCTGCGTGACAACGAAGAACAGCAGCTGCCCCTTCTCCACGTACATCTCGAAGCTGATACGGATATCGCGTGTGATCCAGAAGTGGATGGACTGCCAGAAGTCGAGGTTGCGGACTTCCCAGAGCGCGCGATAGAGCTGCTCCATCACCGCGACTTTTTCTTTGAAATCTTTTTCCGTGCGCTTCTCCTGGTCGAGTTTCGTATCGGACCGCGGCAGCACCACCTTCATGGAAACGAGCTTGCGGCTTTCGAAGTGCGCCATCGCGAAGCGAATCACCCGCTTCACGATCGCCCAGGCGAAGTACAGCGAGGCGATGAAGACGGTGTTATTGACAGGATCCACCCGGTACCACTCCCACAGATCGATCCAGATATGGGCGTTGACGATCGTCGTACTGAGAGCGACGACGACCCACAGGAGCGGCCAGAAGAGGATGCGGAGGAGCGCGAGCACGGTGTTCTATCTATTTTATCACAAAAATGACAATGGCTCCATGGTAATTCATTCGTGAAGAAAAGTGGAAAGAGGATAACGGAAAGAGGAACGTTCTTCTCTTTGTGCAGCCAACTTTCCGCTTTCCACTATTCGTTTTCCGCTCCGCAGGTAACCACCTCCATCCGCATCTCCCGCTTCACTCCTTTCGCTGTCGCAAAGGTAAAGACATAGTCCCCGCCGGAAGAAGGCGTGAAGCTGAAATGCTCCTCGGGCGACACCCAGTCCTGCATGCGGACAAAGCGGCCATCGGGATACCGTACGCCGCGGACAACGAACCATTTGTTGGCTTTGAGCACGAGCGCAGATCCCGCCGCCTGGCGATGGGGAATGCCGCGCTGAAAGCGCACGTCGCGGGTAAGGCGCTGCTGAAGGCGTGGGGCTTCGGTGATCTCCGCATCCGGAGCCAGGCTGCATCCCGAAACAAGTGTGGCATCTCCCAGGCGCTCGAAGCGCGCGTTGATCACTCCCCTGGACCGCTCGGCGATCGTGGTGAACGCAGCGACGCTCAGGTCCATGTCGCGTCCTTCCACATACGGCCCGCGGTCGTTGATGCGCACGGTGACGGTCTTTTCATTCTCGATGTTTGTCACTTTTACCAGAGTGTTATGCGGAAAACTCCGATGTGCTGCCGTCAATTGATGCATGTCAAAGGTCTCGCCGAACGCGGTGCCATCGCCGTGAAAGTTCTCACCGTAGAGACTGACTTCATGAACTTCTTCTACAAGTTTCTGATCAAGATTGCGCATCATCGCGAGGAGTTCTTCCTCCGAGACGACGACCGAGAGATCTGTTTCGGAGACGACGGGGTAACGCTCCATCATCGCGGGAAGATGTTCGCGCTGCATGAGATCAAGTTCTTCCACGTTGCGTGTGCGGTAGAGCCAGAGCAGCGCGTCCTCAAGAGTCAGCGGTGTATCTGGATGAAATGCACCGTCGCCGGGACTCTTCGAATCGCTGTCTCCATCCAGGAGACCGCGGTTTTTTGCGTAGGTGATTTCCCGCTCGCCTTTATCCCCTTCGGTAACGTCGAAAAAGGGCTTCTCGCGGGTGTCATACACCGCCCGGTTGATGCTCCCCCAAAGCAGCAAAAATCCGTCCCGTCGGGAAATCGGTTCCGCGGCTTGGGCTTGCGGAATACCGATGGCGAACATGACAAAAATCGCAAGGAAAGATTTCACGGGGAAATGTTCTCAGAAATCCAAGATATTTGCCATTGCGGGAGAAGGAAAAATGACCGATGACCGAGCAGGGGGAATGACCGATGACCAATAACACAATGACCAGGCAGGAGGAATGATCGATGACCAATAACCCAATGGCCAAGCAATACACAAACACAAAGGCTGCATCTTGGTCATTGGCTCTTGGTCATTGGTCATTCACATTGTTTGGTCATTGGTTCCCGGTCATTGGTCATTTTTACAACGCCTTCCATCCCTCCGCCCGCACGATCTGATACGCCTTTGCACGTTCTTCGCGCTTGAGCGACTGCAGGGTCTCGGGGCCCACCGATCCGGCTCCATCATCGCTCAGACTATCGACAATGCCCGATGCGACTTGATAATCGAAAACGGATGAACGCGTGAGTGATCCGAAGTTCCCATTGATCTTTTCTTCGGGGAAATATCCGCGCTCAGCGAGGAGATGCTGGAGAAGACGCACGCGCGGACCGCTGTGTCCTGTCGCGAGGAACATATCGAGCGTCATTCCTTTTTCAAGCATCAGCTGTTCCACGTGATGGACCGTGAGATATTTGTCGGCAACGATCGCGATGTGCCTGCGGTTCCATTCCGTCTGAAGCGCTTTCTTGGTCATCGGCCCGATGCGCCCGGCGCCGGGATCGATAGCGGTCCCGACAAGTCCCTTCTCCTGCTGGAACTGAAGAATGGCTCCGTGAAGCGCAAGGGAGTACGCGCCGTCGGTGCGGCCGGCATAGTAGCCGAGGAAACGGAGGATACGTTGCGCTTGGGCGGTGCGGCTTTCCGAACTCCCCTTTTCAACGATGCCGTCGATCGGAATCAGGGCGTCACTACGGCGCGACGCGGCGAGAAGATATGCGGCGGCATTTTCGGTGAGACGGTCGGAGGGCTCGCTGAGCGCAAAGTCTTTGATGAAATGACCAAGCGCCTTCTGGGTATCGGGACCGAAGTAGCCTGAGGAAGGACGGGAGAAGTACCCCGCCGAACGGAGATGATCCTGAAGGATAGCCGCGGAGAGATTGCGGTCGCCGAGCTTGGGCGTGAGTGCGAGAAGATTTTCCGTCTGCACACCAAAAGGCGAGAGCCGTGCCATCGGCGCGGGGAGCCGCGCAAGATCGAAATCGTTTCCCGGCTGAGCCGACCCCACGGGGTACACGGTGCCGCGGATGCGCTGCACGCCGAACGCAAGAGCGCGGGCGAGTCCTTCTTCGCCGTGGCCGACCCAGACGTCGAGGCGGTGTGCGCCGGAATCAAGGACCTGAATGGCGCCGCCGCGGTCGTGGATGGTGAGCGTGCCGAGACCCGGGAGCGTGACTTCAGTACCGAATCCATACGCCGGAGGCGCGGCAAGCATGCCCGGGTACACGGCTGTGCCGTCGGCCGCGGTGTGCCCTTCGCCGTTGAGAATCTTGTCGGCTTCGTAGCCGCCACGCACGTAGCAGCACTGCCCAGGCAGCGGCGAATAGTACGCCGTGAGGATGAACTCCTGTTCGTAGGGAGCGTTCGGATCACGTCCGACCACGTTCATTGGAGCGATGAACGCCAGAAGCGCTACGAGCGCGCGCATGCGCAGAGGGAATGTTTGTTTCATGTTTTCTCATCATTATAGCAAAAATCAGGAGGTTGGTCTGTAAGGTTTACTTTACGATTATTTCCTCCTCCACCCGCATTCCGAATCTTCCGGGAATATACACTCCCGGCTCAATCGTGATGATTTCACCTTTGAGGAGCTTCTGATCAGGTGCCCTTTGCGAGAGCGTTACGCCCTCATGGATCTCCAGTCCCACCCCGTGCCCCAGCGCGTGGCAGAAGTACTGTTCGAGCCCGTACCGCTGAAGAACCTCACGCGCGACCTGATCGAGATGACGGACCGAGACACCCGGCTTGATCGCTTCGATTGCGGCGTCTTTCGCTTCCAGCACCGCCTCGAACACTTTCTTCTGGAGCAGCGTGGGCTTGCCCGTGAAAAACACCGCGCTCTGATCTGCGGAGTAGCCGCCGTACTTCGCGCCGCAGTCGATCTGCACAATGTGTCCTTTCTGAAGTCTGCGATGCGTGGGGTGGTGGTGTGGACTGCTCGTATGTGTCCCGAACGCGACGATGGAATCGAAGGCCATACCCTCGGCGCCAAGCTCCCGCGCCCACGCCTGCAACTGCCATGCGAGATCGATCTCGCGGATCGGACGTCGGAGCATCGAAGGGACCCTGCGGATGATCTCGCGGGTGATGCGCTGTGCGCGTCGGAATTTCAGAATTTCGTCCTTGTCTTTCGCACGCCGGAACTCTTCGACCACGCTGGATGTGTGAATAAATTTTGTGTTCTTGAATTTGCTCTTCCAGCGGCGGAATCGATCGAGCGAGACGTCATTATCCTCCATGCCGCAGCTGCGCACCTTCTTCATCGCGTCTCCGATGGTTGCCGCATCCCGCACAGACACCCCCCGATGGACTGCATGCGCCGCTGTTTCGAGATAGCGACCGTCGGTAAAAAGCGTCATGCCGTTTTTGTCGATGAGGAGGATGCCTGAACTGAGAGATATACCCGTCAGAAAGCGGATATTGACAAGGTTGCTTACTAAAAATGCGCGGGTTTCGGCGGCTTCGAGAATGGCGGAAGGGCGTTTGGGGCGCATGGGAGAAGTATAGGGCGATCAGGGATGAAACCCGAAACCCATTAAACCCACCAAACCCACAAAACACACCAAACCTATTCATTGTCCAAAACCCCCTTTTCTGCTATCATACTATGATGCTTTCACTTCTCCGCACCACCCACTCTATCCGCCGTACGACACAGCGTATCGGCACCATTGCCACGACTACGGCGATGCTCTTTGGCATGAGCCTTCTGACACTCGCTCATGCATCCGTCTTCTGCCCCGGCGGCAGCTGCAACGGCATCGATTACGGAGTCAACTACGCGGCGAACGACATCGGGCTTTCCACAAACTCCCCCCTCGCGACGATCAACAGCATCATCGATACTGCAAAATTTTACGTCAACATCCTCGCGATCGCCGTCATCGTCATCGCGGGCTTCTACCTGATCCTCGGCCTCGGCAGCGACAATTCGAAGGAGACCGCGAAGAAGATCATCCTCTACACCGCCATCGGCATCGTCATCATCAATCTCGCAGACGAAATCGTCGCGTTTTTCAACGACCTCACGACGGGCACAGCCACTGCAACGTTCATCACCCTCATCCAGAACATTATCGACATCGTCACGAGCTACGTTGGCATCCTCGCGGTCGCGGTCATCATCATCGCAGGCTTCTACCTGATCTTGGGACTCGGCAGCGAGAACTCGAAAGAAACCGCGCGCAAGATCGTCCTCTACACGGCCGTCGGCATCATCATCATCGCGCTTGCCAATGTCATCGTCGACTTCTTCCAGAGTATCAACGACCCCACTCTCTCGATCGATTTGCGGCAGAACATCCTCGACATCATCCTGTTCGTCATCAACTTCGCTGCGCTCCTCGCAGTTGCAGCCATCGTCATCGCAGGCATCATGCTGATTCTGAGTTTCGGGGAGGAGGGAAGGAAAGACACGGCCAAGAAGACCATCATCTACGCCATTGTGGGTCTCATTGTGATCGTCCTCGCGTCCGCCATCGTCCGCTTCGTGGCGGAAATCTTCACCTAAATTGCAGCATGCCCGGCCGCTCCTCCTTCCTCCGGCAGATGACGGCCCTCGCGATTCTCGTCGCGGGTATCGCCGTTGGCATCGAGCTGACGCAGGCCCAGCAGTCGCAGGCCGAGGAGGTGACGCTGCCGCTTGGATCAGTGTTCGAGATTCTGGCGCAGGAAGGCGGCCCCGGCACCCAGTATGCTTGGGTGCTTTCGCTCGACCGGACGTTTTTGCAGGCGGGACGCGGACGCGCCCTGCGCACGCGCTTCTCGCAGCCCGGGAAATATCTTCTAAGCGCGGAAGTGGTCCCTGCCCGTCCGGAGGGCGAGCCAACCAGAGGCAAAAGCATCCGCCGCTCGTTTGTGATCAACGTGAAGGAAGATACGGTGCCTCCAGAAGCCTCGGCAACCGTCACGACGGATCCGCCGCACGTCTCGGGACTGATCGGGCTCAGTGAAACGCAGCAGCTTGTAAAGATTATTCCACCGCCGGGGATCGTAAGCGCCCTTGCCGTAGACGCGGACGTGAACGTGGACGAGGACGGGGACGGAACCGCGGACAATGACCCGAGCAGCGCCGATACGTTCCTCGGCACCGACGCCCTGCCACTCTTCCTGTGGATCACGGGAGACCCTCCGAAGACCTTTTCACTCACCGGACAAATCGCGGACGGCTCCACCTTCACCCAGCAGTTCACCGTACATATCGGAGAGGCACCCGTGCCGGGAGAGGAACCTACCCCCCAGACGGGAGGCATCGGGTACACCGAACGCGAAAACGGTTCCGTACATCTGCGGATGCAGGAGGATCCACCGGGAAATACCCCTGTGCTGCCGCTGTGGGATTTCGGAGACGGAACCCAGAGCATGCACCTGGAGCCCGTCCACTCCTACGGTTCTTCGGGAACCTATGTCGTTCGTGTGCGGCTCAAGGACCTGCGCAACGGTATCGACATCCGCGATCTGCAACAGTCGATCCTGGTGCGCGGAAGTTCTGATGCCGCGCCGACCGATCCGGAAACGCCCCTGGAGGAAGAACCCAAGCCCGAGCCCGGCAGAACATCGAGAATCATGAGACTCGTCATCAAGCTTCTTCTGTTCCTCGTTGTTGCCGCCGCCATCGGTGGCGCCGCGACGTTTGCGTTCCTGAAACTGCGGCACGGTAAATCCCTCGCCGACCGCCTCGAGGAAGCCGACAAGAAAATGACCATCGGCAAGGAAGGAGCAGGAACGGAGATCGCTCCGATGAGCCTGCCGGAAATCGTGGATGAAGCACCCAAAAAGCCGGCACCTCTTCCTGCTCCCACTCCCGCAAAAGAGACAGTCGCTCCTGCATTATCTCCGGCGCCGGTTCTCTCCGATACCTCCATACCCGACTGGCTCAACCCGACCCCGAAGAAGGCAGAACCTGCACCAGCTCCCGCACCTGCACCGAAACCTGTGGCGCCCGCTCCTGCGCCAGCCCCCTCACCGAAGCCTGCTCCTACCGCTCCTGCACCAGCTCCGACACCTCCTGCTGCTCCCGCTGCGAAAGAAGCGCCAAAGCCACAGGCTCCGGTCTCGGGCCCCGATGGACCGCTGCCCGCATGGCTGCAACCGAGCAATGGAACGACTCCGGCTCCTGCTGCGACACCGGTCGCGCCGACACCAACACCTGCACCTGCGCCGACGCCACCCGCTCCCAAACCTGTGATTGCTACGGCTCCGACACCGGTCACTCCTCCCGTTACTGCTACACCTCCGAAATCTCCCGATCTCCCCACTCCCAATCTCCCGACCTCCCCACTCCCAACTCCCGATGCGCCGATGCCTGCATGGCTGCAGCCTGCTCCCCCAAAAACTCCGGAAACAGTAAAGCCTGTAGCCCCGACACCTCCGCCTGCACCAATCGCATCGACACCGGCTCCCGTACCTGTAGCCTTGAAACCGGCACCGGCTCCAGTCACACCTGCGCCCATACCAGCTCCTACACCGGCTCCGGCGCCGATATCTGCTCCTGCTCCGATCGTACCTCCTTCCGTACCGGCCCCTGCACCAAAGCCGACAGCGGCGTCAGTAACCAGTAACCCGCAACCCGCAACTTCACCCCCGACAGAAAAAGTGTTATCCGATAAAGAACGTGAGAGACGCAGGCTCAAGCGCCAACGCTACCGCCAGAACAAAGCCAAGCGCGAAGTCGAAGCAAAGCAATCGGGAACTCCCGCACCGCAAGCTCCAACGAAACCCGAACAACGCCCCGACGATGCCCCGGTCGCCTTCATCCGCGCCGAGAGCATTGAACAGAAGCCGGAACCCAACACGAAACCGGTAACCAGTAACCCGCAACCACCCCCCAAGGACATCGCGGCATAGACACGTCTCCAAGACTGCGATAGCGTCCCCCCATGTCCTCCTTTCTTCTCCGTGCCCTCGTCACGTTTACCGGCGCGTGCGTTTTGGTCGTGGAGATCCTCGCCACCCGCATCCTCGCGCCGCACTTCGGAAGTTCGCTCTACACCTTAAGCAGTGTGCTCGGCGTCACCCTCGGCGCGCTCAGCATCGGCTACTACTTCGGCGGCATCCTCGCGGATAAAAATCCCTCGTGGAAAACGCTCGGCATCCTCCTCGTCCTCGCGGGAGTGACCACGCTGCTCATCTGGCCGCTCTCGCTCTTTGTGCTTCCCTCGCTTGGCCCCGCTCTTACGGGAGGCAGTGGCCCCTTGATCGGATCCATCCTGCTCTTCCTCGTTCCCTGCGGCATCCTCGGCACCTTTTCGCCCTATGCCGTAGCACTCGAAGCCCGCTTCACTCCGGGCCACAGCGCCGGGCGCGCCGCGGGAAACATCTTCTTCTGGTCCACGCTCGGAAGCATCGCGGGCAGCATCGCCGCGGGCTTCACGCTTATTCCGCTTCTCGGGATCAAATTGCTGATTGCATGCATCGGCATCGCGCTCTTCGGCATCGGTGCGCTTATCATGCTCATGACGATGAAAAAAGGCCGCGGCATCGGACTCCTCATCTCGTGCCTGTTTCTCGCCGTGAGCGCGCTTTCCGTCGCGGAAAAAAGTGAGGCTGTGTACGCGGCCGACGGCGTCTACCAAAGAATCATCGTTCAGGACGTCGCGCTTTCCGATCACACTCTTCGCATTCTCTGGCAGGACCGCAACGCCTCCTCCGGAATCCATCTCGATCATGATGATCTCGCGTTTGAGTACACCAGGCCAGTCGCCGCAGCCTGGACCGGGCGCGAAGGCCCGAGGCGTTCTCTCGTGATCGGCGCCGGAGCATTCATCGTTCCGGGATTCATCGCCAAGGCGCTTCCGGAGGCAGAGGTGGACGTCGTGGACATCGAACCGGGCCTCGAGGAGATCGCGACGCGTTTTTTCCGCTTTGAACCATCGCCGCGCGTGCATTCGATCATCGCCGACGGACGGACGCATGTGCGCGACTCCGAGCCCTATGACCTGATTATCGGAGACGCCTACCAGGCGACGCATGCGATTCCCCCACACCTCACCACGCAGGAATTTTTCACGCTGGTGAAGGAGCACCTGACAGAGGACGGGATGTTTATCGGCAACTTCATTGGTTCTATAGACATCACCAAGCAAACCTATCTCCCCGCTGCGATGAAGACGCTGCTCTCCGTGTTCCCCGAAGGCCGCTTCTACGGAATCCAGAACCCGAAAACCTTTGAAGTCCAAAACGTGATCTTCATCGCCTGTAAAACCGAAACATGCATCGATCCTTGCTCCTCTGCCTTCAAGCGAAGTTCCGATCCCGTCCTTTCGACGCTCTGTGAAAGGGAAGTAAAAGTGAATCCGGCGGATCTCGCGATGCATTCTCTCCTTACCGACGATTACGCTCCGGTGGAGTGGCTGAGTATTCGGGAGTGAAAAAATTTCCGCGCCGGTGGAAGAGGCGATACCATGGGGCTGAACGATGACCGCATTGCGCCCCATCCTCCTCTCGATTCCACACTCTTCGCTTTTCGTCCCGAAAGAGCTCCGGGGAATGCTAAAAATCGATGACAAGGAACTTCTGAGAAATATCGATCTCTTCACCGACCGCCTGTACGACCTGGAGGGATACTACAAAGTCATCGGCACAATCTGCCGCATTTGCGTGGATGTGAACCGCGCACCGGATGATTTCTCGAAAGAGTACGACATGGGCCATGACGGCGTCGCCGTGAATACCACGTACTTCGGCAATCCCGTCTACAAAAAACCACCCTCCGAGAAACTGATGGATACCATCGTCGCCGCATACCACACGCCGTACCATGAACAGATCGACAAGCTCATGCCCAAAGTGAAGTTCCTGTTCGATTGCCATTCCTATCTGCCGCGCGGCCCGAAGGTGAAAAAGGACGCAGGCGAGAAACGTCCGGACTTCAACCTGGGGAACCGCAGGTTCTCCACGAGCACCCGGGAGCACATGGTGTTCGCGCGCGATTTCTTTAAAAAGCGGAATTACACGGTGGGTGTGAACGTTCCCTATATCGGCGGATACATCATCGCCCATCATTGCCACCGCCGCCGCGTGCCAGGAACCTTCGTTCCGGGCATGCAGATCGAAATCAATCAGGCGCTCTATATGGACCACGACACCCTTGAACCGTTGCACGGCAACATCGAGGAAATGCGCGCGTTGCTTCAGGAATTTGTTGACGCGTTCTACGGGGAATTCCGCAAATCCCTCTGACGCATGCGCCCCTCCTCATTATCGGCGCAGACAGGAAATGGGAAGAAGCGGCGCTGCTCACGGCGGCAAAAAAGTCCGGCATACGTGCAGCATTTCTGAACGCCGGCGATCTGCGTGTCACGAGCCGATCCGCAAAACCCTCGGTACGACACAAGGGAAAAGACATCTCGAGGCAATTTCGAACAAGCAGGATCATCTTCCGTCGCACCCGCGGGGCACGCGAAAACATGATCGCGCTTGCGGAGGTCGCAGCCGAGTGGAAGGTGCCCTTCACGGATTCCCTTCGCAGTATCCGCGACAACCTCGACAAGCGGCTTTCTGTCCCGCCGTTCACTGCGACCGCGATTCTGCCCATCCCCACGCTCTTTCTCGATCCGGCGGAAATCGTCCGCCCTCCAAAGGAATGGATTTTTCCGCTTCTTGTAAAACCCGCGCTCGGCCGGCATGGCAAGGGAATCCGGATCTTCCAAACGGAAAAAACTCTCCAGTCTTTTCTGCGCGCAAACCGCAGCCCCGTGCTACTGCAGCCGCTCCTCACGATTGACAAGGAATTCCGCGTCTTCTGCGTAGGCGACCATGCACTCGGCACCATCCGTAAGATTCCCAAAAAAGGATCTCTCGTCGCAAACTACGCAGCTGGCGCGAAGTTCGTAAAGGCCGTATTGCCCGCGCGCGTGGCGAAAGAAGCGGTGAAAATCTGCGCATCTCTGGAGATCGACATCGGCGGCGTGGACCTCGCGCGCGTCGGGAGACGGTACTACCTGCTTGAAGTGAACCGCTGCCCGGAATTTAGTGCGTTTACCAAAGCCACAGGGAACGATGTGGCATCCGCAATCGTGCGCTTTGCGCTGAAAAAGAAATAGCTCGTCCAGAGTCCCTTCTTACGGAGGGCTGCACGCAAGTGGAGTGGCTGATGGGTCGCCGGGGGGTATTGGGGAACCGTAGTAGCGAATGATGGGGCTTGCAAAACCCTGGAAGATAGTTTTTGGATGACAAAATTCCACATTACTCGCTCCGCGCTTATGTACGCTGAGAGGATTGCCCTTGGAATCTTTCCCTACAATAAGCGCACTATGTGTGTCATAACGCACATGCATATGAATGCCGATTGGAAATTGAAAATGATCCAATGCAGAATCAAGATCTACGTCGACGAGATTATGCGGAACCCAATCATAGAACCATTGTGGCTTTTGAAGTTGCTCTAACAGATACAGCACAAACCCGTGACAATTGTACGCACGCATTACAAAATCTTTTTGTTCTGCATGCATGATAAAAAGCTCATACATACGCTGAGCTACTGATCCTGAAAGGTTGCCCAATCTCTTTTTCTTTTCCCGAAGTTCAAATTCTGGCTCAGTGCCGCCTTCCTGTGGAACAAGAGAATAATCAAGCAAAAGGACTTCTTCGGTAGCCATAGTACTATTATTAATATATTATTGTTTCAGTCAAGTTCCCCAAAAGAAAAATCGAAGGTTTGCCCTCGACGATCCTTAAGAAAATTCTGGGGCGATCGATGGGATTTGAACCCACGACCCTCTGGACCACAACCAGATGCTCTAACCAACTGAGCTACGATCGCCATAGGAGAAGATGTTTTCCAATGAACAGAGTGCGAGCAGTGCCTTGTTAGATTACGCCTCGCAAAGCGAGGCTGGGCCAACTGAGCTGCGATCGCCATAGGAGAAGACATTTTCCGTAAAGAACGCCTGCCGATTGTAACGAATATTGGAACAGAGAGAAGGGCAATCGCAAAGGAAAGCATGTCTTCTTTCATGAGGATTCCCTCTCTGAAGAACGCATCTTAATATTTTTGGGTCGAACAATTTTAATAGCCCCCTCGCAAGCGAGGGGGCATTTAGGATAGACAAGTCTGTCGGTTGTGAACGTTTCTGTTTTACTCTTCGTCTTCGTCTTCTTTTGGCCAGGCGATTTCTGGCGCCGGCACTCGCTTTTTGTACTTCGAACGCAGTTCAGCGAATAGCATCTGGTACAATGCCATATTGTGCCCCGATTGTCGCATTCTGACGCGATTGCCTTCTGCGGTATGCAGAAGGTCCTGCATCGTGACGCCCTTCAACTTGGTTCGAAGCAACTCATCATCGATGGTCACTCCGAATGCCTTCCAGAATTCATACACACCCCGAAGCGCTTCACGACGTAGCGCTTCCGGTTGGTTTGGAAAAAGCTCCCCTATGTACTGGAGAACCTCCAGCACAGCGAGCTCCCCCGACTGGTTGTAAATCCGGGTCAGTTGATCTATTGCCGTAACGTACGGCCAATTTTTCAACTTACTCGTGAGTCCAACCTTGAACCCAGCCTCGCGAACCGCCTTGTCGATAGCCACCGCGTGTGGCTCCTTCGCAACGAGCGAGGCGCGGAAACAGTCCATTACCGTCACGTTCGCGCGAAACTCATTCACGAATCGGAACAGCCTTGCCTCTTCTTCTCTCGAGGCGAAGTAGTGGATGAGACAGGGAACGACTGTTTTCCCTGCGATCTTAGCGCCCTTTGTGCGCTGTTGCGCGTCGATGAGGTACAATTTACCATCATCACGGAGGGCAACTCTTGCCACTCCATACGCTCGTGGGTTGAAATTTGCGCCGATCATCTCGGCGACCGCGTTTTCTTCACGCTGGTAAGACTTGTCAACCAACAAGTCCTCGACTGGGACCATCCCAAACCACATGTTGTCTTCTTGGCTGTCGCCGAAACCTTTCAGGTTCAGTGAGAGCCAATCCCTATTTGGCTTTTGCATAGAAATACCCTTGTTGTGAGAGACCAGATCTATCCTATTGACACTTTATGTATATAGATATCTTATAGTCAATTCATATGTCCGCTTATTCTTCCTCCCCCTCCTCTTCGTCCTCCACCTCGCCCCCCTCTTCGTCCTTCTCTTCGTGCTTTGAGAAGCCCACTGCTGGTATATCATTTCGATGGACTTCACCCAGAGAATCATAAGACTGCCTATCCTTTAGATGGCAAAGGGGTTGGCCCTTACGCACACGTCGCTCCAAGGCCGCCAGTTTAGCGTCACTCCCTGGCATACCCATTGAAGCAGGATAATCTTCTGGATCTAAGGGTTTTGGTTGCCAATCGAATATCCCATGAGCAGTTGCTGTTACAATAGTATGATGCTCAAACTCTTGAGAATACACATCTTTATCGCCCTCCAATCCACTCCCCATGGGCTGTGCCGGTATTGTTGTGCGGCCACCTTTCAATTCTGCTACTAAATCTAATAAATACGTATTATCTTCTCCATAGGGGAAGAGATCCGGAGCGATTTCATGATTACTCATTCCAGCGAAGCCTATATGCTCTGCACTTGCATATTCATGTACTGATAGCTCCAGTGCATCCATCACTTTTTGTAATTGCGCCTGAGCATCTGGAGCATGCTCCATTCTTATGAGACGTCTATATAAAACCATATGCCGTAAATGCTGTATTTGAAGTTCTAAGAAATCATCGTTTAGCTTTTCCTTCAATGCAGCTAATCCATTTGCTTCTTCTGTCAGTAGTACAAGGGCCTCCAGTTCATCGGCACCCAGTACACTAATGTCCTGTTCATGAAGGAGTGCCCAGATTGTGTTGTCTGAAAGTCCCAGACGATCATGAAACTGTTGTCCCAAACTGTCTTGGTACGTGAGAAGAATGCGCACAATATCACTGATACATATTGCATCCGATTCGGATATTTCCTGTGCTTTTCTTCTTGCCCGCCCTTGTATCGTCATCTGACTGAATCGGTGATTGATCGTTTCTCTCGCACTTCTCGGAATTCTTTTTATTTCCATTTTACTAAAACCTACAGCAGATTTGTCTACCCCCTCTCTGCAATCTCCATTGGTACCAGTGTGTACATTCTTGATTGCAAGTGGAGGCGCTTCACTATCCAGCACGTTTGCATACGCTGTATGCAAACCATATTTTTGTAATTCCAAATCAAAAGCAACCTCTAATTCATCCGCTTTAAAGAACGTATTACCTGTTACTATCTCTGCGAGAAGATTTTCTCTGATCGTTTCGCAAACCTCTCTCAAGTCCTCTACAGAAAGTGCAGATGCTTTCAATGATTTGAGTCTGCCGAATTCTCGCAGTTCCGCTAATGCCATCCCCACCAACGTGGATGCAGAAGGTTCCGTATCCGCTGCTGAAACTTTTTCGCTATCCACGGGTACAGATGTGCCTCCAGTTTCTGCCGTGCTTGTAAGGTGTTGTCGATTCATAGTTTTCATCTATTGTACGTCGCTAAAATCAAAAAAGAGACTCTGCCACTTGTACCTAGGCACCCTTAGCTCCCCTTCGCTGGCTTTTCGGTTTCTTTGACCGTTCTTTCAAGAGTTTCAGTTCTTCTAGTATCTCCGCAAGATCCTCATCTGCACCATCATCTTCTTGCTCAAATAAGTCCGGTGCCAGATGGTGATTGCTCAATCCAAGGAATACCTTCCATTCTTTTGCTGCTAAAGCACTATCTTCCATACCTAAAACCTCCAGGATTTTTTCCAATTTCTCTTCATGGTCATGCGCATGTTCCAGTCGTAGTAAGCGACGATACAGTACCATCCGTGGCGTACTGTCTCTCCTCATCTGCTCTGGCTCCTCGTCGCCATTTTTTGCTGACTCAATAGCTGCAAGTTCGCCTGCAAGTTTAGGCATTGCGTCTGCTTCAGCCTGCGTGAGGAGACTATAGTCATGATCCTGTATCACTTTCCATACGAGCCCGTCTGGCATCCCCAAGCGTTCACGAAATTGGCTCCCCAGAGTGTCTTGATGTGTAAGAACAATGCGAGCGATATCACAGAGCACTGCTGCATCAGGTTCTGTAAAACTCTGAAATACTCTCAACGCAGCCCCTTCAACAGACAATTTATGAAACAAATCGTTGAGTCGTGCCCTGTCCTCGCACGGTATTCGAGCGATCTCCGCTTTCGTAAAGCCTTTTGTGGATGCGTCTTTTTGTGTGTCTTCTTCCTCAGTCTTCTTTGTTATATTTCTTGCACTTAAGGTCGTCTCACGTGCTTTTATGCACTTTTTATAGCGAGAACCCAACTTGTACTCCGTAATCCTGATTTCAAATGCAACGTCAAATTCGCTTGCATCAAACACCGTGTTGCCACTTGCTATCTCTGCATGTACTTCGTCTTCGATACAAGCAAACACCAGTGACCATGCATTCGCATTGTCACTCTGTGCATGCTGTAACAAAATCTTTCCTGTTGTTTTAAGCTCATGCAGCGCTCTCGCTGCAAAATCATAGTTTTCTCTCGCATTTCTCTCAGAGCGAAAGGCCTGGTAGGGAACACACGTTGGAAGTTTTTGCCTGACCTTGTGCTCCTCTCCGGCAGGAGCGACCCGATCGACCGCTGCAAAAATGCTCATCATTCTATCCGGGTCTCGTAATGCCTTCCTCCACGAGACGCCATCGATGATATCATTGTCACCATCGGGAGAATCCTCATACACCGCTGGCTCATACGGTCGTGAAACACGGGTAGACTTTTCTATAGCAGGATCGCTCGCTCGCCCATTTCCAGAAACTTGATGTTGCTCAGGCGCTTGCCGGGGTCGTTGTTTCGCGGCAGCAGACTGCTTCGCATGCGCACGGTTGTTTTTTGCCGGCTTGAGATCCTCCGCTGCTGCACCTTCGGGAATTCTCCCGGCAATAATCTGCATCAGATGAGTGATAGTTTCATTGACCGCTTTTTTGCAAAGATCGTGTACTCGAACATTCATCATCTTACTTTTCTTCGCTGTCCCACCATCTCTTGCCTCAGCCAGTACTGTTCGTACTCTTTTACCAAAACGTCTCGCATCCCCGATCGTTTCAATGCCTGGACCTGTTGTCGTTGCATCAGAAATCCCTAAAGTCTTTTCAAGATTCTGTCTTAAAAGCCCCATCTTCCCCCTGCTCGGTTGCAACTCTTTTGCACCAGCCGAGTGTGGTGGAAATAATTCGCCTAAGACCCCCACAATAGCATCATAGTGCTGATAGAGCAGTTCAGACAGAACCTCCAAAGGAATGGGCTCTGTAAGCTTCACATTATTTCGTAAGCCAGGAAAACATTCTTCAGTTACAAATATTTTTCCCATTTTTCATAATTAGACAATAAAATACAAAATAGAGTAGTGCGATAGAGTACTATCGCAGAAAGCGGTTATCAAACGCTTCTCTCATGAAATAGTCGCTGCAGGTAAACCTACAGCGACTGAGAGAAGTGGACTCGACGGGAATCGGACCCGCACCCAAGACCTTGCGAGCCTTGATGCTACCGTTACACTACGAGCCCATTTCATGGCAAAATTCTACAAACAAGTCCTATTCCCTTTCAAGAAAATAGTGGCTTAAATTGTCCACAATGACGAACGGAAGCGGACCCGACGGGGATCAATCCCGTACACATGGGCTGATGACTCCTCGTGCTCCTTGAAAGCACTACGGTCCCTGTTTTGAGTTCCTGCGACGAAATATTGACGCACTACATTTTTTATGTACTATTATTACATGAACGACCGAATAGACAGGATCCGAGCGGCAGAAAAAGCAGATCCTCTGTACGGAAGATCTGCAGCAAGAGAGATTGTTGAAGGTGGCGAGAGGACTCGAAATGTGAGAATGAGAATAAAGAGATTGGTGGAATCTGGAGATTACTCACTTGAAAAAATTGCTCAAAAAATACGACCAGATTTAGAAAAACTGGGACTGATTACTCTAACTGCGGAAAATGATCCTTCCACCTCTGACACTGTTGACACTCCCCCCTCTGACGCAGACGCAATAGAGGATGGTGAAGCGGAAGAAAAAGAAACGGTGGCACGTAAAGAAAAACCTGATCCTGTCATTCGTTCGATTAAAGATCTCATTCGAAGAGTCGCCGATGTGGTATGCAACCCTGAAAAAAGAAAAAAAGCTTCTACAAAACTACGCAGGGATAGCGTACAAAAGCACGCTGATACTATTCGTAAAGCAAGGAATAAGAAATTGGAAGAAAATGGAATGTTTGTCTGGACAGAGGAACACGTTACCTATTTTAGAAAGCTGCTAAATGATGAGAAGTATTTCCGTCCAATATCGAAGAGAACAAAAACGAGGAGATACAATCACACAGCGTTATGTTGGGCTATGAATAGAAAATTCAACACTGTGCGATTTGACGAAGATGCTACACGCAATAAATTAGACGTTCTCAATACTCAAGCAAGAAAAGAGGATCGAAAGAGGCGGAGTGAGAATAAAGAGGAGGAGATTGGGGAGGAAGAGAAAGAGAGTTAATATTTTTGTAGAATTTCAGTCCGTATCTCTATGAACAATACGTTGGTGGACCGAGATGAGGCTCCGGTTCGTCCCAAAATCACCGATGAAGTTCGTGAAAGATTGAGAGCGCAAACCTCCAAGTCGCAAAAAGCAATGATGATTGCTGTCTATGATTTAGCAAAACCGCCTGACAGTTTAGATTTGGAAGGAGATAGTGCTGTGAGTATCCGAGATGCAGCTGAGTTGTATGATGTAAATCATGTGACAGTGTATAAGGCTTTTTGGATTCTTTCGAAAAGTAGAGAGCTGACAGAAGCTGTATTACGTGGAGAGCTGACGGTTGGAAAAGCTGAAGCTCAGTTGAAAGCAACTTCATCAAAGCCAGGATCAGATACGGAAGGTATTCCTCTTTCAACAGAAGTTGCAGGTGTTGCGCAGCGTATTGCAGATCTCGTTATGACAAAAGAGGGAGAGTCTGTCCTCGCAGAAGTGAATCACCTTCTCCATCAAGCATTGCACAAGCTTGAACGTGGTGATCCATCGAACTCTGATTTTATGGATGACGATGAGAGGACATTATGGAAGCCAGAGCAGGTTGAATATTTTAAAAAGTTGCTAAATCGTAGGGATGGTAGGTATTTAAGAAAACAGTTAAAAAGCACTAAAAGAAAGGCAGATTCCATTCAGCAATATAATCACATAGCGTTATCTTGGGCTATGAATAATAAATTCAAAACTTTGCGATTTGACGAAGATGCTACACGAAGAAAATTGAATAGAATGCGTACACAGGAAAGAGTAGAGCGATTAAGAAGCGCAGAAGTGGAATGATGGTTAGATGCGTCTCTTTATCGTGATTTCCTCCGATGGTGATACACCTCCCCTAGGTGCCCCCGTGTATTCCATCCGATCTTTCGCATGTTCGTCAGCGGATCGTCCGCATGGGAGCGCTCTGTGCTGCGATTTTTTCTGCTGCGCATGTTTGCTGTCTTCCTGGAAGGATTCTCTGCGGAAGCCGATGAAGATTGCGCGTCGCGCTGCTCTTCGTATGTTCCTACTCGCTCGGCTCGCTCTTTGCTTTTGCGAACCTCTCTCACGCGCTCCGACACTCTCGTCTTGAGCCTGCCTCCTGTTCCCTTCACGGTTTTTCGGATCGTGATGACCGCTTCCTTCGCCCGTTCGCGGACCGCCCGCGACGGTCGTGAATTCCAGGCACTCGAGAATGCTTCGCGGATGTTCCGGAATGCTTTTTGGAGTCTTCGTTCCTCCCCCTCCTTCCCTTCCTGCCTCTCATCCTTTTCCGCACGCTCACGGGTCAGCAGCCACTTGAGGCCGAGATACGCACCGTAGGCCAGGAAGAGCACAACGATGATGCCGAGTAATATCGGCAGAAAAAGCACAACGCCGATGATGAGAAGAATGATGACCGGGATCATCAGAAGCGCCCCAAGCAGCGCCGTATTCATCTCACCTTTTCCGTCCTCTCCCCCGGGATCCGTAAAGAGAATCCACACCGCAAAAATGCCTCCGGCGATGAGTGCAGCAGTGGTGAGGATTTGCTCCATAATGGCTTATTATACCTTATAAATGGCTTTTTCTCTACCTGTGAGAGTATTGCGTTTATAAGAAATCCCAAGGGCGCAAGGGCCAAGGGCCAACATCATGTGCCCTTGGCCCTTGGCCCTTTCACTGGTAGGATTTTTTCTTGTATGGCCGAACCCCAGTTTCGAACCCCCAAAGGCACCCACGACGTCCTCCCGGAGGACCACCAGTACATGACGTACATCAAGAAGGCCGTGCGTCACCGCGCGCGTCAGGCCGGGTACAAACGCATCGACCCGCCGATCTTTGAGAACCGCGCGATCTTCGAGCGCGGCATCGGGGAGCACACGGATATCGTGGAGAAGGAACTATTCATCGTATCCGGCAAACAGAGAACGGAAGAGTCGGAAAGCGACGTGCAGTTTGCCCTTCGACCGGAGATCACCGCAGGCATTTGTCGCAGTTACATCGAACACGGCATGCATCTGCTGCCACAGCCGGTAGAGCTCTACGCCATCGGACAGTGCTTCCGCTACGACCGTCCCCAAAAAGGGCGGTACCGCCAGTTTCACCAGGTGGATCTCGAGTTGATCGGACTCAAGGACCCGAGTCTCGATGCACAGCTGATCCATGTCTGCATGAATATTTTTGCGGATCTGCGGATAGCGGACCGCCTCACATTACAACTCAATAACATCGGCAATGCGGAAAACCGCAGAGCGTTCCTTGTCGCACTCAAAGATTTCTTCATCGGAAAAGAGCGGCACCTGCCGGAGCTCGACCGTAAACGGCTGCAGACCAATCCCCTGCGTTTGCTCGATAGTAAAGAAGAGGACACTCGGATTCTCCTCAAGAGCGCCCCTACCTTGGATCAATTTATCGATGACGACTCCAAGCAATACCATGCCACGCTTGTTGAGTATCTCGATGAGCTCGGCGTGAAGCACACGGCAAACCCCAGTCTCGTCCGCGGGCTTGATTACTACGGTCAGACCGTCTTCGAATTCTGGGACAGTTCCTCCGGTGCGCAAAATGCCGTTGGTGGAGGTGGGCGCTATGACGGGCTGATTGAACTCCTCGGCGGTCAACCGACGCCGGGCGTAGGGGTTGCCATGGGCGTCGAACGCATGATCTGGCATATGAAACAGGCGGGAGTGACGGTGCCAAACAAAGACCATGTCGATGTCTTCGTCGCGCAGCTCGGTCCTGATGCCAAGAAAATGTGTCTGACGCTGATCGCGAAGCTCCGCGAGAAAGGCGTCCACACCATCGGCGCACTCGGCGAAGCGAGTCTCAAAAGCCAGATGCGGCTTGCGGACAAGTTCGGCGCGAAGTTCACGCTCCTCCTCGGCCAGATGGAGGTGAAGGAAGGCAAGATTATTCTGCGCGACATGGCGGCGGGAAAGCAGAAGTCGATCAAGTTTGAGAATGCGGTGGAGGAAGTGCTGAAGTTGCTGGGCAGCGAAAATCTGGATACGTACACGCTCCGGGACCACTTTGACGAAGATTAGAGTGAGGAATGACCAATGACCAATAACACAATGAACAGGCAATTTGAATGACCAATGAACAAGAGCCAATGATCAAACAATGACCAAGAATGCATTCCTAGTGCTTGGTTATTGCGTGGTCATTGTGTTATTGGTCATTGGTCATTTTGCTACACGTCCAAATTCTTCACTCCCTTCGCATGTGTCTGAATAAACTTCCTCCGGGGCGCGACTTCGGGGCCCATTAATGTCGTAAACGCCAGATCCGCCTTCTCGGCGTCGTCGTTCGTGACTCTGAGCATCGCACGGTTCTCGGGATCCATCGTAGTGTCCCAGAGCTGATCGGGGTTCATTTCTCCAAGACCTTTGTAGCGCTGGATATTCACCTTGCCGCCCTTTTTGGGCTCCGGGGCTTTGCTCTTCTTCGTCTCCTTGGTCAGGGAATCGAAATTCTCTTCGGCCTCCTGCATGCCCTCAGTATCAGCTGCCACTTCTTCGGTTTCTTCCAGATCCTGCTCGCCGATCCCCCATTCCTTGAGGACGTTGAACTTCTGTTCGTCGGTGTAGGCGTAGCGGATGTCTTTGCCGCGCGCGATTTTATAGAGCGGCGGCTGGGCGATGTAGATATGGCCGGTATCGATGAGCTCGGGGAAGTACCGGAAGAAGAGTGTCAAAAGAAGCGTGCGGATGTGCGCACCGTCGACGTCGGCGTCGGTCATGATCACGATGCGGTCGTACCGGAGCTTCGTGAGGTCTTTCACGTCGCCGATGCCGATGCCGAGCGCGATGATGAGTGACTTGATTTCGTTGTTGCCGAGCATTTTATCGAGCCGTGCCTGTTCCACGTTCAGGATCTTCCCACGAAGAGGAAGGATGGCCTGGAATTCGCGGTTGCGCCCCTGCTTGGCAGAGCCTCCGGCGGAGTCGCCCTCCACAATGAAGATCTCACACTGACTCGGGTCGCGGCTGCTGCAGTCCGCAAGCTTGCCCGGAAGCGTCATGCCTTCAAGCGCCCCCTTGCGGATGACGCTGTCTCTGGCGGCGCGGGCGGCAAGGCGTGCGCGTGCAGCGAGGAAGCACTTTGCAATGATGTCTTTGCCTTCGGACGGGTGCTCCTCGAAGTACTGCGAGAGCTTTTCATTGACGACGGTTTCCACGGCCGTCTTCATTTCAGCATTACCGAGTTTGCTCTTGGTCTGGCCCTCGAACTGTGGATCTTTGAGGCGGACGGAGATGACGGCGGTGAGCCCTTCGCGGACATCGTCGGCCGTGAGGTTTTCATCCTTCTCCTTGAGGATGCTCTGGCTGCGGGCGTAGGCGTTGATGGTGCGGGTGAGGGCGGACTTGAAGCCGGTCATGTGGTGGCCTCCTTCGATGGTATGAATGTTGTTGGCAAAGCTCGCCACGTGTTCCTGGAACGTCTGCGTGTACTGCAGGGCGACTTCTACAAATCCCTCCGGCTGTTCTTTCTCGAAATGAATCGGCTCGCCGATTCTCTCTTTAGACTCGTTGAGATGCGCGACGTACGAGGCGATACCTCCTTCGAAGTGGAACCGGTAGAGGCGTGGGAATAGTTTGTCCTCCTCCGGCCGCTTCTCGCGCTCGTCGAGTACCGCGATCGTAATGCCGCGCGTGAGGTACGCCTGCTGGCGGAGGCGCGTGAGGATCGCATCGATGCTGAATTCCATTGTGTCGAAGATGGTGTCATCCGGGTAGAATGTGATCTTCGTGCCGTGCTTGGTCGCCTTGCCCATCGTCTTCATGTCGGCGACCGGCTTTCCGCGGGCGTACTCCTGCATGTAGATTTTGCCGTCACGGAAGACCTCCGCGCGCATCTTCTTGCTCAGCGCGTTCACGACCGATGAACCGACTCCGTGGAGTCCTCCGGAGACTTTGTACCCGGAATCATCTCCGCCAAATTTGCCTCCGGCGTGAAGCGTCGTAAGCACGACTTCGAGCGCGGGACGCTTGGTGGTGGGGTGAAGATCGACCGGGATACCGCGACCGTTGTCTTCCACGCTCACTCCGCCGTCTGCCTGCAGCATCACGGTGATATGGTCGCAGTGGCCGGCCATCGCCTCGTCGATCGCGTTGTCGACGATTTCCCACACGAGATGATGGAGTCCGCGGACATCCGTGGATCCGATATACATACCCGGGCGCTTGCGGACGGGCTCCAGACCTTCTAGGACCTGGATTTGTTCGGCGGTGTATTTTCCGGCGGCTGCCATGTCTGAAGCATGGTAGAGATTAAGTAAGAGACAGGCAATGCGGGAGGAAATGTCCAATGACCAATACAACAATGACCAGGCAATAACCAAACACCAAGAATACATTCTTGGTTATTGTCTGGTCATTGGTCATTTTTCCTGCCTGGTCATTGGTGTTTGGTCACTGGTCATTCTCACTACATATTACTATAAAACTGCGTCTTCTTCTTCTCCGTGCGGTATCCCTCCCGCTTTAGCGCACGCAGTCGCTGCAGGCGCTTGCTGGGCTTGCGCTTGTGGCGGGCGCGTTCCCGAAGAAGCTTCACGAGCCCGCTCTTCTGGGTCTGCTTTTTGAACCGCTGGAGGAGCGAGTCATTGCTTTCTTCGCCGCGCTTGTGTGCATGAATTGCCATTGCCGGCCTAGCCTACGGAAGGCGGAATTGTCTGTAAAGCAAATATTGGAGTTCCGGCGCTTAGCGGCGCAAGAGTTCCAGCGCCTTCACCATCTGATCGTCCCGCTCGACACTATAGACGACCTTCACGTCGGGCTCGATCCCCACTTTGTCGATCTTGCGTCCCTTGGGCGTAAACCACTCGGCAATGGTCATCTTGAGGCCACTGAGATCCTGGAACTGCAGGACTGCCTGCACCGTCCCCTTGCCGAAGGTCTTTTCACCGACGAGCGTGGCACGCTTGTGATCCTGGAGCGCTCCCGCGACTATTTCTGAAGCGGACGCCGAACCACTGTTGATGAGAAGGATGACCGGAGTCGTGGCTTCAATCGTGGGGAGATCTTCCGTTGCATACTCCTCGGATCCCGTCTTGGACTTCGCAACGTAAACCAGGCTTCCACGGGGCACGAAGTTACTGACAACCGTAACCGCCGCATGCGCGAGGCCGCCGGGGTTGTTCCGCAGATCCAGCACAATCCCCTTCACCTTCTTGTCATGGAGTGCCTGCATCTCGCCACGCAAGGTCTTATCGGTATTGCCGCCGAACTGCATGATCTTCACGATACCGATATTTTCCTGAATCGTGATCTCGATTTCGGGAACGGTGACCGTGTCTCTTGTCACGGTGATCGTGAGCTCGTTACCGCTGCGACGGATGAGGAGCTTCACCGTCGTGCCCTTGGGGCCGCGCACCCGCTCGATGGCTTCGAGGAAACCGATGCCGGAAAGACTGAAGTCGTCGGCCTTGAGAATCTCATCACCCGGGAGAAGCCCCGCTTTCTCGGCGGGAGAACCCCTGAGGGGCGTAACGATCGTCAGGATGCCGTTTTTGTCCTCCACCTGTGCGCCGATGCCGGTGACTTCGCCGTTGATCTGATTGCGAAAGTTCTGAGCTTTTACGGGCCGGAAGAACGTGGTGTAGGGATCATTCAGGCTTTCGACCATTCCTTCGAGAGACTTGTAGGCGGCCTCCTCCTGGTTCAGCTTGTCGGTGTAGAGATACTCGTCATTCAACAGTTGCCAGACCGCCTGCATGAGGTCGCTTTTGGGAAGCGGCGCCTTCTCCTTCGTGGACAGCTTGATCTTGATGGTCTCTTGGGTCATCGGATCGTTGCTTTCCTTGCGCTGCTGACCTGCCTTGCCACTCGCCTTCTTCAGCATCTTCTCTGCTTCTTTCGTACCCAGCGGTTCGTGAACGCCAAACTGCTGCGGACGGATGGGCAGGAGCCATTCCTCATGGACTGTCACATCGACGGCTCGCGCGAGCGCCGTACCGTCACGGACGTCCCGGAAATCGGTGTCCCCGTCGCCGGAGTTTCCGAGCCCCGCAAGTTCCGCCGTAATGAGGATGGCCTCACCGCGGGTGATGGCTATTGCGAGCTTAAGATCCTTGCCGAACACCGCCAGCACCTGCTTGTCATGCGCGGCGCGCACGTACTTCATCAGGTTGGTCGGAATGCGGGTATACGGAAGTGCTTCTTTCTTGTCACTCACCGGCACTGCAAACGCCTGGATGGCAGCGCGGATAAACGCTCCGCGGCTAACGTCGCCCGAAGGCGGAAGCCCCCACACAGCGCCAAAAGCGGCAACTGGCTGCAGGAGAATCGTCAAAGTAAGGATATATGCTGAGAAGCGGTGAAGTGTGCGCATAGAAAAAGGGGAGGTCCGTAGTGTAACGGACTTCGGTGTCTCTTCAAAGATCAGGGGCAAGAAAACGATTTATAATTTGCGATTTATGATTTACGATTTAAAGCTTCTGACTGTAAATCGCAAATCATAAATCGTAATTCAGAAATCGTTACGCCATCGCCTCTTCCCGCACAAACGTATCTGTCTCGATGAGGATGCCGCGCTCCTTTTCATTTTCCTTGCGGGCAAACAGACTCGTAAGCACCCAGAATCCTCCCACCACATAGAAGAGCGACGGGATCAGAAGGAATGCAATAGAGTGGAGGAAGGAACCATCGGCGGCACCCAGAAGATCACCAATGGTCTTGGGGTGACTCGGTAGAAGATCGGGAAGCGTCACCGCGAAGTTGAAGAACCCATGGAGGACCGTAGCAAGCACGATGCCGGTACAAAGCATCTGCGTGCGGAAGACCGCTTTCTCCGGAAGCCGCAAAAATTTGCTGAGCGTATAGGCGACGATGTATTCCCTGTCCTCTCGCTCGACATCGGACACGAGCGGGCCGGCGAAGATTGCGAGCCCCAGGAAGTAGCCCATCACGCCCGTGGAGAGAATATGAACCATGCTCGTGAGGATGGAGCGTCCGACGACGTTTCCCAGAAATTCGCCCCACTGCGGCGAGGCGGGTATCAGGAGATACTGCTGTACGAAGCCGACAAAGTACGTGGGGTTCAGGATATTTTCCGCAAACGCGAAGCCGATCGCGACAATGACCGCGAGCTGCATGACGTCATCGACGCTGCTCACCACCCCCTTGGCGCTGCGGCTCGTGACCCATGCCTTGCTCGCTTCCTCAATGAGCCCGACAATCATGAACGTGACGAGCGACGAAACGAGCGTCGTGCGGATGTCGGGCATGGCGGCGAGGCTGCCGCTGACAAACGCCGAGCTGCTTCTGGAGAAACTCTCCGGCGTAATACGGAAGAGAAAGAACTGCAGTTCCACGCCGCTGCGAACCAGCATGTCGTAGAAGAGGATCGGCGCGGTGGAGAGCATTCCGGCGAAGAACATCAGGAGCGTGGAGCTCAGTTTCTGCCGATGCTCCTGTAGGAACAGAACGCACCAGATCACGGCCGGAATCGCGGCAACCGCAATCGCAATGAGGTGGGCCTTGAGCGTCTCCGCAGGTTCATGCCACAGGAGATGCACGGCCATCAGAAGAACGAATGTTCCGAGCACGGTGGCTTTGATCGAAGCGCTCCAGGGCCCAAAAAGCATCCGCCACGTAATGGCCATGAAGACGATCCCCAGCGCCACGGCAAACGGATCGCTCCCCGTTTCTCCGGCAAAGATTGCGCGCTGGAAACCGAGCAGTGCAAAGGTAAGCAGCGTCCCGAGTCCAACGGCAAACACATACTCGCGCACGCACCGGTACTTCCATTCCGCCACTCCGAAGAGCAGTGCCGCGATACCGAAGAACATGACGGCGCGCTTCAGTCCTTCCTCTCCTGCAAACGGCGCGATAGCACCGCCGCCCTGGGCAACGAGCGCGATGATCGCGGCGGTGGAGAGAAGTGTGAATGCGAGCGGCCCGAAGGGCGGCAGCGGCTTCTTTCCTTTTCCGGGAGCATGCAGCGTCAGCCAGTGCACAGAGATGACGCCAAGCCAGACGTGCGTAAGGAGCAGCCCGAAGATGGTGAGTGCGGCGACGGCCAGAAAAAACATCCCCAGCCCCTGTGTGCTCACCCCTCCTCCTTCCTGTGCATGCGCAAGCACGGGAAGCATGAGTGCTAGGACACCCGCCAGCCTCGCTGCGCTCTTTTTGGAGAGGATGTGCATATTTATGATATTTTATCATATTTTGACATATTTTAGAATAGATGCTTTTAATGCATAAAGTCGATTCAATAGTACTTAGCAAATACCTCAAGCATTCGTATCAGACTTCCATTATCCTCTGCGCATGCCCGCCACCTCCCTCGACCAGGTCGTCTCTCTGTGCAAACGCAGGGGATTTGTCTTTCCGGGATCGGAAATCTACGGAGGACTCGCCAATACCTGGGATTACGGGCCACTCGGAACAGAACTCAAAAAACGCGTACAGGCGAGTTGGTGGGACACATTTGTGCGCCAGAAACCCGAAATGATGGGAATCGAGACTGCCATTCTGATGCATCCCAACGTCTGGGAAGCGAGCGGTCATGTTTCCAATTTCGGCGATCCTTTGGTGGAATGCCGGAAGTGCCATGCCCGACCCAGAGGGGATAAACTCCTCGAAGAGAAGCTCGGCGTAGAAGTAGTGGCAGTACTCACTTTAGATCAGGTGCAGCCGATGATGATGGCAGAGAAGATACCTTGTCCCGAGTGCGGCAAATGCGACTGGACTGCCGCAAAGAAATTCAATCTCATGTTCCGCACGCAACAGGGTGTGATTGAAGGTGAGGGAACAGACATTTATCTCCGTCCGGAAACGGCGCAGGGAATGTTTGTGAATTTCAAAAATATCCTCGATACCATGCGTCCGCGGCTGCCATTCGGCATAGCGCAGATCGGGAAATCCTTCCGGAATGAGATCACGCCGGGAAACTTCACCTTCCGCACACGCGAATTCGAGCAAATGGAAATAGAGTATTTTGTTGCGCCGGGGACAGAGGAAAAATATTTCCAGGAATGGCTCGATGCGACGATGCAATGGTATACGGATCTCGGCATTGCCAAAGAGCGACTCCGCATCCGCGAGCATACCAATGAAGAGCGCTCGCATTACAGCAGCCGCACAGTGGATATCGAGTACCACTACCCGTGGGGCTGGGGGGAATTTATGGGGCTCGCGAATCGCAGTGATTACGATTTGAAGCAGCATCAGGAAAAAAGTGGTCAGGATTTGCGATATACGGATCCTGATGATGCGACGAAGAAATTCCACCCCTATGTCGTCGAACCCGCATTCGGATGCACGAGAACGGTTCTTGTATTGCTTCTGGAGGCTTACACGGAAGAAAAGGTAAAAGACGATACGCGTACCGTGATGAAGTTTCATAAGCGCATCGCACCGATCGACGTTGCTATACTTCCTTTGTCCAAGAAGGAACACCTTGTAGCCAAGGCACAAGAGTTGTACAAAAAAATTGTTCATGAGACAAAGCTTGTCGTCGACTTCGACATCACGGGAAGTATCGGCAAGCGCTACCGCCGCCAGGATGAAATCGGCACGCCGCTCTGTATCACGGTCGACTTCGGCACCATCGGCGAAGACACCGCGCAGGGCGCGAAAGACACGGTGACCATCCGCGACAGAGACACCTTACAGCAGGAACGTGTGGCGATCGGCGAGATACGCGAAAAGATCGCGGAGGCGTGGAGGAAATGAGATTCCCCGCACTGTACAGTACATCCCGGAAGCGTTTTTCTTCTTTTCCAGGGAAACGCATTTGCCGGAAGAGCGCGGGATATGGTACAAATGAGTTGCACTATCGCTGATCGCTGCGGTCCTGATCCCGGAAAGCTCCGGGAATATCCTCCGCACTCAGGCGAAATGACGCGATAGCAAGACCCCCAAGGACACTATCAACGCCGCTACATCGAGACGAGTTCACCACTCACGATCTCACGGCGCACGATACCCGATCTCCCCACTCCCCATCTCCCCATGTCCCCCGTTTCCGTCCCTACCGAGAAAGAACTCCTCACCTCCTCGTGCCACATCGGCCACCGCAAGGAGAAATGGAACCCCCGCATGGCGCCGTATCTGTACGGCATTCAGCGCGGCATCCACGTGTTCGATCTCACCCGCACCCGCGAGGGACTGCAGCAGGTCTGCATGGCCCTCCAGAAGTTGCAGGCAGAAGGAAAGACAATCCTCTTTGTCTCCACCAAACAGCAGACAATCCCGCTCATTGAAGACCTCGGAAAGCACCTGGGCCAGCCGAGCGTGACGAAAAAATGGATCCCCGGCCTTCTGACGAACTGGAGCAACATGAAGCGCCGCCTCAAGTACTACCTTGATCTCCAGCGCTCCTTCCAGACCGGAGAAGTGGAGAAATACACGAAGAAGGAGCAGACACAGCTTCGCAAAAAACTCGCAAAGCTCGATGCCGCTCTCTCCGGTGTCTCCCAGATGACCCAGCTTCCGGATGCGGTGGTAGTTGTCGACGCGGTCCGCGACATCGTCGCAGTGCGCGAAGCACGGAAACTGAATATCCCTCTCTACGGCATCTGCGACAGCAACGCTGATCCGAAGGATTTCACGCTCTGTATCCCCGCAAATGACGATGCGGTGAAGTCGGTCACGCTCATCCTGAAGACCATCTCCGCAGCTCTCTCCGACAGCAAGAAGAAAACTTCGTCTGAAGAGTAAAACGGATTTTTCCACTTTCCACTTTTCTTTTTCCACTTCGTTTTATGCCAGTCTCCGCTTCCGACGTCATGCAGCTTCGCGCCCGCACGGGGGTTTCTATCAATGAGTGCAAGAAAGCGCTCGAAGAAGCCGGAGGCGACGAGGAGAAAGCCATCGAGATTCTTCGCAAGCGCGGCATTGCTACCGCCGCCAAGAAAGCCGGCCGCGATCAGTCCGAGGGACTCGTCTTTCTGGAACAGTCCGGCAATAAAGCGGCGATCGTTACGCTCAAGTGCGAGACGGATTTCGTCGCACGCGACAGCAACTTTCAGAGTGTCGGTAAGGCGATCGTAAAAGCGCTGCTGGAGGGAGGCGAGGCCGCTGCGAAAAAAGTCGCAGAGGAACTTGTGCCTGTAGCGGTACAGAAGCTTGGCGAAAATATTTCCCTCGGGGAGACGCAGCTCATCGAGGCGCCGGTCATCGGCACCTATCTCCACAGCAACAGCAAGATCGGCGTGGTCGTGGGGCTCGAAGGAGGAAACATCGAGGCCGCGCGCGACGTCGCAATGCACGGTGCCGCTCTCAATCCTTCCTATGTCCACCCGGAAGAGACGGATGCCGCAGCTTTGGAAAAGGAACGGGACATCTGGCGCGATCAGCTGAAAAAAGAAGGCAAGCCTGAAGCCATCTGGGACAAGATCATGCTCGGCAAGGAGAAAAAGTTCCGCGAGGAAAACGCGCTTCTCACACAGGCCTTCGTGAAAGATCCGAGCAAGACGATCCAGGGTTTCCTTGGCTCTGCGAAAGTGAAGAGCTATTTGCGGGTGGCGGTCGGGAAATAATTTGCCAGTTGCCATTTGCGATTTGCCATTGGCCATGAAATGGCAGATCGCAAATGGACAATGGCCAATTGTTTATGGTTTGTTTTTCAATATCCCCTCCACCATCGCGACAAGCGCTTTTATGGTCATGTCGCGTTTTATGAAGTACTGGTCGACGCCGAGCGTAACGCCTCGATCGCGGCTCGCTTTGTCGCCGAAGTTTGTAAGCGCTACCACGGGAAATTGCCGCGTTCCCCGGGGATACCGCTCGAGCACCTGGAACCCGTCCATCACGGGCATATTGAGATCAAGGATCAGAAGATCCGGCGCTTTCTCGGAAATCAAAGCAAGGGTCTCTTCGCCGTTAATCGCCAGGCGGATCTTGTACCCCGCCATGGAAAATTTCTTCTGATACACCTCCCGAAGCACGGCATCATCCTCGGCAATGAGGATATCGGCGGATTGCATGTCAATCATTATACTCCTGCATTCCTAATTCCTAATTCCTAATTCCTATTTCCCCCACATCTGCTTCGCCTTGAGCAATGTCTCCACCATCGCAAGTAGGGATTTAATCGTCATTTCACTCTTCACAAAATAGTCGTCCGCTCCCAGTTCCTTGCCGCGCGTCTTGCTCTTCTCGTCGCCGAAGTTCGTGAGCATGATCACCGGAAAGGTCCGCTTGTCGCGGGGAAACTTTTCGAGCACTCCAAAGCCGTCGAGGATCGGCATGTGCACGTCGAGGATGGCGATATCGGGCATTCTCTGTGCAATCAGTGCCACGGCCTCCTCGCCGTTTTGTGCCAGCCGGATGTCGTAGCCCGAGAGGGTAAATTTCTTTTGATAGACCTCACGCAGAACGGCGTCGTCCTCGGCAATCACGATATCGGCTTTTGCATCTGCCATAAGAGATATTATACGCTATTTTGCGCGAAGTAGGAATGGCAGGTTTTTGTCTCTACAGACCCAGATAGGCGAGGACGCGGGTGACCCATTTCAGTTTCGGAGGCCCCTGCAAGGGCACTGAACGGATGAGGTCGCTGCGAACCGTTTCACGGACGCGGCGCACCACGTCGTGGTTGCGACCCGTAATGAGCACATTGATCTCCCCCATCGCATCAAGGGAAGACGTCATCATGTTGGCCGAGCCGATGAAGGCTTTGCGGCGATCGATCAACATCAGCTTTCCGTGGAGCATCCCGGGATACCGGAAAATCTCGAGGTATGTGTCGTTGCCTTTGTCCATCAGCGTCGCGGTCGCAACGATGTTCGCGCTATGGTGCATGCCGCTGCGCAGAGGGAGGATGATGCGAACGTGAATCCCGTCATGGGAACGCTTCGCGAGCAGATCGACGATCGCGGGATCAGAGAGGTATGCCTGTTCCAAGATGATCTCGCGCTCGGCTTCGGAAAGAAGTTCCGTAATGGCGTCGCGCACGGCATTGTGATGCAGAGTATTGAGCACGAGCCGAACGGGATCGTGCGTGTACGTGCGCGATGAGGAGCTCAGATACTCGTGCACGAAGCGCGCACCGCGGAGTTCGATGAGGAAGTCGTGCCACTCGTAGCGGTAGTTGTCGGCGATGTTCATACCCCCGAAGAGCATCGTCTCGCCGTCGATGATGTAGACCTTCGCGTGATTACGCTCCTCTGCGGTTTCAACAATGATATTGGGGTGGTGCCAGAAGCGCTTCCAGACGCCCTCTCCGTCGGTTCTTGTGGTGAGGAAATCATGGTCGAGCTCGAAGAGATCGCCGGAAGCATCCTTGGTGACGTGCACGTTCACGCCGCGGTCGGCGGCTTCTACCAGACGCTTGGCAACGGAACGTCCTGTCGGATCATCCAGCCAGATGAACATGTGGATGATGATCGTATGCCGGGCACCGCGGAGGACTTCGTCGATCCTTTTGAAGGCCTCTTCGCCGTCCACGTAGAGTTCGGCCTCGCGCCTCCGGACAAGGGAGCTAATGCGCCGCTGGGTCCGAAGCAACAGGAGCATGCGTAGCCGGTAAAACATCCGGAGACTCTGAAACCACCGCGGATGCGATCCTCTCCTGCGCAGGTAGGCACGGGCCCCGCGGATCATGGAACGGCGGCTGCGGCGGGAGAAGATTCCGGGAGGAAGCATGTAGGGGCATATTCGCTTGGACGGGCGACGATGCGCAAGAAAATGGCCTGAGCAAAAGAGACCAAGGAGACCGGGGAAACCAAGGAACAGATGCAACACAAGTGCAGCGCCTGTTCCTTGGTTTCCTTGGTCTCGCTGGTTTCCCCTCAGAATATTGAGGCGCAGGGAAGCCCAAATTCTGCTATACTGGTACGATATGCCCATCGAGAACCTCGTGATCGCCTTCGGCGCGCTACTCGGCCTTGTCGCTGCGGCGTTTGCGGCGCTGGAGCTCATGCATGTGCTTCATGACCGCCATCGCGAACGCGATCTGGTGTTTCTCCAGGTCGTGATGCCTAAAAAGGAAAGCAAAGAGGACAAGGAGATTGAATCCGAGCAGTTTTCCTCCGGCCGCGACTTCCGCGAAGTCATCGGCGTGATGGACCACCTCTTCCAGTCGCTCCATAGCATTCGGAGCCCCAAGATTTCCACTCTCTGGACGGGCCAGCACTTTATCGCCGTGGAATACGCTGCGCTTGCCGGGGAAATCCTCTTCTACGTCGTCTGCCCGCGGCCCATCGTGCATCTCCTGGAAAAGCAGATCACGTCGTTTTACCCCGACGCGGTGATCGACACGGTGGAGGACTACAACATCTTTACGGACGCTTCCATCGTCGCCGCTCAGCAGCTCCTCCCCACGAAGCCCTTCACGTCTTCCATCAAAACCTATCAGCAGCTCAAGAGCGATCCGCTCAACGCCATCACCAACGCCTTCTCCAAATTCAAAGTGACCGAAGGCGCTGCGGTGCAAATCGTGCTGCGGCCGGTAAAAGCCGGATGGCAGCAGAAGCTGCATAAAGAAGCACAGAAGATCATCAATCCTAAAAAGGGCGGAAGCGGTTCGCTTCTGAATCCCCTCACCTGGATCCGCGCGGTCTTTGACATGTTCACGACCGGAAAGTCCGATGATACGGAGAAAGAGCACTCCACCGGCGAGCGTGTCTCGCAGCTTGTAGAGGAGTACAGCAAATCCATCGACGAGAAAGCGGGCAACCCCGGCTACACGGCAGTCATCCGCCTGCTCACGTCGGCGGAAAGCATGCCCCGGGCGCAGCAGCTTCTGGACGGTGTTGTCGCCTCGTTCGGGCAATTCAGCCAGATGCAGGGAAACAGCCTGCGAACCGTGCGCATGCCGAACCGCAGGGGAATCATCGAGCAGTTCATCCGCAGGAGCCCGCGCAGGCTTCTGAGCGCCGCGCTCCTTTCCCGCAAAATGCTCCTCGGCACCGGGGAACTGGCGTCGCTCTGGCACTTCCCAAGCATCAAGTACAACAAGATGGACACGATCAAGTGGCAGAACTACAAGTTCGCTCCCGCGCCGAAAAATGTTCCCGCCGACGGCATGTTTTTGGGCATGAACGCCTACCGCGGTGAGAAGCGCAAGATCTACATGAACAACGAAGACCGCTTCCGCCACTTCTACATCATCGGACAAACCGGTACGGGTAAGTCTTCGATCATCCAGCTCATGGCCCGGCAGGATTTCCACAGCGGCAAAGGGCTCTGCATCATCGATCCCCACGGGTCGTTGATCGAAGACCTCATGCCCTACATCCCGCGTGAACGAGCGAATGATGTCATCTACTTCAATCCCTCGGACATGGAACGCCCGATGGGTCTGAACCTCCTCGAAGGAAAGACGCCCGAGGAGCGTGACCTCATCGCTCTTGATGCCATGAACATGATGGTGAAGATGTTCGGCGAGGAGATCTTCGGACCGCGCATCCAGGACTACTTCCGTAACGGCTGTCTCACGCTGATGGAAGATGAGGAAGAAGGCGGCGCCATCACGGACCTTGTAAAGCTCTTCACGGACGACGAATGGCAGAAATATAAAGTGAGCAAGGTGAAAAACCCGATTGTGCGCTCGTTCTGGGAAAAGCAGATGGCAAATACCGGGCAGCGCGAAAAGCAGGAAATGATCCCGTACTTCGCCGCCAAGTTCGGTCAGTTCTATACCAACACCCTGATCCGCAACATCGTCGGCCAGACCAAAAGCGCCTTCGACATCGCCGACTGCATGGACAAGGGGAAAATCCTGCTGATGAACCTCTCCAAAGGTCTCATCGGCGACATCAACTCGCAACTCCTCGGTATGATCGTCGTGAACAAGATCCAGGTCGCCGCCATGCGTCGCCAGCGACTAGATACCAAGGCGCGCCGCGACTTCTTCCTCTACATCGACGAATTCCAGAACTTCGTGACGCCATCAATCGAGTCGATTCTCTCCGAAGCGCGCAAGTACCGCCTCGGCCTGATCCTCGCCCACCAGTACCTCGACCAGCTCGAGAAGGACAGCAAGCTCTCGGGCAATGTGAGTCTTAAAGGCGCAATCTTCGGCAACGTCGGCACAATGATGTTCTATAAGATCGGCCCCCAGGACGCTGAAGTCTGCGCCAAGGAAATGGCACCGGCGTTCTCGGAACAGGATCTTGTGAACATGGACGCCTTCAAGGGCGCCATGAAGCTCTCCATCGACGGCCAGCCCAGCCGCCCCTTCAGCATCGATGTCCCCCGCCCGTGGATGGATACGACCTACCCCAAGGACGCCCAGGCCGCGGAAGCCTTCAAGCAATTGAGCAGATTGACGTACGGCAGACAGAGAGATTTCGTAAGCCGGGAGATTTTGCGACGTATTGGGTGATGCATATCGCTCACAACGAAGGTTGAATGCATCCTGCTTATCTTATGGAATACATGCATCCGTAGAGACGGACCTGTGGTCCGTCTCATAACGATCCATATTTTACGCCGGATCTGTGGTCCATTTCTGGCCCTATCGGAGACGCACCAAAGGTGCGTCTCTACGGCGCCACATCGTGATTGTTTCGATCGCGATGCCACCGTACGGGATTCATCGCAATATATGATCGCGCATTTTCCACGGCACGATCGGTCCGCAGAATAGAATCGTAAAAACGGGATTGCCATTGGAAATCGCGATAACCCGCATTCCAAATTCTTTTGGTGCACATGGATTTCCATGAAGCGATGATAGACCCCAAAGTTCCTAGCCTGCGACGAGGCAATGGGATGAGAACATCGACATCCGTAGAGACGCACCTGCGGTGCGTCTCTATCAAATTTGTCTCTGGGAACGGAAGAATATGTACCAACATGTGTAGATGATTCGGCATCACAATCCACGCATCCACAAAACAATCATTTCTATGAATGGATATTCCACAAATTTCTTCTACCACGATCATCCCCACCGCATTCAACACCATCCTTTCATTTCGCACCTCCCCAAACCAACACTCCATCCCCTTCGTACACACTGTCACAAAATACGTCCCCGTCTCCGCATAATCTTTTCCGCAGAGACGTGCCGTTTCCACCCGATAGCGATCCTTGAATTGCATCCTCCCATCATGAAAAGGTGGCGGAGGTTTGTCAGCTGTACGCACGTACACCTGACGATTTTGGAACACAGAAAATCGATGCTAATCGTTCCATCTCTAAAGATATTGATGTTGTATTTTCTACCGCAACGCCGTCGCCTTTACCGGAACCGCATGGATCAGATACCGTGAAGCGATCGAATCCGGAGGCCAACAGGTGTAGAGAATCAGCTCTTCGCCGTGGCCGTTATCGTTGAGTTTGCTGGTGTCGCTTGCCGGGATGGATTCCTCATAGGTGACCTCGTATTCGTGGAGCTTTCCATCGTAGGTGATGTAGATGCGGTTCCCAGGACTTAGTTCGTTGATCTTGCGGAAGATCTTCGTGTACTGGGACCTGTCCCACGGGTAGCCGGAGCTGTGGCCGTAAATCATCACCTTCCCTCCGCCTCCCGGATAACTGAAAAGGTGGCCTACACCTTGAGAGAGCGGTGCTAATACGCCCTGGCTGGAGAAAGGATCCGTGGGGTGGATGACTGCAAGGTCCTTGATACCAATATCCGGCATCGTGATAGAGAAGTACTTTTGGGAGGCATGGGGAGAGTTTATGATCGCAGTACCCCAGGGCTGACCAGCGCTGATAGTGGTAGTTCCCCCGCCGCGCTGAACCAGGCCGGTGGAACGAACAACGGTCGAAGCCGCCGGTTCCGTACCGGAGAACACGGTCTGCTTCTGCGCGGTAATGGAATGGAGGCGGTAGGCGATATCGAAAAATTGTCCGCGGGTGATAGGGGTGCCAAGCGCTAGCTTTCCCTGGTGCATCACCAGATTTTTTCCGATAACCGAATTCACGTACGCCGTGAACCACTGCCCGTCGCGATTTTCGATGTACGGAGACAGCTGAGCAGCACCCGCCACCCCCTTGTCGCCGTACGCACGCAGAAGAAGCGCGATTGCCTCTTCCACGGTCACGGAACGTCCCGGCTTGAAAGAACCGTCCGGGTACCCCGTGACGATCTTCCGTTCGAAAGCTGCTTCAACGTACGCCGCGTACCAGCTCTTCTGATCGACGTCGGAGAAAAGCGGGAGTGGAGGGAGGGCGGCACGGACGCGGTCCGTAAGCGCGCGGTCTTCCGCCTTCATACCCATCACCACCTTCAGAGCTTCAGCGCGGTTCAACGTGGCATAGGGCTTTCCGGTGCCGTCCGGGTATCCGGAGACGATCTGGACGCGCGCGAGATAATCAAAGGCCGACTGATACGGCGTTGCAGCGGTATCGGCAAAGGTCGCTGCAAACGCCGGAATTCCGGGCGCAAGCAACACCAGAATCAGCGACAAGCCAAGGGTTGGGCGCAATCGCATAGATAGATATTTTAGTTACTTTCTTAAATATGTCAAATATGTCTTTTAGCCCATTTGGCTAAATAGATTGAGTTTATGGCCTCCTCTCCATACAGTACCTCGGCATGGCACTCAAAATCGGAATCGTCGGCCTCCCCAACGTCGGTAAATCGACGCTCTTCAATGCACTCACACGTACCCGTGCAGCGCAGGCCGCCAACTATCCGTTCTGCACCATCGACCCCAATATCGGGATCGTAGAAGTGCCGGACGAACGATTGAATGTCCTGAAAGAGATGGTGAAACCGGAGAAAGTCCTTCCCGCCGCCGTGGAGTTTGTGGATATCGCGGGGCTCGTGAAAGGTGCGAGCAAAGGCGAAGGACTGGGCAACGCCTTCCTCAGCCACATCCGTGAGACACACGCCGTCTGCCACCTCGTACGCGGCTTCGAAGGAGGCGACGTCATCCACGTCGAAGGATCGGTGGATCCCAAGCGCGACCGCGAGATCATAGAGACCGAACTCGCCCTCGCGGACCTGCAGACGGTCCTCAAGCGCATCGACAAAGAACAGGGCCCCGCGCGTACGGGGAATAAAGATGCGAAGCTGGCGCTGATCCTTCTTGAAAAGATCAAAGGAGGATTGGAACGAGGCACGATGGCTTCCGCATTGCCTCTCAGTGAGGAAGAGTGCCTGCAGATGAAGGACTTCCAGCTCCTGACGGGAAAGCCGATGGTCTACGGCGTGAACGTCTCCGAAGCGCAATTGAAAGATGCCTCGCCTGATGCGTGGAAAACGAAACTCGGACTCGCGGCGGATGCCCCTCTGGTGGTGATATCTGCAAAAATTGAAGAAGACCTGACGGATCTTTCTCCTGCAGAAGCGAAGGAATACCTGGGCTCTCTCGGCGTCACCTCCTCAGGATTGGACCGCTTGATCGCCGCAGCATTTACGGCGCTCGGCTATTGCACCTACTTCACCGCAGGTGTGCAGGAAGTCCGCGCGTGGACGATTACGAAAGGCATGACCGCACCACAGGCCGCCGGGGTGATTCATAGCGACTTCGAGAAAGGATTCATCCGGGCAGAGACCATTGCGTATAAAGATTTTGTTCAGTTTGGAGGAGAAGCTGGAGCCAAAACTGCTGGAAAAATGCGGGCTGAAGGAAAGGAGTACATCGTGCAGGATGGCGATGTGATGCATTTCCGATTTAATCTGTAGCACTCGACTTACAGATTGTTGCAATGGGCAATTTTCTGTTTACTCTTTCGCCGTTGATATTATCCGTCACATTGCCTGCATCCCAAGCGGTTCCGTTGCTAAAAAGATGTGCACAGCGCTGTGTACTCTCGCTAAAAAGACGAACCAATGTTGACGGATTTGGAACTCCTTCCATTGCTGGGGGCTCCTCAGCCTGAAAAAATCCCAAAATTTGTTCCCCATCTGCTGATACAACCTTAAAAGAAATTTGCGACATAGTGGACTATTGTAATGAAAGATTTTGTGATATCAATGTGCATGTATGACATTCATAGCGAGGCAAGAAGTCTTTATCTGTGAACACTGCGGCGCTTCGGTGGATCTTCTGATCAACGGCAGCTACCGCAATCACTGCCCCAAGTGCCTGTACTCCAAACATGTCGATGAAGCAGGGCCCGGAGACCGAAAATCCCTGTGCCTGGGGCTGATGAAGCCAATCCGGATCGACCAGCATGCCAAGAAGGGGTGGATGATCGTCCACCAGTGTCTCCTGTGCCAAAAAGAGATGCGCAACCGCACCGCCCCGGACGATGAAATTGTTGGCTTCATGCAGAGAGAATCCGAGAGAATCGCAAAGGGAATTCCGCCTGCATGATACGGCTTCGTCGGTTTCGCTCTTCTTCTCTTCTCATAAGAAGTAGTTACATCTCGGCATAGCGATCCGACTACGCCGCTATCAGCATCTGCTAAACAAAAAATGGCAATTAACGTCCTGATCGCGAAGCCGGATGAAATAAAATTGTGTTCAGTTTTCACCGCCTTCGCAAGGGCTCTTTGGCTATCGAGTCTTGATAATACTTTTGCAGCAGGACTAGGATGCGCGTCTATGCGCGTGCTGCTTCTCATTAGTATGTTCGGCTTGCTGTTTATTTCTCTGTAAGCACGGACTGGATGTACGTCTCACTCATAGCCGGTTTCACCGGCACCTTGTCTTGAATATTCCCCTCCGGAAGAACAACCAACGTATCCTCCTGCGTCTGCGGGTGCGCTTCGACGGAGACCATAAATCTTCCCTGCTCCAAAGCCGCACGGGCGCTTTCGGGAAGGGATACTTCTTCAAGCACACCTTCCACTCCCCTCTTTTCCAGATCGTCCGCAATCCGATTCTGTAATCGCTCCATTGTTTCGGGTTCCGTTTCGATCCGGAATTTCACCTCGGCCAATTGCTCCGAACGCTTGAGCTCGCGTTCCAGATCCTCCGGCCCCTTCACCTTGTCGCGCAGCCGTTCGTATTCCTCTGGGCTTCTGAGGCGCTTGCGGATCTTTTCGCGCTCACGGGAAGGGAGATGATCGAGAAAGGAGTCGGACACGCTTGCTTAGGTTGAACTGAAATGGAAAAAATCTTCATGACATGTGCTGTTCTGGCGACGTTCTCTCTCTAGCAAGTTCCTGCATTCTTACGAGAGTTTCATCAAGGTCTGCCACGCTTCGGTCCAACGATTCCTGCGCTGCTGTACGAGCTGTTCGCAGAAGAGCCAGCAATTGCTGATTAGGACTAGTGTCACCGATCCTCGCTGATTCAATTGATTGAGCAATAACATCTAATTGCTCATCGGACACGGTGACTTCAAGATTGAATCTCCTTGGCATACTGCGATAGTAATTGAAACAAAGTACATGTCTAGCTGCATCCACTTGTTGCTCCACAATCCAAACACACTTCACAACTGCCATTCCTCTTCATCTTAAAGCTCCCGCAGCCGCTGCACATCGACCCCGTGAATCCCTGCTGCTTGGCGATTTCGATCTTTGTGGGTGCGGCGGCGACATCAGCTACAGCCTTTTCGGTTTCGACCGCCGTCTTTTCATCAACACTCGCGCCAAGCTTTGATGTATGCATTCCGAATTCCGAACCTGTCCTGAGCGGTGTCGAAGGATTCCGCATTCCGAATTGTTTCGAGGACGCTCCTTCATCGATGATCGGCAGACGCATCGCAAACGCCTCTTTGCTCTTCGTTCCGGATTCGTACGCAAGGTCCACGAGATCGGCGTTGTGGAAGCGTTTGGCTTTGTCTTTGGAGAGGAACTTCAGCGCCATCCAACGGCCCATGTAGTCCATCAAGCTTTTCACCATCGGGATTTCCTTGTTCATGGTCATGCCCGCCGGATCGAACTTCGCGCCCACAAGCTTCTCGCAGAGGACTTCGAGCGGCACGCCGTACTGCAAGTTCATGGAAAGACTCAATGCGAGCGTATCCATCACGCCCGAGAGCGTGGAACCTTCTTTGCTCATCTTCACGAACATCTCACCCGGCGTGCCATCTTCATACATGCCAACGTGAATATATCCTTCGTGACCGGCCACGGAGAACTTATGCGTCAGACTGAGGCGCTCGTCGGGAAGCTTCCTCCTGCGCGGCACTTCCTGAATGACAATCTTCTCAACAATCCTCTCCACAATCACTTCTTTCACTTCCTCCCCTTTCTGCCCTTCCTTCCCTTTTTTGCTGTCCGACTTGTTACTCAGCGCCTGGCTCATCTTGCAACCGTCACGGTAGAGCGCGTTGGCCTTGATGCCCAGTTTCCAGCTGAGGAAGTATGCATTCTTGATATCTTCGATCGTGGCGTCGCTGGGGAGGTTGATCGTCTTGCTGATGGCTCCCGAGATGAACGGCTGTGACGCCGCCATCATGCGAATGTGGCCTTCGGCGGCGATATAGCGCTGGCCCAGCTTGCCGCACTTGTTGGCGCAGTCGAAGACCGGCAGATGCTCCGCTTTCAGATGCGGTGCGCCTTCGACGGTCATCCGGCCACAAATATGCTGGTTAGCTTCGTCGATCTGGTCTTGCGTGAAACCCAAAGCCGGCAAGACGGCAAAGTTGAAATCCGCCATCTGGGCTTCGGTAAACCCGAGCCGCTTCATCGTCTCCTCCCCAAGCACCCAGCGATTGAACGCGAAACCGATCTCAAAGACCTGCGGCAGGTTCTTCTCGATCTTGGCGATATCCGTGTCTTCAAAACCCTTCTCGCGAAGCGTCTGGCGGTTGATATGGGGAGCGCCTTCGAGCGTCAGGCTGCCCATCACAAACTGCATGATCTCTTTCACCTCGCGGTCGCTGTAGCCAAGCGCCGAAAGCGCCGGCTTGACCGACTGGTTCGCGATCTTCATATATCCGCCGCCTGCGAGCTTCTTGAATTTCACAAGCGCGAAATCGGGCTCCACACCGGTGGTGTCACAGTCCATGAGGAGGCCAATGGTTCCTGTGGGAGCGATGACCGTAGTCTGAGCATTGCGGAAGCCATGCTTCTCGCCCATCGCCAGTGCGCGGTCCCAGCATTCCTTGGAGGCCAGAAGCATGTCGCCGGGGCAGACCTTCTGATCAATCCCAACCGGTGGCACGTGCAGCGCTTCATATTCCCTCGCCGGAACGTCGTACGCGGCGCGACGATGGTTGCGAATGACACGGAGCATGTGTTCACGGTTGGGCGCGAATCCCGGAAACGGCCCCAGCGCTTCGGACATCTCGGCAGACGCTGCGTAGGATTCGCCCGTGAGGATGGCCGTGATGGCCGCGCACATCGCACGGGCCTTTGGGGAATCGTAGGGGATGCCCATGCGCATCAGCATCGCGCCGAGGTTCGCGTAGCCGAGGCCAAGCGTGCGGAAGCGATAGCTGAGTTCCGCAATCTCTTCGCTCGGGAACTGTGCCATGAGCACGGAAACTTCAAGGACGATCGTCCAGAGGCGCACGGCGTGCTGGAACTTCGCGATGTCGAAGGTGTTTGATTCGGTGGTGAACGTAAGAAGGTTCAGAGACGCCAGGTTGCAGGCGGTATTGTCGAGGAACATGTACTCGCTGCAAGGATTACTCGCATTGATCCGGCCATCGGTGGGACACGTGTGCCAATCGTTGATGGTGGTGTCGTACTGCACTCCCGGATCCGCACAGGACCATGCGGCGTAGCCGATCTTGTCCCAGAGGTCGCGGGCCTTGAGGGTTTTACAGGGCTTCTCCGCTCGCCCCTCGGCCTGCGCTTTCTTGCGCTCGGTGCGCCAGACCAGGTTCCAGTCGCCGTCTTTATCCACGGCCTCAAAGAAGTCGTGGGGAACGCGGATGGAGTTATTCGAGTTCTGACCAGAAACCGTCTGGTAGGCATCGCCGTTGTAGTCGGTGTCGTAGCCGGCGGCCGCGAGTGCCGCAACTTTCTTCTCCTCTTTCACTTTCCAGTCGATGAACGTTTCGATATCCGGGTGATCGAGGTCCAGACAGACCATTTTGGCTGCTCTGCGCGTGGTGCCGCCGGACTTGATGGCCGCGGCCGCGCGGTCGCCGATCTTGAGGAAACTCATGAGGCCGGAGCTCCGTCCGCCCCCGGAAAGCGGTTCGCCGTCGCCGCGGAGATTGCTGAAGTTGGTGCCCGTGCCCGAGCCGAACTTGAAGAGACGGGCTTCGCGGACCCACAGGTCCATGATGCCACCTTCGTTGACCATGTCATCCGCTACGGACTGGATGAAGCAGGCATGGGGCTGGGGATGCGTGTAGGCGTCTTCGCTGCGCTTCACCTCTCCTGTCTCCGGCACACAGTAGTAGTGGCCCTGCGCCGGTCCCGTGATGCCATAGGCATGATGGAGGCCGGTGTTGAACCACTGGGGACTGTTGGGAGCAGCCATCTGGTGAACGAGCATGTAACTGAGCTCGTCTTCGAAGGCCTGGGCGTCCTGGGTCGTCTCGAAGTAGCCGTACTTCTCGGCCCAGCTTCTCCAGCAGCCGGCGAGGCGCCGGATGACTTGTTTCACAGACCGCTCGGGTCCGGTAATGACCTCCCCTTTTTCATTCTTGAGGACAGCACCCTGAGCGTCGTATTGGGGAACACCCGCCTTGCGGAAGTACTTGGAAACGACGATATCGGTTGCCACCTGCGACCAGCTTGCCGGAATCTCTGCCCCCTCCATCTCAAAGACCACGGAACCGTCGGTGTTCTTGATACGGCTGACCCTCTTTTCATAGGTAATGTCCTCCAGAGGATCCCTCCCCGGACTCGTAAAAACGCGGGATACCGAAAGACCTTTGCGGCCGTTTCGGAGATCTTGCCGGGGAATATCCTGAAGGCGGGAAGAGGCTGGGGGTGAAGAGGACTGGGGGTTCATAGCACGTGTGAAGAAAAAAATGTGAAGAACACTAGATGTTGTGTCTCAGGTGTCACGACTACACAAGATATTGGGCCTGCACACTTCCGTCAAATCTCGAAAAACAATAGGTCACGGGCAGGCCGAAATGAAAAAATCACGCGTCGATGGGGCATTCTCTGGAGAGATCAAAAGATACAACGCAACGCAAGTTTGTTATGAGGACACAGTCTTAAAAAAGGGAAAAGCGAAATCGAGAGTTGGGGAGTTCGGGAGCTCGGGCGTAGTACGATCTCCCCACTCCCCATCTCCCCATTCCCGATGCTCTTCAACCTTTCCTATCTCATCGATAAGCTGTGGATATGAAGATACTTGCTGTGGTCGCCGGCACCAACGAACCGAGTAACGTGAACGTGCTCTGCGACGCATTTTTGAAGGGGGTGAAAGATGCTATTCCACAGGCAGAGATCGTGAAGCTGCGACTCAAGGATCTCACCATCAAGCACTTCTCCCTAGAGGACTACCATGCGCTGTGCACATCGGAAGACGATTTCTGCAGGCTCCAGGAACATGTGCAGTCTTGTGACGCCCTCGTGTTTGCCACCCCCGTCTGGAACTTCTCGGTGCCGGGACACCTAAAAAACGTCATCGACCGCATGGGTGCTTTTTGTCTGGATGAAGAGACGCGCACAAAAGGGCAGCTCCCCGGGACGCCCGCGTACTTTCTCTATACGGGAGGGGCTCCCGTCGCTGCGTGGAAAGGCCTGATGCGGTTTACCACGAGCCATCTGCCGGAATCGATCCGGTACTACGGAGGCACGATCATCGGAAAAGATTTTGAAGGAAAATGCCAGCCCAAGCGCGGCACCTTCGCCCTGATCGTGGATCAGCGCCCTGCTTCCCTTGCCCGCGTCGAAGTAAAAGGAAAATCATTCGGGCGGATCGTGGACCGCTATGTGCAGACCAAAATATTCCCGCTGCATTTCAGAATCATCAACCGCACCTACAAAATAGGGCAAAAAATCGTCGCCAAATTTTAAAACCTACGATCGCCGGGCGAGCTCCTCCAGTTTCGTCCACAGTCCCTGGGCCAGCACACGACTCGTGACGACGCCAAGACCCGCCAGAGTCGCACTGACGTTCACCGTAAGCGCCGCCGCCTCCAGCGCTTCTTTGACCTGCTCCCAGGTCATCGTAAACCACTTGGGCTGGTGCTCGGACCAGAGCAGCACGTTGTCCGCTGACTTTCCCTTGTGCGCGTTGCCGAACTCTTTGTGCTTCGTGCGCAGAAGAAAACCCAGTGCGCTCAGAGCTTTCGCCTGCTCCAGTGGATCTTCGGCAGAAGCGATGTTTTGGAGTATGGGTTGCAGCTCTTCGGCCTCCTTCTGTTCCGCATTCCATGCGTCTTCCTGCAGGAAGGTTACGATGCCGATAAGAGTATTCCGGGCTTTCGTGGGCTTGCCGTCCTCGTCGTCGTACTCCCCCGCCTGGTCATGCAAATCGATCACTTTGCGCATCTGTTCGAGATCGCGGATCGAAAGTCCCGCAAGGAATGTGCAGACGGATGCGTCTGTTTTGAATGCCTCGTCGATCTGGGGCCCCGTCCAGTGACGCTTGCTCTGAAGCACCGACGTCACTGCGAACGTCAGTCCCGCGTCTTCATGTTCTATCGTATGGAGCCAGGTCTGCCTTCGTTCCTCACAGGCATGGAAGTACTGCAGATAATCGTCGAGGCTTTTTAGGGCACCGGAAAGTTCCGTATTCTCAACGGCAAACATGTCCCAGAGCTGCGCAAGATGCTTCTCATCAAAGAGATCAATGAGCTCCTCCCACGCCCGGGTTTCCTCATCCTTCATCAGTTTGCACCGAAGCACACTGAGCAGGACGTTGCGAAGGGAAAAGCGGGGTTCCATGTTTTTTATCATGAGGTTTTTGATTCGGTCTAGAGCATACCTATTTTAGCATAAATTCAGCTTTTAAGCTATACATCGTTATTCTTACCGATCAGCCTCACTTCACAATCCACTGCCTTCGCTGCCCGGAATGCCTCCCACGTTTTCCTCCCTCCCTCCACAAGCACACTCGTAATGCCATGAAAATCTTGTGTCGGCGTCGTGAGGACACGAAATAATGCTTGCATTTCAAATACTCCGGAAGCATCCATCGGAATCTGAATTACTCGTACGCCGCACTCACGAAGCTCCACCATTTTTTCTTTTGAATCCCCGGAATCCTTGGTAACCACCATCGTCCCCTTTCCCATCTCGCTACTTACAATTTTCGCACTTAATGGAATTCTTAGATCTGGATCCAGAACTATCCGTAGCGGCTGCTGCCTAGTCATTGGTTCTTGATCATTGGTCATTCGTGCCGTAAGGAATGGATCATCACTCACTACCGTCCCCACCCCCACAAGAATCGCATCATGCTTCGCTCGCAGAAATGAATGCGACCATCGGTTTTGCTCGTCACTCGTGATCTTCATTTTTGATCCATCTTCATGAGCGATTTGGCCCTTGCGCCCTTGCGCCCTTTTCAAGGTGATCCACGGTCTCCCCTTCGTTATCAGTGATACAAATCCCCTGTTAAACCATTCGCATTGCGCTCTTTCAATCGGTCCGACAACCTCAATTCCATTTTTTTGTAATTCTTCTACTCCTTTTCCCGATACCTTCGGATTGGGATCAAGCATCCCAAAGACCACACGCTTGATGCCGCTTTTGATAATCGCATCTGTGCATGGTGGTGTCTTTTTTAGTGTATGACAGCAAGGCTCTAAATTTAGATACAGCCCATCCTCTTGCTGTATTTTATGATCTAATTTATTGATCAATTTAGCTTCCGCATGGTGGCTGCCAAACTCCTCATGATGAGCTTCTGCAATGATTTTCCCGTCGCGAACAAGCACAGCGCCGACCATGGGGTTGATACCGGTATGGCCGCGGGCACGGGCGGCGAGGGAGAGGCAGCGGTGGAGGAAGGGGGCATGATCCATACAGTGAACAATATACCGTAGCGAAGGTTCACGAACCTCCGCTGCAGTACGATTACCAATGCTATTTATCTCTTCCTCACTCCCACCCTCTTCGCAATCACCTCTTCGGCAACGTTCCTCGGCACTTTGTCGTAATGACTCGGTTCCATGGAGTAGCTCGCGCGCCCTTGCGTCATCGAGCGCACTTCCGTGGCGTAACCAAACATTGCGGCCAGCGGCACCTTGGCTTCGATGATCTTGGCGAGTCCGCGGTTGCTGGTGTTCTCAATGAGTCCACGGCGGCTGCTGAGGTCACCCATCACATCTCCCATGAATTCCTCCGGCGTGACGACTTCCACTTTCATGATCGGTTCGAGAAGCGTGGGATCGGCCCTCCTGGCGGCCTCCTGGAAGCCGATCGAGGCGCAGGTTTTGAAGGCGAATTCTGAGGAGTCCACGTCATGGTAGCTTCCGTCGAGGAGCTCCACTTTCACGTCCACCACGGGGTAGCCGGCGAGGATGCCCCTACTCATGCCTTCCTGGAAGCCCTGATCGCACGGCTTGATGAATTCACGCGGAATGCGGCCTCCCACCACAGAGTTCTCAAATTCGTAGCCGGTGCCCGGTGCCTGCGGCGTGAGCTTGAAGACGACGTGGCCAAATTGTCCGCGTCCTCCGGACTGCTTCACGTACTTCTCCTCATGTTCGATCTCTTTCTGAATCGTTTCGCGGTAGGCGACCTGGGGCTTGCCCACAGTTGTTTCGACTTTGAATTCGCGCCGCATACGGTCGACGATGATGTCGAGGTGTAGTTCTCCCATACCCGAAATGATGACCTGGTTGGTCTCCTCGTCGCTATGGACGCGGAACGTGGGGTCCTCTTCGGAAAGCTTCTGGAGGGCGATGCCCATTTTCTCCTGGTCTGCTTTGGTTTTGGGCTCCACGGCGATAGAGATGACCGGCTCCGCGAAGGTGATGGCCTCCAACCGGATCGGCTTGTCTTCGTCGCAGAGCGTGTCTCCCGTGCGCGTGTCTTTAAGCCCGATGGCGGCACCGATGTCGCCTGCCTCGATCCTGTCGACCTCTTGGCGCTGGTTGGCGTGGAGGCGGACGATGCGTCCGATGCGCTCGCGTGCGCCGGAGCGGGGGTTATAGACGAAGGAGCCAGTCGTGAGGACACCGGAATACACGCGGATAAAGGTCAGCTTCCCGACGAAGGGATCGGTCGCGATTTTGAAAGCAAGGGAGGAAAGGGGTTCGCTATTGTCCGGCTTCCGGCTCTCTTCGACGTCCGTGTGCGGGTTGAAGCCCTTGGACGGCGGAATATCGAGTGGGGAAGGCAGGTATGCGACGACGGCATCGAGCATTTTCTGCACGCCGATGTTTTTCAGAGACGATCCGCAGAGCACCGGGTAGATCTTGTTACTGACCGTTCCTGCGCGGATGCCTTTTCTCAGCTGTTCGTCAGTGAGGGCGCCGTTTTCCAGAAACGCGTCGATGAGATCATCATTGGCTTCGGCGACTTTCTCCATGAGCACCGCCCGGTACTCGCTCACGTTCTGGACGAGGTCTTCCGGAATCGGGATCTCGATGCGGTTCTCGCCGTGCGCTCCTTCGAACTTGTAGGCCTTCTTTTCGACGAGATCGATGAGCCCGGTGAAATCCGACTCCGCGCCAATCGGGAGCTGGATCGCGACGGCGCTTTTGGTGAGGCGGTCGTGGATCGAGGCGAGGGACATGTAGAAATCCCCTCCTGTTTTGTCCATTTTGTTCACGAATGCGAGGCGCGGGACATTGTATTTGTCCGCCTGACGCCAGACGGTCTCACTCTGGGGTTCTACGCCCTGCGATCCGTCAAAGACGACACATCCGCCGTCCAGGACGCGAAGACTACGCTCCACTTCGGCGGTGAAGTCCACGTGTCCGGGGGTATCAATCAGGTTGATGACGCAGTCGATCTCCTTGCCGTCGACATCGGCAGCATGCCAGTTACATTGTGTGGCGGCTGCGGTGATGGTGATGCCGCGCTCGCGCTCCTGTTCCATCCAGTCCATGGTCGCCTCCCCCTCGTGCACCTCGCCGATTTTGTAGTTCTTGCCCGTGTAAAAGAGAATGCGCTCGGAGGTCGTTGTTTTTCCGGCGTCGATATGGGCAATGATTCCGATATTGCGAACGTTCTTAAGATCCATGATGGGACTGGGAATGGAGTGAAGAAAAGAGAGCAACCGCTCAAGATGCGGTTGCATCTGCGATTTTCCGAAAAACTATACGGAAATAGCGTTTTGGATGCAATCCTTCGAAAGGAGAAATCTATGCTTTTAGCATCACTATTTAGCCAGGTGCGCGAACGCCTTATTCGCTTGTGCCATCTTCAGTACGTCCTGCTTCTTCTTGAACGCTGCCCCCTGGTCGGCGGAAGCATCAAGCAATTCCATCGCGAGGCGCTGGGCCATCGGTATACCTTTGCGCGAGCGGGCGGCATCGAGAATCCAGCGGATGGAAAGGGCAGTCTGGCGCTTGGGAGTGACTTCAACTGGCACTTGATAGACCGCTCCGGCCACGCGCTTCGGGCGAACTTCGACGAGCGGCGTCACATTCAGAAGAGCCTTGGCAAAGACTTCCAGCGGCGCATCCTTCGTTCGGGTCTTGATGACCTCCATCGCATCCCAAAACACGCCACGCGCAATGGACTTCTTTCCCTCACGCATCAGGCAGCAGATGAACTTCTCGATCTGCGGATCGGAACCTTCGGGGATGTACGCTTTGATCGGCTTGGCCATGGGAAATTCGGGTGAAGGTTAGGATAGGAGGAATTAAGCGGCTTTCGGCCTCTTGGCGCCGTAGCGGGAGCGGCCCTGCTTGCGGTCGCGGACGCCTTCGGTGTCGAGGATGCCGCGAACGATGTGGTAACGGACTCCCGGAAGGTCTTTCACACGGCCGCCACGGACAAGAACAACGGAGTGTTCCTGCAGGTTGTGGCCCTCTCCCATGATGTAGGCCTTTACTTCGTGACCGTTGGTGAGGCGTACGCGGGCGATTTTACGGAGAGCAGAGTTCGGCTTCTTTGGCGTCATCGTCGTGACTTTAATGCAGACGCCGCGCTTGAAGGGCGCGCCCTTGGGCAGCGGCACCGCGCGCATCTTGAGGGCGTTCCAGGTGTACTGGAGTGCCGGCGCTTTGCTCTTGCGGCGCTTGGAGCTGCGGCCTTTGCGGATTAACTGGTTAACGGTTGGCATGAAGGGGTGATGGGATCCGGATCGAATTGCCGGAAGAGAGTAAAGAGAAGAGGGGCTAGAGTAAAGAGAAAAGGACCTTTAGGCGGCATCCTCTTTGGCGGCTTTGGCGGCCTCTTCGGAGATAAAGCGTTGGCGATACACCTCGCCCGTGGGAATAAGCCGACCGATGATGACGTTTTCCTTGAGTCCCTGAAGCGCGTCGACGCGGCGGGTCGTAGCGGCCTCCACAAGCACACGGATGGTTTCCTGGAAGGAAGCTCCGGCGAGCCAGCTGTCGGTGGCGAGCGCGGCGCGGGTGATACCCAGGAGCAGCGGCTCGTAGGTCGCGCTTCTCTTGGATTTCGTGAAGGCATCATTCTGATGGAGCACTTCGCCGATGTCGGCGGTCTCGCCCGGAAGCAGCGTCGTGTCGCCGGCATCGATGATGCGGACTTTGCTAAACATCTTGCGGACGATGATCTCGAGATGTTTGTCGTTGATGGTCTGCCCCTGCGAGGAGTAGATGTGCTGGACCTCCTGGATGATGTACTTCTGCACGGAGTAGGCACCTTTTTTCTCCAAAAGTTCATGCAGGTTGTAGTGTCCGGCGTTGAGCGCCTGTCCGGCTTCCACCATGTCGCCGTTTTTGATGAGCACTGTTTCACGGGACGTAAATTCGTAGTTCCGTTCCTGGATCTGGTCGTGACGGATGCGGACCTCCCCTCCTTCCGTCGTGGTGACGGCACCGGCGATAAGCGCTTTGACCGTCGACTTGTCCGTCGAGGACTTGGCGATGACCGTGCGTTCGCGGACTTCCTGACCCTTCTTCACAGCGATTTTGAATCCGGCGGGGATAAGGTAGCGGTCCTCGCCGCGTTCCTGAGCGACCACCTGGATCACCGTGCGTCCGCCTGCATGCGACACTTTTACGCGTCCGGCGATATCGCTGAGAATGGCTGGCGTGCGTGGGGTGCGGGCTTCAAAGAGTTCTTCGACGCGGTTAAGACCCTGCGTGATGTCGCCTCCTTCAGCGACTCCTCCCATGTGGAAGGTTCTCATGGTGAGCTGCGTTCCCGGTTCACCGATACTCTGCGCTGCAATGATGCCCACCGGCGTGCCGATCTCGACCGTCTTGTTGTCGCCGAGGTCGCGGCCGTAGCACTTCTGGCAGATGCCCCTAAGGGTCTTGCAGGTCATGACGGACCGGAGCGGAATCGATTCCACTTTGTGCTCGTTGATCCTCTTCATGATCTCGGCGTCAATTTCGTCGTTGCGCTTGGCGATGGTTTTTCCACCGGCTTCCAGATCGGCTGCAAGGCGTCGTCCGAAGATGCGGATCTCGAACTTCTCGCCGATCTTCTCGCTGTCCTGGCGCGTAATCGAGTGGAAATCCTTGCTGCCGCAGTCGTCTTCGCGGATAACGATGTCCTGGACGGCGTCGACGAGACGGCGCGTAAGGTAACCGGCTTCGGCGGTCTTGAGGGCGGTATCGGACTTACCTTTGCGCCCTCCGTGCGTGGCGATGAAGAACTCGAGCACGGAGAATCCGTCTTTGAGGTTGCTCTGGATCGGAAGCTCGATGGTGCGCCCGGACGGGTTTGCCACGAGTCCTTTCATGCCGGCCAACTGCGTAATCTGGCCCCAGTTTCCACGGGCGCCGGAGTCGATGACGTAGGTGATTGGGTTTTCAGGGACCGTGAGGAAGTCAGTGATCATCACCGCTCCCACGTCGTTTTTGGCCTTGGACCAGGTGCGGATGGCGTGGCTGTACCTTTCATCGGCCGTGATGAGGCCCTTCCAGTAGTAGTTGTTGATGACACGGACTTTTTCGCTGGCTTCCGCGACGATCTTGTCTCTTTCCTTCGGGATGCGAATATCGGCCTGCGAGATACTGATGCCCGACTTTGTGGCGTAATGGAAGCCGATGTCCTTGATGCGGTCAGCAAGCGCGACAGTCTCCTCGCGCCCCACGATGTCGAGAGACCGGGCGATGAGGTCGCTCAGGTTCTTCTTCTTCATCGTCTGGTTCAGGAAGCCCAGTGCAGCGGGAACGATCTCCTGAAACTTCAGGCGCCCGACGGAGGTCTCGACCATCTCCTTCGTACCGTCCGGGTGCGTGTAGCGGACATTGACCTTGGCCTGAAGATTTACAAACCCGTGGTCATAGGCGAGCGCCGCCTCGGCGGGGCTGCCGAACACCATCCCCTCGCCCTTGCGTCCGTCGTGGACCTGCGTGAGGAAGTAGCAGCCGAGCACCATGTCCTGGACAGGGTTGATCACCGGTTCTCCGGCGGAAGGCTTGAGCACGTTGTTGTTGGCGGCCATGAGTTCCCTGGCTTCCTTCTGAGCTTTATCCGAAAGCGGAACGTGCACGGCCATCTGGTCTCCGTCAAAGTCGGCGTTGAACGCGGCGCACACGAGCGGATGGAGCTGGATGGCGAGTCCTTCGATGAGCAGCGGGTTGAACGCCTGGATACCGAGGCGGTGCAGTGTCGGCGCGCGGTTGAGGAGGACGTACTTGTTCTGGATCACTTCCTCGAGGATGTCCCACACCTCCTTGCCGCCGTCCTGGACGATGCGTTCCGCACCTTTCACGTTGTGCGCATGCTCGTCGCGGATGAGACGTCCGATGACAAACGGCTTGAAGAGCTTCATCGCCATTTCTTTTGGAAGGCCGCACTGGTTCAGGCGAAGATGCGGACCGACGACGATGACGGAGCGTCCGGAGTAGTCGACGCGCTTTCCAAGGAGGTTCTGGCGGAAGCGTCCCTGCTTTCCTTTCAACATGTCGGAGAGAGAGCGAAGTTTGCGGCGATCTCCTGCGGTAAACAGGGTCTTCCCCGCACGGGCGGAGTTGTTGAGAAGCGTATCGACCGCCTCCTGCAACATGCGTTTCTCGTTGCGGCAGATGACTTCCGGAGCGCCGATACTCATCAGTTTTTTGAGACGGTTATTGCGGTTGATGACGCGACGGTAGAGATCGTTGAGGTCGGATGCGGCGAAGCGGCCACCGTCGAGCTGCACCATCGGGCGCAGGTCCGGTGGGATCACGGCTAGGCGGGTGAGGATCGTCCACTCGGGCTTGATACCGGCTTTCTTGAGTGAGGAGACGAGCTTGATACGCTTCATGATCTTCTTGAGCTTCTGTCCGCTGCTCTTCTCCCGCTCCTTCTCCAGTTCTCCCACGAGCGTGTCGAGGTTGATATTCATGACAATCTCGCGGAGCGACTCTGCACCGGTGCCGGCGCGGAAGACGTGTCCGAATTTCATGTTCATTTCACGGAACTTGAGCTCGGAGAGCACCGTACCGATCGCGAGGTTCTTGAGGTCATCGCCTGCGTCGCGGTGATTGTTCTTCAAAGAATCAAGCTTGTCTGCCGCCTCTTTATCGAGCGCGTCGATCTGGGCGCGCGTGGCACCGCTCTCCTGCAGTCCTTTCTTGGCTTCCTCATACTCACGCTTCACCTGGTTTTTGCGCTTGTCATAGCCTTCGTTGAGCTCGCTCTCTGCCGCTCCTTTCGCATCCTGCTCCACGGCAATCACGATGTACGCGGCGAAGTAGACGATCTGCTCGAGCGTCTTGATCGGGAGATCGAGGAGAAGACCGAGGCGCGAGGGGGAGGACCTGAGGAACCAGATGTGGGTAACGGGAACCGCCAGGTTGATGTGGCCCATGCGCTCGCGGCGGACGATGCTACGCGTGACTTCCACTCCACACTTCTCGCAGACGACTCCGGCGTACCGCACTCCTTTATATTTTCCGCAGAAGCACTGAAAGTTCTTGGTGGGTCCGAAGATGCGCTCACAGAAGAGGCCGTCCGGCTCCGCGCGCTGCGTGCGGTAGTTCACTGTTTCCGGCTTCGTGATTTCTCCGCGGGACCATCCGAGGATGTCTTCCGGAGAAGCAACGGACAGCGACACGGCGTCAAAGCTGTCGGTAGCTGCGGACTTGTGAGCGGGAGGCGGCATGATCGGAATGTGGGAATAGATAATGGGCTAATAATGTGGCTCCGGTAGAGACGCACTCGCAGTGCGTCTCATCCAATGTTCGTGCATAAAATCCACACACGAAACACCGCAGCGTTTCCTGGCCGTTCGTCTAAAACGGGAGAAACACTTCGGTGAAGTGGATCCACTATATATATGAAACCGATATGTGCAATAGTAATTCAGAAAATAAAAATACATTTGAAGAAGGTGCATTGATAAAAAGGGTCAGGTACCAATGTTCCGAAGAACATTATTGGCACCTGACCTGCGAGGTGATCAGCCTCATTTCCGTTAGGAATCAATTCCTCCTTATGGAAATTGGGGGACACCTCCCCCACCAGCCTATTATTGACAACGATACTTAGACCCCTCAGGTCTAAGTAGACAATCCACCACTTAGACCCTCAGGTCCAAGCGATACCAAAATGATAAATAAAAGTCATTTACTGTAAAGAAAAAAATCAAGGTTCTCGACTATCCGAATGCTCGGCTATTCCCCCAGAACCCCCCTCTCCATCAGCTCCTTCCCCTCTTTTATCTTCTCGGCCCCCTGCGCAATATCGCCTGCGCGCTTCTGCGCGTCGGACCAGAGGGAACGGATGGATGCCGTCACAACGATCCGCGCATCGGCAAATCCCTGAAGAATGGAACGAAGATCAATCGTCACGCCGCTGCCGGTCCGAGCCTCACCCGTTGTCGATGCACTGCATCCGGCCAACATTACCGCAAGGAGAACTGCCGAGAGTCGAAGGCGAGACATCATGAAACACTCCCAGTATAAACCCAATCGCAAATCGCCAATGAGGAAATCGCCAATCGTTTATTTATCCTTCTTCTCCTCCTTCGCATACTTCGCAAAGAGCTTCTCAAACGACCCTCCTGATTCCTCAAGTGCGCCCTCGAGCATCTCCATTTCTTTTCCGGAAAGCTGCAGTGTGGAGGATGCATTCACAATCCCCGACTGCTCTTCTTCCTTCTCTGTCTTCGGCATTCCCTGGATGGAGGCATGCAGCACAATGAAGGCATTGCAGTCTTCGCACTTGAGCTGCAAAAGTAATGACCCCGCTGCGACGACGCGCACGGCGGAGAAATCCACCGGTACTCTGTTGCCGCACTGTGGACAGCGCATTTGCTGGTAGATCCGCTGGAGGATTTGCTGCAGGGTGTGCGGGTCGAGCTCCATGAGGATTATTATAGCATAGCGTGTGTACAAGGAACAGAAAATTGAGAGGAAACCGGGGAGACCGAGGAGACCAAAGAACAGATTCTAAACTCCAGTGGAATCTGTTCCTTGGTCTCCCTGGTTTCATTGGTCTCCCTAGTCTTTATAAAAGGAGTACACTGTCCTCCGACTTGCCCTTATCTCTTCCTGCCCCCCGGCAACATCTCGGTATCCATGTCGTCATTGCGTCAGCAGTGTTTTTGGGCGTCACGGCGCTGAGCAACGGACCGCTGAAGGCCACGATTCTGGAATGGCAGACGGAGGGAAGAGTGGCGATCGCTGCGGAACACAAAGGCTCCGCCTCCCTGGGACTGGATGTAAGCACATTGCAGGGAACCGCAATCATCGACTGCGTGAATGAAGGAGAAGGGACGATCTACCTCAGCCTTCCGGAATCCTGGAAGCGCCGAGAGGTCCGCAATGCGCGGCTGGAAGATGTGACGCTTGTGGAAACCGGGCTCGGCTTTACCCGCTGGACGCTCCCCGTGGGAGCGACGCTCTCGATGACGGTCCCGGAAGCGCCGCGTCACGTGACGCTCCATCATCCTTCCCCGGGACTTCTGAAGGTGCGTCTCTCCCGGATTGATCTCGAAGATGACGCAGTCACGCGCGATACGATTCTGGTGCAGGGAAAAGAGGTGGAAATCTGGTGAATTTTGATGACAACCGTAAAGACGCACTGACAGTGCGTCTCTACAATGATCGTATGGAATTGATTCCAATCTCTACCACGCTTCTTCGTCCAGGGGATGACCTCGCTTCGATATTGATCCGTGCAGGTCTGATCCAAGAAGGCGACATCATCGCGATTTCCTCGAAAGCCGTGGCATCGGTAGAA
>Ga0155171_140_pt3 | contig 60204 bp, 54 predicted proteins | sample RifCSPhighO2_01_FD_106139 | JGI IMG/M metagenome (GOLD analysis project Ga0155171, IMG submission 106139) | Candidatus Peribacteria bacterium RIFCSPHIGHO2_01_FULL_55_13
GCCGCTCCCCCGCGGCACCATCTGCCGGGCCTGCTCCAGAAGCTTCTGGATAGTGCGGGCGTAGCCCTCGAGCCGCGGGCGCTTGAGATAGAGCGGCGACGAAGCCGCCGCCCGGATCTCGGCGATGCGCTTCATGCATTCGGTAAAATGCTCATCGAGCGTCGCGTCTCCCTTCGTTACGATGCTCGATTGGAAGATCCGTTCGACCTCTGCCTGAGCGGCTTCCGCGGATTGCTGAAGCTGCTGCCGCATCGCCTGGAGAGCCGTGCGGGTCTGCAGCGCGCGCAACCGTTGGGCCTGCGCTGCTTCCGGCGTCACGCGCTGCACCTGCGCGATGAGTCCGATCCGTTCGCAGAAACGGATGAAGAGACCGGAAAGATCGATCTGCCACCAGTGCATGCCGTGAAAGGCGTTACGGGGAAACGCATGGTGATTGTTGTGCCACCCTTCGCCGTAAGCAAGAAGACCGATCAGCCAGTGATTGCGGCTGGCATCGGTTGTCTCGAATTCACGCTGGCCGAACGTATGGCAGACTGAATTCACGCTCCACGTGATATGGGTGGTACAGAACACTCGAACAAGACCAGCCCAGAGAAATCCGGTCCATCCACCGAGAAGATAGGGGATAAAAAGCGAAAGACCCATCCACAAAAACGTCGTGCGGCTTACCCATACGACGACGGGATCCTGAAGGAGATGCGGCGCGTACGTCCGGACTTCAGGAAAGTTCGTCCGGGAGAAAAGCCAGCCGAGATGCGCGTGCCAGAAGCCTTCTAGGGGACTATGGGGATCCCCTTCTTCATCCGAATGTGCATGATGTTTGATGTGCGTCGCCGTCCACACCGCCGGTGAGCCTTCGAATGCCATCGCGCCGCAGATCAAAAGGATAGCGCGAAGCCATGCAGGAGCCGTAAATCCCTGATGCGTGAGCATCCGGTGGTAGCCGACGGTGATGCCCATCGATGCGAGCGTATGAATGATGAGAAGGAGTGCGAGATCGCGGGGAAAGAACACCTTCTGCCAGGCAAACATCATCGCCGCAAAAAGTCCGCAGAGAGGTAGCGTCACGAGCACCGTGATGGACAGCTTGTGCAGGGCCTCGCGCGCGCGCTCGGGGAGATGCATCGGTGCCATCCTACACTACCCAAGGTACAATCCCCTCATGGTTCGCACAGTTATTGGCATCGACCTCGGCGGCACAAAAATCGCCGCCGGCCGGTATGACACGAAGACATGGCAGTGCGAAGCGGAAGCCTCGGCATCGACACATGCGAAAAAGGGATTCCCGTATGTTCTGGAGACGATGAGCGGACTCATAAAGAGACTCAAAACGCCAACGACAACCTCTATCGGCATAGGCGTTCCGGGGCTTGTTACCCGGCCCAAGGGGACGATTTTGAAGCTGCCCAATGTTCCGGGGGCGGAGGGGATGACACCCGCGCATGCCACAGTGGCATTGGGACTCCCCGTCACATTCGAGAATGATGCCAACTGCTTCACGCTTGCAGAAAGCGTCGTTGGAGCGGGCAAAGGGCAATCCGTTGTCGTGGGCATTACGCTTGGCACGGGAGTCGGCGGCGGCATCGTGATCGACGGCAAGATCTTCACCGGCGCGCATGGCTACGCCGCCGAAATCGGCCATATGCTTTTGCGCCCGGGCGAGACGCCGTATCCCATGGAGCATCCCCGCGGGGACGCGGAAGAATTTCTTTCAGGCACAGCGATGGGAAAGCGCTGCGAGGCTGCGAAAAAACCGGAGGAGTATCTCGAAGGTGCCGTCTGCTCGTTTCTTCAGCCGCAAGTGTTTGAAGAAGTGGCATGGCTGTGCACGAGTCTCACGCACCTGCTTGACCCGTCGATCATCATCTTTGGCGGAAGCGCGGGCAGAGCACTCGGGCCACATCTGACGACGATCGAAAAAGAATTGCAGAAGTGGATGCTTCCGGGGGTTCCGCTTCCCGCACTGGCGATAGCAGCGCGAGAGGATGCAGGGATATTGGGGGCGGCGATGATCGCGCACTGAAATTAGCAATTAAGAATTAGCAATTAGCAATGATGTGGGAAGAAACGACCATCAAAAATTCCTTTCGCTTGCGTAATTGCTTATTCCTAATTTCTCATTGCTAATTTTTTATTTCCACTCCCCATGAAACACCCCTTCTTTATCCGTGCGTTCAAACCCGTGCGCCCCGAAGAAATCCCGCTGCGCAACGACAAGGCTTTGCGGAAGCCACTCGCGATGCAGTGCGTCCATATACATCAATGATCCTGCCAATGCCGGCACAGGAAGCGCCCTGCTTACTCCTATATTCACAATGCGTCGAAGATCCAGCTGCCGTTCGCCTCCTAGGCGATGAAGGAATGCATCACGGCCCGATGCCGATTTCTCTCCATAGAGGTCCTGGAAAGTCCCGAGTGCGTGGGAACGAATAATGCAGCCTCCGCGCCAGATGCGCGCGGTCTCCGCAAGATCGATCTTCCACCCCTCCGCGTCGCTTGCGGCTTTGATGAGCGCGAATCCCTGATGATACGCGAGAAGAACACCGAGCTCGAGCGTGGCGGCGCACAGTGACCGCAGCTTCATCGGGCGCGGCAGAGGATCATGGATATCGATCACGTGGGGGAATTTCTTTCCTTCCGCACGAAGCATCGTGCTGCTGGAAAGAATCCGTGCTTCCACCGCAGCGGTAATCGCCGGGACAGGCACTCCGTATTCCATCGCCGCGGCAACCGTCCATTTGCCCGTCCCCTTCTGTCCTCCTTTATCACGGATCATATCCACAAGTGCCTTCCCTGATGCTTGATCTTTTGCCTGGAAAATCTTTCCCGTGATTTCGACGAGGAACGACTGCAGTTCGGGAAGCGTATTCCACGCTTCAAACGTCTCCGAAAGCTGCTGATCGGTATAGCCGCCGATCGTTTTGAGCACGTCGTAGATCTCCGCGATCAGTTGCATCACAGCGTACTCGATGCCGTTATGGACCATCTTTACAAAGTGCCCGGCCCCGGCAGGCCCCACGTGCGTCACGCACTTGCCGCCCAGCCCATCATCCGCAGCCATGGACTGCAGCATCGGGAGGACTTCGCGCAGCGCTTTTTGCTCTCCTCCCGGCATCATGCTCGGTCCTTTCAATGCGCCTTCTTCGCCACCACTCACGCCCATGCCGATGAAGCGTATGCCCTTCTCTTCCATTTCTGTGATTCGCCGCTCCGTATCGCGGTAGAGGCTGTTCCCTCCGTCGATAATGATATCTCCGTCATCAAGGTGCTCTGTCAGTTCTTTGAGCACCGCATCCACCGCACTTCCCGCCTGGACCATCAAAAGAACGACGCGCGTGCGCTTCAGGCTTTTCACGAATTCCGCGATGGTGATCGATGGCGTGAATTTCCCTTCTCCCGCGTGCGATGCGATGAAGGCATCGGTCTTTTCGCGCGTCCGGTTAAAGACAGAGACCGCGATGCCGCGGGAAGCCGCATTACGAGCAAGGTTTGCGCCCATGGTACCGAGGCCGATGACACCGAGTTGCATGGCAGGAGTATAACAATCAATTGCAAAAAAGCCCGCCGTTCCGAAGTCGGTACGGCGGACAGTGTTCAGCTAGGCTGAACTGCTTTGTTGCAAGCGGCTGATCATGCGACATCGCTTAGAATTTGAAGAGCAGTGAGCGCCATGGTCGGGCAGAGAAAGGAGGGGTGAGCCCTTTGACCACGGAAATACTCAGCGGCAATTTGAAGCTCGTTGCCGAAGATTTCTCCAACCGTTCGAGGAGCAATCTCATGCTCGCATCCTGTCACCTTCTCTCCATCGAATGCGAGAAAGGTGCCGTCCCTGAAGCGAACATCATAACTATGGTGGAACCCCGAATAAGCTCGACTCGCTCCACCTTCCACTTCAAATTTGCCTGCGGCCCCATCGAGGCTGACTTTCAGTTTCAGACCTTGCGGAAGGCCGTAACGCAGGTCAATGCCCAATAGCTCGACAGCGAGATACTTTCCGACACTGGCGATGAGATGCAGATCATGCACCAGCAGATCTGGGGCAGCACCACCCTTAACTCTGTTGGTTGCTTCGTCATCCGTTTCGTTCCATGGAACAAAACGTTTCATCTTCAGGCTCTCGACTTGGTCGATACCCTGACTCAGGATCGTAGCGCGTAGCAACTCAAATTCAGGAAAACTGGGGAGGACTTGTCCGACGACTAGCTTGCCTTTGCTTTTTCCAAAGTCGTCGATCATTTCTTGTCCTTCCGCAACCGATCCTGCAATAGGCTTTTCCACGAAACAATGCATGTCGGCGGCGGCGGCAGCTTTTGCCAAGCGAAGATGCTCGTCGGTAAGAGCAGCAATGATTATGCCGTCAGCCGTATTCTGCACTTCCCGGATCAGATTATAGGGATCTTTCTTAACCACCATGCCGGTAACATCCAGCAAGCGGCCTGGGGTGGGCCCGATATTGAATGTGATCCCGGTAGCGTTTCCTTCCCGCACTTGCCTGTGGCTAGAAGAAAAACCGACAAGATCCATCCTGTTGGTAATAATTGCTTCCGTATGGGCGACGGCTACTTTTCCATACCGTGCGATTGCCCATCGGAAAGCTCCCTGCGAAGCCGCACTTCTGATGCTGAACTTACTCATGACAAACTCCAGTTCTTTTGCGAAAGAAAAACACTTACAACCGCTGCTTACAAAGAGCGATCCTTCCACAGCATGTGAAAGTGCGTTAGTTTAAAACATTCAAGAAAAAAGTAAATGCTCCGCGCCTCTAATTCTTGGTTATTTTCTTCCAATCACTCAAAAACTTCTCCAGCCCCGCATCCGTCAACGGGTGCATCGGCAACTTTTTGAAGACCTCGTAGGGAATGGTACAGATGTGCGCACCGAGCTTCGCGGCATCCACGATATGTTCCGGATGACGCGTTGAGGCGACCAGCACCTCAGTTTTAAACGCATTGTGTTTCCAGACTTCCATAATATCGGCAATGAGCAGGATTCCTTTTTCGCCGATGTCGTCGAGCCGGCCTATGAAGGGACTGATCATCGTGGCGCCCGCCTTTGCCGCCAGAATCGCCTGCGGCACGGAGAATACGAGTGTCGTATTGGTCTTGATGTTGTGCTGCGAAAAATGATGAATGGCTTTGAGGCCTTCGGTCGTCATCGGGACTTTGACGACGACGTGCTTATGCCACGATGCGTACTCCTTGCCTTGCATGACCATGTCATCGAACTGGGTTGCGGTGACCTGCGCGGAGACACAAGGAACCAGTTTGCACATGGCCATGACGGTCTTTTCGAAGTCGTTCCCCTCTTTCGCCACAAGTGAAGGATTCGTTGTCACGCCGTCAAGAACGCCCCAAGCGGCAATTTCCTTCACCTGTTCAACATTCGCAGTATCTAAAAATAGTTTCATGGGGAGATAACCTGGAAAGGGATAACCGTGCTATTCGTCTTCTATTATACTAGAAACACATGCGCTCAACCATGCTCCCTATCGCGCTCTTGCTCACGCTCCTCGCCGGTTGCTCGCGTGTGCAGCAGAGCGGCAATCTGCCCCGCTGGGAACAGTTGAGTTCGGAATCCGAAAGCTCAGCATCTTCTCTGGCCTCGGTGGGCATCCAAAATCCCCCCTCGAGCATCGCACTTCCGCGCCCGCAGGATTCCTCGAAGTCCCCGCTCCCGAGCACGTTTGAGATCGAAGTTCCCTTCACGCCTCAGGCTCCGCACGCCAACTGGGACGATCCGTATCAGGAAGCCTGCGAGGAAGCTTCTCTCTTGATGGTGCATTGGTACCTTCAGGGGGAAAAGCGCGCAGTCGTTCCTCCGGATGACGCCGACCGTGATCTTCTCGCGCTCATTCGGTGGGAGACCAATAACGGCTACGGCCAAGACGTGACAATCACGCAGCTCGGTGAAGTCGCGGAACAGTACTACGGCTATACGCCGGTGATCGAAGAAACAGTCACGGTCGAGCGCATCAAAGAACTCCTCGTTGCGGGTTACCCCGTTATCGTCCCGATCGCCGGACGCGATCTGGGCAATCCCTACTTTTCGGGAGGAGGCCCCTGGTACCACATGCTCGTGATCGTCGGCTACGACCGTAACGAGTTCATCACCAATGAACCGGGAACCCGCCGCGGCGAAGGATACAAGTACTCCTATGACGTCCTCATCGCGGCGATCCACGATTGGACGGGAGTGAAAGAGGAAATCCGGACGGGAGCGAAAAGGATGATGATTTTGAAGAGGTAGCATCCTGCAGAACCAGAAGTCCTCCTGCTGCTCCGTTCTCGTTTTTCTCATCAATGAAGAACGATGTTCATTCTTTCTCTGGAGCATCCCATTAAAAAAGAGCGCGAAGGCAAGCTCTGCTTGCCTGGAGCGCAACTTTGCCGGAAAGAGAGCCCGTGAGAGGAAACCCGGAGGGTTTCCTTTCACGAATTACTGTGTAACCAGCATCATCAGTGACAACAGGACAATCGCAGAGATATTGATACCGATGAGCGAGAACCCAGGGAAACGAAACCGTGAAGAACGCGGAGCATGCATAGGGTGCCGGGGGAACGCGGGGAACCTTAGGAACGTGGGCCCGAGCGGTCAACGCAGATGGACTGACATCCTGAATACAAATTTGATTCGAGGTTCCACGCTTGACAGCAATGGGAAGCCAAAATATATCGATTGGGACTGCGCTCGACAAAGCACAATCGGATGGTCCAAATTGCAGATTTCAAAACACTTATCTGCAATGTGCAATTTCCATCTGCACTATTTCCGACTCTTCCCACTCTCCTGACCTGTCCCTAGACTGCGCAGGACATGACGAGTCGCCCGGACCCAAAGACCCTCCTCGGCAAACCCGTAACCGAAGTGCCGATGTCCGTGCAGCGGATTTTGGGCCAGTTGCCGGCTCCGAAAAGCATCTGGATCGGGCCCAAGGACGTCGCCAAGCTTTCCAAGGAAGATACGCAGGCCTACGAATCCGCGCAGACGATCATGCGGCATCTCTGCGTTCGTGCTCCCACTGCCCACGCTTCCGGACATCCGGGCGGTCCTCTCTCTGCATTCACATTCGCCTACTTCTTAAGCAAGCGTCGCGATCCGGGCGCGGATGAAGCATTGCGGTACAGCGCCGGCCATCTTTCACTTCTTGCCTACGGCCTTCAGTGGATGTTTGGACGCGAAGGAAAAGATAAAAGACTGCAAACCCCCCAAAGCATCATCGATACGTTCCGAACGCCTTCAGGCCTCCCAGGCCACGTGGAAGCCGGCATCGGCGATATCCCGTTCGGCACCGGACCTCTCGGAAAGGGGGTCAGCAATGCTTTAGGAGTTGCCTATGGGCACCAATATTCGCGCAAATCGCAAATCGCAAATGGCAAATGGCCAATCCCGAAGGTCGACGTTCTCCTCGCTGACGGCGATTCTCAGGAAGGCCAGGTCATGGAAGCGTTCCGCCTTGCGGCGCATCTGAAGGTGGATAACCTCGTTGTCCACGGCGACTGGAATGACATCCAATTGAGCGGGCTTCCGAGCAAAACCGTCGCCGCAGACTTTGCAAGGATCGCGGAGGCTGCCGGCTGGCAAGTCATCGAAGTCCAGAACGGAAATGATCCCGCGCAGGTGATTGCGGCGCTCGATGCAGCGGACCAATGCATTGGCAAAGGCGCGCCGATTTTCATCTGCTACTACACGACCATGGGCCACGGCATCACGATGATGGAGGAAGGGAGCAACACGGGAAAAAAGAACTTCCATGGCTCCCCTCTTTCGAAAGACGATGCGGCGGCAGTACTGAAGACACTTCCGGATTTTGAGGAAGCGATCAGCACCTATGAAAAATATCGGAAGGAAGAGAAGAAGAGGTACGAAATGCGGAATTCGGAATTCGGAATTCGGAATTCTGCCTTGGAATGGAATGTGAAGGCATTGGAGAAAAAGGGATATGCGCGTGCTATCACTTCCGAAAAAGGCGCAGCCCGGAAAGATTTCGGCGCGACGCATCTTCTGAACCTGATGAAAGCTGATCCGCGGATTGTCGTCCTCCATGCCGACCTCGCGGCATCCGGAGGATTTGATACAGTGGAGAAGTCTTTTCCGGACCGTGTGATCAATGTGGGGGTCGCCGAAGGCAACATGGCGATGATGGCGGCCGGGATGCGCCAAGCCGGATTACTTCCGGTCACCTATACCTTCGCAGCCTTCGGCACCAACGAAGCGCGCGCATCCGCGAGGCTCATCGATGTGAACTGCGGCCACACACGCTGCAGCGTGCTCCATGACTGCACCCATTCGGGCTTGAGCGTCGGCGAAGATGGCGAGACGCATCAGGAGCGCCACTACCTCAATATTCCATTTGATAACACGCAGGTCTGGAGCCTGGCCGACAGTAACCAGGCTGCTGCTGCTGCGGAAAAAGCAATGGAGCTGATCGCTGAAGGACACACGAACGTCTACGCCTTTTCGCCGCGCAGCAACCATCCGCAGATCCTCAAGCCAGACGGCTCCCCGTTCTACGGACCCGATTACATTTTTGACGGGAAGGCCGACATCGTTGCGGGCCACGGCGACCTGCGCGATACCGTCACTGTCATTGCCACGGGCATCACGATCCATGCCGCCATTGCAGCTGCGGATCAATTGCAAATCGCAAATACAGAAATCGCCAATCATTCCATCCGCGTGCTGCATGTTGCCTCTGTCCGCCCGCTCGATGCCTCGGCAATTATCCAATCGGCGCTGGAAACCCGTCATTTGATCGTCGTTGAAGATCATTCCTCCGAAGGAGGGCTCGCGACCCAGGTGGCGGACGTGATCGCGGATTTCGCGCTTCCCTGCACGCTGCGGCGCCTGGGAGTAAACCGATACTACCCTTCCGCGACCGATACCGCACTCTTTCTCATGGCAGGACTGGACACGGACAGCATCATCGATGCGATCGAGGATGAAGTCCGCACTGAAATCGCCGGCGGCGAAGATGCGTTTGTCAGCGCCATCTACGAAATGACCCATCATCTGAAAACCACGCGCTTTGCTGCAACAGCGCGCGCCTACGTGGAGCGACTTGCTGCGGATACCGGCTATCTGGATACCGTACGCGATGACTGGAAGAAGCGGTCCGTGAGTGGCGAAAAGCTTCCGGAAAATGAGCAACTCATTGAACGGTTGCAGGAAGCAGTACGTGAATAATCATCACAAAAGCCGTACGCCGCTCAATGGAATACAATAACCAGCAGCACCCCTCCGTGGGTGCTGTGCCCCGGGCGCGGCGATATCATTTTTGCTATGATTGTTCTGGAAGCGTGCCAGAGTGGTCGATCGGGCCTGACTTGAAATCAGGTAGACCCGCAAGGGTCTCAGAGGTTCGAATCCTCTCGCTTCCGCCATACACCAAAGCGGCATTCGCTATACTGCAGCAATGCTTGAAGCTGTACTCATAGCGCTGTCCCTTTCTGTTATCCAATGGTGGTCTTCACCGTGGTCCTACGCTATCGCAGGCATCTTGCTGCTGCTCTGCCTTCCGGGAGTGCTGGTGATGCGGGGGGCCGCGCCCTTTGTCACGACTCCCAAAAAAACCGTACGTGCCATGATCGCTCTCGCGGCGATACGCCCCGGAGAAATCGTCATGGATCTCGGCTGCGGTGATGGAAGACTCGTCTTCGCAGCTGCGAAGAAGGGAGCCATTGCAACAGGCTTTGAAATGTCCGTACCGGCATATCTGATCGCAAAGATCCGCTCCTTTTTCCATCCGCAGTGCAGCATCCGTTTCGGGAATCTCTGGCATCAGCAGTACAGTCATGCCGATGTGCTTTTCTGTTATTTTCTGAAAGATACCATGCAGGATTTCAAAACACACATCTGGTCGACACTGAAGCCCGGCTGCAGGGTGGTGTCGCATGCATTCACCATGAACGATGTGCAACCACAGCAGCGAACCGAATCTGCAGTGATGTATGTGAAACCGTAACACTCTGTTCTTTCCCCCTGCTTCGGGAATATGTTACGCAAATAGAATAGCGCAATTTGTGCATTCATCGGGCATTTGATAGGATTCCGTACTGTTCATGCTGCGAGGGCACAAGACATCGGCGATGACGGTAGGGTTCTTCACTCTGGGGACGCTCTTCACGCTTCCGGGTCTTGCATACGCGCAATCATTTACAGACGTACCGGCGGACCACCCGGTGTACGCCGCTGCAGAGTTCTTGAAAGCAAAAGGCATCATTGCGGGATACGCGGACGGCACCTTCAAGCCCGATAAGGGCGTCATCCGCGCCGAGGCAATCAAGATCATCATCGCGCCGCTCACGGATCCCGTAGAGGTCGCGAAGGTGCTTTCGTCGCCGTACTCCGACGTGAAACCTGCCGACTGGTTCATCGGGTACGTGGAGGTCGCGCGGCAAAATGCGATTATCGACGGACCTCCGAATAAAACCGCGTTCAACGGAGGCAGCCCCGTCCTCAAGGCCGAATTCATCAAGATGCTCGAGGTCGCCAACGGCGCAAATCCGCTCGAGACCTTAAGTGAAATCCGCCTCCCCCTTTCTCCCGACGTCGCAGACCCCGAGCAGTGGTTCTATCCCTATATGCGCTACGCCATCGCTTCGTCGATGACGATGATCGGCGGCGACGGAATGCTCCACCCCGACCGCCAGCTCACGCGCGGCGACTGTGCGCTCATTCTCCACCGCTACCTTATGTACAAGGAGGGCCGCCGCACACAGGCACTGCTTTCGGAAGCCGAAAACGAGATCATCATCATTCTCGGAGCACTGGAGGGAAATGACATCGTCAACGCAGAACTCGCATCCGCCCGCGGTCTCCTTGCAGCCCGTGGTGCTCACCTGAGCAAGCCCGACGAACCCATCGTCCAGGGCGCCCTCAAGATCTCCGAAGCGTTCCGCGCGCTGGTCCGCGCCTACCGCAGCGGCCTTTCGCAGGATTACGAGTCGGTCGCCAAGCTCGCCGGAGACGCCTGGAACCTCTCCGCCAGAGCCAAAGAACTCGCCCCGAACCTCGCCGGCATCGCCGATCAGGTCCAGAAGATTGCCAAGGGAATGGCGGATAGCGCCCGGCAATTGATGGAGCAGCCGGCGCAATAAGTGCAAAGCGCATACAGCAAAAAGGATAAACCGAGTGCTCTTTCTCCTTTTTGCTTTATGCTTTATGCATTCTCTTCCAGGCACATGTCATCCCCGGCTCCGGCCTTGCCAAAAAGCAGCGCGTCCCTACGCTGAATCTTTCCCTTGGTGATGTTCCCACTGATCTCGCAGAAGGCATCTACGCATGTCGTGTTTCATTCGAGCAACCCAGCCAACCAGCCAACCAGCAAACCCATAACGCCGTCATGCACTTCGGTCCTCGCCCCGTTCATGATCTCCCCCGTTCGTGCGAAGTACATCTCCTGGATCAGACAGTGGATGCTCCTCCAATATCCATCGACGTAGAGATTATTGAGCGCATTCGAGATGTTCGAAGTTTTGAGAATGCCGAGGCGCTAAAGGCCGCAATTGAGAGCGATATCGCACAGGCCCGTGCTATCCTGAATTGCTAATTGCTCATTCCTCATTGCTAATTTTTCTCTCGACATGATCGGCACGCTGAAATCTCTCATCGGCCAGCGCAGCTCAATTCGTCTTGGCTACCACGCCCTCAAAGCTTTCGTCGCAGCCCTGCGCTACGGGTTTCCCGCACGATCCTTGAAAGTGATCGGTATCACGGGGACAGACGGAAAAACGACAACTGCCTCGATGGTCGCGCACATTCTCAGTAAAAGTGGTCGTAAAACAGGCATTGCCTCCACGGCATTTTTTGATGATGGCACGGGAGCGAAAGAAAATCCCTCACACCTCACATCCATCAGCCCATTCGTGCTTCAGAAACTTCTCCGGACGATGATCCGAAACGGCTGCACCCATGCAGTGCTCGAGGCCTCCAGCCACGGACTCGTCCAACACCGTCTCGACTGGACGTTCCCGGATGTTGCTGCGGTCACAAATACCGCCCTCGAACACCTCGACTACCACGGCACGATGGAGCAGTACCGCAGGGACAAAGGAAAGTTATTTGAAATGCTTCACGGAAAGGGGACGAAAGTTCTCAATGCGAACGATGAAACCTACGCTCTGTATTCCGCAATTCCCTCCAGCAACACTCTTGTATGGAGTCCAACCCACCAAACCCAAAAAACCCACCCAACCCAAGAAACCCATCTCTGGCTTTCTGATATTCATTCCACCGCAACTTCCAGTGAAGCAGCCGTCCATCTGCAATCTGCAATCTGCAATCTGCAACTTTGCATTCCGGGAACATACAACTTGGAAAACGCCCTCTGCGCCACCAGCATCTGCCTTGCTCTGGGCATTCCCGTGGAGAAATCCGTCAATGCATTGAAGAACTTCTCCGGCATCCCCGGCCGCCTCGAGAGAATCGACTGCGGTCAGCCGTTCTCCGCATACGTCGATTTCTCCGTCTCTCCGCAATCGTATGAGAAGGCACTGGAAACATTACGAAGCATTGTCGGTGATAGCGGCCGCGTAATGGTGATGTGTAGCAGCTGTGGCAACCGCATGCGGGAGAAACGGCCGCAGATCGGCGCAATCTGTTCAAAACTTGCGGATGTCGTCATCGCGACAGAGGATGAAACATACGGCGAAGATCCGCATGCCGTCCTCGATGAAGTCTGGGCGGGTATCGATCAGAAAGCCTGTGAAGCTCACAAAATCTTCGACCGCCGCGACGCTATCCGCTTCGCGCTTACAGAAGCCAAGCCCGGTGATGCCGTTGTCTTCTGCGGCATGGGGCCATTCACGACGATGACAAAGCTCGAGGGACGCATCCCGTGGGATGAGAGGAAGATTGTGCGGGAGGAATTGAGGAAATTGGGGTACCACAAATAAACAGGCGCTTCGTCAGAGACAAAGCGCCTGTTCGTCTTTCATTCCTCTCGTAGCCAGCGGCGACAGTTTCGATCCTGCCGCCAGAGGAATAGTCCGAACAGTGCGATGATCAGAATGTAGATGACAATGATCACCGGCGGGAAGCCGGTACTATCAAGCATCCACTCAATCCAATCACCGTCTGCAGGGCGATGTGTCAATGTGTCCCACCAAGAACGCAATGACATTTCCATAGTCTCTCCTCCATGAAAGACAACGAAGTCCCCAGACCAACGGCCCCGCCGTCGAATGTCTGAAGACAGTCATTGCCTCGCTTCCTGTACAGTTAAGAAAGGATCAATCGGGTTATGTGATAATGACACTATTATTTTTTATTGTCAATCTCTAAGGACAGCTCTATGGAGCCAAAATCTGTCACCGCAGGCATAGATGAAGCAGGCCGCGGCCCCTTGGCCGGCCCCGTGGTTGCAGCAGCCTGCATTCTTCCTACGCTCAAGCGTTTTCCGCGCTTCATCTGCGACAGCAAAGCCCTCGATGAAGACGCCCGGGAAGAAGCCTACGGATGGATCACGAAGCACTGCATCATCGGTGTGGGACTTTCGGGTTCACGCTACGTCGATGAACGCGGAATCCTCGCCGCCACCGAACGCGCGATGCAGCAGGCCGTTGCGATGCTCGCACACACGGTGAAGCCCACGCACCTGCTTGTGGATGGCCGCGACAAGTTCTGGTTCGATTACCCGCACACCTCGATCATCGATGGCGACGCATTGGAGAAATGCATCTCAGCCGCTTCCATCGTCGCAAAAGTCAGCCGTGACCACATGATGCGACAGATGGACCTGCAATTCCCCGGCTACGGTTTTGCGCAGCACAAGGGATATGGGACGGAAATGCATTACGCGATGATCAGGAAATTAGGGATGTGTGGGATACATCGGAGGAGTTATTTATAGGTACGAAGTTTGAGATAGATCTTTAAAAAATAAATTTAGCTGCGGTGCTTTTCACGATTATGATTACCAATCCAAAAAGCAAAACTTGCCCACTGTAATCGATACTGACCTTTTACTCCATCACGAGGAATTATTATTCCCTTATCAATTAACGCACGTATTCCGTTATTCAATGAATATTCTTTTCCAGTAAATTTTTTTTTGATCTGTTCACGTGATACCCAGTTATTCCATTTTTCTGACATTATCGTCAAAATTTCTCTTTGTAGGTCTGTAGCAATGTCCGTATAGAAGGATCTAACATAGTATCTTTGCCCAATTTGCTCAAGAGCACCATGTTTCCCAAAAAACCCAGTATCAACATCTGTCTCATTAATGAGTTGATCATCATTTACTTCAAAGGCAGAGAAGCCAATTTGTTGGACAAAATGTGGATACCCTTCTGAGTACAGGAAGAATAACTTTTTTGCTTGTTCATCAACAAGAATCTTAATACCGGATTCCTTTTCTGATTTATCAAGTCCCCTTTGAATGACGTTTACCGTATCTTCTTGTGAAAGTGGTTTTAAATTTAATTCCTGAAATAATCTCAGTGAAGACTCGTGGCTCTCAATTAAAACATTCCTCACATTGGGCAGACCTGAAAGAATAAAAAGAATATTATTTTGATTTTCGGATATAAGTGCTTCCGAAAGATTTTTTAAGAATGTTCCAAGATTCAAATTTTTTGAAGCTTTGTCGGCTTCATCAATTAGGATTACTAGTCCATCTTTCTTCTGGCCAACAAAAGTAGGATCTTTTAGAGATTTTATAGTATCAATTAGTGAATATATAAACTCCTGAATTAACTGTGAACTGTTATTTGCAGATTCCTCTTTCCTGTACGCAACTCCGGCCGCTTCAAATCTTGATAAAAATTCCCATGATTTTTTCAGCCATGCGATTTCCGGATTTTCCTTTGATATTTCCCTTTCAATTGCTCTTCGTAAATTTAGAGCAAGATCTGCGATGCATATGTTTTCATCAAGTGAAATGCGAACTGTCAAAAAGTTATGCTTTTCATCCTTCCAAGGAAATTCTCCGCATGCGAACATTTGGGCTAAATTGAGTAATGACGTCTTTCCAATCCCCCTCTCCCCCAAAATTAATAAATGAGTCGGATTAGAATTCTTAGCTTGGATTAAAGATTTATCTAATGCCTCAATTTCAAAATATCTACCAACAAACATCCCTGTATGAACAGGACTATGCGGAGTGAATGGATTTGCTTTAGACATTTCATTTGAAGTAGAAATTTATCAATAGATTCGGATCTTATCATTTTGCCTTCCTGCTAACATCAAAATTGCAATTCCCCCAACAACAATCGGCAACGAATACCACTGCCCTCTTGAAAGCTCTAGGCCGACAATATCCACCATGCTGTGCGTATTTTCCCGAACGAATTCCAGAAGAAACCGCAGCACCCCGTAGAGCATCAGAAAGATTCCCGCGGTCTGGCCGAGCGGCAGCTTCACATTCCGCAGATGCCAGAGGCATACACCGGTGATGAAGAGATCCTTGGCGACCGCATAGAGCTGCGTGGGGTGCCGTAATCCTTCTGCACCGGGAAATGCCATGCCCCACGGAAGCGTAGTGACCGTTCCGTAGAGTTCCTGATTGATGAAGTTCCCGAAGCGCCCAAGCGCCAAACCTATCGCGACGGGGATCACAGCGATGTCGGCCAGCACGAGAAGGGAAATTTTGTGTTTTCGTGACATGTAAAGAAGCGCGAGCATCACGCCGAGGAATCCGCCGTGGCTGGCCATCCCCCCTTGCCACACAGCAAAGATCTCCAGCGGGTGGCTCAGGAAGTACCGTGGATCGTAGAGAAGCACATAGCCGAGACGCCCACCAACGAGGACGCCGATGACAGACCAGGTAAGGATGTCACCCCATTGGTCTTTCGTAAGCGATAGGCCCCGGTACTTCTGCAATCGAGGAACAAGAAAATATGCGAGAACGAAGGAGATGAGGTAGAGAATGCCGTACCAGTGCACGTCGAAGCCCAGTACAGAGATCGCGATGGCGCGGGAGGGAAAAAGGGAAAACATGACGATTGCAAATTGCAGATTACATTGTACAGAATTTCTGCTGTGCAAATTGCAATTTGCAATTTTCCGTCTATTTCCCGCACACCGACTCCAACACCCACTCCCCTTTCTTCGTAAAGCACACATCCGCCAGGAAGCTCTTTACATGCTCGCCGTAGTATTCCTCAAAGAGCGGCGTAAGGACAAAAAGCGTGCCCTGGGGAAGCTGCTCCAGATACGGCAGGCGTTCTGCATCGGTTCCATACAAAAACTTCGCCCACTCCTCTTCCTTCCACCCGGGAAGATCAAAAATGCCGGGGCCGCCAACCTCGCGATCGGGCAAGGCGCCAAGCAGCCACGGCGAGGCGGCGTTATCGAGTGCAATGACGGGCGTATTACCCGCAGGAGCTTTCAGTGCCGCCGATTGAACGGCCCGATAGGAATCCATATCGATCGTCGGAACGCGTTCCCAGGCCACCCATAGCGAGATCGCAGCCTGCGCAGCGATGATCACGATGAGAGCAGTCTGGAGTGGCACCGAGCGCACACGCGTCCAGAGATCTCGAATAGCGAGTGCGGCAAACGGCAGCAGGAAGAAATCACACTGCAGGAAGAAGCGGCGGTAGAAGACGAGGCGGAGAATGATGAAGGGAAGCGTCCAGAGTACCGCAAGCTGCCACAGCGACCCACGTTCTTTTTTGAAGGAAAGGATCAGCCCCCAAGCGCCGAGCGCCAGCAGGATGCCGGAGGTCCGAAGGTAGAAGCTGGGATCGGGGAATGATCCACCGGGCGCCAGATCGCCGCGAAGCTTGTAGATACTCGTAAAGGGATCGCGGACGGCTGCGGTCCAGTGCGGAAGGTAGAAGAGAAGGCTCAGAAGCGCGACGGCAGCGAGCATCCCGCCCGTCATCCATACGCGCTTGTCATGGAGCCTGCCTTTCAGGGAAAGCGCCCACCATGTGGCGATGGTGAGGCCGAGGAGAAGGCCGGTCTGGTGGTGAATGATCAGTGCAAGGAACGCGAAGAGCGCAGCACTGTAGGATTTCTTTTCAAGCGCCCTGAATGTGAACACCGTGAAGAGGAGCGCCGCATAGGTCTTCCAGTACATGCCCACGAATCCGTCGTAGTACGCCACCGAAAGCAGAGCGGTCAGCAAGACGAGAATGCCAACAGCCTTGCCTTCCTTGCCGCGCCAGCTGAGCGCAAGAGCAATGGCGAGAAAGACCGGAAACAGATTCCAGATCCACCCGAGAAGCCACTCGACGGGCATCCCAACGCGCAAAAATGGCGCAGTGAGGAGAAGGAGCCCCGGAGGATGCTCCCCCGCCCAACGCGGCAAATCCGGAAGGAGCGGAAAGCTCGCCGCGTACTTGAGGAAAAGAAAACGATAGATCCCGGGGTCGTACCCGAGCGGGATCGGGAAACGGAAGAGTGGCAGGAAAAATTTAAGAAGCAGCAATGCAACAAGCACCGCCGTGACGCCAATGATGTATTGCTTCGTTTTCGGAAGAACCATGCCTTTCATTGGGCATAAGAATACGTCGAGAGAGGTCCAAATGCACGATCTTCCCCCTCTCCCCGAAGGCCAGTAGGATCGCCCTATGCTCATTCTCGGAATCGAAACCTCCTGTGACGAGACTGCGGTAGCGGTTGTCCGGGACGGCACACATGTGCTTTCGTGCGTGATCTCCTCCCAACGGGCCCGCTTCGAAAACACCGGCGGCGTGATTCCGGAAGACGCTGCTCGGCAGCAGGTCCTCTGCATGCTTCCCGTTCTTCATGCATGTCTCAAAGAAGCAAAGATCGATCCCCGCGAACTCGATGCAATTGCGGTGACGAAAGGCCCGGGGCTTTTAGGATCGCTTCTTGTGGGAACGACGACCGCCCGTACGCTTGCAACACTTTGGAAAAAACCTCTCATCGGCGTTCATCACACGCTCGGACATCTCAGTTCCACATGGCTCGACCCAATTCAAGACTCACCATCCACCATTCACCATCCACCATTTCCTGTCCTCACCCTCTCCGCCTCCGGCGGCCACACCGATCTCTGGCTGCGGACGAGCCACACGAAAGGAAAGCTGCTCGGATCCACCCGGGACGATGCAGCAGGCGAAGCATTCGACAAAGGCGCTGCACAGCTCGGTCTTCCCTACCCCGGCGGTCCATCGATCGCGAAAGCTGCAGAAACCGGCGACCCCCATGCATACAAGTTCCCGCTTCCATTGCATGATGACCCCTCGCTCGACTTCAGCTTCTCGGGGCTCAAGACATCACTACGCTATCTGCTGCGCGATCTCACGGCTCACGATTCACCATCCACCATCCACGATATTGCCGCCTCCTATCAGCACGCCCTCTGCGCCCACCTCATGGACCGCATCATGCGCGCAGTTCATCGTCATCCTGAGATCAAAGAGATCCACCTTGTCGGCGGTGTCTCCGCCAATACCTCTCTCCGCGAGATGCTTCAAAAAAGTGTGCACGGAAAAACGATCCGCTGGCCAACGAAACTCATCTACTGCACCGACAACGCAGCGATGATCGCCGCAGCGGGAGAATTCCTGGTGCGGGAACATGGAGGACGAGCGTACGAGCAGTTCGAAACCACGGCGTCGCTTCCGCTGGCAATGGCCGTTAGCTGAACGCCGGCAGCATCGCCCCAAGAACAATCGCGATGAGGCCGAAGACGGCGAGGATGCGAACGGGGGTGGATTTCTTCATAGAAAGAAAGGTTAGGGGTCAATGGAAATCTGATGCGTCGTCGTACTCTTTGTCCCCGTAGAATCCTCCACCGTGAGTGAGACATCGTAGAGTCCTGGTTCTTCAAAGACGTGGACGACCTTCAGCGCGTCATCGTCACTCTCGGAGCCGTCATCGAAGTTCCACCGGATCTTTTCGATGATCCCCGTGGTGCAGGTGCGGTCGAAGGAGACGCCGAAGGGCTTGCCATCCATGCGGCCCGACGTACGGCTCGGAAGGAAGCAGGCATCCAGGCGTGGCGGAAGGACCACGATCGTGCTCGTGGCCTCGTACGTGTCGCTCGCTGTAGTGTAGACCACCAGGCGCACGGGATACTTTCCCGGCTTTTCGAACGTGTGCTCCTCAATAGCGATGCCCTGCTTGCGTATGACCCCCGTGCTCTCGTCGCCGAAGATCCACTCGAATCCGGAGATCGTCTTTCCGGGAATCACCGTCTGCGATGCGTCGAAGCGGACCCTGAGGGGTGCGACCCCGCTCTTCTTATCCATCTGGAATGAGACCACGGAAGACGGCGGCTTCACCTCCACGGTGATCAGCTGCCGCATCGCCTTTCCTTCCGGGTCGCTCGCCAAAAGCGTCAGCTTGTAGGTACCGGGATGGCGGTAGCTGGCCTGCAGCATGGTTTCCGTGGAACCCACGCTCGTCGCATCCGGTGCTTCCCAGGAGAACTCGATGAGCGGCAGATTGGTCTTCGGAGTCATGGTAATCGAGAGCGGTGCCTCGCCCGTGATGCGGTTGCTCATCACCTGCGGGCTTCCCTCGAAAAGGAGATCGGGAATCCGGAGGACCTCGACCACCTGCACCAGCGTGATCACCTCGGCAATCTCGCCCGTCTTCGAGCGTGCCTCAGCGACAACCCGGAAATTCCCCTTGCGCTCGAACGTGTGGCCCACGCGGTGTTGGTCGAGGGTTTTTACCTTTTCGGACCCATCACCGAAGTCCCATTCCACTTCCCGGAGCTCTTCATCGGTGACAAGCGTGAAGATCGTGCCAAAGGGCGGCGGGCTCAGAAGCTTCTTCGGTTCTGTCGTGACGTTGACGTTGAAGGGCTGTGGCGCCGGTTCGCGCACTTCGATCTGGCGCGTGAAGGTCTGCTGCGTCTGGTTCTGCAGGAGAATCACCGCCGTGATGGTGTGCACACCGAGACGGACGAACACGTGCGGGACGGTGGGCTCGGTGCGGGTCTCGTCGGCTTTGCCGTCACCGTCAAAATCCCACTGCACTTCGCGAATCTGGCCGCGGTCAGCCACGAGCTGTTCCACACTGAAGGTTACCGGCACGTCGATGATGGCCTCCGGAGGAGTCATGGTAAAGACGGCCTTCGTGATGACCATGCGGCGACCGACGCGCCGCACCGTACCGTCCGAAAGCTGCATATGGAGGACGACGTTATAAGCGCCCGTGCGCTCGTAGACAGCCGTCACCTGCGGCACCACGGTCTCCTCATTTATTTCACCGTTGCCGTCGAAATCCCAGCGGAAGGTGACAGGGCGAAGGTTCCTGCGCGCGAGAATCTCGATGGCGCTGTCGGCGCTGAAGGTGACCGCAACCGGAGCCACGAGCTCCGTACCGGGCTCCGGCGAAACAAGATCGAGCGGGAGCGCAGGCTCGCGGATGATCATCAGCGGCATGGCGATGCTTGCGACGATGCCCGGAAGAACGAAGGCAAAGATGCGTGTCCCGGCATTGAACTTGCCGCGTCCGGTGACTCCTTTCTCTTTGAACGTGTGATGCAATGCGATACCGGCGATGAGCAGAAGAGCCACCGCAGCGACGCCGGCCGAAAGCGTGGCGACGGGAATCAAGGACTCAAACGCCCCGATGGTATTGGGAAGTACGGTGGTAAGGAACATGCACCACCCGAGATAGACGAGATACGGAATAGTGATCAGTACGAGGATCGTGCGCCGTGCGCGCGCCCGTAGCTGGGGCGCGATAGCCTGGGGTGCGGGTCCTGTGGCCGGAGCCGTCGAGCTGATGCCGTCGACATTGGGTGGTGCGTCGCTCATTCCTGGGGAGGGAGGATGACGGTATCGGAATACTCTTCAATCGCATTGCGGAGCTCCCCTTCCGGAATACCGGGAACGGGCGCAGCGGCCTCCAGGGCGGCATCCGAGGGCAGGAGCTGCATGGCACTGAAGGGCTGAACGTTTTCGGGAATCACGATGGGCGTCTGTCCGTCATGATCCTTCCAGAGGAGGGTAAAGTTGAGGCGGAGATCGGAGCCGTCGGGCATCGGCAGCGCCGGGATCTCCCACGCGATCTTGCGGACGGTGAAGTCCGAGGCGCGGATCCAGAGTTCACCCGTGGCCTGTAAAGCGTTTACGGCTTCCCGTGCTTCTTCGGGGTTGAACTCCTCGCCGGACTCCCGCGCCGCCTCTTCGGCGTACGCAAGGAACTTCTCGGGATCAATCGCCACGGCGTAGTGGTAGACGGTTTCGCCGTCGAGCCGTGCCGTGCCGAGATCGCGGGTGACCAGCACCACGCTCGCTTGGGACTTGAGCAGATTCGCACTGGGCGTCACGGACGCCGAAGAATGCTCCTCCGGCGCATCGAACGTCCACCAGGTGCCGATGAGCTTTCCTACAAGCGTTTCATCGAGGATGCCGAGGTTTCCCGGAGCTTCGAGGGCGTGGACCTTCAGAAAGAGCCGCTGCCCCTGCACAAGGATGATATCGAACACCGAAACGACCCGCTGGTTTTCGCCTTCGATGCCCGAAAGCACCGCCGAGAGATCCACGGTACTAGCGACCGTCTGGCCGCCGTTTTCAAACGCGCCGTCGAGACGCACCGTCGCCTTGCCGCTGCCAAACGCCCCTCCCGCAAAGGTCATCGTGCCGTCCACTGTAAAAGATGCGCTGGACATCGACTGCGCTGCCACCGTCGCGCGCCGCAGCACTTCCTCCGCCGGAAGATCCGGCGCTTTGGGAGCGCAGGCGGCAAGCAGAAGGATAAACGGAAGCGAGATCGCCCGGGGACGGACCATGGATCTAAGCATAGCAAACGTATTTGCCATTGGCCATTTGCGATTTGTCATTTGAAATGGAAAATCGCAAATGGCCAATCGACAATCGTCCTGCCCGATCTATCTTCTCCCTCTCACTTCCTTTGTGATGATATCTCCTGGTTCATCGATGAGGAATCGCAGCGTCTTGCGCACACTTGCCATCACGTCCGCCGTGAGTTCCACGGTCCTGGTTCCCCCGCGTTCGATACGCAGCGGCGGGTCGAGAAGAATCGCAACGCGGTCGCCCTGAAGGTGATCGACGGTCGTCGAGAGCCGCTGCCCTCGCGAATCGCGCAGGGAAATGTTCCGGAGATCCATGTTCTTGGCGGATCCCGCGTTGGTGAACACGATGCGGCAGACTTCCTGCGCGCGGTTTCCGGAGACGCTCAGTTTCAAGCGCACAACCACCCGTTGCGTTCCGTAGCGCACGGGCTTCAAAAGCCGGAGATACTCGACAGAAACACTGCCCGTGGTATCGCCCGCCGTGCGCACGTTCCTTGCAGATGCAGGCACCGACATAAGCTTCACCGCTACCCCCGGCGCGGTGACCGCGTCCTGGCCCCGCAGCTCAATGCGGTGCTCGGAAGCGACATTGGCTTCTGCAGAAAGATCCATGAAGACCGTGAGATCCATGCTTCCGCAGGCATCGACCACGACATCCGAAAGGCGCAAGTCGATCGACCCATCGCGCGCAACCGTGGCCGAGTTACTCACCCGAAGTCCGTGCATTTCCGCATAGACCGCGGCGATGTCCGTCGCAAATCCGAGTCCTCTCCTCCGCAGACGTAGTTCTTCCACTGCGATGTCCCCCGTGCAGTCGGCCTTCAGGGAAAGACTCAGCATTTCCACGTGCTGCGCCCCGCGCGGAGCCGAAAGCATCATGCTCGGTTCTACCACTACAGAAAGCGTTGAAACGGCAGCAAGCAGCGATGCAAAAGCAGATCCGATCATCAGATAGTTATTGTAACGCACGACGCCTTGCACAGACGAAAACCGGTCAGAAAATTCTTCGAAAATCTGGTATAATAATTGGAACACAAACATCTATGCCCCCTCATGAAGTCTTCGGCACTGCACACGAAGCTCTGGCTCCCGGCTTCAATGTCGGTGAAGCAGTGAACAGCCGCATCGCGATGATGAACAATGCCGTCCTGGGCACCGCGATCAACCTGCTCCCGGCTGCAGTGGGAATAGGAGTGCTGATCTACGGATTTCGGAAGGTGTATGAGAAGACGCTCGGGAACATCATCTGATAAAGCACCAAGCACCAATGACCAAACAATGAACAATTCAAAATGACCATTGGTTATTGCCTGGTCATCGGTGCTTGGTCATTCCCATTGTCTGGTCATTGGTGCTTGGTTATTGGCTCAACTTTCACCACTTGCCACCACCGCCCCCACCCCCAAACGACCCTCCACTGAATCCTCCAAATCCTCCACCTCCCCCCTGTCCTCCCGGTCCTCCGAACCAGATACCACCGCGGCGTCCCTTCCGGGGCCCCATCTTGGAAACAATAAAATCAAACAATAAGCCGAGTCCTGCGAGCAGCGGAACACTCCACCACCAAACATACATTGCCCCAAGACCGATGCCGATGACCGCACCAACGACTCCCCCGAGCCACCACGACTTGCTTCTGCCGAAAATCGCGACGAGGAAATCAAATCCGATGAAGACCAGGAAGAAGATGAACTGGCCGAAACCAAAATCACCACTCGATCCTGAGTTATAGCGCTCCGCGGTGTATTCCCCGCCGATGTGTTTCTGGAGCGCTTCGATTCCCGCGCGGATCCCTCCGTAGTAATCCCCTTCCCGAAACAGCGGCGCTATATCCGTCTCGACAATGCCGGCTGCAACGATATCGGGCACTGCTCCTTCAAGCCCGTACCCCGTGGCGATAAACATCCGACGGTCCTCGTAGCTAATGAGTATCAGGATGCCGTTATCGTTTTCCCCTGTTCCGATTTCCCACTTGCGCCCGACTTCGACGGCCACGTCCGCGATCTCTTCACCTTCGAGGCTCCGGACAACGAGGACGGCGATCTCGTTGCTCGTCTGTGATTGATACTCTTGAAGCATCTGCTCGAGACCCATGTCCTGCTGCGCATCAAGAATCGGGATGGTATCGGTGATAAAGCCGTCATTCGGGGGGACTTCAAAGGCGAACGCGGCAACGGGCAGGAGCAACGCCAAACATCCCAAGCTGAGCGAACGAACTTTCATAGCTGCATATTACTCGAAGTCCACCGTCGGCGCATTCTCTGCACCCTCGGTCGCTTCGAAGAACTCTTCAGCGTCAAAACCGAAAGCTCCGGCGAGCAGGTTGCCCGGGAAGCGCTTCACGCGGACGTTATAGGCGCGGACTTCTTCGTTGTAGTCGCGGCGTGCCGTGCCGATGCGGTTTTCCGTGCCTTCCAGCTGGGTCATCAGGTCGCGAAATGCTTGGGTCGCCTGGAGTTGCGGGTAATTTTCCACGGAAACGAGGAGCCGCGAGAGCGCGGATTCCATCTGTCCCGCCGCGGCGATCTGATCGCTGCGTGTGGGAGCAGTCTGCCAGCGGCTGCGAGCTTCGGTGATAGCGGTGAAGGTCTCCTGCTCAAAGTCCGCGGCACCTTTCACGGTGTTCACAAGATTCGGAACGAGGTCGACCCTGCGCTGATACTGTGTCTCCACCTGCGCCCACGAGGCAACCACCGATTCCTGCGCGGTTACAAGTCCGTTGTAACCCGACCAGAGCCAGAGTCCGAAAACGGCAACGACGCCGAGGACAATCCAGAGTGTTTTGTTCTTCATGGGACAACTATAGGAGTGCATTGCAGCGCGATCAAGAAAGATATGGTACGCTTTTCATTAATGATCGATGCAACTGCTGAAGCAGTAGAAACTCGCACCGTAGAAAGAGCGGATGATTGTATCATCACCGTGGAAGACGTACGAGCACGAGCCACTGAGGGTATCGACTTCCATTTACATCTTATCTATGAATTGATGGGGCGCGTTCAGGGGGGTTTGCAGCAAGGGAAACCGTTTTCTGCTGCCGATCTCGACGGTATTGACGAGCACCTGATCATCCTCGAAGGAAGCCATCAGGAACAGAAAAGACATATGCCGAAGCCTCCCGAAAACGCATGGACTCTAGAGCAACGCGCGCGTCAGAGAGCTGCCGCACAATTTACCAACGTTCTTCGCACGCGATATCGAGGTTGCTATCAAGTAAAAATCGATGGGGTTTCTTCGCCCAGCTCCCCGCATACTCCACCCCCACGCGCGAAGTCTGCTTGATGCGCAAAGGAACGTGGCTTGCCATGAGGAGGCCCCGCAGGGCCGACGAATGGTCGGGACGAGAGGACTTGAACCTCCGGCCTCACGGTCCCGAACCGTGCGCTCTAGCCAACTGAGCTACGTCCCGATCGGGGGGATGGTACTCATCTTTCAGCGGGATCGCCAGATAAGAACAATGGGAGATATGGAACGAGATTCTTGACACAGCGCCAAAGCGGATTACGATCGGCCCAGATGCGCACTCTGCGCTCCATGATCAGCATCATTATTATTCCGACGCCAGGCGCCCGGAGATGATCTGAACCATGAACTTTTCATCCCGTCCGCGCCAAGAAGGCGCGGTTTTTGTATCTATTCCCCGCTCTCTATGCGTATGCAAAGTGCACACCGCGGATCCCGAAATCAGGCTTCTATCCCTTCTCTGAACAAGCAAGAGTCCGATCCCCCCCATCTACGCTTTGGAAATGACAGCCAAGCGCATTACGGCGTCCCCGTCGGGGATCGAGAAGCATATGTGCTCCTCGGGTGCCCGAAGGAATTGCGTCCCGAAGACCATGAAGCATTCGCAAGCGCCTTAGAGCAGCTGCGGGGAAAATTGCAGAGAACAATAGAAATGCTTCCAGGGTACGAAGACCAGCCGCACGTTAAGCCCGATCTACGCGTGTATCAGCCCGGAACCTATGCGGACTATGGAAGCGGCAACATGCTTTCTCATGGCCCGGCACCGAAGGACTACTATCAGTTATATTTTCATTACGGCTCGCACAGCGTGGAAATGCAATTCCCCAGTGATGTTCGCAATACGAGAACCACGCAAAGAGCCATAAACCGATTACTGGAAGCTATGCAAGCCAAAGCCCAAGGAGTACTAAAGGGGAACTTCTCTATGACCGTCTCCTCTGCGGGAGAGGGCAAATGAGTATCTGCAGAATACTTTTAAATTTTCGCAACATCTCTTGATCAAATTATGTATTCAATAATCACCGTCCCTCGCAGGTAAAAAGTCGGGCATTTCATATAGAGGAGAAAATCCCTATACACCATAAATAGCTTCATAAAGGGCTAAACCTGTATTCGCTATGCCATATTGAACACAAATTGTAGTCAAGTATTACTGGACACCAAAACGCCCATCCGTACACTGCCGCACTCCCTACGGGGAGTCTATTATGAAGATAGTGGAGCACATGCTTCGCAGCGCTTCACTCCAGCCCGTGGCGACCCACGTGCTGCTCATCACCTTCCTGACTGTTGTGATGGTGGTGACTCTCCCGGTCCATCCGTAAGGGAGACGAGTGCGGCTAACGGCAAAGACCTCCGCTGGAGCGGAGAAACCATCTCTCTTCCTTCCTCCGCCTCGGCGGAGACCCCAAAGGACAGCAGGGACTTTGAACGTTGCGTTTGGTATAGGACCTCTTAAACAGGCAAAAGGGGTGGTAGAGATAGTATCCAACAATGATTTTTTTAGGATGCAATGATCAGAAAAATTGCAGTATGAAGAGACATTTGCGGAATGCATCTGATCTATAAAACGAAAATGGACATCGTCCCCCTGCTGTCGTAGTCTCTCCACGTGATCGGCGCCTACGTCCTTTCCTGCTCTCCCTCCTCTTCCTGCTCCTCCTGGAGCCAGCGGGTGGGATTGTGCTGATCCATTAGAGAATGAAAGCACTCCACCCGCAACGAAGCGGGTGTTTTTATATGTATTCCCCATCCACCACAATGACTACTCCCTTTGAAATCATCGATCAGCGAACGATCGGCAACAATGTCTTCACTCTTCAGGGCATTGCGGGGGTCTACGAACAAGCTGGGAGTCCGCAAACATTTTTCTACATTGAAGTTCTTCGCAATGAAACACGGATAGATGCTTCGAAAAACAGCATAAATACCTTGGGTGAAGGAGCAGCTGCAGCAATACGTAAAGGCATAGACGGGGGTAGAAGCAGACTCGAACGATGTATTGCACGCTCACGGCAAGACGTTTCATCCCAAGAGGTATCAGAATTCTCTGATCTGCCGATGCTTGTTGGGCTAGCAAGACAAAGTGGCAGAGAGCGGGTTCGCACACTCATGGGCTTACCATCGCTTACGGCTGATCCTGAAGAAACTTCTGAACCTACCGCCGCTTCGTCGGCTTGAGCGTTCCCGTCGCAATGACCGTCGTTGATGCCCCGGCGTTGCCATCATCCTGCTCGAGCGTGACCCACACCTCCGTATACGCCCGTTGATCCTCCGGGGATTCGTACCGCAGCCCGTGGCGCGCATCGCCCTGGCCGTTGATGAGCTGCCCCATGGAGATGCTGTGTCCCGTCTTGGGATTTTTGATCCACGCTTCGTAGTAGGTGCCGTCTTTCGCAGGCGCGACGTTGAACTGCATGGTGATGACCGTCGTGTCATCGGTAAAGACGTGCCCTGTCACCACTCCATTAGCCGGAGTCCATTCATTCCCCGTCATCGCCCCATACGCAAACCATTCCTCTTTACCGTGCCCCGGAAGTTCCACTTTTCCGTTGATTGGCATCGGCTGCTGCAGGACCTGTATGCCGATGTTCTGCTCGACGGTTATTCCCGTTCCGGTTTCCGTATCGGTCTCGGTAGGAGAATCCTTGCCGCAGGCGGGAAGGAGGGTGAGGGCAAGAAGAGCCAAGAATCGCAGGCGGGAAGTCATAGAGATATGGAAAAGGGGTGGAAGTGTAGCAGAGCAATTGCTCATTGCTAACTTCTCACTGCTCATTTTTCTTTATCCTCTACCAAAGGTAACCGGACGGCCTACTTTTGACCTTCGCCCGCTCCGTCTTCATCGCAAAGTCCGCGCGCGCGGCAAGAACTTCGTACCGAGGCGCAGTGTCGGAGAAGACTTCGGCAAAAAGCGTACTGAGAGCAATCGCGTCTTCGGCATTGTGTGAGAGCGCGACAAAATGCGCGTTTTGGACGATCGCGTCCACGAAGGATCCAAGGAGGAGATCGATCTCGGGTTTCATCTCCGTCAGTTTCGCAGTCTCTTCCTGCTCCACAAGCGTCTCTGTGAGTGCCAGCGTGATACTCAGATCATTCCATCGGCCGAGTTCGTAGGCTTTGCTGTAGGCCTCAAGCGCCGCTGGAATATCACCTTCTGTCCGTGCAATGTCTCCTTTGAGCCTCCACCCGCGCGGGTCCTCGGTATTCCCCCTGAGAAATGTGTCGATCGCTTCCTGTGCGGTGCCGGTGCGATTACTGAGTGTCGCCAAAAGCGCGCGGCTTAAGTGCATGTCTCTGGAGAACCACTCGGAAGAACTCCGGTTGTACCACCAGAGCGCAGCATCATTGTCTCCCGCCGCTTCGGCGTGCCGGCCGAGAGAAGACGTGACCAGGAATCCGCCTTCCCGGAGGGCCACAGCAAGAAGAAGAACGGCAATGCCAAGCTCTATTTTATGAACTAATTTTTTGATCAATATTTTCCTTGGCGGTTGAAGCGTCGAAGACGTTTCACTTGCAAGAATGCCGAGGATCATCCAAAACGGCAGCGCTATTCCCACGAACTGCAGGTTGTAATCGATGAGGTTGTGGGCGAGGACGCCAAGGACCGCAACGGTAAGAAAAAGTTGCGGGTTGCGGGTTGCGGGTTGCGGCGATGTATCTAACCAGAAACCCGTAACCAGTAACCGAATGTGGCGAATAAGTATGCATAACAATAACGCCACAAAAAGAATGACCGCCGGGACTCCCCTTTCCGCAGCAATCTTCAGAAAAATGTTATGCGCATGGTCGGAGGTCTGGAGCACGCCTGTCTGGAGGCGCTGCTGCACGAAACGGAAGCTGTACGGCCCCCAGCCGAACAGCGGCCGGTCCAGCGTGAGTGAAAATGCCTGCGTCCAGAACTGCTTTCTCTCATCCACCGAAGATCCGCCTTCATCGGCCGTGAACGTGACTTTCTCGCCGACGCTTTGCACGGGGTGGAAACCACTGCGCACGGCGTTCGCTGCAAAAAAGACTACGACGGCAATACATCCGATGCATGCGATTTGCATGATGCGCTTTGTGGGCAGAAGCGGCCCTGCTCCCGGCTGCACGTTTTTCATTCTCCACTCCACCAGCCCCAGAAGCAGAAGCTGACCGCCAAACGCAATGAGCGCGCCGCGGGAATAACTGAGAAGAAGTGTTCCAACAATAAACGCCAGTAACCCGTAACCCGTAACCCATAACCTTCCGTGTTGGCTTCGAATCCAGAGAACAATGATCGGCCACGCAAGGAGCAGGAACTGGGCCCACGCATTGGGCCAGTAATCGGTGTGGAAGCGATAATCGAAAAATGTCCCAACGAAGCGGTTCACGGGCTGGAGCACATAAACGAGGACGCCAAAGAGCGCCGCGAGCGCAGCAGCGACGACCATGGTTTGCACAAAGCGATGGAGGAGCAGCGCCCCCTGTTCGCCGCGCGCATGGCGCATCGTCCAGAAGAAAATAAGAACGAGCGCACCATCGCGGAGGACTTCATCGAGCCCGTAGTTTTTCGTTGTTGAAAAGAAATAAGACAACGTCGTCCATGCGAAGAAGCCCACAGCCAACATCCAGAGTCCGCGCGGGAAATTTTCCATTTTCCATTTTCCATTTTCCATTTTTTCAGACGGACGAATAGCATCCGTAATAATCAACACTCCTGCAACTCCCACCAGCATCCACGTCGCCTCCAGGCTTTTCCCTCCGCGCCAGAGCACGGAGAAGAGAAGGAAGCCAAGGAGCAACCATTCGATCTGGGGCACGCGCGAAAACGCAGGACGTTGCATTGAACACAGTATGCACGATCTTTACGCGGCCGACACCCGGCGATGGATATCGATCTTCATTTCAGAGCGCTTTTCTGCTAGAATGTAAGGAAATATGCACACCTATTTCGACCACAAAACCGACACACACTGCGTCTTTGAACTCAAGATGCTCTTTCTTGGGCTCTGCGTCCTTCTTGGGATGCTGCTTGTGATCCGCTTTAGCTCCCCCAGTCGCCGCATGAACGCAGAAGGAATCTACTCCCCAGCGCCGATGTACGGCGTGCAGCGCTACCCGCGCCCGATCACGGAATTCCTCCACAGCAGCGCTGCATCAGCGGGAGGCCGATCATCCTCGAAGTCTCTGAGCTCCGAAGCCCGAAGTTCCGTTCGCGCACGGTCCTCTTCCTCGCGTCAGACCGAAAACCGCGTTCAGCGCAGGTTCGAGCGTTCGCGCCAGGAAAGACGCGCCTCCGTACAAACGCAATCTTCAGAGAGGAGGGACAACCGCTTCGCGCCGGGCTGGTTCTGGCGCTAGAAAAGACGGGAAAGCATGAGCGCTGATAGGGAGCGGGTGATTACAGAGATGCGCTATACAGATAGATCGCGCCTACGGAGAGAATCACGATGCTGAGTCCTAATAGAAGATACAATGTGGCAGCATCCTCTTGGGAATGCTCGATAGGACCGATGTTTGGAGGGGAGAAATGCCAGTGGGGAAGATGAAGTGTGAGTCGCATGATACTTATGGAGACGAAGTGCACTCCGGTTTCTTACCAAGTTATTGATCTTCGGGAACGCGGTAGGAAGCCACCGGTCTTCCGCGGGCGCCGCGGGAAAGGACGACGCGGGGGTCCATGAACTGTTCGAGCTCCATGGGTTCCTGGACGTAGCCGCGCAGGTCGGGCACCTCTCCTTTATGAATGCCGAGGTGGAGATGCTTGCGGTTCTCGCCGCTCCAGAAGCTACGGGCCGGCGCGAGTTTGCCGAGCTGCTCTCCCGCGGAGAGGATCGCCCCTTCCGGCGTGAGCCCTTCGCCGTCGAGGTGTCCGTAGATCACCGTGACCTGCTCGCCGTTGATTTCACAGCGCTGCGTAAGCACGCCGCCGTAGCCTTCTGCGAATCCGCTGTAGAGCACGCTCCCTCCACAGATGGCGGAGATGGGGATCCCTTCGTTGAGCTCGGAAGCGAACACTTCGTAATCCATGCCGACGTGGTATCCCTCGAAGCGTTCGGGTGGAACGATGGGGTTACTATCAGCATCTGGAGTGACATGCATGCCAAATGCGAGCGCCACCGGGCGGTTACGGCTTCCGGAAATCGGTGCGGGGGCGCGTTCAATAAGGCACCCGGAGAGAAAGACCGATAGGCCGAACATGAGAGCAAAGAAGCGGAGAGAGTACGACATATAGCTCAAAGACGGTCGAATCGTGGGATCCTTACGTCCCGTCATACGTGCCGTGCTGTTTCGTCTGTATGTGTATTCCCCCCCCGTCCCATGGCAGACAACACCATCGTCCAACAGAGGAAAGAAGCTCAGGAACACCTCAGAGCAGTCGATGAGACCGCACGCCGACAAAGGGAAATCCTGCGCAGGCAGCTGACAGATCTGGATAAGCAGCTCGCCGACCTGCGCCGCATGCGCGACCAGGCGCAGAGCGATCTCTCGAAGCTGGGATAAGAACGAGGCTTGCCATGAGCGAGTCCGTCTCAGCGACGAGTCGAATGGTGCCGATGGAGAGACTCGAACTCTCACAGGATTGCTCCTACACGCTCCTGAAGCGTGCGCGTCTACCAATTCCGCCACATCGGCAAGATGTGTGGAGAAATCCTATCAGAGCGAGAACATTCGTACACGTGAGAAATCTCTACTTCTTCGCATCCTCCCACAACCCGATCACGTTACCCTCAGTGTCTTTCACATACGCGTAAAACCCCATCCCCATCATGTCCATCTTGGGCTTCACGACGTTGCCCCCCGCTTTTTCGATCTGCTTCACCCGCTCGTCGATCGATGCAACATTGATCGCGAACACCGGAGCCTTCACATCCTTGTTCCTCTTCATCATGCCTCCGTTGATCGCGCCCGGCTTCAGCGGCTGCCGCGTCTTCTCATCGATCGGTGTCGTGTGCACGCCAATGTACGTGGACCCGTCCGGCATCGGCCAGTCCTGAAGATTCCAGCCGAAAATACTATAAAACCCCCGGGCGCGGTCGAGGTCATCGACCGGGATTTCGAAGTGCACGATGCCGTCCATAGAATTGAGGGGAAAGAGACCAAAATGTACCGCACAGGGGACGATAGGACACCGGAACAATGAGCGCAAATTCGTTGACAGTTAGCCAAAATTAAGCAGAATGCTTTGGTCAAGATTTCTGCTTTCAGGAATGAGAGTGGAGCTTGGCAATGTTCTTTCAGAGCATCGCGGTTAAGGTTCTTTCGGCTCGCCGATGGCTGTGTGTGCAGATGCTTTCTGCCTACTCTGCCGTTGGTTGAGACCGAGAGAAAAATTTTCCATGCATGGTTCTGCGAGCGTTCGCAGACCTCTCTTTGGCTTCGATTCAAGCCGCTCAGCTCCTGCGTTAAGGAGGAAAGGTTGTTTATATGTCCGAGAATCCTAGTGAAACCACTATTGTGGATCCTCCCAAGTACGTGTGGCAGAGGCATGTGCCCGATTGGGCAGCACACGTCAAACGTGTCTTAGAGTTCCGCGCTATTCATGGTGCGGACTGGGACAATGTCTGGGTGGCAGATGCTGGTTGTGGCAGTCTCGATGACTTGCCACACTTCATGCATCCGACATTCACCATCGCCCGGCGGGACTCCTTTGTTGGTGGCAATCTTCTGGCGTCGTTGCACAACAACAACGCCGGCCACACCAAGCTCTTGATTGTCCACAACCCTGGATGCGCTACGGCCATTCCTGCGGTGATGGACAACGAAGTCACCATCGAGAAGAGGAAGCAAATTGCTCCCGTATTTGGTGCCTGCCAGAAAGGCTGTGCCACGGCGATTGACTTCGCGATTCACTTAGGAATCCTCCCTCGTGACTTCGCGACGCGCAAAAAGCTCGTGTGTGGCGTGGAAGTGTATGTCGATGCCACAGCGACCGTGTTGGAAAGGGTGTATGACAATAGCGTCGCCGCAGTTGCCCAAGCAATTGTCTTAGCGGTCACGGGAGGAACTTCTCCCGAAGCCGCCCTCGAAGGCAGTCAAGCGAAACACGTCTTCAGCGATGTCGTTTCGCAAAGCATCCCCAGGTTGGGCTAAGGTCAACCATCTTGCAATCCGCAGCTCTGAAAGAAGTCCGGCCAGTTACCCATACTGGCCGGATTTCGCTGTGCCCAGATTTGCCTGATTGCATTTCCGTCCTACCATATCCCCCGTCATGCACGTGAAACATCTCCGCCGCAAACTCACTATCTTAGGCATTGTCGCCGCCGTGATGCTTGGTGTAGGCATCGGCATGGGCATGCGTGGAAAGTCTGCCGATACGCCGCGCATTGAATATTTTGATGTGGACAAGAAAAATTTCGTCGCAGAAAGCTACAAGATCAAACGCATGGAAGTATGGACCGTGCCCGAAGGCGCAAAGAGCGAGAATCAATGGAACTCACTGGGCCTCATGAAGCGCAGTTCGCACTGGTTCTCCTGGGCGGCATGGGAGCTTCCGATCCCGGAGAAACCGGTTGCTGTGTATCAGATCATGGTACGGGGATACGATGAAAGCGGCACCGAAATGGATCGCGTCACACTCCCATGGATCGGGGAAGCGACACTAAAAAAGGAAGTCTGGAAACTTGAGAATTAATTTTTTGAGTTTCTTAGTTCTTCCAGCGCACGCTTCGCATCTATTTCCAGCGAGCTGCTTTCCACTGCTTTCTCATAGGCGCGGATCGCCAGATCAATCTTTCCTTGCGCCCGCAGAATCTGACCAACGTTATACCAAGTAGTGGCATCATTGCGGATCGCAAGCGCTTTGCCATAGGCCTGCAGCCCCTCATTCAATTTTCCCTGATGCACGTACTCTGTACCGATATTGTTCCATGCTACGTACGCATTCGGCTGAACCTCGCTTACATGGGTAAAGAGCGTCAGTGTATTTTTCCAAACCAAGGATTGACGATAGGAGAGGACGGAAAAGACCAAGAGCACGAAAAGGACTCCTGAAGAAACCACCTTCGGATATCGCTGGATTCCTTTAGCAACAAGGAACGAGCAAACGAGTAAACCAGCAACCGATGGAAGGTATGCATACCGGTCCGACGTGACATAGATATCCAGCAGCTCATTATGTCCCTTGAGAATGTTCGTCATACTCGGCGCCAGAAAGAGAAGGAACCACATCCAGGCGAAGAGCGGGAGACGCATATTCTTTTTCCATGCAAGCCAGAGAACGAGGAGTGAAACGAAAATGACAAACAACACGGAAAGGCTGAGCTCGGGCGTTGTAATGCTGATCGGTTTTGTAAACGGATACAGAGCGGAGAGATGCGAAGGCCAGAAGAATTTCTGCAACAGCAATGTGATCGCCCGGCAGCCGATCAGCATTTTTTCGTACAGGAATCCGGTATTCGCAATTTTTCCGCCAAGCGCGATGATGCCGAAGAGGATGCTCAGGCCGAAGTACGGTGCCGCGCGCATAGCCGCGCCCCTCCGCGGGTGCGGCCCGGCGAGATCACCGCGATACCAATCCAAAAGAGGGATCAACAGCGGCCATGTGATCACCGAAACCTTCGAAAGCAACGCCAGCGCAAAAACCGCTACAGAAAGCCAATATTTCTTGGTGCTGTTTTTTGATACGCAATACAGCCAAACGGTCATCAACATAAAGAATGTACTGAGAACATCCTTGCGTGCGGCGGCCCAGACGACGGCTTCGGTGTGGAGGGGATGCACTGCAAACAGCAGTGCAGCGCATAACGGATAAAGCATAAAGGAAAAATTATTTTTTGCTTTATCCTTTATGCTTTTTGCATTCAGCAACTGCGCAACAATGGCACTGACCAGGATCGCATTCCCGATGTGCAGCAAGAGGTTGCTGAGATGATATCCAAACGGCTGCAACCCTCCGACCAGATAATTGATCTGATAACTCAGAAGCGTCAGCGGGATATACAGCTCCGGATCATAGGTGGTAAACGCAGCAAGGATATTCGCCCAACTGAGTCCGTGCACGATCGGATTATCGACAATAAGGAGACGGTCGTCCCAGGTGACGAAATCATTACCAAGGGATTGGGCGTAGACAACACATATCAGGATGATCATGCCGATCCAGGGAATCACTCGACGCATATAAGAATGATGAATGGATAATTTTCAATTGTCATCCTGAGCTTGTCGAATGACCAATTTCCATTTGGCTTCTTGACTACTTAGCACTCGATAATGCAGACTGCTAACGAAGGATGCAGGAATCCCCTCCATCCCCTATTTCTTCTCTTCCCTTTTAGTTTTATGGCAAAAGACGAAGTTCAACTCGCAATCCACCTCCAGCCGATCGGCGACCGCGTCGTCGTTCGTCCTTTGGAAAAAGAACAGGTGACGGCCTCCGGCATCCTTATTCCCGATACTGCCTCCGGTGAAAAGCCTCAGGAAGGTGTTGTCGTAGCGCTCGGCAAGGGCGGCATCGGCAAAGATACGGCCAATCCCACGGAGTTCCTCAAAGTCGGCGACAAAGTTCTCTTCGGCAAGTACGCCGGTGATGATGTGAAGCTCAAGGACAAAGCCGGCAAAGACGTTGAAGTGAAGATACTTCACCTCGACTCTGTCCTCGCCATCGTTAAATAAAGCACTTTCCATTTTCCTTTTTCCACTTTCCACTTATCTCTCATGGCTAAACAACTCCTCTTCGGCACCGACGCCCGTCAAAAGATTTTCTCGGGTGTCACGCAGCTCGCTGCAGCCGTTCGCGCAACGATGGGCCCCAAGGGCCGCAACGTCGTCATTGAAAAGAAATACGGCGGACCGACCGTTACCAAAGACGGCGTCACCGTCGCCCGGGAAATCGAGCTCGAGAACGCCTGGGAGAACATGGGCGCGCAGCTCGTGAAGGAAGCGGCAACGAAGACGAATGACGCCGCCGGAGACGGAACGACGACCGCTACGGTCCTCGCACACGCGATCATGGAGGAAGGACTCAAGCACTTGAGCTCGGGCAGCAATGCCATCTCCATCAAGCGCGGTATCGACAAAGCCGTGAAGGGGGTGACGGAGTTCCTCGAGAAGATCAAAAAGAACGTCAGTAAGAAGGAGGAGTACGCCGCGGTCGCCACGATCTCGGCTCAGGATGAAGAGATCGGCAAAGTAATCGCCGAAGTCATTGATGAAGTCGGCAAGGATGGCGTTGTCACGGTCGAAGCCGGCCAGACGCTCGGACTCGAGAAGGAGTACGTGGAAGGCATGCAGTTCGATCAGGGCTTCATCTCACCGTATTTCGTCACGGACACGGGCCGTATGGAGGCCGCCTTTGAGAACCCGTATATCCTCATTACCGATAAGAAAATCAGCTCCATCCAGGAGATTCTTCCTGTCCTTGAGGCTCTCGCCCAGCGCGGCCGCAAGGAACTCGTCATCATCGCCGAAAGCGTCGATGGCGAAGCACTTGCGACTCTCGTCGTGAACAAACTCCGTGGAACATTCTCCACACTTGCGATCAAGGCTCCCGCCTTCGGCGACCGGCGCAAGGAGATCCTCAAGGACATCGCCCTCCTCACGGGAGGCCGCGTCATCTCCGAGGAAGTAGGACTCAAGCTGGAGAATGCGACGATCGATGACCTCGGCAAGTGCCGTAAAGTCGTTGCTGATAAGGATAACTGCACCGTCATCGGCGGCGCAGGAAAGAAGAAAGACATCGAAGACCGCGTGAACGAAATCAAAGTCCAGATTGATTCCACGAAGTCCGACTTCGACCGCGAGAAGCTCCAGGAGCGCCTCGCCAAGCTCTCCGGAGGTGTGGCGGTGATCAAAGTCGGCGCAGCTACGGAAGTCGAACAGAAAGAGAAGCAGCACCGTGTGGAGGACGCGCTCTCTGCCACCCGCGCCGCAGCCGAGGAAGGCATCGTCGCCGGCGGAGGGACAGCCTACATCCGTGCGCTTCCCTCTCTCGCAAAACTCCTGAAGGAAACGAAGAGCGAAGACGAAAAGCTGGGTATCGAGATCGTCATGAACGCCCTCATCGCTCCGGCCCACCACATTGCACAGAATGGTGGAGTCTCCGGTGAAGTCGTCGTCTCGAAGATCAAGGACCTTGAAGGAGACTTCGGCTACAACGCCCTCACGGAGAAATACGAAGACCTCGTGAAAGGCATGGTCATCGACCCGAAGAAGGTCACGCGCTCCGCTCTCGAGAACGCCGCCTCCGTCGCTTCCATGTTCCTCACGCTCGAAGTGGGGATTACCGATATCCCGAAGCCCGAGCCTGCAGCCCCGGCAATGCCGGGAGGCGGAGGAATGGGTGATTTCTAAAGCAAAATTCAGCATCGGGGCGGAAATTTGTAACCTTCCGCTCCGATGTTCGTACTACAGAGTGTCAGGGTGTAAGACTCCCCCCTCCCGCTCGTCATCTTCTGTATCAAGTCCCCCTGACACTACTCTTTTTATTAAGAGCAAGACGGGGGACTTGTACAATATGTCCTGTGCTTAGTTTCTTCTCCTCTCTCTATGGTTTCTGCTTCTCTCAAGTTTGCGGCCGTCACGGCATTGGGAATTGTGCTCAATGCGGTAGCGCCGGCATTCGCGGCGTTCACCGACGTTTCTCCCCAAACCTCCTATAGCAAGGCGATCAACGCTTTGCAGGAAGCAGGAGTCGTCGAGGGATACGCCGACGGATCCTTCAAAGCGACCGCCCGCATCAACCGCGCGGAATTTCTGAAGATCATCCTCGAGAGCAGAGGTGACATCGCTGATCTGAAGAACTGTTTCCCGGACGTGGAGGATGAATGGTTTGCCAACTATGTCTGTACGGCAAAATCCGAGGGCATCGTCGCGGGATATCCGGATGGCTCGTTCAAACCTGAACAGGAAATCAACTTCGTCGAAGCGAGCAAGATCCTTGCGCTCGCCTACGGCCAGAAGATCGATCAGAACTCTCCCGATTGGTACGAACCCTACGCGAGAGCGATTGAAGCATCTTCGGCGATTCCCCCGTCGATCAACGGACTCGATCAGCGCCTCAGCCGCGGAGAAATGGCGGAGATGATGTGGAGACTCAGCGCCAATATCACTGATCAGCCAACGAAAGGCTACCTCAACGTGAAATACCCGGGGATGCAGGTGAATATGGCAAGCAATACACCGCAAGTCGCAAAGTCTTGCGTGGATCTGCAGGCGTTTACGCAAGAAGCCGGGCGCTCCTATGGGGGAGGATACGGGATGGAGGGAGACGTCATGATGCGCGAGACGACGAACTCGATGGCGCCCCAAATGGGCGCGCCAGCATCGGGACTTGCAAAAGACAGTTCTGCGGATTATTCCGAAACCAATGTGCAAGTCGAAGGCGTGGATGAAGGAGACATCGTGAAGACCGACGGCGAATACCTCTTTGTCGTCCGCAATCAGGAAATCCGGATCGTCGATGCGACGCCGGCAAGCAGTCTCCGCAATGTCGCGACGATTTCTGTGGATGACGCGTCCTTCTCCCCCACCGACCTCTACATCGACGGCGACCGCCTCGTCGTCATCGGTTCCACGTGGGAAAACGGCGGTGATCCTGTAAGGATTATGGACACGCAAAGCAAGATGGCCCCGATGATCTGGCCGGGCCCGTGGTACAACCGTTCGTATACGACGGTGAAGATCTACGACGTGAGTGACGCAGCCAATCCGAAGCTTTCCCGCACAGTTTCCTTTGAGGGCTCCTCCGTAAGCACCCGCCGCATCGGCGACAAGCTCTACGTGGTCGTGAACCAAAATCCCCGCTACTGGGGCGGCCCGATTCCGCTCGGGGCAGCGGTAAAGGAGACAGATCTCGTTCCCACGATCAAAGATTCTCTAAAAGGAGAAACGGCAATGGCCGCAGTTCCGTGCAACGATGTCATGATTCTTCCCCGTGTCCCCTCTCCGAGTTACCTGATCGTAGGCGTTGTTCCTTTGAACAATGATTCTGACGTCCAGCGCACCGCGATCCTTGGCAACGGAGAGAACGTATACGCATCACTGGAGAATCTCTATGTCGCAGCAACGGACTGGCAGTACGCATGGAATAACGCAGCGGAGAACGTGTCGCAGCAGCGCACCCGCCTGTACCGGTTCGACTTCACGAATGACGGAGCGACCTTCCAGGCGCAGGGAGAAGTCCCCGGCCGCATCCTCAACCAGTTCTCCATGGACGAGCACGAGAATAATTTCCGCATCGCGACGACCATCGACGAGCAATGGATGGCCAATAATACGACGCGGGCCTCGAGCAACAACCTCTACATCCTGAACCGCAGTATGGAAACGGTGGGCTCGCTCACAGACCTTGCTCCCGGCGAGAAGATCTACTCCACGCGCTTCCTCGGCGACCGTGCGTACATGGTCACCTTCCGCCAGATCGATCCGCTGTTTGTGATCGACACATCCGACCCAAGGAATCCCGAAATTCTCGGGAAGCTCAAAATCCCAGGCTATAGCGACTATCTCCATCCGTATGACGAAAACCACATCATCGGCTTCGGAAAAGACGCGGAAGTTTCGAAAGACGGAACCTTCGCATGGTACCAGGGCATGAAAGTCGCGCTGTTCGATGTCACCGACGTCGCAAATCCAAAGGAGCTCCACAAAATCGCCATCGGCGACCGCGGAACCGAAAGTCCCATCCTCCACAATCACAAAGCACTGCTCTTCGACCGCGAAAGAGATCTCCTCGCGTTCCCGGTGAATATCTACAAGATCTCTGATGCCCAGAAGCAGACGAGCGAGCCGGGAATGGCGTACGGCGAACCTGTCTTCCAGGGTGCGCAGGTCTACAGCCTCACGTTGGATGACGGCTTCAAACTTCGCGGCCAGATCACGCATTACTCCGATACGGACTGGCAGAAGGCCGGCAGCTACGTCTACGGCAAGGACATCGAAAGGATCATCCGCATCGGTGACTCGCTCTATACCACGTCCCAGTGGGGAGTCGTGAGTGCCACCGAAGACACCGTGAAAAAAGAAGGATCCGTCGCGTTCGATGTTCCTTCACCGATCACGGGCGGCTCTTGCCCTGATGACTCAGATCCGGATGTGCACTACGTCAGCACTGATCCCGATGAATGCTCACGCGTGCGATTTTCGTGCGTGCCGGGAACGGAGGCGTTCAGTGATATGTGCGGATGCGGATGTAAGTAATGCATAAAGCAAAAAGCATAAAGGATAAAGACGGGCTTTATCCTTTATGCTTTATGCATTCAACCGCAATTAGATCTTCAAATCCGCTCGTGCAACCATTATGACCTCCCCCCGCTTCGGTGGTTGCCTGAGGAACCTGTCCGCGAGATATGACTCGAGGGTATCTTGGACAGCCCTGCGCATGGCACGTGCGCCGAATTCCGCGCTGTAACCTTTGGTGGCAATCGCTTCGAGCGCGTCCGGCGCAATCGTGAGCGTGACGCCTTTGTCCCTCTGCATCGCTGAAACAATGGACGCAATCATCTGCGCGGCAACCTGAACAGCATCGGGAAGGGAAAGCGGACGATAGACGACGACTTCATCGAAACGGTTGAGAAGCTCCGGCGTGTAGACGCCCGAAGCGACAATGCTTGCGAGAAGCTCCTTGCGGAAATCCGCTGCAGAGATCGATGGATTACTGCCGACGATCTTTTGGACCGCCACCGAACCGGCGTTGCTCGTCGCGAGAATGATGCTCGAGCGGAAGTCCGTCTTCACGCCGTCGCTGTCGATGAGATGGCCTTCGTCGAGGATCTGGAGGAAAAGGTTGAGGACGTGCGGGTGCGCTTTCTCGAGCTCATCAAGGAGAATGAGGGAAGACGGACGCTCCTGGATTCTTCGCGTGAGCACGCCTTTGTCCCCCGTGCCTCCCGTAATCTGAGCGACGGAAGACGGCTCAGAAAACTCGTTCATGTCGAGCCGAATCATGTGATCGGAAGCCCCGAAGACGATGGCCGCGATCGCCTTGGCGGTTTCTGTTTTTCCGACACCGGTAGGGCCCAGAAGCAAGAAAGTCCCGATCGGTCGGTTGCGCGATCCAAGCTGCACCTTTCCGCGCTTCAGGGCATCGGCAAGCGTATGGATTCCTTCGTCTTGTCCAATAATGCATTGCTTCAGGCGCTCTTCGAGATGCAGATACGCCTCACGCTCGCTTGCGCCGACCGCAGTAACATCCTGATGTGCGCGAACGGAAACGGCCTTCAAGACCATCACTTCCGAGACGACTGCGGGCTTCATGGAGCTTGCCTGCGCAACGACTTCACGAAGGACATCGATCGCCTTTCCAGGAAATGCTGCCGAGCCAAGATAACGGCTGGTGCCTTCGAGGATTGCTTTGAGCGCACGGTAGGGAACGATGACCCGGGAGGAACGTTCCAGTGTGAAATATTCCTCCATCAGGACCTGCATCATTTTCTCTTCGGATGGCTCTTCCAGAAGAATTTTTTCCAGAAGCGTATCGACACCCGGATGCTTCTCAATCGCCTTGTGGAACTCCTCCGGTTCGGCGATCGCGATCACAGAGACATTCGGGCTTTCGAGAAGTTTCATGAGAACGCCGAGCAGCCTGCTGTCACCTCCGCCCAAAAGCAGGCCCAGGTCGCGAATGACCAAGACATAGCGCCCCTTATCCCTGCGCTCGAGCGCATTGAGGAAATCGCGGTCGGGATGCTCAGTCCCTGAAAGCAAGCGCTGGGTTTTCAGAAGCAGCAAGCGCGTGAGCGGAGATCCCGACTGGAGCTCATGCTGGCGGAGCTTTGCCGCATAGGAAAGCACCGTGGTCCACCGTCCGCTTCCCTTGCGCCCGAGCAGGAGCGCGTTGTGATTCGCGGAACGCGTGAGCACGGCACCGAGGGTTTCCGTCTCTTTCGCATGCACCAGAGTCCGGATTTCAGCGGTCGTTTCCGCCTGATGTGTGAGATCTTCCGTAAGTGAATCAAGTACTTTGTTATAGCCCATCACCCAGCTTCGTCCCATGCCGCCGAAGGATTTCTTGAGCCCTTCAGGAGACATTCCCGAGAGCTTGTGAGAGGCATCGTGCAAGCTTCCCCAGCGCACGACATGCGCGAGATCCTCGGTAGAAAGATCGGCACGATTCAGCGTGTCGCGGAAAGGCCCTGCGTTTTGCGTGAGCAGAGCAGCAAGGATGTGCGCTCCTGTGATGCACGCATTGGACGTTGTTCTGCGTGCTTGTTCTCCTGCCGTTATGAGCTCGCGTGGCTCCGTGTTCGCAAGCGCACTGTGGCCGGTCTCAAGGATCGACTGCGGATCGATACGAGCTCGGCTAGAACAAATGCGCCGTGACGGGATCGCACTGCAGCCGTGAAAAGATCGAAGGCAGTTGCGGCAGCAGGCTTTCGCACGTGGCTCAGAAGATCGGCATCGAGCAGTTCGCGGAGATCGTCAGTTTTTGTAACAGGGTCCGAGAAAAGCACTTCATACAAGAATCGGTGCGCCACTCCAAGCGAAAAAATGTAGAGAAGGGCAGCTTCGACAAACGCGACTTCATGCTCCACGGAAATAATTCCCAGCACAAAGACGCCAAGGGCAGCGGCGTGGATCAGCATAGCAACGGGTCCGAAGAACGCCTTACGGTATGCCACCGCAATGTCGCTTCTGGTGCCGGAGAGTGAAACGGTCGAGGACATCAGGAGACGAGTGCGAAGATGACGTGGGCGATGACGAAGAGGAGAACGACGGGATACAGAATCCACAGCGCGAGGTAACACAGGGTGAATGCAACAAGCCCAACCTGGAGCGCAAGCGAAAGAATGATGGCTCCCGTACGGATCACGAGGCCTACGCCCCGTGACACCAATGCCATTGCGGCGACTTCCATGAACCGCGCAATCGGCGAACCCTTTCTTTCCTCCACAATGTTCTTCCATGGGGAAAGAAGTGTGCGAAGCAGGAACGGAATCGAGAGAATCGCATTGAATGCTTTCGCATACGCCGCAGCCTTTTTCAGGATCTGCACGGGCTCGCGGATGTACCAGGCAAAGAACCTTCCTATGAGGGGAATGGCGACCTCCGGCCGGAGCAGCGTCAGGGAACGCATAATCTCATGATTATAGCATAAAATGGCCCTTTTTAGGAGATGGTTTAATGATGACGATTCAGACGATTCAGAAGATTCAAAGGATTCAAAAGAGTTGTCCTCTGAATCTTTTCAATCCTTTAAATCTTTTCGATATTCCGCCGCAAACATCTCCCCGCTATCCTCCTGCCATGCCATTAATTGTCCTCGAAGGCCCCGACGGCGCCGGCACCACCAAGCACAGCAAGCTCCTTGCGGAACGGCTTTCCAGGGAAGGCCACGACGTTGTTCTCACGGCTGAGCCTACGGACGGGCCGATCGGTTTGCAGATCCGCTCGATGCTCAAGGGAGACCATCTTCCTGATGCGGCAACCGTGCAGCTTCTCTTCTGCGCCGACCGCGCCGACCACGTTGCGCGCGTCATAGCGCCCGCGCTCGCAGCAGGAAAGACGGTGATTACCGACCGTTACGCGCTTTCGACGATTGTCTACGGAGCGGCGCAGGGCTTGGATCGTGATTGGCTGCAATCGATCAATGATGCGTTCCCGAAACCCGATGTGATATTCCTGCTGCTGCCTCCGTACGAAGTCTGCGCCGAGCGTGTGGGAAGACGCGCGACCAAGGACCAGTTCGAAGTGGATGCGTTCCAGAGGAAGGTGTATGCGGAATATGAAAAGGCGCGGTCGAAGGGAATGATTATGGTGGATACGTCGGGAGATATGGAAGAAGTTTCCGAAGGAATCTGGAAACAAAGCAAAAATCGATGATCAGCTCAGAGCACCCTTAATATGAAGGCGGATCTCGTCGCTTCCTCCCGTAATATCAGAATCACGAGCGTCTTCTTTCGGCTTCCAATTGAGGATTTCTTTGATATCAGGCGGCATCAGCTGATGCCTGCGCATCACCTGGAACCACGCCGGAAGCTCCTCATCGGGAGGGGCGCAATCTTCAAGGATAGCATGTAAAGCAGCAACATCTTTTCCAGCAGAATTTTGCGCCAATCTTTCTTGTGCGAATTCAATGCCAAGTGTTCCGATCCGATCAGTGCGTGTCTCGTACTGGATCCCAAGACGCTCTGATTCGCTGATCAATCTCTCAATAAATTTTACAGGGTCGCACTTTGCCTCTGCCTGCCACCGCTCTACAAACAGGAAAAGCTCTTCACGCCCGGTATCCGAGTGCACAAGGGATGCAAGCGGCGCCTCCGGTAAAAGAACGTGCCTCGGGACATCATATCCCACTTTAGGAGAATCGGACGACCGCTCAAAGAATCCAAGCGCACCGCCGACTGCGACAAACCTTCGAACCTGTTCCGAGGACTCTTGAAGGCATCTCACATCGCTTGCAGACATCCTTGTCTCAAGCATTGTGAGGCGTTCAGCCGACGATGACAGGGTTTCTTTCATGCTGCTGCGCGACGGGAAGGTGTTCTCGCTGCCGGGGACACAGGGGCATCGCTTCCGGCGCTTCTATATATTCTATCACAGAACTCGGCCCATTTCTTGGCGATTTCGGCTGCGGGTCGGTCTTGCTGCTGCATGGCTTCCGTCTCCCGAAGCATCTGCAAATGCGCAAGTTTCGCAGGCACATACGACCCGTCGGACTGCTCGATGACGTAGTTGGTCGGCAATTCCGTGATGAGGGAACGTACGGCATCCTTCGCATGCGCCGTGTAGTTCACCGCATCCGTAATCTCATGTTCCGTCCCCTGCAGGGTAAGCGGCTCTCCTTTCATAATCTTATCGAGATTCTGCCTGGAAAAATCGCGGATCGCGTTAATGCGTAGGTTGGTTTCGACGACATTCGCCACCTTCTCGTACTGGTCATCTTGACCGACATCGAATTCCATAACGAGACCCTTGGACGTTCGAAGAGGAGGAAGAACACCGGGGTCCTGACCACTCCGGACTTTGGCAACAAAATCTTTCAGCGCTGCTTCGTCATCTTTGCTTAAACCGCCGAAATCCTCTGCGGCTTTCAGGAGGGGTTCCACGCCTAATTTCGCAGCTTTTTCCGGACCCAGAACTTTTTCGATCAGTTGCTGACCGCGCGGGTCAATAGTATATTGCACATGCACCATTCCCTCGCTATCAACGCGAAGTTGCGGCGAGACACTCGCACACAGCATCGACACGTTCAGATTAATGGCAAAATCCCCTTGTACTTTGGATTCCCATTCCATGGTGCTATTCAAGGCATCGTGATATGCCTTCGCCGTTTTCGAATCTATTTCTTCACGTGCTGCCATGCCGTCGATGCGCTGGATAAGAGAAGCCCGTAGATTCCCCACTTCCTTGAGCAACGGATCCGCCTGGTCTATGCGGTCATCTTTTGACAATGCTGTGTCAGCTCGGATTGTATTGATTTGCTGGTAAATCTCACCGCACCGCGAGAGCGATGCAAAAATTTCCGGATTATCTCTGAAAAGCGGCGATGTTTTGAGGTTATTGACGGTTGCCAGACAGTCCACCAGGGCAACGGCAGCCCCTACGCGCTCAAAAGGATTGATCTTCTGATCCGTCAGACGGTCGATCTTGGATCTGCCATCAGCAAACTGCCCGTTTCCAACCGCATCCGAATGGTCGAGGACGGCGTTGCGAAGAGCTGTATAGCCGTCATTTCCGAATACCGACCGATAGAATTTCCTCCGGGATTCCACGTAGAGAGTGCTCTCCAGCGGATGATCCTTCGAGGCATCAAATACGCCTTCCTTCGGTGTACTACCGACAAGAGTGCGCTTCGTGTAGCCCATGTCATGGTCGAAGGTTGCCTGCAGTGCCAAAATTCTCTGTTCAGGCGTGAAACCCAGCTGATCAAACAGATTGACGAGCATTTGGGAATTGCCCCGAAGCACATGGAGTGCTCCGTGACTTGAGCCCACGAGGGTCATGTAATCCATCGTATCCTGGTGCGCAAGATTCACGGCGTTATCGGTCACCAGCTTCAACAGCTGCTCGGGTGTCGCCGTGAAATTCTGTGCAGCACGGAACTCTTGCAGATAGCGTGCAGAGAATTCCAGAATCACCCAGCGGTCGGCGTCCTTGAGGGTTTCGGCACCCGCTGTCGGAACGATGGCTTCCAAAATTCTTGCTGTTTCCGTGAGTATTGCCCGATCAATGGGATCGGGTAATGCGTCCACAATTTCTGCTGCATGTTTCGCGGTATAGGCGATTCCGTCACGCTCCTGACCGCACTTCGCAAGCGCATCGATGGCGGTGGTCAGTCGCTTTCCGACATCAGAATCCTGCGGGAACATCTGTCCCCCTTCCGCGATATTGATCGGACGTACTGCCGGACGTCCTCCTTCAATCGTCGTATCCGGGCTCAGCAACCATTCCACATACTGATCAACATTGCGCGGATCGATAGATTTGTTCTCCGCATAAGTGCGCCATGCGGGATTCTTCTCCGCAGCGGCAGTATGTAATCTGCGTGCGAGCGCCTGCTTCACTTCCATATCCATGCCTGGAGCAAACTTTTGTAAATCACGGATGGATTTACCGATGTAATTCTGCCCCGTCCCCAAACCGATCCTGCCCGCATCGATATTTTCCAAAACCGAAAGAAACTTCGGAACAAGCTTCTGTGAAACAAAATCTTCGACGGAAGCGAATTCCTTCTTTCCTTCTTCTCGCAGTTCCTGATTTTCCTTGGCGCGGGCTTTCTCCAGCCCGCCTCGTCCCATCTGCTCGATGTATGTCGCAAGGGCCTGCGGATCACCACCTTTAACCTCCTTCGCAAGTTGCTCCACTTCATGAGACACCTTTTCCGCCAGAACTTGCGTCACTTCTACGCCTGCTCCAGAGCGATTTCGAGCGGCAAGAACGCCGAGAGAGCGGGCATCGGGAAGGAGCGCATCCGCGACCTTGTCATGAATGATCTTCATGGAATTGGGATTGCTCTGAATCGACTTCAGCGTTCCAAGGAGATAACCGCATGCATCACGACGTACATCATCGGGTTGCATCTTTCTGTACGCGCCTTCAACGATAGAGATATCTGCATCAATGTTGTTGAGGTGTCCGGAGAACCCTTCAATCGAAGCAGAAAATTCCAATGCTGCGCTTTGTATGTCTGCAGTCCGTGCTATTTCAACACTCGATCGAGACTGAATAATCGCATCGAGACCCTGTACCCCCATCGTCCGCGCCGTTTCCACAGCGGCATCTTCTTCGCGCTGCACATTGACGATGGTGTCGCCGTAAATCTTCGCCAAGGTAAAATCCCCTGTTGATTTTTGGTTCGTGACGATCAACGGATACTTTTTCGAAGTTTCTCCACCTGTCCAGCTGTAACTTCCGTCATCGTTCAGGGTAAATGTTTCCATGCGTCTCGCCGGTGTGATTCGATCGAGCGCGTATCCGACTGCAGCAATTTTTTTTGCTTCTTCAGGACTGATCCCCAGAAGCTCACCGCCGCGCTCCGCGATCTTTGCACGCAGCCCGTCGGGGTCTCCTCCTTCTTTTGTATCGATGAGAAGAATAGGCCGCAACTCCGCGGGAATCTGGTCTTTCAGCACGAAGGACTGCACCATGGAGATCGGGTATCCGGGATGGTGCGCGGCAAAGAGCATGGCAAATCCCTGGGCTTGTTCTGCCGTCATCCCTGCTTCCTGCAATCTCCGTGCCGTCGGGACAACGCTTCCGGAGCCATGGAGAATCACTTTCCGGATGAGATAGTTCTTCTGGTTATCGGGCTGAGAAACAAATTCCAGTGCTTGCTCCGCAAGTCGGGCGGCTGCAGAGTCCGTCATGTTCGGATCGGAGGCCAATGCATTTTCCTTAAACGCGGAAAGCAGCTGAGTGCGATGCTCAGCATTACCAAGATCGAGTTCCGCATCACTGTATGCAAGATCGTGATGTTCCACGAAAGCATGGGCAATCACTCCTATTTCCGGCGAAAGTTCGCCGCTTTTTACGAGAGATTCGACAAGCGCATGATGGGAATCGAGGTGCAGATCCACTCCTTGCGGATAATCCTTCGGTCGTTCAACGGAAGATCCCACGGATTCCAATGCAGCTACCACTGTTCTCGGAAGCGCAGGGGCTTCGAGAGCGGTAGTGGATGCACTGTCGGAAACATTGTCTATGAGGACATCGCTTTCTGGAGCCAGTGGCGGCTTTGGTGGCTGTCTGTTTACATTTCGCGATGCAGGATTGTTCTGAGGAGTGCCACGGGGTGACACCGGAGGTCTGGATAGTGTTGCGGCTCCGCAAATACCAGCTTCAATGAGCAGCCGCTGCTCGGCGGGATCGGTAATGCCCTTGCTCAGTTCCTCTGTTTTGGCGCGGAGCTCTGCCGAGGAAAGCTCGTCGATATTGCCGGGTAAATTATGAGCGTTAAGAATTGCTTCGCGTTCATTTTTTTCTAATGTTCTCAAAAGCAGTGTCTCTGCAATCTGAATGCGAGCATCCGAATCGACATTGTTTGTTTTCATGAATTCTTTTAGAGCATGCCTTGTTTGCTGTTCGCCTATCCCCTGAGCTGTAGCAGCGAAGAATGCCAAAGTTTTTGCTTGATCCATTGGTAGCTCAACTTCCTGCACATTCGTTGCATTCTCAGTAATCTCCGGCTCCATCTGCACCGTCTCCCACGTCACATTGCCGTCCGCTCCGGATACCGGATGCCGGATCGTAAGGACACCCTGCCCAAGGTCCGTAACAATCGCACCGTTCCCCTCCGCTTCGGCACGAATCGCTTGCGTACGTGCCGCGAGCGCTTCCGGGCTCCTGCCGCGGACATGATAATTGATCGTCGTCCTGCCGATTTTGACGTTCTTGGCAATTGCCAGCAGGACTCCCGTGAGTGTTCCGAGTCCCAGCTTCCCATCGACGGCATCTGCCGCGGCAAGGCTGACATCAAGCTGGTTCAAAAAAGTCTCCAGCACGTGCTCCTGTGCTTCATCACCGAATTCTTCCCCGATTTCTTTCGGCAAAGACTTCAACGCGCGCGCAACGGCCTCTTTGAGATTCGCCGCTTTTCCCAAGGCCTCTTTGCTGCCATTGAGCTGGGATAGCCTTCGTACAACGGATTGCATTACATCGCTACGCGCCGCAAGCCGTTCGACGATTTTAGAGTTCTGGAGAAGCTTGCTCAGCTGTCCGCCGACGACATTGCCGATGCCCATCGTGCCGAGCGTGACGATGAATGCCTGCGAAAATTCTTGTGCAAGAGGATTGAGGACATCACCGAATAATTCTCTGTCCCTGTAGGTTCCGGTCTTCTCGTCAATTTCTTTTTGTCCTTCGGCATATTTTCCGAAACGCGATCGCTCGGTGAACGTGGCTTCACCGGATCGCACACGACTGTCGAGGTATTTGTGTCCTGCATGTACCGCTTCTTTGCCGAGTTCCGCTCCAGCTACGGTTCCCAAGGCCGTCGCTCCGGCACTCGTCAAAAAGAACGTGCTTGCCGAAACGGCGATCAGCGGAGTTGCTCCGCCCATCGTCAATACCACCGCTGCGGCCAGGAGGCACGCCACCGTGATGGAAGCGACGATGACCGGAAGTTCGTTCATACAGAAATTCGCCCATGTATCCGCGGAAAATCTGGATTCGTCCGTGATCGTCTTGAAAAGATCTATCGTCCCTGCATCGTTTAGCATCGCCGTAAATCCGTCGAGTGCTTTGAGCTGCTCATCGATCTTCTGTTCCAGTCCTCCGAGTGCAACGCCGTTCACGCCCTTCAGAGCGCGCAGTGCGACTTTGGCTTCCTCCACATCCCGCTTGAGTCGCGGGTCTTGCAGCATCTCCAGCGTCGGCCTCGCTTCCTCGCGGGCAAACTTCACGAAGGAATCGCGCGCGGATCCGATCTGACCCGCTTCAAGGAATTTCTGCAAATGTCCCACCGTCTGCTGGATCGTGGAGGCGGAACGCTTCACGCCGAGGATGGCAGGGTTCCGATCGAGCACGCGCTCGATGTCGCGTGTCTTCTCTTCCTGCTCTTTCTCAATCTCTGCAACGGGCTTTCTCACTTCCGTGCTCTCTTCTTTTGGTGGAGAAACAGATACATCGGTTTCCTTTTTCGGCAGATCGCGAGTGACAAGGCTGTCTCCATCGATCTTCGCGTACGCGAGATCTTCTTTAGAGACGATGTCCGTTTGCAACACGCGCTGATAGAGCCGCGACCCCCTGCCATACTGCTCGCTGTCGGGGGCGCGAAGAACAATCGGGCGGGGAATGCGCTTGAGAACGAGCATCTGGCCCTCTGGAGGCTCGGCATTCACAAAATCAATCGCATGTCTGTCTACGGTAACGCCTTCGACGGAAAGTCCTGACTGCGTTTTGATCGTATAAAGCCCATTGGGATACGACTTGTTCTCCGCTGTGCGCAGGGGCAACTTCGGCTGATATCTTTCCAAGTGAAATCCTTTTTGATTCTGTATCTGGGCTTCGATCATTGCGCGGTTCTCGCTGTTGCCGAGATCCACGGGCGTTACGCCATCATCCCGGACGATATTTCCCTTTCCATCCACGAAACCGATATCCGTATGGGCAATGATACATTCGCTAGGGGGACAACGCAGAACGGACTGCATGCCGCGTCCAACACCCTGCGTACCGATCACCATGGAAGTCACGGGACGCAGTAAGACGGGCTCCCTGTCTCCAGGAATAGATTCTAAAACCTTCTGTGCCTGTGGAGTCGCGATGACCGTCATGGAGCGTCCATTGGAATAGGTAAGGATTGTCTTTGATCCGATACCAAGCGCTCCGCTCACATCCTTCCCGTCGAAATAAATACCTTTCTTGTCGAACGGTTCAAATGTTCCTGCCCGGAACGTCTGCTTTGCGCGCACCTGATCAAGAACGTCCGCTGCCGTGGATTCGGAAAGTTTCTGCTCAATCGCTTTCTTCAAAGTCTGAGGTGACCGCGGGTCATCGAAGAGCATTGCTTCCTCGATGGGGGATAATTTCTTCTGATCGCGCAGCCGCATCGCAGACTGCATTGCACGCGTAGCATCCGTGCCCCTGAGGCCTGTGCCGTACTTCTCCAGAAGCTGCGTCATACGCCGGTCCGATTCCTCTGTGCGGCCTGCAAGCCGGGCACCATCCGCAGCCCCCACGGCAAGCGTGATATCGAGGGCCGCAGCGATGCCGTCGATCACCTGCTGCTGCTCCGAAAGTGTTTGTATCTCCGGACGTACGCGTTTGATCTCGTCGACGAGCGCCTGAATCCCTTTGTCGGCAACCGAGAATCTGTCGGGAAGAACATTGTCGATTGCTCCGGAAGCGATTCCCACTGTCTGCATGTTCGCACTGAGACGTAGCAGATCCTTGAGGTTATCCCTCCATCCGTACTGCAGTCCTTTCGTTTCATCCACAATGCGCTGCATGAGCGTGATCACGTTGCCGTTCAGCGCATCGATCTGCGTTTGCACCCGCCCGCTCCTGTCTCTGACGGATTCCCGTACGGCGCGGATCCCGCCTTCTTCGCCGTACTGCGCAATCGCCTCATCCAGCATTGCGTTCTGTGCTTCCGAGGGAAGTCCCAGCGTGGTAAGCAACGTGCGTGCATGCTCCGCCATGCCCACCGACGTCTGTTCCTTCTGCTCAGGATGCACGGTGGAAAATTTCTCCAGCAACTGTGCAACATCTGCATCAAAGGCATTCACTGTTTCATGCATTGTCTTTGGATCGACCGTCGCCAACTTCTCCAGAAGGCCTGTCTCCGCTTCCGTACACGCACGCTCCAGCTCCTGCCAGTGCGGAGACTGCGCATTCTTCCCGATCTCCACCGTGCGCTTGGCATCAGCTATCCGTCCCTGCATGTCATTCACCTTGCCGATGTAGATCGCCGTGAGCTTCTCACGGTCAGCATCGCTTTGCGGAGCGCCGTGATCGATTTTCCCATCGGCATTTCCGTCATGGGCATCGAGCTCGCGCTGCGCGGCATCAATCGCGCGCTGCGGATCGGCCTGCTCTGGAATATCAGGACTCATGCGGCGGCATCAAAGAAGTGATCGAGTTGATTCGCTTCGTCGTTGTCCGTCGCACCCTCGCTTGCGCGCCGCAGAGAACGTGCCGCATCACGCAGATACCCCTCCAGATTTTTCAGCCATTCCGTATTCCCGTCGGCAATCGCATGACCAACCACTCTCTCCATGGCAGCGGCGATGCGCGTGGGCTCTTGGAGGAGAAGATTTCCAAGCGCCGTCAGTCCTTCCGGAGTCAGATCCGCGAGCAGTGCTCTCAGGGACTTTTTGCGCTCAGGACTGAGCAGCAGAGACTCTTCGATGCCCTTTTTGACGGTATCGATGTTTGTGTGCATAAATCCTAATAGTATAGCGTATTTGAGCCTCTTTCGGTAGTCTCTTCGCATGTCCGCCCTCCTCCTCTCCGGCCGTGACGCAGCAGCGAAGATTCTTGGCGAATTGAAGCCAAAAATCACGAAAATCGACCCGAAGCTTGTGGTGGTGCAGGTGGGCGATGACCCGGGAAGCGCCAGTTACATCAAGCAGAAGATCAAAAGCTGCGGTGAAGTGGGGATGCGAAGCGAGCACCGGCATCTGAAGGCTGATACCACGCTTTCGGAGCTTTTGAAGACCGTGGCCGAACTCAATAGCGACACTGATGTCACCGGGTTCATCGTCCAACTTCCTCTCCCTGACCATCTCCAAGATCATGTCCCCGAAGTGATCCGCGCGATCGACCCGAAAAAAGATGTCGACGGCTTCGGCGCCTATAACCTCGGTAAAGTATTTCTCAGTAAAGAATTTGAGCACCTTCCACCGGCGACTCCCGCAGGCATCATCATGCTTCTCGAACACTACAAGATTTCTGTCGCGGGCAAGCACGCGGTCATCGTGGGCAGGAGCAACATCGTGGGAAAACCCCTCTCAGTGATGCTCCTCAACCGCGATGCGACGGTGACCGTGTGCCACAGCAAAACAAAAGATCTTCCCGCAATCACGAAGCAGGCCGATATCCTGATCGCCGCCGTCGGCAAACCAAAGATGATCACGGCAGACATGGTAAAGAAAGGCGCGGTCGTGATTGATGTCGGCACGAGCCGCGTCGACGGAAAACTGACGGGCGATGTGGACTTCGATGCCGTCTCAACAATCGCCTCGGCCATCACGCCTGTTCCGGGAGGTGTCGGTCCGATGACGGTCTGCTCGCTTATCAGAAATTGTGTGCGGGCCAAGGAGCGACAGACGGAGAAAAGTTAAGGACGGTTACCCTTGCGACATCCCTGAATTTCCGTAGAATTTACCCATGGGAGACAGTTTCATGACTCTTCCGGCACTGCGCATCCGTTTTCGCAGGGCCTTCTTGACCGATCCCTACCCCCTACCCCCTACGCCCTAACGTGTGTGGCATCATCGCCGTCTCCGGCTTCCGTAACGTCATCGAGGATCTCTATGACGGTCTCATTGTGCTCCAGCACCGCGGGCAGGACGCCGCAGGGATCGTCACCTATAACGATCAGTTCCACCTGAAAAAGAGCAACGGAATGGTCCGCGACGTTTTCCACAACAAATCGCTCGAGCGCCTGCAGGGCCCCATGGGCATCGGCCATGTTCGTTACCCGACGGCAGGATGCAGCAGTGAATTCGAAGCGCAACCGTTTTTTATCTCGACGCCGTTCGGGATCGCGCTGGCACATAACGGCAACCTCACCAACTCCAATGAACTTCGCAAGAAACTCATGGAGAAGGAGTATCACCACCTCAATACCAATTCCGATTCCGAAGTTCTCCTCAATGTCTTCGCCGTCGCGCTTCGGCATCAGCACCCCAAAAAGCTCACACCCGAGCACGTCTTCGGAGCGGTAAAAACCGTCATGGGAAAGTGCAAAGGGGCCTACTCGGCAGTCGCACTCATCGGTGGCCAGGGAATCCTGGGATTCCGGGACCCGCACGGTATCCGCCCCTTGCAGCTGGGGAAGCGCCGCTTCGGGATGAAGGAGGAATATATGATCGCTTCGGAAAACACCGTCTTCCATGCGCTCGAATTCGAATTCGTCCGCGATATCCGCCCGGGTGAAGCGGTCTTCATCGACCGCAAGAACCGCCTCCACTCCCGCCAGGTCGTAAAAGGCCAACTCAACCCGTGCCTCTTTGAATGGGTCTACTTAGCGGCTCCAGATTCCACCATCGACGGCGTGAACGTCTATAAGGCACGCGTCCGCATGGGCGAGTCACTCGCTAAGCAGATCAAGAAGGCAGGCATCAAGATCGATTCGGTCATTCCCGTGCCGGACACCGGCCGCCCTGCTGCCGCAGGTCTCGCAGACAAGCTGAAAGTGCGTTACCGCGAAGCCTTCGTAAAGAACCGCTACATCGGCCGCACGTTCATCATGCCGGGTCAGGGCATGCGCAAGCGCTCGCTCAAATTCAAGCTGCATCCTATCGAACTGGAATTTAAAAATCGCAACGTGCTGATCGTGGACGACTCCATCGTCCGCGGCAATACGAGCAAGAAAATCGTCGAGATCGCACGCGAGGCCGGAGCCAAAAAAGTCTACTTTGCATCGGCCTCTCCTCCGATCATCAGTCCCGATCCGTACGGTATCGACTTACCGACGACGAACGAACTTATCGCGGCCGACATGAGCATCGAACAGATCCGCAAATTTATAGGCGCGGATGGTCTTTTCTATAACACCATCGAAGACCTTCGCTCCACCATCAAGTACGGCAACCGCAATATCGAGAAGTTCTCGGAAGGCTGCTTCACGGGAAAATATCCCACGCCGGAGGTGACGCCGAAGTTACTCAAGGAGATGGGATCAGGCCGCAATGAAACGCGCGATGCGTTTGAGGAAGAACAGGCGGGAGATGACGCAAACGAAAATAAGATGATGGCCCTGGTATAAATGCATCCTGTTATATTCCCTATCCGATGCATCCGTACGGATGCTGTTACAATAGAATCATGAAGATTCTCCTTGTTTCCTCTTCCGCACGCGGCCACGCAATCGCCGAGGCTCTTTCCAGAAGCCATCACAATCCGCAACTGATTTGCTTAAGCCCGAATAAAAATCCGGGATTGATCGCTCTAGCACACCGCCACGAGGCGATGGATATCATGAACTTCGACGCGGTGCTCAAGATCGCAAAAGAGGAGCAGCCGGAATTCGCCTTCATCGGTCCGGATGATCCGATTGCCGGAGGACTGGCTGATCTTCTGGAAGAGCAGGGAATCCCGTGCATTGCGCCGCGAAAATCGCTCGCAAGGATAGAAAGTTCCAAGGCCTTCGCGCGCGAGCTGATGCAGAAGCATGGCATCAACTCCTACCCGAAGTTTATGGCTTACCAAAGGGCTGATGCCAAATCGATGGATCGATTCATCCGGGGCGATTGTGGTGGAGAATTCGTCGTAAAATACGACGCGCTCAAAGGAGGAAAGGGCGTGAAGGTCAGCGGCGAGCACATCCACTCTGTGGAGGAAGGAATACGCTACGCGGAAGAATGCATCGCGGAATGCGGCAAGGTGGTGATTGAAGAAAAACTTATCGGCGTGGAGTTCAGCTTGATGAGCTTCGCCTCTGGTACGGAGGTCGCTGATATGCCTGCGGTTCAGGATCACAAGCGCGCCTACGAGGGCGACACCGGTCCGAATACCGGAGGCATGGGAACATATTCCTGCCCCGACCACTCGCTCCCGTTTCTGACCCCGTCCGATCTGGAGGAAGCAAAGAAGATAAACCGGCAGATCGCAGCCGCACTCCTGAAAGAATGCGGCCATCCCTATCGCGGCATCCTCTACGGTGGTTTCATCGCGGTCCGTGACGGCGTACGCGTGATCGAATACAACGCACGCTTCGGCGATCCGGAGGCCCTGAATGTGTTGCCCATTCTCTCATCCGATTTTGTGGAACTCTGTCAGTCGATGATCGAAGGAACGTTTAACGAAAACTTTGTGCGCTTCGCGCATCAGGCCACGGTCTGTAAATACATCACGCCGAAGAGTTACCCGGACGGAAAGATGGAGAAAGGGCAGGAGGTAATATTTCCGAAATCCACGGAAACAGGACGGATCTACTACGGCGACATTTCACAAGAAGGTTCGGGAAAATTACTCTTAGGTGGCTCCCGGTCTTCCGGAATCGTTGGTATGGGATCTTCTCTAGAAGAAGCTGAAAAAATTGCACAAAAAATGTGTTCAGAAGTGAAAGGGCCGGTGCGGTTCCGTGCCGACATTGGAACAGAGGAATTAGTGCAGCAACGTGTAGAGATGATGAAGAAATTAAGAAGTTAAATGGCTAAATGGTTAAATGGCTAGGATTATCCCTTCGCTTGCGAAGCATTTAGCCATTTAACCATTCAACAATCGGCTCTAGGATAGCCCTCATGAAGCGTCCCGATCTGACAACTCTCCTGATCCCCTTCGTCTACTTCATCGCGGGTGCCTCGAGCCTCGCTGGAGTCGCAACGACATTTTTCTATAAAGACGAACTCCATCTCACACTGGAACAGCTGGGAATTCTCGGATCGGTCGCGATCATTCCGTGGAGCATCAAACCGATCTACGGAATCATCTCGGACCGCGTACCGCTCAAGGGGCTTCGCAGGAAACCCTATTTGATCCTCAGCGGATTCCTCGGAAGCTTCGGTTACCTCCTGCTTGCGACCTGGGTCCAGGGCTTCTGGGGAGTTTTGATAGCCGAACTGATCTCCGCTCTCGGATTTGCGATGGCCGACGTGATCGTCGACGGCGTCGTTGCAGAACGAAGTTCCTCACACAAAGCAGCAGGGAAACTTCAAAGTATCTGCCGGGCCGCCATCATGACCGGCGCGCTGGTCGTCGCGTATTCCTCGGGAATACTGACGGAATCCATCGGTGCGCGACGCGTCTTCCTGCTCACGGCGACGCTCCCCCTCTTCACCTCCTTGATTGCTATCTTCCTAAAAGAACTCCCAATGGAAGTCGCCGCATGGGACTGGCGGCAGACATGGGCAAACTTTAAGAAAGCACTGCAGCCTGCGATTCTTTGGTCAGCCCTCTTCCTCTTTATCTGGCGAAGCACTCCCACAAGCGGCGGCGCATTTTCGTACTATCTGATTGATGAACTCCATTTCGATCCGGAGTTCTTTGGCACACTCGCCGTCATCAGCCGCTTCATGGGAATCGCTGGCGTGCTGATCTTCCGCAAGTGGCTCATTATGATTCCGCTCAAGCGCCTACTCTTCGGCGTCGTCATTGCGAGTATCGTCTTGAGCCTCCCCTCACTCGGACTCGTCTACGGCTGGTATGCGGTCCTTGGTGTGAGCCCTAAGTTCTTCGCTATGGCCGATACCCTCATCTCCGCGCCGCTCTCGGAGATCGGTTTCCTGCCGCTCCTTGTTCTTGTCGCCCGCATCTGTCCGAAAGGCATCGAGGCGACCGTGTTTGCCGTGCTCGCGAGCATCATGAATATCGGACTGGCGATCAGTGATATGGGCGGCGCGATGCTCGTACACTTGTTTGATGTGCACCAAGCAACAGAGACGCTTGCTGCGAACTATACGAATCTCGATAAAGTCCTCTGGATCGCGATCTTGAGCAGTGTACTTCCGTTGCCGCTGCTTCCGTTCCTTCCGGAAACGCGGGCGATCGAAGAGAAGAATCCGACCGAGGTGATTCCATCGCAAGAAGGATCCCAGCTACAACCCGCTCCTGTAGCATAACTTGTGGTACGCTGGTGCCATGATTGCAGATCCAGAGGACATGGTGATGCTTCTCATCGCTTGCGCGCCATTTGTTGCGCTCTTGTACTGGTTGCTTAAACCAAAAAGCAAAAAACGCATTGCGTTTGTTGTGATCTCCCTGGCCCTATTTGTTATTCTGCTTCCGTATACTACCCTCTACATCGGAGCACCGGTTGCTGAATCGATGCCATGGATTGCCACTTCTCCTCTTGCAGGAAAAACAGCTCAGATAATTCTTCCGATTGCATTTGTGGCAAGCATCATCCTTATTGGCTTTCTATGCTTTAAAGCACTGAAAAACGCGAGGAACCACTTATGAGCGTAGTCCCAATTTTGCCTTACGTTCCTCTTCCTTCATCGCCTTCACAATATCTTCCATATCCCCTTCCATTACCGCCGGGATATTGCTGAAGTTCTGATTGATGCGATGATCGGTGATGCGGTCTTGGGGGAAATTGTATGTACGGATTTTCTCGCTGCGGTCTCCCGAGCCGATCTGGGTGCTACGCATGTCTGTGCGCTCCCTGTTCTTGCGTTCCTGTTCCGCGGCATAGAGGCGGCTTCTGAGCATCGCCATGGCGTTCTGGCGATTCTGGAGCTGCGAACGCTCCGTCTGGCAGGCAACGACGACACCTGAAGGAAGATGTGTAATGCGGATCGCCGATTCCACTTTGTTCACGTTCTGTCCTCCCGCGCCGCCGCTGCGGAACGTATCGATTTTGAGATCCTCCGTGCGGATGACAATATCCACTTCCTCCACTTCGGGAAGGATAGCCACAGTGCAGGTAGATGTGTGGACGCGCCCCTTTGCCTCGGTCTCGGGAATGCGTTGCACGCGATGGACTCCCGATTCGAATTTCAGTTCTCCGTACGCGCCGTCTCCTTCAATGCGCGCAGTCGCCTGCTTGATGCCGCCGGCATCTCCATGGGAGATATCGAGCAATTCCGGTTTCCAATGCTTCGCTTCAGCGTAGCGCAGATACATCTTCAGAAGCTCTGCCGCAAAAAGCGCAGCCTCCTCTCCTCCCGCGCCGGCGCGCACTTCCATAATCACGGATCGGTCGTCATCAGGATCCTTCGGGAGCATCTTCTCCTCCATCTCTGCTTCGATATTGGGAAGACGCTCTTTGGCTTCCGCCGCTTCGGCAAGCGCGATCTCTTTGAGTTCCGCGTCACCCTCAAAATCCTCCGCTGAAGCGATGGCCCGCAGTGCCGCATCACGCTCGTCTGCAAGCTTCAGGATTGGATCAAGCTGCTTGCGACGCCTGCTCAGAGTCTTCACCTTTGCAATATCGCCGAACACGGAAGGATCCTCCAGAGAGCGGCTGATCTCGGAGAATTCTTTGCGGAGAGCGGAGATACGGTCGTTCATAGAGCCATGGTAAGGGCACAAGAGCCAAGGGCCAAGAGACAAAAAGGGCGCAATGGAGTTTGCGCCCTTGGCCCTTGCGCCCTTTACCTTAAGGCAAGTTCATCTCCGCCGTATCAAACGTATAGCAGTGGCTTCCCGCCGGATGGTTCCAGAACGGCGCGTACTGCTCCATATCTTCGTAGTTGAATGTCGTGCAGACGGAGAAGTGTGTGCGGTCATCCACAATGTACTCATAGGGAATACCTTCGGGATCCGTCGTCGGCACGCGCTGATTTACCGTTTCCTTGGCGATGACACCCAAGCTTGCAGGCAGCGGCTGCATGGAATCCGGTGTCGGCGGAATCGGGCGCGACCAGCGGTCCTGGCCGTAGACGATATTCAGGGTGGCATCGGCAATCACGCGGATGTCCGAAAGACGCTGCCCGTCGATGCGGCGGTCGCGCTCCGTTCCGGGAGACCCGGCCATGAAGAGTCCGTAGACAATCGTAAGGGCGACGACAATGATCGAACCCAGAGCGTACGCGCGATGCATATTGCCCTGTTCGAGCACGGGCTTACGAAGGGCGTAGAAGTAATAGGTGAAGACGCCGCCGGCAACGAGGAACACGACAACCACCTTGAGCAAGAAGCGCACGGTAATGTCTCCGCTGAGAAGCGAGAAGACGAGTGTGATGAGATCGCCCATAAGAACGGACGCGGCGACAAAGAGCGTGAGATAGGTGAGCCACCGCCGCACGCCGCTACTCTGCTTTTCACTGTGCATGCGCATTTCCTTCAGAAGCAGCCGCGACATCCAGAGGAAAATCGGGAAGGAGACGATGAGGGCGGCCAGCGGCCAACGGATGCCGGCGCGGAAACTTTCGTCGGTCACGTAGCGCTCAAGCGCGGCATCCGGAAACCAGCGGTTGACGTAGGCAAACGCCAGGATGGTAAAACTGATGACGGACGTATAGAGCCCGGCGAACGCCAGGAGATGAAAGAATGCATCGCGCGCTCCACCGGCGTCCGGCGGAACCGGCACGGCCACATCGAGCCCTTCGGCACCGATGGCGATCGCGACGTCGTGTTCTTTCCAACCCGCGCTGAGCAGGAGCATACGGATCGTCTGGTGATCCATGTCTTTGCTTCTCGCATGGGCGATGAAGGATTCTAACGAGGACTGTGGGGTGGATTTGGGCATAGGGGGAGTATAACAGTGGTAGGGAGTACAAGGTATAGAACGTATGAGAGGCCGCCATGTAACAAAAACGTCCGAGAGAGTTTTCATGTGCGGCTCGCACCTCTCGGACTAAGCTGACCTGTAA
>Ga0155171_141_pt1 | contig 51314 bp, 52 predicted proteins | sample RifCSPhighO2_01_FD_106139 | JGI IMG/M metagenome (GOLD analysis project Ga0155171, IMG submission 106139) | Candidatus Peribacteria bacterium RIFCSPHIGHO2_01_FULL_55_13
AGAAGAGTTTCCTACAAACTATTCAAGACTCAAGCCAGATTAGGAACCGCAAGGAATTATCTGTCGTTTCTCAAATACCACACTCACGAGGAAGCTGTTCAAATGACTAAGCACCTCGATGACCCAGATGTTGAGTCAGAAAAACTTTCCGAAATGAACTTAGAAAAAGTGATCGCCTTCTTCCGTACTCAGCAGGGAGGAGAGATGAAATTAAAAATCTATCTTCAATTTGCATATCCGAATCTGAGCGAGAAGGAAATCGACCGTCTAGTCATTCGCAGCTTCAAGAATATGTACGGTGGCAAATCGATCACCAAGGAAGAAGAGTATCTGAAATGGGGGAGAAAACTGGCTCCCATAGAAATAAATAGGACGTATGCTCGGGAAACACGTGAAAACATCGTAACAATTAGTGGGAAAGCCCCTGGCTCTGAATGCGTACACGTTTGCGGCACATGGAGCCGCCAAGTGCGTGTAGAAGCAGATGGGATTTTTACTGTGACTATTCCGTTGAAAATCGGACAGAGAAATGAAATCCGTTTGATGGGAATCGACCGCAATCAGGAGTACCGAAGTCAACAAGAGTTGATCGCAATCCGCCAGACGGGAAAGTCGGATGATGTAGAGGCCTTGGTCCGTTTGCTTGAAGAAATGAAATATGAACTTGCCGCGCAGATAGCAGTGGATCCAGGTCGAAGAGAGTATTTAGCTGAATGTATCGAACGTGTAGTGTTTAAGAAATTCGGACAGTCATTTGCTTCTGGGAAGAAATACATGAAAGATTTATTGCGCTGTACCAAAAAGGGAATCGTGCATGACGTGATCGGCCATGTACTTGCCAAATTTCTTTGGATGGAGAGCATGCAATTACCCAACGTTCAAAAAGGTTCTTTGATGTTTTTCCAGAAATACTGCACCACGAGAATCCGTGAAGCGATACGACAGGGCAAGAATGGAATCAACTTATGCAATGACCCTGGACTTGGAAAAACACGCACTGTTTGGGCCGCGGTTGCCGACCAGTCGGCAGTCGTATTCACTCCCAACTCCGTTGTGAGTGCATGGAATACTGAAGCCAGCAAATGTCTTGTTGATCCTGACTTATTGGTGCTAGACGATTCTAGCCATGCTGTGCGCAAGAATCGGCTACGCAGCAGGACACATCAACGAAGGGTGACGAATACAAAATTCCTACAGAAGACTGAAGATCAAGAGAGGTTCGACTTAGTCAGCAATGAGCATGATATTGTGGTTTTTGATGAAGCTCATAGCCGCAAAAATGAGCACAGTGAGCAGAGTAAGGGCGCGAGGAAGGTAAAACACAAATTCACAATCAACGTTACTGCAACTCTCGCACGTAATCCTGTTGAACTTAGAAAGATGCTGCATACTCTAGATCCCACCCGTCCAGAATTCAAAAGCGATGCGGCATTCATAAAAGCATTTCCGGCTGATGCTCCGGAAGCACTCAAGAGTCTGAAGCTGCTTGTGGACCAATATACAATCCGTTTCCAGAAGCACGAAGTAATGGAAGAAATCGATCCCGATGAGCCGCTCTCAAAGCAGCTATACCGGCTACCGAAAAAGGAGCGGATCTCTCCGGATAACATTGGAAAATTCGAGATGTCTGAGAGGCAGGCCGACGCCATTTTTGAACTCTTCGTAGACTGGCCTGCTTGGTGTCAAAAATATGGAAAATATATTCCCGATAATGAAGTAAATAAGGAGGACGGCCTTCGGACCACAAAAGGCCAGGGTTTTGCAAAAATGCATGCCTTCCGCCAGATTATCAATAATCCAACCTTTGTTGGAGATCGAAAATCGGTTGATCAGAAAGCTTGGCAAATGGAATGGATGATAAAAAAATGCATCAAAGAAGGACGAAAACCAGTCATATTCTGCAAATACGAAGCTCAGGCGCTTAAATACGCAGAACTATTCAAGAAATATAATCCTTCATCGTATACAGGGCAGACGTCTAGAAAAGGTGTTGTGAAGGATGTTAATAATAAGCCGAAAAAATATTCGGTGCGTGATGGCCAATATTATGAGGACCCGAACGGTACTCCAATGAGCATGCTCGATTATGAATCTGAGAAATTCCAAAATGATCCTACGAGTCAGCTACTCATTGTCACATATGGTGCGGGTTCAGTGGGTACTACATTCACAGCCGGCAAGACAATGATCTATGATGATCTTCCTTCTGATTGCAAGGAAGATATCCAGGCTGAAGACCGCATCCATCGTATCGATCCCAAGCGGCAAACACATGCCACTGTTCAATATCATCAGATGCAGGCTAGATATCCAAAACGGTTTTTGGAGCGCATGAGAAAGACTTGGATCCGCCGCAACACTGATGTTGATGGCAGAAAAATTTCCGGTTGGGAGGAATACTCGAGCAAAGGTAGGCCGCAAGATGATGTAGAAAATAATCCCTGGGTTACTGCGTTTGAAACCTTCTTTGAACAGGGAACCTACGACCAAGTACAGAGCGAGAATCTAGTGAATCAAAGAATTGGCTTTCACCTTATGAATGATGGTATTGGCGACGAATCGGAAGTAATGCGGGATCAGAAGAAGTTCTTTGGTACTGAGAATGGGCATGAAGTCTGAGCTACTGAGGAAATTGCGAGGAGTCCGATTGTACTCCTTTTTATATAGAGAAGAGTACTGTGAGTTCGGAAAATAATCATTCGGCGGAGGGATGTGGCTAGAACAAATATTCCTTAATCCTAAGCCGCACCCCTCCGTGGGTGCGGCGCCGTGCGACGATAAAAGACCATTCGCGTGACGCCCGTCCTCCTCTCCTCTACAATTCTCGCCGATGTCCTTTACCGTACGACGACTCAAAGAGCCTCCCAAGCGGCGTTTCCCGTGGAAACGCTCTCTCCTCTGGGGCATCACCTTCGCCCGGCCACTGCTCGGATGGTATCAGTCGTGGAAACGCCGACAGGAGGAAGAGCACCAGACGATGCTTCTGAAGCGCATCCTCTTTGTCCTCATTGCCGTCTTCCTCGCACTCTTTTTGATCGCGGGAACCGCCAAGGCGCTCGTGGGGCTGAAATCCTTGGGCCTGAAGACGCTGGTAAGCGTGACCGGAGGAGAGCTGATGCACGATACAAACGGTTACACCAACATCCTTCTTCTCGGCCAGGGCGACAGCGGCCATGACGGCAAGGATCTGACCGATACGCTGATGGTGGCGAGCATCGATCCGACCCATACCCAGAGCGTGGTGGTGGTATCACTCCCCCGTGATCTTTATTTCCTCGCGACCGACAAGATGGGCAAGGGCCGCATCAACAGCCTCTACCGCGATTACAAGGGATACCTGCGCGGCACCGGGATGGAAACGCCCGCGGCTTCCAAGGAAGCGATGCGCGAACTCTCTCTGGAGATCGGCCGGACACTGGGAATGGAGATCCATGGCGTCATCAAAGTAGACTTTGAAGGATTCGTGGACGCGGTGGACGTGATCGGCGGGATCGATGTCACGGTTCCCGAAGACATCGTGGATACGGAGTACCCGGATGAAAACTACGGATACGAAACCTTCTCCTTGCGTTCGGGCCCGCAGCATTTGGATGGGGCGACGGCACTCAAGTACGTCAGAAGCCGGCACAGCAGCAGCGACTTCAGCCGTTCCGCCCGCCAGCAGCAGATCATCATCGCGATGGCGGAGAAGTCCAAGACCGAAAAACTCCACCGCGACGTGGGCGCCATCACGGAACTCCTCTCGGTGATGCGCGAGCACGTGGAGACTACCTTTGGTATCCGCGAATTGATCGCCCTTGGAGGAGTGGCCGATAAGATCGACCGCACACGGGTGGTGACGATGCAACTCTCAGACAGAAACGGCCTCTATAACTCGCTGCCGCAGCCCGGAGGCTTCCTCTATGCCCCGCCCAGAGAACTCTTCGGTGGCGCTTCGGTGCTGCTCCCCGTCTCGATCCCCGAGTACCCCGTCACCTGGAAGCAGGTACAGGCACTTTCCAAGATCCTCTTCGCGAAGCGTTCGATTTATCTGGGCAATCCCCAGATCAGCATTCTGAATGCCGGAGCAAAGCCGGGCTCCGCGCGGGCACTGAGTAATGAACTGGTCCGCTACGGATTCGAAGTCGACTACGTCAACAACGCCGAGACACTTCCGGATCAGGAGAAATCATGGATTTTTGAGCGATCAGCCGAAGCACAAACCCCCGAAGCAGCCTTCTTTGTAGATCTGCTGAAGCTGCCGGCGCAAGCAAGTACGGAACTGACCTCGGAGGAACTGCGGACAGTGACGATCGTGCTGGGAAAAGATTATACGTATCAGCCGATGCAGGATCTCCTGCCTGCGCAGTAGACGATTTATGATTGACGATTGATGATTTACGATTTTCTGCTTTCGGCTGTAAATCGTAAATGTGTAAATCGTAAATCGCCAATCGTCTTGTCCCGATTTCCTGTATCCTGATCCCAATCTTCCCTATGACACCTCGAGAGATCATCGCCAAAGCCTGGGCCATTACCAAGAAGGAACGGGGCATCCGCGCATGGGGATACGTGGGCTCGTTTTTCGAGACGATGCTCCATCTGAAGGTTCTCCTGTATCAGATCTACTTCTTCTGGAGCTTCATCATCGTCGGTAATACGGTCGGTCTCTTTGAGATTGAAGAGATGCTCTATGCATATCTCCCCGTGGAAGTCTTCGCCACCATCATCATCATCTTCCTGGTGATGTTCGTCATCGAAATCTTCCTGCCGAGCCTGTGCCTGGGCGCCATCATCGGCTTAAGCGCCAAGTCCTACCGTAAGGAAGAGGTGAAGGGTGGTCTGGTGCTGGGGCTCTACAACTTTTTCCCGCTGTTTGTGCTCAAAGAGGCCCTGGTATTAAGCAGCGTTTCGATGGCCGTTACCTTTAGTTCCCTGATCCTGCGCTACGGCGAGAACCGGGGCCTGATTATCTTCCTGCTGTGTGCTCTGTGGTTCCTGTGGCTCTTTTCCATGATGCTGAAATTCCTCCTGAGCTTCGCCGAGGAAAGCGTCGTCATCCGCAAGGTCTCCACGTTCAACGCCATGGGGAAAAGCTTCAAGATGGTGATCAGCCATCTCAGCAAAATCGTGTTCCTGATCATCCTTCTCTTCGTGATTTCGCTGCGTATTCTTATCAATGCCCTCATGGCGCTGCTTCTTCCCGCACTCATCGTCGGATTCGCCTTCCTCTTCTCGCTCTTTCTTTCTGCAACTCTCACGGTGCTCCTCACCGGCATCATCGCGGTGATTTTGATCGGACTCGCCAGTTACCTCTTTGCCTACCTCGAAGTTTTCAAACAGACCGCGTGGACGATTACGTTCCTCGAACTCAATGCACTGAAGGATTTGGATGTCATCGAGGAATAAAAGCCCTTGACGGTGTACGGACGGACACCCTATGATGGTGTACGTATGATCACCCTCACCCCCCACCAACGCACGGTTTTGAGTTTCGTGCGTGAATTCCAGACGAAACGGGGCTACAGCCCTTCACTGACCGATCTCGCGGTGGCCTTCGGCGTCCGCAGCAAGAACGCCGTTGCCAAAGTAGTACGGGCGCTCACCAAGATGGGATTTCTGGAGAAAGATCCCCGCGGGCGCATCAAGTTCACGGAGATGACGGAGCGTGATGAACGTCCGGCCGCTCTCGCTCTTCCCCTCTTCGGGCCCATTGCCGCAGGATTCGCGGCGCCGGTAGAAGAGCAGGCGGAAGAGATGGTTACGCTCGACCAGTACATGATCCGCGACCGCACGAAGACGTTCCTGCTTCGAGTGAAGGGTGACAGCATGATCGACGCCGGCATCTTCGAAGGTGACCTCGTGATCGTGGAGCGGGGTAAAGAACCACGGGCGGGAGACATCGTCGTGGGAATCCTCGACGGGGAGTTCACCTTGAAACGGCTGCGGAAAGATAAGGGGAAGTATTATCTGCAGGCGGAGAACCCGGCGTATCCCGATATGTATGCGCTGGAAGAGCTGCAGGTGGCGGGAGTCGTAAAGGGCATCATGCGAAAGTATTAGAAGCAAATTAGCAATTAGGAACTAGCAATTAGAAATTAATATTCCAGATTAAGGATCATTGCTAATTCCTAATTTCTAATTGCTAATTCATTTCCATGATCGCCCACATCGACGTCGACGCCTTCTTCGCTTCCGTCCTCGTGCGCAGCGATCCTTCCCTCCAGGGAAAACCCCTCCTCGCCTTAGGGATGGGCGGGGGCTGCGTTATTGCCGCAAGTTACGAGGCCAAGGCAAAAGGAGTGAAGACAGGGATGCGGCTTCTCGACGCACGCAAGATCTGCCCCGGCGCCGTCGAACGCATCTCCGACTTCGCCGAAGCCTGCCGGGCATCCGCGCACATCGAAGAGATCTTAGGGCGCGAGTGTCCGGACATGGAAAAGATGTCCGTGGACGAATGGTTTTTGGATCTTCGCACTCTTGTGGGGGGAATCCCGAAGAATCCTGCTGTGTGGGCACAAGATATTCGGATGATGATCCAGCGACATCTCGCTTTGAGTGTCTCGGTGGGCATCGGTCCGACGAAGACCATCGCAAAAATGGCCAGCGAATACCGAAAACCTGCAGGGATTACTATTGTCACTTCTCCAGAAACTCCTTTACGTAATTCTCAATTTTCAATTTTCAATTTTCAATTCCTCCGTGATCGTCCCGCTGCTGCCGTGCCGGGTTTGGGCCCGCGAAGAATGATTCATGCCGAAAAACACGGTTGGAAAACCGCGTGGGATTTTGCCAACGCTCCAAAGGATACGGTCGTACACCTCTTCGGGCGTCCGGGGGGTGAGCTGCAACAGGAACTTCTGGGGACGGTGATGTACCCACTGCAGGTGAACGAACGTCCACCCAAGTCCATTTCGCGCTGCAGGAGCTTCCGGAGAACTGGCAACGAAATGGCCGTCTACGGACAATTACAGGAACATATGACGGTGACCGTGATGCGTATGCGCAAGGAAGGACTCAGTGCGCGCAACATGAGCGTGTGGGTGCGCGACCAGGAGTATGACCACGCCGGAGCCGAGTGCCGCCTCCCCCGCCCCATGGATACGGAAGAGGAATTGCTGCCCTACGCGCGCCGCGCCTTCCGCCAAGTATGGAAAAAAGGAGGGATGGCCACGCAGGTAGGACTGGCTCTCTACAATCTCTCACCAGCCGGAGGAAACCAGTACTCGCTCTTTGAAGATCCTGCTGCATCCCATCGCCGAGGAAATATTCAGGAAGCCCTGGACGAAATCCACAACCGATTCGGACGCGATGCCGTGGTCCGGGGACCGGTGGTGGCACTGGGGCGAGAGCGAAAGAAGAGGACGACGATGGTGGGGGATGTGTTTAGCCAATCATCTTGAGCCGCTCCGTGATTTTCCGGAGCTTCTCTGCGCCCGTTTCCAGTTTTTCCTTCTCGGCCACAATCACCTTTTCCGGTGCGCGAGCTACGAATTCTTTATTACCCAGTTTTGCCTCGATGCCTTTCACATATTTTTCCAATTCCACCTTCTCCTTCTCCAATGTTTTGCGCTCCGCGGCAATATCGATCACCCCCTCAAGCGGCACATGCACTTCAATCTCGGGCAAAAATACACTCCCCGCATTCTTATGCGGCTTCGCATCGGTATCGAACGTAAGACTGCTGATTTTTCCCATACGTCGGATGTGCCCCTCCTGGGATTCCAGAAGTTCCACCCATTTTTTCGTGTGGATGATCGTGGAGATCTCTTTTCCCGGCTCGATTCCCTGATCTGCGCGGATTTTTCGAACAGCCTGAATGACGGAAATCAGCTGCAGGAATGCCTCTTCGGCTTTCGTATCCACCAATTCCTTCTTCACTTCCGGCCAGGGCTTGCTGATGAGCATGCCGGCATCCTCCGCTTTCACCTGCGACCAGAGTTCTTCCGTCACAAAGGGGCAGTACGGGTGCAAAAGCTGGAGAATTTTTCTCAGAATATGAACGAGGACCGCCGTGTTTGCATTCCCTTTCGAAAGTTCCAGATACCAGTCACAGAAATCGTCCCACACGAAACTGTAAAGGGTGTCCCCTGCTTCGCTTAAGCGATACTCGGTGAGTCCCTCCGTCACTTTTTTGGTGATCGTCTGCAGTCGCGAGAGCATCGCGCGGTCGGCGAGAGAGAGATCCGAACTTTTTGGAAGTTTCGTGATGGATTTTGGATCAACTCCTGCTTGCTCGCACTGAAGAAGGACGAACCGCGACGCGTTCCAGAGCTTGTTCACAAAATTCCGGTATCCGGCAATTTTCTCTTCGTAGAGCCGTGAATCGGCTCCCGGACTCTGTCCGACGATCATCGACAGGCGCAGCGCGTCTGCGCCGTAGTTTTGAATCATATCCAGCGGGTCGATCATCGTTTCCGGATGTGACTTACTCATTTTTTTCCCGTCGCGCGTCCGAATGAGACCGTGGAGATAGACCGTCTTGAACGGAATCTGTCCCGTCGCATAGGTCGTCATCAGAATCATGCGCGCGACCCAGAAGAAAAGGATGTCGTAGCCGGTCTCCATCACGCTTGTGGGATGGAACATCTGGAAATCGGGGCTCTGCTTCAGAATTTCTTCGAGGGATAACGCGGGGTCGGCCGCTTTTTTGGGATCGATCAGCGTGGACCACGTCCAGAGCGCCGAAGAGAACCAGGTATCGAGAGTGTCGGCGTCCTGTTCCCATCCTTTTCCCGGAGAATCTGCTCCAATCTGCATTGCATCGTCCTTGTACCAGACCGGTACCCTGTGTCCCCACCAGATCTGGCGGCTGATGCACCAGTCACGGAGATTATCGATCCAGTGGAAATACGTTTTGTCGAAGCGTTCGGGGATGATCGTGATATCGCCGTGATGCACGACGGAATGCATGATCTGCTTGAGGCTCATCTGCTCTCCTTTCCACGGCACCATCTCTTTATTCACGTCGATGAACCATTGCAATTTAATCTGCGGCTCGATTCCTCCACCGCCGCGCTGGCTGACGGCTTTATTATGGACATAATTCTCGTCAACTTTAACGAGTAACCCTTTGCTCTTCAGTTTTTCGACAATGAGTGGACGGGCGTCGTCGATTTTCATCCCGGCGAATTCTCCGGCGACCGGAAGAAGCTTGCCGTCAAAACCGATGATCTGCTCTTTCTCGAGTCCGTGCTTCTCGGCGATGGCGAAGTCTGTGTGGTCGTGCCACGGCGTGATCGTCATCACACCGGTGCCGAATTCCGGATCGATGGATGCGTCCTTGATGACGGTCGCCCGTACGGGCCCGTTGATCCACTCGGCCTCGAAGGTCTCGCCATGCTTGTACTTGGCGTAGCGCTTATCCTCCGGATGCATCACCACGTACTTGTCGCCGAATTTCGTCTCGGGGCGCGCGGTGGCGATCTGGAACGGCCCGTATTGGAACGTATAGAAGAAGCTCATTTCCTCTTTGTATTCCACTTCGTCATCGGAGACGGTGGTCTGGAGCTTCGGATCCCAATTCACGATGCGGTGCCCTCTATAGATGAGGCCGTCGCCGTACATCCGCGCGAAGACTTCGTTCACGCAGCGGTTGAGTGACGGCTCAAATGTGTAGCGCTCTCTGGACCAGTCGCAGGAAGACCCCATTTTCCGCACCTGGGAACGAATGGTAGCTTTACTTTTCTCCACGAACTTCGCGATCTCCGCGATGAGCGCCTCGCGGCCGAGCTCTTTACGCGGATCGCGCATGCCCCCGTCTTTGAGTAGCTTGATCACGACGTTCTCCGTGGCGATGGCTGCGTGGTCGGTGCCGGGCACCCATAGGGCCTTCTTGCCCCGCATACGCTGAAATCGGATGAAGATGTCTTCGAGCGCCAGCATCACCGCATGGCCGAGATGCAGCTGCCCCGTGGCATTGGGCGGCGGCATGGAGATCGTAAACGGCTCCCCCTTCGGGTCGCAGCTTTCCGGGCGAAACGCACCGGACTCCTCCCACTTCGTATAGATGGAGTCTTCGACGGACGATGGGTCGTAGGCTTTGGGAAGCATGGAGCCAGCGCAGTGTAGCGTTTAAAGATGCACCAATCTAATAAGCCGCCGAAGCGCGGGTCTCGCGGGCCCCGCGCTGGAGGCGCTCCACTAAGGGAAAAGAGGGCTCATGGGAGAGAAACCGTAGGTTTCTCTTCCATGCATCAAAAAACGGCCGCTACCCTTGCGGGCGCGGCCATCGAAGAAAGGAAAGAGCAGGAAACTTCTTTCGAAGCCGCGACTTTTTACCGCACTATGGTCAAAGGGCGCAAGAAAAAAGAGGAGAATCTGCTCAACAGATCGGCGGAAGAGTTGTAGAATCTCATTACAATGTTTCGCTCAAATGTCATTTCGAAGACTGGCGAACTGATCGCGAAGGACACCGCAGGGAATCCTGATGCAACCGATACCCTCGGTATGATTCGCGGAGCTGTTGGCTATTTCGGGGCAAAGATCCAACGACTGATCACGCGTCCGGCAAACGTACTCATTGATCTCCCCAGCGACAAGCAGTACGCCCTTGCTCCCCGCGACGGAATCACCTCGGAAACGCGCGCAATGATCCAAGAAGTATGGGAAACCCAATGGGTACATAATGGCATTGGCCGCATCGTCAATGTGGTGCCCAAAGCCATCAAAGCCCTCATTAGTGCCCCGGATGCCATTGGTCGGGATGCTCTGCAGCTCATTGGTGGGGGAAGACCAAACGATGGATACAGGCTCACTCCCGTCGGTAACGCATAAGTATGGCTGTTGAACACGCAGCAGAGGCAACATTCGAGGCAGCCGGGAATTTTCTGGCGAGCCCTGCTGTTCTTGCTGTGGCTACGATTGCAGGTGTCGCAGCAATCAGCTATTTTGCCGTGAGGAATGTCTTTCGATCTTTTTCGTAGAAGAAAGAACCCGCAGCAATCTCGTAGAGATCGCAACTTTCCGCTACGGTTTCCCCATGCCCACGTTCGATTTCCTCTGCACCGCCTGCAACTCTACGTTTGAATTCTCCCGCCCATTCGGGAGCACCGAGCATCCGAAGTGCCCTGCCTGCGGATCGAAAAAGACCGAAAAGCAGATCGCGCCACCGGTGATCCAGTTCAAGGGGAAGGGCTTTTACAAGACAGACAGCCAAAAAATGGCGACACCTGCTAAGCATACGAAACCCACTGAACCCAACAAACCCAATAAACCCACCGAACACAACGAATCCAACGAACCTACAAAACCCACCCCACCTGCTGCTCCAAAGAAAGAGGACAGCAAGCCAAAATAATGCTATACTATTCAGAAATGCCCCTCCGCCGTCACTCCCTCATCATCGAGAAAATCCTCCAGCTCCCCTACTCCGCTTTCGGCATTTTGTGGGGCGGACTCGTACTCGCGTTTGCGGCAATGTATTTCGGTCTCGGGCAGTGGATGCCCACGCAAGCGCCCACGCCGATCGGCTCCGAATCGCTCTGGAAGAGCCTGGGCGACAGCATCTATTTCAGCGTCATTACATCGACCACGGTGGGATACGGCGACATCATTCCCCAAGGCTTCAGCAAAGTCCTCGCAGCCGTGCAAAGTGTCTTCGCGTTCTTTGTGTTCGGACTCTGTATCAGCAAGCTCGTCTCGAACAAACAGGAGATGGCCATCCGGCAGATGCATAAATTGACGCTGGAAGATGTCTTCCGCAATACGAGAGAAGGCCTCTACATCGTCCGTAAGGATTTCGACCACATCATGGCACAGGCGGAAGCGCTCAAGAAGATCGACGAGGAGCACTGGGAAAATCTCGCAGTCGCCTACAAGCAGGCACAGTCGATCATTGCTGAAATCCCGGATTTCTACCGCGGCGACGGCGATCTTTATACGATCGACGAACGCCGTGAACAGCTCCTGCAGGAAGCCGTGCATCGCACGCTGCACCGCATCAACCAGTTGATCGATGTGTTCGCACGCGTGGGGATCGATTGGATCGCGGATAGTGCGAGCGTAAGTGAACTCCTGTCTCTTGTGACGCTTGTTCATGCAATCACGCCGGACTGGAAGAACAATTCCCCGTACACGCAGCACGAAGCGTTTGAAGATATTTTGGGGGAAAGCGGGAAGATTCATCAGAGGATGGTGAACGTGGCCGCGTAGAGACGTACCTTTGGTACGTCTCCACCTACCAAAGAGACGCACCACAGGTGCGTCTCTACATCCACAATCATGTTTTTCGTATGTTTACCGTCTAAATCCCCCTCCCCTTGGCGGTCCACCGCGTCCTCCGCCAGCGAATCCTCCGGGGCGCGGGCCACGCGGGCTGTCATTGAACCCTTCTGGAGTTCCTGCAGGGCGTTCCTGCATTTGCTTGAGGGAGAGACGGGTCTTTCCTTCGACGGCATCGTACTCGATGCACTTGGCCTGCACTTTCTGACCGACCGTGAGGACGTCTTCCACCTGGTCTGTGCGCTTCCACTGAAGCTCGGAGATATGGATCATGCCGTCCTTGCCGCGGAGGAATTCCACGATGGCGCCGACGCCCGCGATGATGCGGACGACTGTGCAGTCGTAGATGGTGCCCACGACGGGCTTGGCGACGATGCCGAGGATCCATTCCTTGGCCTTGATCATGGCTTCGCCGTTCACGGAGGTCACGAAGACGAGGCCGCTGTCTTCAATATCGATCTCCACGCCGAGTTCCTTCGTGATCTTCTGGATCGTCTCTCCACCCTTGCCGATGACGAGGCGGATATCCTCCGGATTCACCTGGATCGTCTCGATACGCGGTGCGTACGGCGAGAGCTCCTTACGAGGCTCGGCGATGGCTGCAAGCATTGTTTTGAGGATGGATGCGCGGCCGGTCTTGGAGCGCTCGAGGGCTTCTTTAAAGACGCTGTCAGGGAGACCTTTGATCTTGATATCCATCTGGATGGCGGTGACGCCCTTCGCCGTTCCTCCGACTTTGAAGTCCATGTCGCCGCCGAAATCCTCTTCATCCTGAAGATCGGAGAGGATGATGTATTTGCCTTTCTCTTCATCGGAGATAAGCCCAAGGGCGATACCGGCAACAGGAGCGGAAATTGGAACGCCGGCGGCCATCAGTGCCAAGGTTGATCCACACGTTGCAGCCATCGAGGAGCTGCCGTTACTTTCCAGAATTTCGGTGACCGTGCGGATGGTGTACGGGAAGTCTTCCTCTTTCGGGAGTACCGGCTCCAATGCGCGCTGCGCAAGGTTGCCATGGCCGATTTCGCGGTTACCCACGAAAAGACGATTCGAAGTCTCTCCCACGGAGAACGGCGGGAAGTTGTAGTGATGCATGTAGCGAAGCTCCGATTCCCCTACCATGCCTTCGCTGAGCTGCTTGTCGCCGGGACCGCCGAGTGTACAGGTGGTAAGGCCCTGTGTTTCACCGCGCTGGAAGAGCGCTGAACCGTGTACGCGGTTCGGGAGAATGTCGATGATGGAACCGATCGCGCGGATCTGATCGAATGTGCGGCTGCTCATGCGGAGGCCCTCCTCTAATACGAGTCTGCGCATCTCGTTCTTCACGATCTTGTCGACCATTGCCGATCCGTAGCCGACGAGCTTCTCCTTCTCCTCATCGTTTTCCACTTTCAGCTTTCCACTATCCACTTGCTCTGTGAGCTTCTCCCCTGCTTCCTCCATGAGCTTGGTAAAGATCGCCCGGCGTTCCAGTTTGGGAAGCGTTTCTTTGATCGCTTTGTTGATGACCGGAAGCGTCCAGCCCTTCAGGAATTCATACGCCTCTTTGTGCTCATACGGAGCATCGAACTCGCGTTTGGTCTTGCCAACTTCTTTCTGGATATCGGCGAAGAACTTTGCGATCTTCTGCGCCCACTTCTTGCCAAATTCGATGGCGCGGAGGATCTCCTCTTCGGGCACCTGGTTCGCTCCGGCTTCGATCATCACGACGCGATCGAGAGATGCTGTAAGAAAGAGATCGAGTTCGGATTTGAGCATCGCCTCGCGGCTGGGGTTCAAGACCAGCTCGCCTCCGATGAGCCCCACGCGGACAGACGCAATCGGCCCGTCGCACGGACAATCGGAAATGGCGGCGGCCAAGTTCGCGGCGTTTGCGCCGGCGACATCGTATTCATTCTCAAAGTCGTAGCTGAGCACCGTGCAAAAGACCTGAATGTCATTGCGGATGTGCTTGAGGATCATCGGGCGAAGACCGCGATCGACGACACGAGCCGTGAGGACGAAGTTGTCGCTCGGCCTGCCTTCGCGCTTGCGGAAGCGGCTCCCGGCGATCTTGCCTCCGGCGTAGAACTTTTCCTGGAACACAACCTGCAACGGCAGGAAATCGACCCCGGCGCGTGCCTTGGCCGAAAGCGTGACGTTACCCATGACGACGGTGTCGCCCATCTGGCAAAGCACCGTGGCATTCGCCTGGTTTGCAAGCATGCCGGTACGGACGATGAGCGGGGCATCCCCGAGCATCAAAGCGAACTCTTTGTTCGGCGCAATCGCCGATGATGATGTAGACATAAAAAGAAGAGGAAGGAAATACCCTTCCGCTCATGCGTACTCCTCATTCCTCGGATGGATTCACATTGCAGTCTCCGATCATGTCATGCTGAGCTTGTCGAAGCAGACATACGAGGAAACTCCAACGTAAACCCAAGGGGAGGAGTAAGAAGAGATCGGCGGAGGGAAGGAACTGGGGAGAGTATACACTCATCCATTACATAAAAAGCCCCTTTCCACCGAAAACTCGGGGAAAGGGGCAGACTGCAGATCTCAAGGAGCAGAGGTGTTGATCACAAAGACGCAATTAGTTTTCCAAATGTCTGCAAAAAAACTAACTGCGTTTGTTCCGAAGCAAGAATGTAGTCTTCATACAATTCGTAAAGACTCGTCTGATAATATTCAGGACTCCTAAACTCGCTTTCGGCGTAATGCATCTTGGGAAACATTGGCAGTATCAGTACTTTATGGACGGAAAAGTAACGTGCTAACCTTGCAGCAACGGAGGCTTTGCTCAGTATCTCACCTGTAAATGGATCATTCAGCCAGTGCTTTGGGTACGAAACTCCACAACGATGTCTCTTACCGTCACCGATACGTGGCAATATCCATCTTCTACTTAGAAAACCCCACTTATGTTCGTAGCATTTCTCCTCTTCTAGATATTCGCCTGCTATGTGTCTGTGGATACCATACATTTCGTAAACTGCTTTAGGGCAGGAAGTACCCACACTAATTATTCTGTATGGGAGACCACCCATAGGATGGTATTGCATGCCGCATGCTCGATCCATCTCATCAGCCGTAAAGCTGAATGGCAATACTCGTTTTTTCATCTACTCTCTCCTTAAAAATTCTCCAGTAAACGGATCAAATAACCAAAGACGGGGATAGGGGTCTCCCGCTTCATATTTCTTCCGACCTCCCGTGATGCAACGCAGATGATCATAGCGATACTCCGTCTCACCCCAACCCATAGGAAGGATAGGAATACAGCGACACCATCGTTGCCCATGTCTGCAAAATTCCAACGCACTCAGGCGTTCCCCACTGAGAGGATGAAACGTCATCCCCTCCCCGCGATTAAGCTGCTTCGCCGTATAGGCTCTTAAAAAGTTCATGATCGATCTTCTCCTTGTCGGTGCTGTGAATGATCTGCAGCCAGACTCGCAAAAGCGAATCAACCCTACTCACATGAGCAGAGCGCACTACAGACTTCATTCTTCAATTCGACACAATCTCCAGGGCGCTCCACTCGTGTGTGGAACGCCGCCAAGCGCCGACGGGGGAAAGTGCATAAATCATGTGTACTGATGTACCGGAACAAATGTACATTGTGACAAACGCGTTGTCAAGTTATTTCTGAAGCGGCTGTCGTGTTTGCCAGTGAAACTTCCAATGCGGCAACGGAAAATCGGACTCCGCATGGTCCTTGCCATCGCCGATGCGAGAAAGCTGTTCCGACTCCGCAGTGTTTTCCCCCCAACCAGAATACTGATGTTCCACGACATGGCAGTGACGTGCCTCATCAAACCGTGTGCCTACAATGCAATTGCCTGTAATGGGATGGTAGAGTAGACCAAAATGTCCCCGATCAATCTGGTCCGAAGTCCACCGACGCACATGCTCCGCACTTTGCACTTGGTTCGGTAGTAATGTCTCCGTGGGCTCGCGGATTGCAAGCGTGAGATTCGGTACTGCATTGGACACCGGAGAAGCATCCGGCGATGATGCTGGGACAGTAATCTGTTCCGGAACGAGTATATAGCCGTCAGATGGAGAATCATGAAGAAGCATGATGTAACCGCATCTTCCTTTTACTCACTCCAAGCTTCTTCAGGAAATACTCAAATCCCCCGCTCCCGTACTGCAGCATTCTCGATCCCCGGGTAATTTTACTGATGCTCACTCCCAGATCCTGCGCGATGTCGCGCTGCGGCTCCCCCGCATGAAGTTTCTGAATGAGTTGCCACCGCTCCGAAAGGCTCGCCAATTCCTGGGGCGTCAGAAGGTCCTGCAGAAGCATCTCAGCTTCCTTGGGAGTGTCGACAACCGCAAAGAGGCGGTAGAGCTCCTGCTGATGGGGATCGGACGTGCGCATCGCGTACCAGTATACCACTACGACGGTACAACCCAACAAACTCACCAAACCCACAAAACCCAATAAACCTACTTCTTGAGTTTATTCTTCTCCAGCGTCTCCTGATACTCATCCGGCTTGTTCATCCGGAGGTAATTCAGAAGCGTGCGGCGCTTTGCCACTTTGCCAAGGAGTCCGCGGCGAGCGGAGTGATCTTTCTTGTGTTCCTGAAGATGCTCCGTGAGCTTCCCAATCTCCTTACTGAGAATCGCAACCTGCACTGGAGGAGATCCAGTGTCTTTTGCATGTGTGCGGTGCTTGGTAATGAGACGTTTCTTGTCTGTGCGCTTGAGAGTCATGGGGCAGCGGGGATTAGGTAAAAAACGTGCGGAAAGTTCCACGCAGCTCCACCCGAGGCGATGTCCGCACCCAGGAGAGCTACGGGCCTATTGTAATCGGAAATCGTCCTGCAGCAAGGTATATACAGAATAAAAATGAAACTGAGGCAAGGGATGCCGGTGTACAGACGTACACCCCTCGCGTACGCTCGGGACAAGCCCTTAGTATCCCTCTCGATGGATCCCCTTTCTCTCATCATTGGCCTCGTCATCGGACTTATCGCCGGAGTCGCGGCGAGCAAGTTTCTCCTGAAAAACAACATGAAGGATGTGGAGGCCATGGCCGAGAGTCTTTCCTCGCAGGTCGTGAGCAAGCAGACGGAGAAGATTCTGCAGCTTGCTGAGACCAAACTCTCCGGAAAGAAGGAGCTGATTGACGGGACGCTCAGGCACATGAAAGACGATCTCAATAAAGTAGAACGTCTGATTCAGGATCTGGGCGACAAGAATACGAAGGTCGATGCGCGTCTGGAAAGCGCGGCAAAAGTGATCCGCGAACTGACGGATACCACGGGCAGCCTGAAAAACGCCCTCAGCAGCAACAGCAACCGTGGCCAATGGGGCGAGCGGATGGCCGAGGACGTGCTGCGGCTCTCGGGCCTCATCGAAGGCGTGAACTACGTGAAGCAGACGAAGCTTGCTGCGGGATCGCGCCCCGATTTCACCTTCATGCTCCCCAAAAACCTCAAACTCAACATGGATGTGAAGTTCCCATTCAATAATTATCAGGTCTTCGTGGAAGCAACGACGGAAGCCGAGCGCGAGAAAGCCAAGAAAGAGTTCCTCGCGGATGTGAAGCGCCGTATCAAGGAAGTGCAGACCCGCGACTACATCAATCCGGAGGATCAGACCGTGGACTACGTGCTCCTCTTTGTCCCGAACGAACAGATTTACACGTTCATCAACGAGATCGACCCGGAGATTCTGGACCACGCCATGCGCGGAAAGACGATCCTCTGCTCTCCGATGACCCTCTACGCCATCCTCGCCGTCATCCGGCAGTCCATCGATAGCTTCTCCGTGGAGATCAAATCCAAAGAAATGCTGACGCTCTTCAGCGGCTTCAAGCAGCAATGGGAAAAGTTCAAAGATCAGATGATTACGGTGCAATCACGCTTCGACCAGGTGCACAAAGGCTACGAAGAACTCACGGGTACACGCGTGAACATGCTCGACCGGAAATTGACGAAGATTGAGGAGCTCAGAACTGAACAGAGCCTGCCGATTGAGGGAGCGGACGAAGTCTTTGAGAAAGTAAGTCGAAAGAAGTTGACAGAGATTTCTTCCTCGTTAGACTCCCGACACAAATGACCTTGTTCGCATCCATCGTCAGCCTCGTCGTCCTTACCCGCAGCTAGCGAGGCCTCTGAACCGTACTCTTCAGCCCTCGCACAAGCGGGGGTTTTTGTTTTCTTCCCAAGATTCTATGGCACCTAATGGTTTCTCACCCCGACCCGAAGACGAACCACGACGAATTCATCCTCTGGAAATTCCGACGCGCGAACCAGATGAAACCAATGGTCTCTATGTATGGAACGAAGGATCGAGAATCATCGCACAACTTCCAGATCGGGTGAACATAGCAGCCGCAGCGTATTGTTATGATGCGAATGGCATAGAAAAAACAACAAGGGAGCTGCGATTATATTTGGAAGAATTATTGTAATGCAGAGAAGAATCTCTCTGCCAAGTGATGGCGTATACGTTACGATAACCACGTGACTACTGACCCCATCCTCTCCCCTCTCAACGAAGCCCAGCGTGAAGCGGTTCTTCAGACGGAAGGACCTTCGTTTATTCTTGCCGGAGCGGGTTCGGGGAAAACACGGGCCCTCACGCACCGCATTGCGTTTCTCATCAGCAAAGGCGTGGAGCCCTGGCAGATTCTTGCGGTGACGTTCACCAACAAAGCGGCCAATGAGATGAAAGAAAGAGTCAGAAATCTGCTTCAGATAACAGCACCGGAGGAATTCGGAATGCGGAATGCGGAATTCGGAATGAGTGGGGGTGCGAAATTACCGACCATGGGAACCTTCCACAGCGTCTGCGCGAGGATACTGCGCCGCGATATCGAGCATCTGGGCCGCGACCGAAGCTTTGTGATCTACGACGGCGATGATCAGGAGAAGCTGGTGAAAGAAATCCTCAAAGAAATGAAGGTCGACGAGTCCGAACTCAAGGCGCGCGCGGCACTGAGCTATATCGGACGGTTCAAGTCCGAAGCAGTAAGCCCTGCGGAGGCGAAGCTCCAGGCAACAAGTGCCAAGATGCAACTCGTGATCAATGCCTATGCGCACTACGAAAAAGCATTGCGGACCAATAACGCTCTCGACTTCGACGACCTCTTGCTCGAAACCGTCCGCCTGTTCCATGAAGCCCCAAAGGTTCTTGAGCGTTACCAGAAAACGTGGCGATATCTTCTGATCGACGAGTATCAGGACACGAACCACGCGCAGTATCTCTTCGTGACGATGCTCGCCAAGGGGCACGGCAACCTTTGTGTGATCGGCGACCCCGATCAGTCCATCTACGCCTTCCGCGGCGCGGACATCCGCAACATCCTGGAGTTTAAAAAGGATTACCCCGCTGCGGTGCAGCACACACTGGACCGCAACTACCGCTCCACCCAGATGATTCTGACTGCGGCGGACGCCGTGATCGAGGCAAATCCGAGCAGGCCCGAAAAGAAAATGTGGACGGACCGCACCGAAGGGCCGAAGGTAATCGTCAACGAAGTACACGACGAGCGCGCGGAGGCCGATGACGCCGTACGAACGGCACTCAAACACCGAGGAGAAGGCATGCGCCTCAACGAGCAGGTGATCCTCTATCGCACCAACGCACAGTCGCGCCTCTTTGAAGAAGCGTGCATGCGCTCCGGCATCCCCTACCGCATCATCGGCGGGACGAAGTTCTACCTGAGGCGCGAAATCAAAGACGTGCTCGCCTATCTGCATGTGATTCTGAATCCCGGCGACTCGCTATCGCTGCTCAGGGTCATCAATGTCCCCAGTCGCAAGATTGGCGGGACGACGCTCGAACATTTGCAGGCTTTCTGCCGCGACCAGTCGATCATTTTGTGGGAAGCGCTGCAGCGGGCAAACGAGATCCCCGCGTTGCCGGAGGCGACCGCTGCGCGTTTGCAGAAATTCGCGGATCTGATTGTGCAGGCCAAGCTCAAGGCCGAACGCATACCGGTGACAGATCTCACACGCTGGCTGCTCGATACGATCGGAATGGAAAAATGGCTACGCGACGACACGGATGAAGGCGAAGACCGCTGGAGCAACATCGAAGAATTGCTCTCTGTCATGCGGAAATATGATCAGCTCGACCCGCAGACGTCGCTTCTGAGTTTCCTGGAGGAAGCGAGCCTGGTTTCGGAAGTGGATAAACTCAACGATACGAAAGACGACGCGCTGACATTGATGACCCTCCACCTTTGTAAAGGACTCGAGTTCGAAGCGGTGACGATCGCCGGCTGCGAGGAGGGCATCTTCCCGCACAGCTCCTCCAGCTTTGATCCGGAGCAGCTCGAAGAGGAGCGGCGCATCATGTACGTGGGAATGACGCGGGCGAAAACACATCTGCGGCTGCTGCTTACCCGAAGCCGCATGCTCTGGGGCGAGACCCGGTCAAATGCGGGAAGCCGCTTCCTGGATGATCTCCCCGAAAGCGTGACCGAACGCCGCAGCGACGACATCTTAAGCGCCTTCGCCTGGTCTTCGCGCACAATGGCGGAGAATGAACCGCGGCGCACCCGTCTGGAACCCTTCCGCCAGAACGAGGTGCATGTGGAATTCAATCAGGATCTTTCCTTCGCGGCCGAAGATGAAAACCAGGAAACGCTCGAAATCGGCGCGCGCGTCTCCCATTCCGTTTTCGGCGAAGGAACCGTCATCGCGCTGCGTGGCGACATCGCCACCGTCCGGTTTGATTCGGGAAAAGAGAAGACGCTGGCGTTGAGTATTGCGCCGTTGAAGAGGTTGTAATTCCTCCATCCCCCGACCCCTTCCTCCACGGGAGGAAGGGGAGCTCAAGACAAGAGCATGATGAAATTCCACACACTAAAGTTTTTGCATGCAAACAAAACAACAAACATCCCCCTCCTCCTGTGGAGGAGGGGGTAGGGGTGGAGGAGTTTCACGGGAATTAATACGAATAATACGTCCCCCGTATCACCGGTGCATCAGCCCCCACCCAATCGAAAGTCGTCGATCCGTCCGTCCATTGGATAGCTCCAGCGGACGTGGTCGTACCGGGTTCATTGAGGCTGACCTGGAGTGATGCGCGGTTGCCCGTGTTGCTAATGGCGATATCCGCAAGCAACGTAAGCCTGCGCGGACCGCTACTGAGTGATCCAAAAGAAGCGGAAAGCGGACACGTGATGGTCGAAGAGGAAATAGTGCAGCTGCTTCGGTCGCTGCTGCCATCGGCGATGATTTCGGCGTTGCTGAGGCTGACATTTCCCGTCTGGGAAAGCGTGAAACGAAGCTCCGTGAGCCGCAGGTCGGCGCTGCCGTCACCCCGGACCCCCATGAAACGGAACTTGCCGATTTCGCGGTCGCTACCGGAAAGCAGAGGTTCGTTCGTGGGACCGCCATTCATGATGGAAGTGATCACCGAACGCGCGATTTGGTGCGTGCTGAAGGTGCCCGTCAGGGATTGCGTGTAGCTCCGGTTGCTCCACACGCCGCTTCCTTCCAGCGACACGGAAGCAGCTGTGAGGAGTTCGGCGCTCACCCCGCCGGCATCGCGGTTCTTGAGGACAGCCCGGATATAGAAGGAGTAATCCTCGCGATGTGGAACGACGATGTTTTTCGTCTTGAGATTCAGCACGTACGTCTTTCCGCCGCTGACAGACGAATCCAAGCGTGCGGAGCCCAAAAGCCATGCGTCGTGGTCGTAGATCAGAAGCTGGTCGACGGAGTGCACAGCGGTGTCCAGCGTCACCGTGATGGTGGTGGCGCGCAGCGGCTCCGTATTGCTGAAGGCCTTCACGGACCCGAGCACAGGAGACGTTCCCCCCAACAGCACGATGCGTCCACCGAGCGACACATCCGGATACGGATCGCGGACGCCGGATACCGAGGAAACCGAAGAGCGGGAAGAAGACGCCGAGGAACGTGAGATGGAAGACAATCTGCGGTTGCGCCTGGCCACCGCGGCCCGAAGAGCACGGCGCGAAGGGTGCGATGCGACCGAGGAACGCGCTTTGGAGATCACCGGACTACCGGTGCGCACGAGTGTCGGGGTGATTCCCCTCATCTGTTCGATACTCTGAAGCGTCCACGCATGGGCGGGAACAGCGCTCAGTAAGCTGGCCGTCACGGTGGTGGCGGAAAGAAGTCGGCGAAAAGAAAGGTGGTCCATAGGTAAAGAGAGAATAGCGCAAAGACTGCGAAGGAGAAGACGAAGGTATAGAAGGTTTCTTACGTATTATTCCCACTCTGATGGTGTGGAAGCCTTCTTCAAATCACGTACAAGTTTTTGCACATGATCCTGCATTTTACCCAAACGTCGCCCTGCTTGATCTGCTTGCTTACGAAGCAACAAAATAAGCTCTTCATCAGACGAAGTATCCATATCTTCCATGCGCATGCCACACCAACGCACACACATTTTCCTGATAGCTGCTTCAGCACCGCGAAGATTTTTTAAGGATGCAACGGTGTTGCCGAATTGTGCCAGCCCCTCACCAGGAGCGGCATTTTGGGAATGTCCTGTCTGATGGAGTTCGGAGAGACTCATAGGAAGAAAAGAAAAGCAGATAAAACCCCTCCTCTACTCGGGAAGGCGTCTCTGCCCTTTTGATCATTTGATCTTCAGGCAGCCAGGCACCTTCCCGCGCGCGGCGGGGTAAAGGGCACCGGCAGTGTTGCCTGAAGAAACATTACGGTTACTGTATCAGGAAATAGGGGGAATGCAAGAGCTACAGCTTTCCGGCTGCATCGAGCAATATGCGGCGCGTGTCCTCCCAACCGAGGCAAGCATCCGTGATGGAAACATGAGGATCCATGCCTAGTGTAATAGGCTGCTTCCCTGCCTTAATATTGGATTCAACCATGAAACCACGCACGTTATTGTATTCCTCACGTTCGCGGATCATGCCATGCATGACGGCAATCAATACATCTTCCTGAAGAAGAGGATCTTTGCCTTCTCCATTCATGGAATTATCGTGGCTTGCATCCACGATAATCGCAGGATTGATAACCTTAGCTGCTTTCAATAGCTTGTCGGCCTTGGCGATGGAACGCGGACCATAATTGCTACCATCTCTACCTCCTCGGAGTATCAAATGCGCATAGGGGTTTCCTGTGGTCTCCACCTGATTTCTATGCAGTGCAAATGTATGCGGAGCCTGAACAGCAAGGACTCCGTTCACACCGATTTCAATATCTCCACTTGTGGGGTTTTTTACTCCCACCGGGACATCGAGACCGGATGCGACATAACGATGCTCCATGTCTTCGGCGCTCCGCGCACCAAGAGCGAGATAGCTCAGAGCATCATCAAAATATGGACCGTTGTGTGTGAAAAGCATTTCATCTGCAATCGGCAATTTAAGCGCCGTATCGCACATCATCCGCCGACATTCATGAATCCCACGGATAATATCCGGCGGGGCCAGTGGATCAGGTTGGTTCAGTGGTCCCGGCCAGCCCACCGTCGTCCTCGGTTTTTGAATATATGTTCGGAGAACAAGCAAAATCCTCTCTTCGATGTCTTCCTGCAGACGAGCGAGTCGGTCTGCATATTCCCGTACGGTATCGAAGGGGTACGCGGAACAGAGACCGGCGATCACCATAAGACGCTTGTCGCGCCCGGCAAGAATCTCCTCAATCATATGCCTGCGCTCCGGCACGTGATGCTCCGGAGTGATGGGATACTTCTGCACGATTTCTTCGGCAGGCGGTAGTGGTTGAACGATGCGGTTGGCCATGGAAATGAAGTTGGAAACGATACAAAAACACCTTCCGGCTGGGAAGGCGCTTGAGTGACTTTCTTCTGTTCTCAGTCACGCACGCAAACGCCTTCCGCCGTAAAGCTAAAGGTGTAAGCGCCGTAGTTGAGAGTCGAGTAGACCATGAACACCGTGATTTTAATTAAGAACAGAGTAAAGTCAAGGAAACGCCCCCTATGCCAGAAGTTCGTGAATTCCTTCGGCGCCACGGAATACGACTCAATACCGATCTTGGGCAACATTTTCTAATCGACGAGGAGGTTCTCCGCAGTATCGTTGAAGCGGCTGGGATAGAGCCTACAGATCATGTGGTCGAAATCGGACCAGGCATCGGCGTGCTCACGGCAGAACTCCTCAAGCGCACAGCCAAAGTGACGGCAATCGAGTTGGACGAGAGAATGATCCCGCTGCTCAAAATATTTACTTCTGAGCAGCTGAGCAGCCAAGAAGCTGAGAAGCTCGTCGTGGTCCAGGGCAACGCCCTCCACATTCCCATGCCTTCGGAGAAGTACCGCGTCGTCGCCAATATTCCCTACCACATCACCTCCCCTCTCCTGCGCCATGTATTTCTGGAGTCCCCCGTGCATCCGGATTCGCTGACCCTTTTGATCCAACGCGAAGTCGCGGAGAAGATCTGTGATGCAGAAGACCGCGGACTCCTTACGATCCTCGTTGGCCTCTTCGGGAAACCTCGCATCATCCGAAAAGTTCCGCCGGGCTGCTTCCTTCCCCCGCCGGCCGTGGACTCCGCAGTGCTCCAGATCGACTGCTTCGATGCGCCTCTGGCAGGCCGGGAGACCATTGAGGAGGTCTTCCGAATGGTAAAGATCGGCTTCGGCCAAAAGCGGAAGATGCTGCGCAATACCTTCGGCCCGTTCCCCGAGCTCATGGAACGCCTTTCTTCGCTAGGGATAGACGAAAAACGGAGACCGCAGACTTTATCAATTGAAGAGTGGATCGCTTTGGCAAAGCTAAAAAGGAATGCTTAGAAAGCACTGTGTCGCTCTTCGATACCCTTCGACAAGCTCAGGACAGGCGCGCCGCCATGTCATGGTGAGTAGCCCGAGCGATAGCGAGGGCGTATCGAACCAGACTGGCGGCGCTACTCAGAGTGACACAGCACTGCATTTCGGATTTTCATGCGTCCTTCCTTTATCGCCTCCCTCTTCATCGGCACATTTCTTTTTGCGACGTTCCTTCTGCAATGGTGGCAACTGGCCTCCTATCCTCTGTGGATCTGGACAGTCCTCGTCCTCTTCGGACTCGTCGGTCTCCTTGGTCTCAGTATTCGCCGCCATTGCACCGGCCCCTGTCTGGTAATCGCACTCAGCATCGCTCTCTCCTTATGGACCGTCTCCCATGCCCACAAGAAATTCCAAGCACAAACTCTTCCTCAATACACCGCGCAGAACATCACCCTCCTCGGTACTGTCACGGGAGGTCCATCCGGCAAACCTCCCGCTGCACTCTACCCCGTGCGCGTCGAAGCGATGGATAGCTCGGGAACATTGATCCCTGTAAGCGGTTCTGTGCTCATAGAAGACTACGGCGGCTGGCCGGAGTACCACATTGGAGATCGCATCCGCGCGGAAGGAATGCTGGAACTTCCCAAGAACTCCGAAGATTTCGATTACGGCCAGTATCTCCGGCTGCAGGGAATTTCGACGATTCTGAAACGGGCAAAACTATCCCCTGTATCTGTAGGGGCATTGCATGCAATGCCCCTACCCCTCCGCCTACGCAGGATGCTGCAGTCGTCCAAAATCTGGTTCGAATCCCGCATCAACCTCCTCTTTCCCGAGCCCGAAGCGGCACTCATCACCGGACTTCTTACTGGGGAACGGCGGGGGTTCAACAAACGCGTGCTCGATGATTTTGCGACAACCGGCCTCACACATCTTGTGGCGATCTCCGGGACGAACGTGACGATCATCATCGGCATTCTCGGCGGACTCCTCTTCTGGCTGCCGCTCAAGTGGCGATTTTTTCCGCAAGTGATCGCCATCGCGCTCTTCACGCTCTTTGTGGGTGCTTCGGCATCGGTTGTCCGCGCTTCGGTGATGGGAATCCTGGGGCTGACCGCTCTCGAACTCGGTCGCATCCGCGATACACGTCTTGCGATCCTGTGGACGGCCTTCTTCATGACGCTCTGGAAGCCGGAGCAGCTCTGGTGGGACGCGGGATTTCAATTATCGTTCGCCGCCGTGATCGGCGTGACGGAGATTGGCCCGCGATTTCAGAAAGCATTCTCCAAAATTCCCGAAACGCTCGGCCTCCGAGACAGTCTCGCGATGACACTTGCCGCGCAGATCACGACGCTTCCGGTAAGTATCCTCACGTTCGGCCGTGTTTCGCTGATTGCACCGCTCAGCAATATCCTTGCAGCGCCGCTCGTTCCAATTGCGATGCTCTTTGGATTTCTGGGGACGATCGCAAGCATTGTGTGGTTCCCGCTCGGGCAGCTCGTAGGATTTGCGGGGTATGGAGCGGCGGAGTGGATTACGGGGACCGCGAGTATGTTGGCAAAGGTGCCCTTTGCGGCAGTGGGATGGTGATCACCATTTGTAGACCCGCACCGCCCTCTCACTCCCCATCCACGGAACTTTCACTTCGTGTTCCGGTTGCTTCCCGGGAATTTTAAACACGTACGCGACAACGCGTGTACCGGGACGAAGTTCCTGATCGAATTTTTCTTTGAGCTTCTCCATCAGACTGGGAATCAGATAGAGGAACACGCAGTCCGCGTCCTGAAGATCGCAGTGGAGGATGTTCTGAAACCGCAGCGTCACCTTCTGCCGGGATTGGAGGATATTCATCTTCCCCAATGCCCACACGGTGGGGATCAATTCACAGCCGATCGCTTCGATGCCCGGCTCTTTCCGTTTCGCGGCGATGAGGAGACGCGCGTCCCCCGCCCCAAGATCGTAGACGCGGTCCCCGGGCTTCAGATATGCGAGCTCCACCATCTCTTTGACGACTGCATGAGGAGTCGGCACGTAGACCACCGGCACCCAGAGGTGCGCGATGAAGGTGATCGCAATAAGGAGCGTCATCACGACAAGGCCGGCGAGCGCGAGATCGGCGAGCACGGGAAAAGCCTACCCGTCTTGCGTTGGGGAGGCATCCCGATCCGGAAATGATGTTCTGGATATTCTGGTGGCAATTACGCCGCCATGGACTCGTCTTCAACCGGAGCCTCGGCCACATCATCATTGCCGCTGACGGCGCTGACGTTTTCAGCCTTGGGTCCCTTGTCGCCTTTGACAATGTCGAACTGCACTTTCTGGCCGATCTCGAACATCTCATACTGGCCGTTGCAGGCGCTGTGATGGAAGAACACATCGTCGGATCCCTCGACGGTGATGAATCCGAAACCCTTTTCGGTCTTGGTCTTGATAATACCTGTCGTCATGTAAGTAGGAGTAGAAAAAATAAAAGCGTCTAAAAGACAGGTGATTGTAGCACGACGCAATGTGGGAGAGATACCCCGGAGCAAGAAGTTTCCAGAGATAATTTTTGGCACAATGGTACAATTTTTCCATGAAGACCACTCGCCTCGAGGCATTCAGCGATGCCGTCATCGCCATCCTCATCACCATCATGGTGCTTGAACTCAAGATTCCCCAGGGTGAGGATATCGCAGCATTGCTGCCCACCTTGCCCCTATTTCTCGGGTACGTATTGAGCTTTGTATTCCTCGCAATCTATTGGAACAATCATCACCACCTGCTGCAGGTTGCCGATCATGTCGACGGACGCATTCTCTGGGCAAACATGCACCTCCTCTTCTGGCTTTCCTTGGTTCCCGTCACAACCGCGTGGATGGCCGAGACGCACTTCGCCATGATCCCGACCGCATTCTATGGCGTGGTCCTCCTGCTCGCCGCAATCAGCTATTCGTTTCTGGTCATGGCTATCAACGCTCACAGCGACGCCAATCATCTTCTGCGAAAAGCTATCGGACGTGACTTCAAAGGAAAGGTTTCCATCGCGATCTATGTCCTTGCCGTTGTCCTCACGGGTGTGCACCAGTGGATCTCCCTCGCTCTGTACGCGCTCGTCGCCCTGATGTGGCTCATTCCGGACCGCAGAATCGAGAGAGTTCTTGGGCACTGATGACAAAATCTCCTCGCTGCGGCAAATCCGAAAAAAAGCTGTGACGCCATTGCCGGATTGCTATACTACGTACGCGTTCATTTTGCTCCCGGCCCCATCGTCTAACGGTTAGGACAGCGGGTTTTCAATCCGTTAACCAGAGTTCGACTCTCTGTGGGGCTGCCAAATTCTCTCTCACAGCGACTCCGTAATCTTTTGCCTCATCTGCAAAAACTGATACGAAAACTTTGCGTCGATACCGTGTAACGACGGGCGAAATTCATCAAATTCGTCGCCGAGCTTTCCGTCGGTCAGAACGATGACTCTATCTGCCAGGACGAGAGCCTCTTCAATATCGTGTGTCACGAGTACCACGGTTGTTTTATGTGCCCGCCAGACGTCGAGCAACCAAGCTTGCATCTGTTCTCGCGTGTACGCGTCCAGGGACCCGAAGGGTTCATCCATGAGGAGAACGTCGGGCCTGTGCGCGATCGCACGGGCGATAGCAATGCGCTGCTGCTGCCCGCCCGAGAGTGCGGCAGGATATTTCTGCGCTTTGTCCTCAAGTCCCGCGAGCCGCAAACTTTCGTCGATCAGTTCTATTTTTCCCTTACTTTCCATGGTCAGTCCGAATCCGATGTTCTCCTTCGCAGTGAGCCAGGGGAAAACTGCAAACTGCTGGAATACCATGCCAATTTTTTTCGGAATATTGATCTCGCCCGAGTACGGGAGGTGTCCCGCGAGTGCATGGAGCAGCGTCGATTTTCCGACACCCGATTTTCCGACAATCGCGACAAATTCGCCAGGAGAGACCTGAAGATGAATATCTGACAAAACTTTGCGACCTCCCCGGCGCACCGTCAGATGCCGCGTCTCGATGCAATGAGTCATTGATGGAGAGAAAGCCATGGAAAGAGACGCAGAACTGTTCTCGTGAATACGCGATCACAGAGCGCACTGAACAAGGCAAGAACGACCAGCCCCGCCATCATTTGATCAACGCGATACGCTAGTTGCGTAATGGAGATGCGATAGCCAAGACCACTTTGTGCTCCTGCAAGCTCGGAAACGAATACCATGATGAATGCGGTCGAGATCGCTGTGCGAACACCTGCAACGATGAACGGTAGCGCTGCAGGGAGAACAACGCGCGAGAATATTGTGAACTTCGATCGTGTCAGTAGCTCCGCGCTCCACAGGTACTCCTGCACAACGCGTTGAGCACCGATGTGAGTGTTGAGCCAAACAGGAAAAAACACCGCGAGGGCGATCGAGAAAATCTTCGCCGCGTCGTCAATGCCAAGCCAAACAATGACGATCGGGATGATCGCGACCGGTGGCAGTGGTCTGAGGAAGTTGATAGCGGGCGACATGACGCTATCCAGCGTTTGCATTCTGCCTGTCAGAAGCCCTGTAGAAACTCCCAAGAGGATTCCGATGCTTAAGCCTGCCAATACGCGCCAGAGGCTCACTGCAGCGTCCACGATAAGGACTCCGTTTCGGATCAACTCCCAGAGTGCGAGTGCAACAAGCGACGGTGGGGGAAAGAGCAACGGATTGATCACCGCCGAGCGCGATATAATCTCCCAAACGAACAGCAACGCGACGACGGGAGCACAGAGTAGGCCGATGCGTTTCACATGTGCGCTCATAGAGCGACACGTTCGGGAGCGATGCTTTTGAGCGGGTCCGTGAGAAGGTACGAGCGGAAGTCGGGAACGTTCGTCGTTGCCGCCGCCTTGCCCGTTTCCTTTGCCCAGAGAACTTCCCTGTTCCAGTATTCAAGGAGCTGCGGCGTGAGGGTGATACGGAAATCGAAACTGGACCAGATACCGTCGATCGTTGCGCGATCGAGACTCGTATACTTCATCACGATTTTTTTCGACTCATCGGGCGATGCCTGTACAAATTTCTCCGCAGCGATCAATCCCTTTAGTAACTTCTCGACAGTCTCGGGATTCTCGCGTGAGTCCTCGTGTGCTTCGAGAACGTAAAGCTCGGAATAGATACTGTCGTCGGTGAACGTCGCTGCCTTATTTCCAAGCTGCTTTTCGGCGATGAATGCGAACGGGTCGAAGATGGCAACGGCATCGATGCTTCCGCCCACGAGTGCTGCAGGCATGTCGCCTGGCTTCTGACTGACGATCTCTATGTTCTCAGGGGGGATACCAAGCTTCTTCAAAAATTCATACGTAAAGAACTCGGGCCCGCCACCGATTGATGTCGCGAGCTTCCGCTTTTTTGCTCCGAAGTATTCTTTGGCTGATCCCGCATGGTCATCACGCCGCACGACAACGCGCACCTCGTTTACAGTCCTGCCGACGAGCTGGGCTGGTACGACGAATTTGTGTCCCTGGAGTGCCGCGAGTAGTGGTGGAACATCGCCCGAGATTGCGAAGTCGAGGGACCCCGCTAAAAACGCTTCAAGGGCAAATTTACCTGCGGTAAACTCTTTCAGTTCGACATCGAGTCCCTGCGCTTGGAACAAGCCCTTATCCTGTGCGACCATGACGAGCGCCATCGCGGGGGACGTTTGAATGCCGATAGTCACCTGCTTCGGGGGTACGCTCCCGACGAGCGACTCCTGACAGGCAACAAGAGACAGGCAAAGCGCGGATAGAACGATGGGCGTTATACGACGCATAGAGGGAGAGTGGTAATATGTCGCATAGAAACGACACAGAAGACAGAACATTGATTTTATTGTTATTTGGACTATAATAAATGGTGTCGTCGTGTCACGACAACAATATGTCTACATCTCTCAATGACATCCTGATTTCTCTCGGTTTCACCTCTGAGGAAATTCGCGTGTACTCCGCACTCCTTGAGCACGGGACGACAGCCGCAGGAGCACTCTCGAAAAAACTGGGAGTGGTACGATCCTCTCTCTACGGAATTCTCAAACGCTTACAGGATGGCGGACTCATCACGCAGTCACAACGAGGAGGGGTGAAATTGTTCAGCGCGCAGGAACCTGAAACAATCTCATTATTATTCGATCAGAAAATCGGAGAGCTGCAGCAGAAGCAGGAAATCTATAAAACGCTCCTACCGATATTGAGACAGAAGCGAACGGCAAGTCTGCTGAAGCCCACCTTCCAGTTATTCGAGGGCGAGGAGGGTATGCGGAATATTTTGAGAGACATGCTGCTGTACCGCGATATAGAGACGCAGGCGTTCTGGCCGATTAAGCAGATGGTGGATGTGCTTTCTCCAGATTACTTCCGGTATCTCAATAAAATACGCATTGAAAGCAATCTCTATACGCGTGCAATCTGGCCGCAGAAGCAGATGGTGGATGTCACGAAGCACCCGTACCTTGGCGTAGGGGATGAATTCCGGCGTGAAATCCGTATCGCACCTCCCGAGATCGATTGCTCGATGGGATATTGGATCTATGGGAACAAAGTGGCGTTCATTTCCTCGCGTCGCGAGGCGTTCGGATTCATCATCGAAAGTCGAGAGCTTGCCGAAATGCTACTCACACAATTTGAAGTCATCTGGAAACTTTCACAGCCTCTCCGGGTTAATGCTGAGACTACAAAAGCTTTTCTGAAGGAAGTACGGACAAAAAGACGCTGACATTCTTCTGGGTAGAAGCAGGAGATCCCTCCTACACCACCCCCGCCAGCTTCAGCAGCATCACCAGCGCGACGACGCCGATGACGATGTAACCGATCTGCTTCAGCTTTCCGTCCATCGGAATGTAGTTGAAGATCAAAGCGACAATGAGAAGAACGATAAATGGTGTGATGGCACCCATAGAGGAAGGGGGAGATGATGTGGTTTCAATAATGGAGACGCCCCAAAGATGTATGCATTACACGTATCATCTAGATTCCATGTCCTCTATCCTGAGGAGCTGTAATAGAGGCATGGGATACGCGTCATAGCAACGATCCCCCAGAAGACCCTCTCTACCCTCCTCCTCCAAGAGCACCCTGCGCAAAACAACCCATATCTCCGCGCCCGATACCATAGCCCTCAAGCTGAAAGTTTTGGCGAAGAAAACGGAGGATGTCCGGCGGAAGCTTGCGATAACGGCAAAAAAGCTTCGTATCAAGGCTGCTGAACTCGCGGTGACCGCCAGGGAGAAAGAGAATGTCCGGCGGAAGCTGGTGGTGACGGCAGCGAAACTCCACCGGAAAGCAAAAGAACTCGCGGTGACTGCCAGGGAGAAAGAGGATGTCCGGCGGAAGCTGGTGGTGACGGCAAAGAAACTCAAAGTATCACGCGAAACACTGGAGAAGAAAATTCTGGAACGCACCAAAGACCTGGACCAGAGCCGGGTGAAATGTGAGGCGATCTTAGCGAGTATCGGCGACGGGATCGTGGTGGCGGACAAAGAAGGAAAGATCACGTACGTCAATAAAACCTTTGAGGATATGGTCGGTTGGAAAACAAAAAATGTTCTGGGGAAATATATGGTGGAAGTCGTGCCCCGCGAGGATGAAAAAGGCGAGGTCGTGCTCTTGAAAGAGAGAATATTGTCCCAGGTCCTCTCCGGAGAGAGGGTGATCGCCGATGTCACCCAACCCTTTTACTACATCCGCAAAAACAAGAGCCGGTTCCCCGCAAGCAGCATCGTCACGCCGATATTGCTTTCGGGAGAGATCATCGGGATCGTGGAAACGTTCCGGGATATCACAAAGGAAAAAAATATCGACAAGGCGAAAACGGAATTCGTGTCTCTGGCCAGCCACCAGCTCCGCACCCCGCTCACATCCATCCGGTGGGCTCTGGCGAGCCTGAAACGAGACCGTCTCCCCGACGAACAGAACTATGTGGTGAGCGGCGCACACGAAGCGGCCGCGCAAATGGCTGCGACGATCAATAAGATGTTGATGATTTCCCGTATCGAAATGGGCGGCATTGATCAAAAAAGGACGCATGTATCCCTGCAGACGGTCATCGGGAAGGTCGTCCGGCTTTTTGACGGCGACCGCGAGAGGCATGCACTGGAACTCGCGGTGGAGTGCCCGCGGCAGCTGCGTGCCCGGGTAGACGAGCAGCTGCTCATCGAAATTCTCAGTAATCTCCTCAACAATGCCTATAACTACACGCCAAAGGGAGGAAAAGTGACCATACGCGCCGCTCAGGAAGACGAAATGATCCGCATCGATGTTACGGATACGGGCTATGGCATCCCGCAAGCCGAACAAGGAAGAATCGCCGAGAAATTCTTCCGTGCTTCCAATGTTGCCAGCCGGGAAGAAGCGGGCACCGGCATAGGACTCTACATGGTATACAATATTGCACGTCTCATTGGCGGGACGATCTCGTTTGTCTCGGAGGAGAACAAGGGCACCACGTTCACGCTTCTTTTTCCTTCTTAACCCCTATGCGTATCGAACATAAGCATGTCCTGATCGCGGAGGATGACAAATTCCTCGCTGGTGTCGTGGGGAAATTCTTGAGCGCCCAGGGGCTCCAGGTCACGATCGCCCATGACGGGCGGGAAGCGGTGGAGATCATGGAAAAAACCCTGCCGCACCTGCTGCTCCTCGATATTCTTCTGCCGGTACTGGACGGCCACGGTGTGCTGAAGATCTTACAGGGAAAAAAAATAGACTGCCCTGTCATCGTGATGTCCAACCTCAGCGACAAGCTGGTCCAGAAGAAATGCAAAGACATGCAGGTAAAAGCGTATTTTGTGAAAAGTGATCTCGATGAAGCGACGCTCCTTCCCGCAATCAAGAAGTTTTTGCGTTAGTCGGCAAACAGGCCATCCCCTTTTATTTCTCACTCCCCCACCACTGCCATGACTACGAAAAGCAGGCACGTTCTCATCGCAGAAGATGCCAAGTTCATCGGCGATATCATGGGGAAAATCATCCGGCAGCACGGTGTACGGGTCACGATCGCGCGCAACGGGCAGGAGGCGCTGGAAGCCCTGGAAAAGGAATTGCCGGATCTCCTGCTCTTGGACCTCCTCATGCCGGTGCTGGACGGCCACGGCGTACTGCTGGCCATGAAGAAAAAGAAGTTGCACTGCCCCGTCATCGTCGTCTCCAATATCAGCGACAAGAAGACGCGGGACAAGTGCAAGGGAATGAACGTGAAGGCGTACTTCGTAAAGAGCGATATGGACGATGACGAGCTCTGGCACGCGATTGAGAAATATCTCCCGTAGGGGCGCTGCTCTGCGGGATGCGAAGAGTCTTACCGTGTGATGATCGGGGCATCGTCCAACAGCAATCGCAGACTCTGAAGCCCCCGGAAAATACGGACGGAGACTGTGTTCGCATTTTCTCCGGTCTTGCGTGCGATTTCCGCCGGATGCAGTCCAAGGAGAAAACGGTCATGCAGCACCTGCCGGTACGGACGCGGCATTGTGCGAAGTTTCCGCATCGGCCTCTCGGCGTCCAGCCGGCTGTACGTCTGATGCCAGAGGTCGACTGAGGGGGCGAATCCCTCCTCCAGAAGCAGGTCGAGCGAGGCTTCCCTCTTCCGGCGCGCATGGTCGATGATGAGATTGTGCGCGATGCGGTAGAGGAAAGCGCGTTCATGGAGAATCGTGTCTTTCCGCTGCAGGCAGAGCCAGAAACGGAGAAAGGTATCCTGCGTGAGGTCTTTGGCCGTCTCACGATCTCTGCATCGCTTGGCGCAGTAGCGGAAGATGGCGTCCTGATAGAGGTCGTGAAAGGCGATGAAATCGTGCGTCATAAAAAGGGGGTGAATTGCAGAAATGAGGGTCTATTGCCGAGCGACCTCGCGCAGCCTGTTTTGTTCGTCGACGGAAGCGATGATAGACCGGCGGCTTGGCCTGCCTTCATACGTGTGAGAGACGGGGACGAGATCAACCATCGCGACCGTGGAGACCGTGGGCGAAGGGCGCGGCGCAGGAGCCGGCGTATTGTTCGTAGACGGATCAAGCTGCGAGAGGCCGTCGAGCGAGACCGGAAGAGTATGGAACTGGCGGTGCATCATGTTCCTCTCCTGATAAAAGATGCGACGGATATCCTCATAGGCGATCGTGCCGCGTTCGGGCCGATGATCAGAAAGCCAAGTGAGGAGCGCTGCGGCGCCGTCGCGGTGATACTGGCGATGAACGGCCGTTCCGAGGGTGCTGGTAGAGTGGAGCGTTGCCCACTCGGGACTCGGGCCCTCGTAAAAACCGTTATCGGGCTGATTCGTGGTCACGACGACTGCAGCAAGCGCCGGTGAAACCGTAGAAGCCAACAAGGCTGCGGACATGCCGATGGTAACGATGCGATGCTTCATAAAACTGGGGAGTAGGGATGGATAAAAAGGGAAATAGAGAGCGCTTAGAAGAGATCTGCCTTTTGGACATCAGCCGGGATGGCACCGGAACCAAATGTTTCTGGAAACGTTTGCTGATGAATCGCGGGGAACCATGGTTTCTGTGCGTCGGAGAACCGCCGGGTAGGGAGAAGCGAAGAACGATAGGAACGACAGATGTGCATAGACTGCGGGGGGAAGGAACCGCAACAATGGGCGTATGGTTTTTTTACGCAAGAGCATGCCGAATACACCAAGTCGCCTATCGGCACACCTTCTGTACGCGTTTGGACGCCGGACGTTTACCTATCAGAATGCACCTCTTTCCCCACCCATGTTGTCAGGAAATCTGCGGGCATGAAACCGATGATGTTCTGCGCCTGCCGATCAGGATCAAGAGATCGGTTGTTGTACTTCCACTCAAGCTCCTTGAGAAAGAAACCGGTGTCGCGCTTCCACATGCCTGTACGGACGTGTGCCCGCTCCTGAATCCATCTCCACAGTTTCTCGGCATTGTCCTTCAGCCCGTCCGCCTTCGCAGAGCGGTGCAATTTGCCGCAACAGATGAATCCTGCATAGTCCTCAGCGCCTCCCAGGACCATGTGTATCGAACCAAGCGGATCAAAGTGGAGTGCGGCATCATCATCACCCAAGGGATCGATGGTGACGGTATCGCTGGCGCCGATCCGCACACCAAACACCGGCGGCTGTTCTTTGTCGGCACCGCGTCTTTTACTCTTGCACCATCTGCACCGGGAACGTTCATGGACTACCTGGATATCCCCCGAATGTTTCGAGAGCAATCGCCACTGTCCGGGAGACAAATGTGTTTCCGTCAGGAGTCTGCGGAAGTGATCGTAGTACAGTGCGACCAGCCGGTAGCGGTGATAGGTAATCTGTGCCGCCTGGCGTTCCGAAAAATCGAGGCAGAAGCAGAGCAGGATCTCCGCACATTGCTGCAATTTGTTCCCTTCGCTCACTTTATGGATACGAAACTTCTTCCCGCACATGGTGCATTTCCTCCGCCCGTCTCCCAATGTGTTCAATCTGGTCCGTATGCCACACTCCGGGCATAGTAAGTGCCGCGAGGCGTCGCTTTGCGTGGGACGCACCTTTTCCTTGAGGTGCGGTAGAAGAGTATCTGCATTAATAATCATCAGAAGAGCAAAGGGAGACACTTTGACCACTCAATGTAGTCCATTTCAGGAAAAAATGAGAGGAAATAACTCTTGATCGACAAAAATGCATAGGGTGTTGCTACATGTATCTCAGCGGACAAACGCCGGCTGCATCGTCCTGGGGCTGTATCCCATCATGTACTTTGCATACACCCGCAAACGATCGGTGAGGAGACGCCGGTCGGACGTAAAGACGGCAGCGTGCTCCGCGGTACTGCAGGAAACAGGACCGAAGCTTCTCAACTTTTTCATGAGCGAAGCCCCCTCCGCATAGCGGCTGCGGGAATCGTACCCGCCCGCCGCCAGCGCGGCATCGCGCCGAAACCAGGAATTCGCTTCCGCGAGCCCGAAGACAAACGTCTCTCCCTGTACCGAGCGGGAAAGATTCTGCAGCTGGATGCACAGCTGATACCAGGACGATTCCCCAAGGGGATGAACCCATCCGAATCCTCCCGCAAGCCCGGGATGCAACCGCCACTCGGCGGCGATGGTATTCAGCCAGTCGGGATGATGAAGCGTGTCACCGTCGGTCGTAACGACGATAGAACCGCGTGCGGCCAGCAAACCTTCCTGCCGGGCGCCGCCTACACCGCCCTGGCGCCGGTGGATCACCCGAAAGCCCGCGCTCTCCGCTATGCGTTGGGTGAGATTACCCATCGGCTCTCCGTTGGAGACAATGATGAACTCGGCGCTCTGGTTTGTCTGCTCCGCGAGGGATCGCAGCGTCGCCAGCAGATACCGCGTCTCCTTGTGAACCGGAACGATGACGGAGAACATGGGCGGGCCACGCAGGACGTGACGACGCTGCATCCGTCCGCGGACCTGTGCGCATTTTGCGGCGCACTCCGCAGAGGAAAATGTTCCAACGCCGAACTCTTCCAGGTTACGGACGCGCTCGGGGGGGCCGAAGGAGGACAAAAGAAAAGACATGGAAAAAATCAGGAAGAAGGCACCATGGCGGTGCTGTGGAGGACGTGGGCGGTAAGATTCTGTTTCGTGGCAACAGAGGGAAGGAGAGAATAATCACCATCCCACGCTTGCCGCACAATGCGGAAGAGGTTATTCATATCCGTCAGAAACGTGAGGTGGCCGCCCGGCATCAGAAACGTTCTGCACCGGGGAATATAGCGGGCGATCCCCCGTGCCACGGACCACGGAATGACGTCATCGCCCCTGCCATGGAACAACAGGACGGGGACGTGTTCCGGAAACTCGGGAAGATCGAATCCCCAATGGAAATAGAGATATACCTCGTCGATGAGACCCCGGACGCCGCTCGGTTGCATGAAGACTGCGGCATAATCCTCACGGAACATTGTCTCCAGTCTCCGCTGCATCTCTGCGCTTACCGACGGAGCGGAAGAGGTCATGGTCAGCAGACGATAGGCGATGTGCGGAAAGTTCCGGCAAAACACAAATAGCGCGCGCAGCCCCCAGCCCGCAATGCGGTCATGATCATGGCAACCCGAGAGAAACATCCGGCGGATCATTTTCATGTGCCGCAGGTTGTGGGTCACATTCAGCGGCGCCATGCATCCCGCCACTGCCGTAAAACGAACGCGGTCCGGCAGGGCAAACGCGCACGAAAGCGCAAAACATCCGCCCCCAGAAACACCCACTGCGGCAAATACGTCGATGTGCAGCGCATCCATCAGTTCCGCGCTGTCGGCGGCTGTCGCAGTCATCAGGGGAAATTTATGCAGAGAGGAGTGGCCGATGCCCGGTCGGTTGGGTGCTATGATCCGAAGCCCGTTGCGCCGCGCGCAGTCATCTACCAATGCGCCCTGATGATGTGAACCGAGAAAACCGTGGCAATAGAGCACAGGCTTGCCGCGAGGGTCGCCGTACACGGCGTACTCGAGGAGGCGACCGTCGGAAAGCCGAAGAAGGCACGGGTTTGCTGTGCGCATATGCTGCGGAAACCAGTGTTGATGACGAGGGATTGATGAAAAAATGACACGTTTTGCACGCGAATTTGCTCATGGAATTCGTTGCACGCGAAATATCCTTCACTCGGTGAAGGATGAAAGAACGGCGATGCGTTGATACGGATCAGCGATACAACGGCCGCACTTCAAACAGTAGCCACAGCCCGATCACGGTCCCGATGACCGTACCAATGGCACTGGAGCCGTAGCCGATGGCGATCTCGATGATAGCGGCGGCTGTGGTGATGATCGTTCCGTAGAAAATATAGTTCCAGCCCTTTTTCTGACGCTTCTTGAGTGGGCTGAACGCAAGAATCTGGAGAACTGCAGCGATGAGTCCCGCGAGGACGGAAATGACCCAAGCCACTTCAGAAATACCGCCCGTCATAAACGAGAGCGAGGCAACGGAGAGCAGGACACCTGCGGAGAGAAGGGCGATGAGGCCAAGGATTCCGAAGATGAGCGAAAGCCACGGCGCGATCGTTGCCAGGAACTCCCGAAAACTTGCGGGGAGGTGCGGCGCCTTGGCGAAGATCGGCGCAAGCCAGCCCTCGAGGGCAGCCATCTTTTTCTCGGTCGTTTTCTGGAAGTCGTTTGCCATGGAAAAGAATGGGGAAGGAAAGAAAAATTATTTCTTTTTATGCGTCGCCTCGTACGTTTTGTCCATCGCCGTCCAGAATACGCGGTTATCGATGCAGAGAGGGTTTCCGCTTCCGGCATCCTTGCAATCGCCGTTTTCGAGGAGGTTTCCGTACTTCACGAAGCCCGTGTTCGGGTTGTCCTGGTACGGGTTCTCTTTGATGCCTTGTACCGTCGCCTTGTGAACCTGTTCATTGGACCAGTCGGGATGCGCCTGTGCCATGGTATCGCGGTGGCGATTGTAGGCCGCTGCCATCCCGACAAAGACTTCCTTCTGGGCGCCGTCTTTGAATGAGGTGAGTGCATGATCGACAATTCCTACGACGACAAATGCGTCACCCGCGACCGTCTTGGCGATGTCTTCGACTCCTTCCTTCAGTTTGCTGGTCGCCTCATCCTTCGCTTTGGAAATGAGCGTGTCTTTCACACGGTCGAGGCGGCCCTTCTGGAGGAAATCATTGTCTCCCTGCTGTTCCAGCATCTTCTCATACACGGTCAGGGCATCCTCGGCTTTTGATCTCTCGGTGGGAGCATCTTCGCCGATCAACTTATCTTTCAGGCGGTCGAAGAATCCTTTGCTGAGGATATCTTTCGCCGACATATTTTCGATTGCATCCTTGGGATCGTAACTGTCGATGAAGATCTTCTTGAGTTCCTGCAGCTTCTCGAACTTCGTCGTGACATCCTCCAGTTTCTCGCCAGATTTATCCAGGAACTCTTTATATTTCTGGAGCCCTGCCAGACGATCGGGGTCTTTTTCTTGGTCGATATCCTTTTCCAGGAGTTCCAAATACTTCTTCCAGCCCTCGTCGCCGATGCTCTTCAGATCTTCTTTTACCTTATCGTTGGCAAGCGGGTCATCGGTGCCGCCGGCTGCAGGCTTCTCTGCTGTGTCCTCTTCCTTTTTCACGTCGCAGCTCCCGGCGCCGGCATTCCACACATAACCATCACCGCATCCCTTTCCGTTCTTCGCCCACGCCGCACGGCACTGCACCTCGTTCTCGGTACTCTTGCAGTCATCCACGGAGTGATTTTTAAACGCAGCCTCGAGGCATTCTTCCTTGGAATAGCCCATAAAACTCCCCTCCACTCCTTCGCACGCAGAAGGATCGCCCGTATTACCCGCGATCAGCATGTGACATTTTTCCTGCGGAGGAGCGTATTCGATTTTGGCACAATTCTCAGGGTCGCTTTCCTGCACCGCAACCGCCTGGTAACAGTGGTCGCTGTCCGGACCGGTCTCACAGAACACCTCCATCACATCACCGAGACAACCGCTGAGAAGCAGTGCTGCAGGAGCCAGAAGAAGGAGAGATGATCTCTTCATTTCTTCTTGGGGAGGAGAAGCGGAATCGAAAGAAGAATCGTCAGAAGGATCGCCACGAGGGAGCCCCACAGCATCGGACGCGTCAGGAATTCGACGACGGCGCGGGCGATTGGAGTAAATGGTGGTTCTTCACTGAGAATCCACGCGAACACAAACCAGGGAACAACCCCGATCAGAACGACGATGGGATGGAACACTTCCACCCGGCGGATTCGAAAGAGCCTTCGCAGGAGATTGAGGATACCGATACCGATGATGGAAGGAATCGCCATCACCGGGCCTACCGCCCACGCGCCGATGTTCATCCATTTTACGATTTCACTGTTGCCGACGCTCTCCCCCGATGGCGCAAGCATCGCAAACGCCGCCGCAGAAACCCCCGCCATCACCAGGCACATCAGGAACGGGAACCATGCCGAACCGAGGAACCGTCGCATTGGAAAATATTGTCGCCCTCCTGCAAGCCGGACGCAAGGTCATTGTAAGAGAGGCCCCCCTCCTCCGTCTTCTTGAGTACAAGCGACCCGCCTGCAATGCTCGGGTTGCCATCGAAGCAAATGGAGCCTTAAAAGCTCCCTAGAGGAAATTTCAATCCTCACACGATGGCATCCAGATCGACACTGCGGACGGGTTTGTTTTGAAGCGCTCCAGACCGGCAAAGCCGGACTTCGCGCTCTTATTTTATGGGTGCTCTCCTTAAGAAAAAGGAAAGTTGGAAAATCACCTATACAAAAAGCAGGGATTACTCCCTGCTTTCTGGCTTCGAAAGTATCAGTTTTTATTTCTTCATTGCTTCGATGGCGGCATTGACCTTGGCCTGAAGCTTCGCCTTGGCATCGACGATACACGTATCGTGCTCAGTGCCTTTTTTGTCTTTACAGACAGCAACGGCAGCTTCAGCCTCGGTGTTCAAAGCGGCAGAGAGCTGCATCCTGAGTCCGGAGAGGAAAACACGGACACGGGCGATGGCGGATTTACCAGCATCGCGGGCATCGTGCACGCGGGTGCGGATGGACTTGAGTGTGTCGTGCATCGTGCGACGGGCATCCTTGGTTTCCGTCTTGGCCTCAAGGTAAGCGCGGACACCGCCTTCACATTCGGCTTTTTCCTCACCGGAGAAACGGGCGCAGCGGGCTGTGACTTTGGCGTCGATATCCGCGCTGGCCGCGGAGGTGGTAACGGACGTGCTGGAATCGAGATCAACGTTGACTCCGAGCGCGAGGGATGAAGCCGGAATGGCGAGAGCGATTGCCGAAGCCGCGAGGGAAGCGGTCATGCGATAGAAACGATCCATAAAAATAGGGGGAAAGAAATAGGGCAACTGGGAAAACAAAAGAACAACTGCATGCATAGAAGTAGACGAAGCAGCCTATCCCCTCTTACGCGGAAAAAATGGCCTACGGCAGCAATCCGCGTTCGATGATCTCTTTCTGTTCTTCGACTTTCTCGCGAAGATTTTTCTCTTGTTCAGAAGAGGTGGATCCTTCAGCCACCGAAGATGCTTCTGCTGCCGCTGCACTCTCCGTACTCGCATTGCTCTGCGTGGAAGCTTCGGCGGAAGAATCTGTACTGGAGGACATATCAGCACGAGAACTCCTCGATTTCTTTTCTTGTGCAGCGGAGCGACCGTCTCTGTCCTCGTCACTCGCCTCTTCCGAAACATCCTGCGATTGCACCGGGGTGCTGCGGGAACGGGCCTTTGCCGAACCGGAAACCTTGATGCCGATTCGGATTTCTCCCTGCACATCCGCGTTCTTGGTGGAAGAATCGGACGCGGCACGCTTGAGGATGAAGTTCGCCTCGCTGCGCGCCGCATTTCCGCGCTCACGGACAAACTGCCGCAGATGATCCTCCTCAGATTTCTTGGCCCTGTCCTCCGGCCCTCCAAACGCGGCCGGAGCGACTGCAGGCGGGAAAGACTCTTCGTACTTTTCAAAGGTGGTCGCCAGGACTTCCTGCACGGCGACGTGCGTTTCCACGGACGGAGGCGGAAGGAGCGTATCCTGAAGCGTCACCACCTGCAGGGAAATCCTGCGTTCGAGCTCCGCACGGTTCTGCGTAGTAAGCTTCCCTCTTCCGGCAAGCTGTTGCGCCTCGCGCAGGCGTCGTTCTACCTTGCGGATCTGCCAGACGGCCTGCTTCTGCGGCGTGCGGATCATCTTTTCACGAAACGGTTCCAGAACATCCACTTTAAGAGCATAGAGAGGATCTCCCGGGATCGCGGATTCGGAGGCATAGGCGAGCGCACCGCTCCCAAGCACAATGATAAGGGCGCTAAGGGCCAGTGCCGGCATCCGCAGCAGCGGAACACTGATGACCGTCCACCACGCCGAAGTCGGCTCGCGGTCCGCCTGCAGGCGCATGGAGGCAATAAGGGAGCCACGGCCCATGGCTTTCTCTTCGGCGCTGAGGGCGATGGTCGCTGCATCGTTCAACGCTATCCGTGCGAGGAGCGCACTGCGTCCTTCCTCTTTTTCATGGTCCGTGAGGCGCAATTGCTTGGCCTCGGAGAGGAGCCGTTGGAAGGCGTCGTTGCGGGTCATTGGGAAATAATCAGGGAACGGAGTTTTTCCATGCCGCGGTGAATGCGGACAGAAACAACATTGGGGGAAACCTTGAGAAGGTCGGCGATTTCGCGGGGGAGGAGGCCGTCGACATACCTGAGCACGATGACCGTGCGCAGCGGTTCTTCCATTGCATGGAGGACGGTAAGAACCTTTTCGGAATCGATGCGAACGGCGGCGCTATCGTCTTCCTCCGCCGGGGGATCGAAGCCCTTCTGCTCGCGGAGGTCCTCAAGCGATTCCTCTTTCCGGAGCTTCTTGCGGCGCACGAGGTCGACGATAAGGTTGTTGGCGACGCGATAGAGGAAGGCGCGGAGATTATCGACTTTCTTTCCCTTGGAGATGTACTCCCATGCACGCAGGAATGTCTCCTGCATCAGCTCGCGCCCCTGCTCCCGGTCGCCGAGGCGCAGGGCGATGTGCCGGAAGATGGCATCGGCATAATCGTCGTACGCCTGTAGAAATGCTTGTTCAATATTCCGATCCATGCCGAACAGTGTAGATGACGAAGGAGCATATGCCCTCTTACGGAGCAGGTTTTCCAGATATTGCATAAATACAATAAATATTGTATAATATCAATAAGATGTCAAAATCACACACTATTACCGATTTCTCACTCCTCCAGATCATCGTCGCTGGATCCGTTTTGATGGGCCTCATTCTTATGGGACTCGGGGGCATCGGGCATCTTCTCGGAGATCTCACCGGACAGGGCCAGACGATTTCCACTGCAGCCGAGGTTGCTGAAGGAGAACTCACGGCAACGATTGCTGCTGCTCCCCACGCCGCTGCACCGATTCTCCAGGGAACTTCAACCGGCGCCGGCATCATGATTATTGTGGGAATGATGCTGATTCTCTGCGGGCTGATGCTGCATGCATTGCTGCTTCTGAGGATGGGTACCGATAGACAGGTTCCGGTTCACGTTCGCGAACGCGATCGGAAAACCGTGGAGCGTGGTGCAAGAATGCAAAGAGCGATTGAAGTGTTTTGGGTCGAGCAGGAGATCCGCCTTTAAGGACAGCAGGGTCCCCTCTCCCATTGGGAGAGGGACAGGGAGAGGGGGTCGGGAGGAGGAAAGAAGCTGCACACGCGTGACCTGAGTCGACATCACCAATGAATGCTTGCAATAAAAAACGACCAGCATTGCTGCCGGCCGTTTTCGTGGATGATACAGAGAGCGGATTACTATCCGCCGCAGCCGCATCCTCCGTCTTTGAGGCCGCAGGATCCGCAGCCACCACCGAAGGAAATCATTGAGTAGGGTGGTAAAAAATAGAACGACCACAGTGTAATCGATACGAGAATGTTTGTCTAGCACTCTCATGGTGAGAGTGCTAATTCCCCCTAAAACGTATGTTTCTTCCCCAATGCATCGCGATGATACTTCCCAAACTCCTCAATCTTCACACACGCATCGTTTTTCACCACAGGACCTTCTGTACACAGACGGATGCCGAGAGGATCCACCACGCAGTTGCCGCAGATGCCGTACCCACATTTCATGTAACGCTCCAAAGAAAGCTGCGAAGGAATTTTGTACTTTGCCGTTAGTTCTGAGACGGCCTTGAGCATCATTTCGGGTCCGCATGCAAAGACTTGATCGATGGGATCAGTATTTTTCATTTTTCCTTTTTCATTTTTCCTTTTCTTCTGGACCGCCTCCAGCATCTTCTCCAACTGCTGCACGTTAAACCCCTTGAATCCTTCCGAGCCGTCGTTGGTTGCGACGTGGAGTGATACATGCGGAAGGGATTCCAGTTCTTTCAGATACAGGAGATGTTCCTTGCTGCGCGCACCAACAAAGACTTCCAGCGTGCAACCGTGGTGCACGGTTTCTGCGGCGACGAAGTACATGGGTGCCGCGCCGTAGCCGCCTGCGACGAGAGCGATGTGCTGGCCGGGTTTCCACTCATAGCAGGTGCCGAAAGGGCCGCGAAGACCTACGAGATCGCCCACCGAGCAGCGAGCGAGCGCTTCGGACATCGGACCCACGGCGAAGAACGTGATCTTGGTCTCCGCGCCGTTATCGAACGCGACGCTGAACGGCTTTTCATCGACACCGGGAAGCCAGAGCATCACAAATTGCCCCGGTCGCGCGCCGAGCGATCCGTCAAATGTGAAGGTGCGGACCATGTCGGTCTCCTGTTGTATCGCTTTAATGCGATAGGTCTTGGGAAGCCGGGACTGGAGCGGGATCGCCATCTTATTTGTGGGTCATGGAAGTACCTTTCATGCCTCGCTGCTGAAGTTCCTGGTGCATGCCGCCAACGAGATCAGAAACATTATCCACTCCTTCGTTCGTACACCAGAGCTGCATCTCTTCGCAGACTGTACTGAAGACATCAATACCGCGATCAGCGACGGCCGTGCCGATGCCCACGAGAGACGCACCGGCCAGCATCATTTCGATCGCGTCTTCTCCGGTATAGACGCCGCCCGTGCCGATGATCGGCACTTTGCCCCCGGTGGCTTCATAGACTTCCGCAACACAGCGGACGGCAATGGGCTTGAGCGCCGGCCCGGAAAGTCCTCCTTTATGGGCGGCGAGGATCGGCATGCGGCTCCGAAGATCGATTGCCATGCCCGGCCCGACGGTATTGATTGCCGTGATACCGTCAGCTCCCGCGGCGACGCACGCGGCCGCGATCTGGCCGATATTGGGAACGTTGGGCGTAAGCTTGGCGAACATAGGAATCTTTCCGATCTCTTTGCGCACGGCTGTAAGAATCGACGCAGCTTCCCCCTCGTCTTCGGCGAAGAGTTTGCCCCGAAGTTTGAGGAATGTGGGTGTGGAGATATTCACTTCGATGAAATCAGGCTTCAGAGGTGCGATGGCCGCCGCCACCTCGGCGAATTCGGAGGCGCTGAGGCCGATAATGTTAGCAATGAGGGGAACCTGATGATCCTTCATGAAGTCCCCAATCTCCTGACGCGCTTTCTCCGGGCCCGCATCCGGCACACCGACGGCATTGAGCATCCAGTGCTCTGTCGAAATGATCGTCGGGTTGACGTTGCCCTTATGCTCCTGCGGCCAAAGCGATTTTGTGGTGATAGCTCCTGCTCCGCTTGCGGTGACGAACCGCCAGCTGGATGCCGTAATGCCCATGATACCGGAAGCGAGAACGGTCGGGTTTTCGAAGGTGACTCCGAGGATGGTCTGGGAGAGGTTCATCGGAACAATCATAGCAGCACGCCTGCAGGCGTGCGCTAGACCGTTCGCTGTTTTGGGAAGAGCGTATCTCTTCGCACCCACACGGCAACAAAGAGGATCACGCCGAAAAGGATCAGGCGAACCGGACCAAGAATATTCGCCGAGAGTGGAAGAAAGCGCATGCCTTCACGAAGAAGCGAAATGAGGACGAGCGAAAGCATGCAGCCGCGCACACTTCCGGGTCCTCCTGCGACGACGACCGTGACGAAGAAGATAAACGCCGGATAGCCGAAGTCGCTCGGATGGACGAGATAAATGTACTGGTGGTACTGCACGTTGGTGAGCATCGCTCCGACGCCTCCGATAAGAAAAACAATGAGATGGATGAATGGACGGTCGATACCGAGTGCCTTGGCATGCCACTCATGTTCCGAAAGCGCCGTAAGCTTGCGCCCGAATGTTCCGCGATCAATCTTCCAGAGCACAAAGGCCCAGAGCACAGCAACAATCGTGCTGAAGATCATAAAATCCACCGTGGAATGCAAAAAGGGAAAGCGGGGAACACGGGGAATCCCGAGAGCACCGCGAGTAAGGCTCGTCCAGTTGAGTACAACCGCAAGCAGCGAGAGATGAACCGCGATGGACATGACGCCAAAGCCGTCGGCATCGAGCCGCAGGCTGAGCCATGCAAAAAACGCGGAGACGATCGCGGCGGCGGCAAAGCCGGCCACAAGTCCGAGAGGGTAACTGCCGAATGCCATCGTGGTGAGAAACGTCGCATATGCGGCGACGATGGAAACGCCGAGCGGGCCGAAGTGGAAAATTTTTCCCCTCCCGAAAATCAGGTTGAATCCCAAGATGTTCGGCGCACTCATGGCGATGATGGCGATGACGTGATAAACGAAATTCATAAAATGTTACGCAGTGCGGGATTGAGAAGAGAAGAGACCGGAGGGCTTGAGAAGCAGAAAGAAGATGATGAATAGCAGTGCGACGGTCTGCTGATAGCCAGCAGGAACGTAAAATGCGCCGAACCAGTGAACGCCTACAAGTACCTGTTCCAGCCCCGCGATGAGGTACGCGCAGAAAATCGCACCCCAGATATTCCCCTTCCCTCCCGCGATAATCGCGGCATACGCCTTAATAGTCAGCGGAAACGCGAACGTAGGAGAAAGATTCTGATCGATGCCAATAAAAATACCCCCGGCACCCGCAAACACTCCGCTCACAATAAAAATCACTCGGTGGAGTACTGCAGAATTGATTCCTAGACTGAGTGCCGCGGAATCATGTTGTACTACTGCGCGCAATTTTCTTCCAAAAGAGGTCCGATGGAACACATAGGCAAAGGCGAGTAGGGCAACCAGCGTCAGGAGAATAAGAATGCATTGTTCCACGCTGATGCGCGCGCCTTGGATTTCAAAGGTTTTTTTAAGTCCCGGGAGAATGCTGCGCGGCCGCTCCTCAAAGAGGAGTAGCATCATGCCGTCTAGGATCATGCTCCACGCAATTGTCGTGACGAGCGGAAGAAAGCGGTGATGTTTATAAAACGGATTCACGAAGATCTCGAAGGTAAACCACGTCATGAGGGCTCCACTGGCTAATCCTCCAAGGACGCTTGGAATCAACGGCAAATGTACAACTTGATGAAGCCACCATGTGCTGTATCCCCCGAAGAGCACGAGTTGTCCAAGCGCCATATTAAAAACACCGAGAACTCCATAGACCAGCGCCAATCCTCCAGCGATGAGAGCCGCAAGGGAACCAGCTATGAGAGCGTTGGCAAGAAGCTGCATATATTCAGAAGGCTGCGCGGCACGTCGCATTGTAAGCGACGTGCCATTGGAAGAAAGGGTAACACAAAAACAGCGGAGGCCAGAAAACCTCCGCTGCGTGAACATATCGACCTTAATCCGGCGTGACCGTGTTCAGCTCAACGATCTTGCCGCCTTCGAATTTCTTGAGAACGTAACCGATACCGACGACATCGCCGTTTGCATCGAAACTGAACGTTCCCGCTGCTCCTTCATAGGTGATCTTGGCAACGGCATCACGCACGGCTGTTCCGTCCGTACCAACTTCACCGATAACCTTGGCAAGAAGATTCGTCGCATCATAGGAAAGTGTGGCAAAGCTCAAATTGCTCTGCGGCTCCCCGTGTTTGGCGCGGAAGTGCACGGCGAAAGAATCTGGGCCCGTGTCTCCGAGCTTGGAAGAGGTGTTGATGAGCTCCATTCCTTCGACGGCTTCACCAGCGATCTGTCCGAGGTTTGCAGAGTCCGCGACATCCTGGCTGAACGCAGGCGCCGTGAATCCCGCTTCGCGGTACTGCTGCATCGCTGCGGCGATAAACGCATCACTCTGGCCGTTCGGGACGAAGACATCAAATTCGGCATCCTCAAGACGCGTCATGAGTGAGCGGAAGTCCTTGGTTCCTGGCTCCGAGGTCTCATTGAATACCATTGCATCCGTTCCGACAGCTGCAACCAAGGAATCACGGAGTGCCGTGGCGTAGTCCGTGTTCTCGCTAATGATGGCAATCTTGGCGTAGTTCTTCTCCGCAAAGACTTTTGCCATGGCCTTGGTCTTCAGTGCATCGCTTGGGGAATTGCGGAAGATGAACTCTCCTGCTTCCGTCACGTCGGGGCTCGTGCTCACCGGCGAAATCATGACGACCTTTGCCATCTCGGCAATCGGAGCCGCAGCGAGCGTTTCGCCGGAACATTGTCCGCCGATGATGGCGACGACCTTGTCGATATTCATGAGCTTCTGCGCGGCGGTTGCTGCATCGGCACCCGTGCATTTGCCGTCTTCAGCAATGATTTCGATCTGCTTGCCTCCGATACCTCCAGCAGCATTGATTTCGTCAACGGCGATCTGCATGCCATGGAGCGTGTCCGCACCGTAGGAAGCCGCATCACCCGTCAGAGGACCGATGAAGCCAAGTTTAATCGTATCTCCGCCACCAGCGGAACATGCCGCCAATGCCATCGCGGCGAGAGAAGAGAGAGCGAGGAACTTACGCATAAAGAAAAATGGAATGAAACAAAAGGAAAAGAGGATATCGTGACCTAGAGTACTAGGGAAGGAGTTTTGGGCAAGTGTTTAGGTGGTGGGATCTGCCCCAAAATACAGCTCCCGGAGCTCTTTGCTCTGTTTCACCTCATTCGGTTTCCCTGTTAAGACAACTTTACCTACATCCATAACGATGACGCGGTCGCAGATGCTGCCGATGAAGGGAAGATCATGCTCGACAACGAGGACGGTCTTGCCCTGCTTCTTTAATTGCAGGATGAGATCGGCCACTTGCTGTGTGAGTTTCGGAGAAACACCGGCTGTGGGTTCATCGAGCAGAAATAATTCTTTGCCCGACATCAGCGTGCGTGCGATTTCGAGGAGACGCATCTGCCCCCCGGAGAGTGATCCTGCTTTGGTGTGTGCATTCCCCTCCAGTCCGACCATCTCCAGTGTTTCCATCGCGAGCTTTTTCAGATCGCCACGGTTCTTTCGCTCCTCCTTCGGTAATGCCTCGAGTGCAACCAGGACGTTTTCGATGAGTGTCATTTCGCGGAAGATACCGAAGTTCTGAAAGACTCTGCCGATCCCCTGCCCGGCGCGCTTCGCGGGCGAGAGATGCGTGATGTCTTCTCCGCGCAGATGAATGGTTCCGGTGCTCGGTTTGAGAAATCCCGAGAGGACATTGAAGAGAGTGGTCTTCCCCGAACCGTTCGGCCCGATGAGACCGATGATTTCTCCGCTTTCCACGGAAAAGGAAATATCGGAGAGAATGCGGTGTTCTCCGATGGAAAGAGAAAGGTGGCTGGTGGAGAGGATAGACATCGGACAATATTCTACCTCACATCCCTATTTCCCTGTCACCGCCTTCATAAATCCTTCAAACAACGGATGTGGCCGGTGCGGTCGGCTTTTAAATTCCGGATGGAACTGCGAGCCCACCATGAACGGATGATCTTTCACTTCGACGATCTCCATCAATCCCGTTTCGGGCCACTCACCCGAGAACACCAATCCCTTCTCTTCAAGACGCTTCCGGAATGACTGGTTGAATTCATAGCGGTGGCGGTGGCGCTCGGAGATCGTCCCGTCGGATCCGAGCTGTCCCGCCTCTTTATAGGAGGCATAGGCTTTCGTCCCCTTCTTGAGGCGGCACTGGTAGGCGCCGAGACGCAACGTTCCTCCCATGCTGCGTCCTTTGTGTTGGCCCGGGAGGTAATGGACGACGTAGCGCTCTTGGCCGAGCTTTCCCTTCTCATCGAATTCCTGACTCGTGAGCTGGTCGTCTTTGAGCATGCTACGAGCAAATTCAATCGCGAGGATTTGTGAACCGAGACAAAGGCCCAGATACGGAACCTTATGTGTACGTGCATAGCGCGCGGCGGCGATTTTCCCTTCAATGCCACGGCTCCCAAATCCGCTCGAAACGATGATGCCCTCTGCACTCTTGAGATCTTTCCAAACGTCTTTGTCCTGCTTCTCCAGCTTCTCGCTGTCCACCCATACGATCTCCGCTTTGCGCCCGTGAAAGACCGCAGCGGATTTGATCGATTCGATCTGGCTCAGGTACGCATCATCGAGGTACGTGTACTTGCCCACCAGAGCGATGCGCACAGGTTCCACAGCTTCTTCGTAGCGCTTGCGACCCTTCTCCCACTCACGCATATCAGGCTTCAGCTTTCCGAGCCCGAGCTTTTTCCCGATGAAGTTCGCCACGTTGTAGTTTTGCAGATTGAGCGGCACATCGTAGATCGATTTTACCGTCGGTGCAGGAATGACGGCTTCACGGGCGACGTCGCAGAATTTGCTCACTTTATCGAGCAGCTCCACCGGGATTTTGTAGTCCGCACGCGTGAGGATCATATCGGGCTGCAGGCCAATTCTCCGCAGTTCCCGCACGGAAAGCTGTGTGGGCTTGGTCTTGAGCTCCTTCGATGCGGCAAGATAGGGCAGAAGCGTGAGATGGACGTGGAAGATGCGCTCGGGACCCATCTCGGATTTCATCTGCCGGATGGCTTCGAGATACGGCTCTCCCTCGATGTCTCCGACGGTTCCGCCGACTTCCACCATCATGATATCAGCCTTGCTCTTCTTGGCGGCTCCCGTGATGGAATCCTTGATGGCATTGGTGATGTGGGGAACCACCTGAATGGTGCCGCCGAGGAAATCGCCACGACGTTCCTTTGCGAGGACATCCGTGTAGATCTTTCCCGTGGTGATGGTGGAGAGCTTGCTCATCGGCTCGTCGATGA
>Ga0155171_107_pt2 | contig 50942 bp, 41 predicted proteins | sample RifCSPhighO2_01_FD_106139 | JGI IMG/M metagenome (GOLD analysis project Ga0155171, IMG submission 106139) | Candidatus Peribacteria bacterium RIFCSPHIGHO2_01_FULL_55_13
TTCGTCTGCAGTCCGCGCGGTGAAGCGGCTTTTTTGGATAAGGAACATCTCCCGCACACGGTTCTCGATGCTCCGCGCCTCTCGTGGAATTTTCCCTGGAAGTTTTTCCTGGCCTATCAAAAATCCCGAGTACTGCTGCAATCCCTCAAACCCGATCTCATTTTCAGTAAAGGAGGATACGTCTCTGTGCCTGTCTGTCTTGTGGCAAAGCGCATGAAGATCCCCATCATTCTTCATGAATCCGATGCCGTGATGGGCCGCGCCAATCGTCTCATCGCAAAGCTGGCAACGCATGTATGCCTAGGATTTCCAGCGCATAAATCGCAAATCGCAAATGACAAATGGCAAATGTCATTCACAGGCAACCCCCTCCGCCCCGAAATCACCCGCGGCTCCCGTGAAGAGGGCCTTCGTCTGACCGGCTTCTCCGGCTCACGCCCGATTCTCCTGATCATGGGCGGCAGTCAGGGGGCTCAAGCGATCAATGAATGGACCGCTGCGCACCTATCAGAATTAACCTCAATGTGTGACGTCATCCATCTCACAGGCTCGGGAAAAGGGCCAAATGGCAAATTGCAAATGGCCAATGGCAAATACTTCCAGCTCGACTTTGCTCACAAAGAACTACCAGATCTGTATGCGTGTAGTGATATAGGAATCAGTCGAGCCGGCGCCGGCTCCATCGCCGAACTCGCAGCCAACGGCATCGCTTCCATCCTTATTCCGCTGCGTGGAGTCGCCCACGATCATCAGCAAGCGAACGCCGTGTCATTACGAGAACGGGAAGCGGCGCTCCTCGTTACCCAGAATGACATGGACAATATGCTTATGAATGTGGTGAAACAACTGATCGATGATCCTGCGGCGAGAGAGAAGCTGCGACAGCAAATTCGCGGGTTGTGTACAGGAGACAGTACTGGACAAATCGTAAAGGTTATTTCTCATGCTCTTGTCGGGAGGGGCAGAGCATGACTACTCTCCCCCGACTTATGAAGAACTTCAGTAACTTGTGGAAATTCATCGTTCCGCTCTTCGCCTTGGCGCTCCTTGTCGGTTGCACGCCCCAGAGCGCTGAAAATACCACGGAGAACACGGTGACTCCTCCCGCTCCTGCACCTTCCTCTTCAGACACTATGAAAGGCTTCGATGGAAAATTCCTGAGCGGCAAACACACGGTTGTCCTCAAAACGAGCGAGGGTGATATCACTGTGGAACTGGATGCAGATGCCGCACCGAAGACCGTGACGAACTTCGTGGTGCTTGCACAGAGCGGCTACTACGAAGGCCTCACATTCCACCGCATCATCCCGGGCTTCATGATCCAAGGAGGAGACCCGAACGGCAACGGCACAGGCGGCGAGAGCGTCTACGGCGACACCTTTGAGGATGAGACGGATGGTGCAAACGCCCTCATGGCCGTGGGCTACAAGGCCGGCGTGATGGCGATGGCCAACCGCGGACCGGACACGAACGGTTCGCAGTTCTTTATCATGGATACGGATTACGCTCTTCCCCCAAACTACACGATCTTCGGAAAGGTGACCGATGGTCAGAAAGTGGTAAACGCCATCGCACGCGTGGAACGCGACAGCAATGACAGACCGGCGGAGCCGGTGACGTTCACCGTCGAGGTGAAATAGATGTTGGAATAATCGAGGTGAAAACCCGAATACGGGATTACGCGAATACGCGTACTCGCGTACTCGCGTATTCGATACACTATTCCTGTGCGCACGCGCTTCCCCCCCTCCCCCACTGGCTTTCTTCATGTCGGGGGCCTGAGGACCGCGCTGTACTGCTACCTGGTCGCCAAGCAGACGAAAGGATCGTTTCTGCTGCGGATCGAGGACACGGACAGAGAACGACTCGTCGAAGGCGCGATCGAGAACATCATCCGCACGCTCCATTGGGCCGGGCTCGACCCCGATGAAGGTGTGATGATGGAAAAGGGCGTGGTGATTCAAAAGGGCGAGCACGGACCCTACATCCAGTCCGAGCGTCTGCCGCTGTATCAGAAATACGCCAAGGAACTGCTGGATGCCGGCAGGGCATACCCGTGCTTCTGCACGCCCGACCGGCTCGACCAGATGCGCAAGGAACAACAGGAGGCAAAGCAGGCGCCGATGTACGACCGCAAATGCCTGAAAATGCCGAAGGAAGAATCCGCCCGCCGCATCGCCGCAGGAGAAAAGCACGTGATCCGCATGGAGATCCCGCGGTCCACCACGGTGACATTCACCGATGACATCCGCGGCAATCTTTCTTTTGAGGGAAAAACGATCGACGATCAGGTCCTTCTGAAGAGCGACGGATTCCCCACGTACCACCTCGCGCACGTCGTAGATGATCATCTGATGGATACCGATCTCGTGATCCGCGGCGAGGAATGGCTGAGCTCTCTACCCAAGCATTTGCTGTTGTTTGAGTACCTGGGCTGGAAAGCCCCACGCTATGCGCACGTTCCGCTGCTACTGAATCCGGACCGCAGTAAATTAAGTAAGCGACAGGGCGATGTGGCCGCAGAAGATTACAAAGAGAAGGGATATTTGCCGGAGGCTCTCCTGAATTTCCTTGCGCTTCTTGGCTGGAACCCGGGCACGGAGGAAGAGATCTTTACCCTCAAGGAGTTGATCGACCGGTTCTCCATCGAACGCGTGCAGAAGGCCGGCGCAGTGTTCGATCATGAGAAGCTGGATTGGCTCCAGGGCCAGTGGATCCGGAAACTCACGCCGGAGGAATTCGTGAATCGTCTGAAACCGTTTTTGGAGAAGCATCTCGCCGCAGCACTCCGTGATCCCGAGCTGACGACAAGAGCAACCTTGATACAAGACCGCCTGACGCTTCTCTCTGAAGGACCGGACATGCTGCGCTTCTTCTATGAAGAACCGGGCGTGACGATGGAACTGCTCGCAAACCCGAAGCAGAAGCTCACGCCGGAGCTGGTGAAAGAAATCCTTCCGCAGATCCGTACGACACTGGAGGGCATTGCGGAGAAAGATTGGAATCGGGAAATTCTTGAGGAACGGCTTCGTGCGCTGATGGAATCCAAGGGCTATAAGCTGGGTCAGGTCCTCTGGCCGCTGCGTGCAGCACTGACCGGAAAACCCTATAGCCCTGGGGCGTTTGAGGTGGCTGAAGCGTTGGGCAGAGAAAAAGCCCTCACACGTATTGACAATATATCATTATAGACCTATAGTATCCTTATGAGTGGAGGAAACACCATTCGGGCAAACTGGAAACACGCTGGTGATGGCCTAGAGCTACCTGACGTCGCCAGGACAATTGGCTCGATGGGGCAGAACTGGGGAGAGTTTCATAGTGTGGATAGCGATGTTGAAGTAACACTCAACGCAGAAGGAGAGAAAAATCGTCAAACAATTGAAGATCTGCTAGAAAGAGCGGGTTGTGTCATTCAATAACGCTTCTGAAGAACGCTAGCTATAGGAAAAAGGACGACATACAATCGATGTATGGCGCTTTCAGTCACCTCCCCTATCCGTCACGACGTTGAAGTTTCCCTCCGCTCGGACGGAACCAAAGCAGTGATTGAGGGAAAGACGGTTGTCCCGTTCAAAACATTCGTGATGCTCGTGATCCAACGCAAAGTCACAGCACTCTTTAAGGACTGGGGAACTGCCCCGGTGGTAATCGACGCGGAACTGCTCACAAGCCTCGCAGGCGCTCCGCAGGACAATCAGGAGAATAAGATAAATCTCGTTCTCGTCACACTCGGCATCGGCGTGATTATAGGCGTGCTGGCATTCGCCGTTCTGCAATTCGCTTTGCTCACGATCAATATTTCGATGGGCCAACAGGAACTTGCCATTCTTGCAGGAGGACTCATCGGTGTCGGCATCATCGGCTGGCTGCTCGGGAAAGTGCAGGTACGAGGAGGAGGCCAGAGGGTGTTGGATAGCATGGAAAGGGCTGCTGCACTGCTTTCAAAAAAGTAAGTTTGCTCGTTTTCTTGTTTGCTTGTTTGCAGATTCAACCCGCAACCTAGCAAACCAGCAAACTATTTCCCAAATGCTGGGATAACCCTGCACAATATTCCCATGTTGATAAAGGAGCACGAACCCCTCGGCCCAAAAACCACAATGCGCATCGGCGGCACTGCACGCTATTTTGCGGAACTTGGGACAAAGCAGGATCTAGAGGAAGCTTGGGCATTCGCTGAAAAAAATACATTGCCGCTGATTGTCCTTGGATCCGGAAGCAATACGATTTTTGCAGATGATGAAATCCAAGCCCTTGTCGTCCGTATTGCCGCCTCCAAAGTCGACCTTCCTCAAATGGCAAATCGCAAATCGCAAATGGCAAATGTCATTGTTGAATCCGGCAAAAACCTCCCCATGCTTATCAACGAACTCGCAAAAGAAGGCCTCGACCTCTCCCCTCTCACCGGAATCCCCGGCACCCTCGGTGGCGCGATTTTCGGCAATGCCGGCCAAGGGCCTAAAGGCATCTGGATCGACCACTTCGTGGAATCCGTAACGATCTATGACGGAGCATGGAAGACGCTTACGAAAGAAGAATGTAACTTCCGCTATCGCGAGAGCAAATGGAAAGATGCACCGCCAGTCGTAGCGGAAGATCGCGATCTTCCGCTACGACTGGCACCCATTATTTGGTCGATCGTAATGAAGATTCCTCAAGGTAATCCTTCAGCCATAACACAAGAAATCGAATGCCTCCTCCAGCGCCGCATTGAAACCCAGCCGCACCAGCGCACAGCCGGTTCCTGCTTCAAAGCGGTCGGCGAAACGCCCGCTTGGCAATTGATCGATGCCGTGGGACTACGCGGATACAAAGCCGGCGGCGTGATGGTCTCGGAAAAGCACGCGAACTTTTTGATCGGCGAAAAAGGCGCGAAGTTTGAAGATGCTGTGAATGTCGTGAATGCGGTGAAAGAGAAGATCCCTGAAAAGCTGGAGGTGGAGATGCGGTTTGTGAAGCCTGATGGTTTATTGGAATTCTAGGAAGCTGGTGTTAGAGTTTTTAGGCATGGTAGAGCAGTTTTCCCGGCCCGAAGAGCGCTACATTGATGAGCGGTACATACGATTTCTCCGTGAACAACCGGCAACACGGAAACAATTCCATATCCGCCATCTGCTCTGGGCAATGCTCATGACGGGAATTTTTTCCGGCACTGCAAAACTTATTGCCGATGAAATCCGGCGTGACGCGGAGGAGAATCATCGCATTACTGCAAAGGAGTCGGGATACCTGCCGGCGTGATGCTGCATACCAAAATCCGTAGCGGAATTTTATGACCCACCGCTTAGGTATGGACCAAATAAGAACAAGAGATAGCCCAGTATGAAACCAACCGATAAGCAGATTGTTATAAGAAGAAAGAGAGAGAAAGCTTTCATATATATTAAGCATAACAAAATGTAGCGGAGAGTCGCGACCCTCCGCTACGGATTTGAATGATGTTGTTAAAAAGGCAAATCTTCTACCTTCACCTCCGACTGATACTGCACCTCCGGAATAGATGCAGCTTCTACTCCAACCGGCGCCTCTTCGCGCTGCTCACGGGCAGCCCCGCCTTCTGGACGTGCCGGCGCTGCTCCGCGCGAAGAGACGGTTTCCTCGGCGATAGCATTGGCGACACCAAGCATGCTGAATTGATCGGCGACGATCTCCGTCGTCGTGCGCTTCGAACCGGTTTTCGTCTCCCACTGGCGGGACTGGACACGGCCGGAGACAAAGACCTTGTAGCCTTTCTTCACCTGCTTGGCGACATCCTGGGCCAATGCGCCCCAAAGGACGACGTTGTGAAATTCTGTGCGCTCTTTCATTTCGCCGCTCTGGCGGTCCTTCCACTTTTCATTGCTGGCCACGCCGATGGAAAGGACGCTCTGTCCGCTCGTGGTGGTGCGCATCTCCGGGTCTTTCGTCACATTGCCGATAATTTCCGCGCGGTTCAGGCATTTGCCGAGTTCCATTCCTGCAGGGATGGCGCGCTGCCCATCTTTGGGGTCGAGCAAAATCATATCCTGCGCGACAAGCTTGGTTTTGCTTTTCTTTTCGCCACTTTTTTCATCGTCCCAGGTGTCCGTCTGAAGGCGGCCACTGACGAATATCTGTCCGCCGGCGCGCAAATACTGCGAAGCGACTTCGGCCATGGCTCCCCACACGGTAACCGTGAAGAAGCCTTTGCCGGTGAGTTGCTCGCCCGTACCCGAGGTGAAGGAATTAGGAACGACCAGGTTAAGATCGGTGACGGCCGTGCCGCCGGGAGTCTGACGGAGCTCTACCGGCTGCGTCTGGTATCCGATGAGGGATACGCGATTGAGAGAGAACATGGAATGAGGGGGAAAGGAATCGGAGGGAAGTGAGGACAGCGGAGCCTATAGATCACCCCCGAAGAATCAACGTGTACAAACGTACACCCAATTTTTAAAAGGAACAATAGACAACGAATAATAAGTGAGTGAAGCAATTTGAATTCTTACAATTTTCTTTTTCAATCCAAAATTTGCGATTTACGATTGATGATTTACGATTTTTTGCACACGGCAGCAAATCGTAAATACAAAAATTGTAAATTGTAAATCCGTTTCAGCGTTGTCAACTCCCCTTCACCATCCCCTACACATAAACACGGTACAATCGGCGAAACGCGTCATGCCCACTCCGTATTTTCTCAATCGCACATCTGCGATCCTCCTCGGCAGCGCTCTGATGCTCCTCAGTGCATCGGCCGCGGCCGCGCCACGGGCCACGGAAAATCTTCCCGAGCCGTACCGCATCCCGACAGCCTATCCTTCAAACATCGGCGAGATCCGCGATGTTACGGGAGATGCACTGCAGGGATGGGAAGGCGAAATCCATCAGGATCTTTCAGAGCGCGCGGTCTGCGGCGGATGGGACATGAGCGATACAGTGCAGGGTAAAATTCCCGTGGTGTCCGGAGTGCCGGGCCGCAAAGGTATTCCCTTGGGAAATATTCCTTCTGGCATGGCAGCGCGCGATGAAAGTAGTGGAGCGCTCGGAGACGGGTATCTCTACCCCGATGTCAGCGAGGTGAAAGGGTGGAGCACGGCATGCCAGGCGGGATTTCCTCCGTATCTGGATGACGGCCCGCCGTGCAAAGACCCCAACAATAAGAACTACGGCACCCCGAAACAATGTGAGGATTTGTGTCCGCGGATCAATGCCTGGCAGTTTCCGATTTGGGTAGTCATCTGGGTACGGCCTGCACCCCTTGCTGATATGTCTATATGCGTGCAGCAGGGCAAGGGGGGGAAAGAGCTGAACTATGACTCCTTCAATGGAGACTGCTGTGAACGTAATGGAACAGACGAAGAAACGGTATCTCCCGCCTACACACAATGCATGACAGAAGTGGGAGACGAGGCGTACTGCAGAGGTCTGTACCCTCCACAACCCGGAGTAAGTTGTGCAGGTAAATATGGGAGTGATGCAGACGACCCACGGCACGACCCCGGTCTTCCTGCAGATGCTAAATGCAACGAATCACCAGGTTTAGGTTATATACAAACCGCCGTGATCTTTTCTGGTTGGTATTACTGCTGCACGGGAGCAATTGTGAGAGAGTTGAATTACGATGATTGCAAGCTTGAAGATCCGGCTGCATGTGTAGCGCACAGCGATCCTCGGCGAAACTGTGTGCGGTGCGAGGGGGACGGTCTGCCAGTCCCCAATGGAGCGTCTCCGGCAAGGGATACTAATGGTGATCTGATTCCGCGGGGGCCTGCGCCTCTCCGTCAAGAAACCGGTTGCCGCGCCGGGTACGACGCGACGATCGACGGCAATGTGATGAACCCGGGGAGATTCGTCTCCTACTACCGCGAATATCCCGTTGCGGGATACAGCCGCGATGCAGTGGATCAAGCTCCGAAAGATGTCACTGCCCGCCAGGGCGTTCCTGTCTCGTGTTACGGTTTTTACCGCGAATTTGATCCGAAGACCACCCGTACTGCCGATGCGGACTCGCGGTGTGTGATCGCCGCGTATCAATCGAACAATGAATTCCGCCTCTTCTACAAAACCCAGCTCGGGCACGGCAGCTTCGGCGAGACGAGCGTATACCCCGACCCCGATCCGACGGCCGATACGGAAATCCGCGATCCCGGCTTCAATGCCGACGAAGACCTCTGGTACCAGAACCTGGGAGGAGCCTTCAGTCTGCTGAATGGAAAAAAGTTTAAAGAGGCCGGACAGGACATCACGTTCGCGCTGCTTTCGCTCGATTCCACGCTGGAGCGTGTGCGCGGTCCGATGCTCGCGCCCTCGGGCGCCTCGGCTGGTTCCGTTTCGTCCGGAAGAGGGCCGGATCCTTATGAAAGCATGCGTTCTCCCGGAGCGTTGCGCCGCGCGTTCGACGATTCCGTGAGCAACCAGCGCGGCCCCGCCCGTACGATCGCCGAGTGGTGGCAGAAACAGGAAACCGCCATGCAGGACGTGGTGCATCCCGCGGTCGCGCACATCATCTTTCCTTCTGCATGGAGCGCGAATCTCAATCTGCAGCACCACTTCCCGAGCCCTGTTTTGCCCGAACCTCCCACAACGCCGGTTCCCCCGGGCAACTATGACCCGCGCAGAGACACGATCGAAGTGCAGACGGAATTGCGCGACGATCTTCTCGGGGAAGTCGCCTCATTTCTGGAAGAAGCTCTCATCGCTCCGGTGGAAGAGCGCAGTGTGACCATCGTGGTGCCCTTCGGTTCCGCGACGGACTTCCGCGCATACAAGGAGGGATGGGTGCGGTGGCAAAAGATGCGTGAAGACGCGGGGAAGCCGGTGCCCCCGGAGACGCAGCCGTTCATCGACCGCCTGGAGGAATATGCCGTACAGATTGATGGAGCGCGGGCACTGCGGGGGCAACTGGCACGATCGCTGGCCGCATCACTGGAGCGCCAGGCGGATGCGGCGCAGGCGGTGCACGACTGGCTGGAAACGAATCTCGACGACTTCCGCGATTTCCAGCAGGAACGCCAGCAGAGGCAGCAACTCATCTACCGCTGGCGCGATCTTCAGACGGCGTACCGCAACTTCCACGACAAGACCAATATGCCTTGGTGCAAGAATGACGCGTTTACGACGCCCATCTACTCTCTGCTCGACTCCTGGATGCTGGGACGCCCGGATCTCAACGGACAGTCGCTTCCGCAGATCTCGTACCCTCGTCCGGAAGATGTGTACATCGATCTCTCCGTGTTCCAGACAGACCAGGTTCCACTCGTTGTCCCTGTCTTAAAACCCGTGCAGATCCTGGTATCGCATGACATGTTAAGCCCGCCTTTCGTGTTCCAGGAAGAGGTCAGTATCCCCGTGCTTCCTCCACTCCCTCCTCTGCCGGATGCCGCTTCCAGCATGGTCGCGGCGATTCCCGACCTGGAAGTCGGTCCTGCGCTTTCCATCACCTTCCCCGATGTATCACTCGTCTTGAATGCCTACTCTCAATGTATGGAGGATGTGGGGGATGAGTCATACTGCCGCGCGCTCTATGGAGACAGCGACCCGTTGATCTCGATGGAAAAACTTGTGGGTGGTATGAATGCCAAGTACAAACAATTCTGGGATGCTGTGACCAAACCACGCTGCGACACGGCGGAAGCCGCCAAGCGCTGCGCGGGAGCGGACCCGGCGGAAGGCGACTGCTGCGTGCAACCGGGAGAGGAGAAATACTGCAGGAGAGGATGGAATTCCGATACCTGCGTCCATGTGGAAATGGATCTCCTGGAACGCTTCACGCGAATCGGCGCACGGCCGGCCGTGCAACTTCTGGAAGATTTCCTGGTGATCGGCTCCTGGCGAACTCCTGGTAACGCGAACGCGGATTTCCCGCCGTGTGACCCGCAAGACTGGGCCTGCTTGAACCTGCACGCCGTCCGCATGGAGCCCCGCTACGGATGGGGCGCGGAAATGAGCACGAGCAGCGCGGACGCCGCCATCGATGCCCTGCGCGCCCGGATGTTCCAGGAAACATTGCAATCGCCGCAGTTCCCCTATCAGGCCCCCTCCGAAACCATTGTCCCATCGTTTGATGTCCGCCCGCCGCTTGATCTGTCGCCCCTCTCGCCTTCCCCCTCCATAATTTCTCCGTGAGCCGCCCTCTCTTTTTCCGCCGGCTTCCCGCGGGGTTCTGCGCCTTGCTTCTGGTATGCGCGCTTCTGCCGCGGCAAGCCGGAGCAAGTCATACGTCGGACTACCCGGCATGCCGCGACGCCCTGGATTGGCAGGGCTGGAAGGAGCAGCGCCTCTGGCGCGCCACACTCTTCGGCGTCAAGCGGGCGCGTGAGGCGGAAGCATCTGAAGTGCGGTTTTCAAAAGACCGCAGCATCTGGATCAAGTCTCACATCAGCGCCGGCGGCACCTCCGCCGTGGATGAGTGGCGCTCGCTCTCTCCAGGATACGAAAGCGTCACGTGGTACAACTCCCTCATCGACAGCCAGACCGATATCACCCCGCGCCGCGGCATCTTCGACACACGCCAGCGGATGTCCTCAGAATTGGTCCCCTACATCACGCAGTCGTACCGCAGTTTGGAATGCCGCCTTGAGGCGATCTGTGAACTACTTGCGCTTTCGGAGCCCCACAAAGAGCACTCCCCGCAGACGGTGACCGTGAAAGTTTTTGGCTGTGGGGATATGCCTGCAAAGACCCTCCCGGAATGTCATCTGGAAAGTAACCCCACCCAGCTCACCACCCAGGGCGACATCCACCAGTACTGCCAGACGATGATCGCGACGATCCGGAAGCGGGAGACGCAGATCGCAAAACTCGTGATGGAGTACGACGCCGGATACCGTTCGATCCTGCAGCTTTCCGGCATTATGCGGGGATTCCTCGGCGAAATGCGCGGAACAGTGCTTGGGTCGCTGCGCGGAGCGACGGACCTGATTACCACCTTCAGCCGCGTACCGTGCTTCATCGGTTCCTGCGACGATGCTCCCGCCACAATGATGACTTCCCCATAATGCCCATGCCATGGCGACTGCTTCTCATCGGCATGACACTGACCGCCGGCCTCGCGCACGCCGCGGAGTGGGAACAGCCGTACCCGAAGCTCGGGTCATGCACCAAGAAAGATACGATCGCCTTTTTTGACCCCCGGTACGCGCAGTGCATGGAAGACACGGGCGACGAGGCCTATTGCTCTTCGTTGTATCCGGTCACGTCGCTGCCGTTTGATCAATGGGCGACCACGTATCACGGGAACATCAACCGCGTTGTGGAGGATTTTCTGGGGCAGACCGAAGAGGACCACCTGGCGCTACGGAGGCGGGGATCGGGCCCGGTATCCTGCACACAGCAAAGCGACCGCGCCTCCCCGCTGATTGCCGCAATCGCCCACACGCTCGAGCCGTGGGAAAACGGACCGGCAACCTTTTACCAATCGGACACCGCGCCCGTGCTTCTGGAATATCTGCGCGTCTATGAGTGCAGCCTCATCGAGAGATCACTGTCTCTCCCCATAGAAATCTGGCGGGAGGAAGACGCGCGCGGACGGTTGCTGCCGGCAGGACTCCCGGGCAATCCCCTCTTTTTCATGAACATTTGGGTGCTATGGGCGGGGCAATCGGAGCATATCCGCAGGGAAATGGCCATCGCCCGTCCCACGCTGGAACGGGCGCTGTCATTTATGGGCACCGTGCACATGACACGGATGCTGGAACGCGATACCGAGTGCATCCAGCGCGCCTCGCTCGACATCCGCAATGCCTTCGCGCTTTCCGCGGATACCGCGGCGTGCATGCCCAGAATCTGGAACGCGAAGGATCCTCTTCGCAACACCCCCGCGTGCGCCGACAATCTCGACAATGACAATGACGGAGCCACGGATCTCGATGACACCGGCTGCGACTCTCTTACCGACATGACCGAATGAGACGCTCTTCTTTTATCAGCGGCATAGCCCTCGCGTTGCTACTCTCCTTTGGAGCGGTCCCCGCAGATTCCGCCCGCGCCGCCGATTTGACGCTCTACATGCGCCTGAAGACGATCTCGGAAAAGCAGGTGCTGGGAGATGTGGAGCCCGACATCGCGGCGTACGTGCAGTCGCTCGTGCAGTCGCAGTACGACGACACTCTTGCTCTGGACGACATCAGCGTCGCTGCGCGCGCGCCGGGCGCATTTCAGGGGCGCTGCGGCGCCCGGGGAATCCAGGCGAGCAAATGCGCGGATCTGGAACGGCAGATCCGCCGCCTGGTGGAACGTGAAGAGCGGGTGCGAAAACTGGGAAGAGATCTCTTCCTCACAACCGGGAGCTATGAGGTCCCACTCAGCGAATCTCTTGGGAAATTTGCGGCGGTAAGCCCCCCCTTGGGAAGCCTGCTCACTATCTGGGAATCGGGGAGCGACCGTGCGGTGAATCCCGATGCGTTCGTCCATACCACTGCGGCGCCCCTCCCCGATCCCGACGGCAAGACGGAAGACGCCTACACGGAGTTGAAGGATGCACTGGACGCGTTGGTAGAAGATGCCGGCGGCCCGAAGGAGGACTTGAGTGAGCTTGCCGCGGCGGTGGCGCGCTACCGGTTCGGCTATACAGCGGTGCGCAGCGAGGGATCCTGCGACGCCGCGATCGGCGGGATTGGTGAACTGAGCCAGCTCACGCAGCGTTGGTGCGCGCTCGAAGACGAACTGCACGACGTCTGGAACCATCTTCATGCCAGTCTTACCGCGCGGCCGCTGCCCCCGGACAGCAGCGAAGTCGTCTTCTTCCCTACCTGGCTCTTCAAGGACATCAACGTGGTGGTCTGGGCCACCAACCGCGACGTGGGAATAGAGTGGGAGATCCCGCTCGAGCCCGTCCTGCCGTGGTTGATGGATGACCGCGAGTATCAGACCTGCATGGAGGAAAATAATGACGACGAAGCCTATTGCTCCTCCCGTTTCCCGCCTGTCCCTATTCCGGGCGGTGCGCTTTTGAATCCGCCCGATCCTCCCCCCTTCGCAACGGGAGTCTGCGGCATGCCCCTGGGAAGCCGGGGATTTCTCTGCCAGCCCATCGAACAACATGAATGCGCCATCGCACTGGCGCCGAACGGCTCCAGTAATGCAACGGGTACGGGCCTCTATCTCACTTCCTGCAAGGAACCCATCTTACAAACGCCCGTCCGGATGAGCTTTGCGGGACCGGATGTCTGCGGCGTGGGTGGTTGGCGCATGCAGACGGAGCCGGCATCCGAGCCCGACAATCCTGGGGTGCAGACGGGATTGCTTCCGACTCAATGCAGTAATTGCTCGGTGGACATCTACTGCTCATCCTCATGTCCTGAAGGTGGAGCATATACCGATGCGCGCGACGCAAGCGGCCGCATTGGGATTTGTATTCCGGAAACGATCCAGGGAAGCACAGCAATTTTTCAGACTCTTATTCTCCACGAACTTGTCCACGCACAGCAGACCTGCAGCAACCCGCGCGAGATTCTGACCGGCGACCTCAACTACTGCTGCAGCAGCGAATACCAGGCGTACCTCGTGCAGTGCATCGCGTTCGCCGAAGACGGCATTCTTCAGGACATGCAGGTGACGCATCAGGGAAAGCGCATCAATGTCACGCCGGAGCTCTGCGCGGCCACGCTGAGCACCCTAAGTTGTTCCTCGCTCGGACAGTGCAGCGAGTCGCCCATTCCGCCGGCGGAGATGAAACAGGCAATGCTTGAGGCAGTGGAGCGCAGCAAGAGCCGCCTGAATCTTCCCGTCAGCTGCGCCGATGCCGTGAACAGAATGGATACGCGCTCGAAGGCGATCCTCGCCTCCCTGCCAAAGGCATGCACGCCCGAATGCCGCAGCGAATTTGAAAACACCATCGGCAACAATCTCTGCTTCATCGGACAGTGCATTGAGCAGTCATGGGAGGAAGAACGGATTGTGCCGGGAAGAATGTCTCTAAATGTGGGCGACGAAGCGTTCCCGTGGGACAGCTGCATCGGCGCGGAGCCCGCCGCCAATACCGATCTTCCCGCATCGTCGCTTTTGATGCTTCCCACCCTAGCGTTCCCCCCCCTTCCCGACTACCGGCCGTGGGACATCGCCAATAGCACAGACATTGCGCTCTGCCAGCTGCTGGGGCTGCCCGCACGCACACCACCGACTCTCTGCGCTGCTGAAGTCTCACGCCAGCTCAGCCGGCCCCTCAGTGATCCACTGGACATGATGATCAACCTTGCGGCGTCCGTGGAAGACCAGCTCGATCCGGCGGTGGAACTGGAGCGCATGGCTCCGAACGTCGGCACGCGGTATGCCACCTCCCTCTACCGCACCCAGCTCGGGGCTTTGCGCCGCGCATTCGCCGAAATCTTTGACGGTGCCGCGGTGATGCTGGAGGAAATCAGCAAGACCTCTTTCCCCGAGCAGGCCTGTTCCCGCGTGGATGGCACGTGCCCCTTCCTCCCCTCTGCGCCGTGATGCGTCTACTCAGACATCTGACGGCAGGAATGGCAGGAAGGTTAGGAAAGGTCTTTTTTGTTCTGGTAATCATTCCTGGAAACGCCTCTGCGCTCACAGTCGACGAGATCGTCGCGATCCCCCCCGTCTCCGACCACTACGTGCAGCGCGTGCTCGACCGAGCAAATGCGGGAATCGCCCAGGCCGACACCATGTCTGCGCCGGGCGGTCCCATTTTCGATATGTTCAAGCCGTGGTTTATCTTCTTCGCCACAAGCGCGATGCTCAGCACGGTGGATACGCGCATGCAGGTTACGAATATGCAGCGCGACCTCATGGAGGCCACGCCGTGCCTGCATCTGGATGTCGTCATCCTGCAGTCGAAGGTGGAAAAGGTGCGCCAGGAAATGCACACCGCCCTCGACGCCGGACAGCCGTATAAAATGGTGTATCTGCAGCAGCTCATCCGTTTTCTTAACGCCCGCACGGATCAACTGATGCGCGGAGCTAGGGATCCGCTGTATGAGGACACGACCTGGGCGAAGGGACAGGTATTCGATCCGCCCAACCCCGTTTGGTGCTGCCCCGCGGGCATTCCGGGAAACACCTGCACGTTCACGGACGATGCGGTCTGCATCGCGGATGGGGGAAATCCCTTCACGACCCCCCGGGCATGTCAGGAGTACGGGTGCCTTTTGCCGGATTCCCAAAATCCGCTCGAGGGAAAGCTCTGCCCGTTCCATTCCGATTACCTGCCCCCCGCGGTCTCGGGATACGGATGTGATCTTGATGCGTTACCCGGTGAAGCATTGGGCCATACGCCGACCGCAGCGGAGATGGGTGCGCTCGCCGAACTCATTCTGCAGCGCGATGTGTTCGTAACGCGCCTGCAGAACTTTGCGCCGCTCGCGGAGGAGATCGACGCGATGAGCGGCGTGGACCCGGACTATGCGTCGCTCGGCAGCGGCCTCTCACGTGAGCACGGAGAAGCGTTCGGATGCCTGCAGGACATGGACCTGGCTCGACAGATCGGGGCCACGTCGCTGCTGCAGGCGATGCCCGCGGGATCCGCGGAAACCCGGGGCGCTTTTTCCATCCCCAAAAACGAACCCTGGATCATGGTTCGGCTCTCGGCGCTCCTGCAGCAATGGGGACAACGCCGGCCGCAGGCGAAAGATCTGCGTTACCCGCCGGAATTCCCGCCGGGACCCGAACGCGACGATGCCGAGGTGCGCGAGGAAGCCAAGCCCACACTCTTCAAGGCGCGCGACTGGTACGTGCGCACGGTCTTCCAGTCCTGGAACACCTATCATGGAAAAAAGGAGGCGATCTCGCTGGCGGCTTCTCAGGACAATATCCTCCAGATACAGGAGGCCTCGCCGCAGATGAACGCGGTCACGCAGCGTCTGCGCGCGCTCACACAGAATCACGCGCAGGGGGTGCGTTCTTTTGCAAAAGGCTTCGCCTACTACCTGCGCCGCTCCTGCATCTACCGCCCCTGTAACGCCAAGCTCGACCAGGTGCTCCGGATCGTCTTTCAGAATTCCTGTTTCCCCTATGCAAGCGGGCTCTATTTCGGCAATGAGGATGCGCATGAGGATTGCCGGGAGGACGCGGAAATCACTGTCAGCCCCTGATCTGGATATCCAGGGATTCGAGTACTCGCCGCCCCGAAGAAGCGATAAGATTTCTGGGACATGAAGCCCTCCGACTTCGTCCATCTCCACTGTCACTCCACCTATTCCCTCCTCGAGGCGCTGCCTTCGCCAGAAGAAATCGCGGAGCGCGCAAAAGAACTGGGGCAGAGCGCGGCGGGCATCGGCGACAAGGGATTCGGGTACGGGCTCGTGGAATTCTATAAAGCCTGCAAGGCCCACAGCATCAAGCCTGTGCTCGGCATAGAAGTTTTCGTCGCCGCACGGACGCGCAACGACAAAGAGAGTGGCGTGGATACGAAGCGTTCCCCTCTGTATCTGATCGCCGAGAATAATGAGGGATATGAAAATCTTCTGGAGTTGATCACGAAGGCCGCCGTCGAAGGCATGTACTACAAGCCGCGGGTGGATAAAGAACTTCTCAAGCAATATGGAAAGGGACTGATCGCGCTCTCGGGCTCTATCAGCGGCGCGATTCCACAGGCCGCTCTCGCGGAAGATGCCGAGCGGCTGAAAGCGCTTGTGGAGGAATATCGCGGATACTTCGGCAAAGACAATGTGTATTTTGAGTTGATGGACCTGCCGAGCGTGCCGGGCCAGAGCGAGGCAAATCAGCAGCTGATCCACTGGGGAAAAGAGTTGGGCGTTCCGGTCGTGGCCACCTGCAACGCGCACTACTGCAGGCCCGGGGACGCCGAGGCCCATGATGTGCTTCTCTGTATCCAGAAAAACGCGCAGGTCGGCGACCCGAGCAGGTTTTCCATGCGCGATACCGACTATTCGATGCGCCCGTTTGAAGAAATGGAAAAAGCTTTCGCGCACGCGCCCGAGGCGTTGAGCAACACGCGGGTGATTGCGGACCGCTGCAACATCGAACTGCAATTTTCCTCGTACCACATCCCCCGCTTTCCCGTCCCCAAGGGAACCACGGAAGCCAAGGAACTCCGCAGACTGACCGAGGAGGGATTTGCGAAGAAGTATCCCAAGCCCACGAAGGAACATCAGGAACGGATGGACTACGAACTCAAAATCATCGAGCAGGTCGGCTTCGCCGGATACTTCCTCATCGTCGCGGACTTCGTGAATGAAGCGAAGCGCCGGGAGATCACGGTAGGGCCAGGCCGTGGCAGCGCCGCCGGATCGATGGTCTCGTATTGCCTCGGTATCACGGGCTTGGACCCGATTGAGCACGGCCTCCTCTTTGAGCGCTTCCTCAACCCCGAACGCATCACCATGCCTGATGTGGATATCGACTTTGCCGATACGCGGCGTGACGAAGTGCTGGAGTACGTTCGCCAGAAGTACGGGCAGGACAGAGTGGTCCAGATCTGCACATTCGGAACACTCGCCGCGCGCGCCGCGGTGAAAGATGTCGGCCGCGCCTACGGTGTCCCCTTCCTGGAGATGAACGCGCTCGTGAAGCTGATCCCGGACAGGCCGGGGACGACGCTTGAAGAAGCCCTGAATACGCACGAATTAAAATCGATCTACCAGGAAAACGAAATTTATCGCCGTATTTTTGACGCAGCCAAGAAGCTCGAAGGCAAAGCACGCCACGTTTCGGTGCATGCCTGCGGCGTCATCATCACACCGGAGCCCGCGGTGCATTACACCGCACTCCAGCGTGCTCCCAAAGATGAAAACATCATCATCACGCAGACCTCGGCGAAGCCTCTGGAGTCGCTGGGACTCCTTAAGATGGACTTCCTCGGGCTCATGAACCTCACGGTGATCCAGACGACACTGGAGATTATCGAGCGCCTGAGCGGGGAGAAGATCGACATCACGAAAATCCCGATGGATGACCAGAAGTCCTTTGCGTTGCTGCAGCGCGGAGACACCACCGGAGTGTTTCAGCTGGAATCCGCGGGCATGCGGCGATATCTGAAACAACTGAAACCCACCGCCTTCAATGACATTGTCGCGATGGTGGCTTTATACCGCCCGGGCCCCATGGACTGGATCCCGCAGTATATCAAACGCAAGCACGGCCACGAAAAAGTGGAGTACGTCCACGACGACTTGAGGACGATCCTCGAGCCCACCTACGGCATCGGCGTGTATCAGGAACAGATCCTTGAGATCGCGCGCACATTCGCGGGATTCAGCCTCGGTGAAGCCGATATCCTGCGTCGCGCCATCGGAAAGAAGATCAAGGAGGAGCTTGCGTCCCAGCGCGAGAAGTTCCTCGCGGGATCGGTGAAAAAGGGATACAAGCGCCAGCTCGCCGAGCGGATTTTTGACGACGTCGTGACGCCCTTCGCCGGCTACGGCTTCAACAAGTCACATGCCGCCGGGTACGCCAAGATCGCCTACGAGACGGCGTACTTGAAAGCGAACTACCCGACGGAGTTCATGGCTGCGCTTTTAAGTAGTGATGCCGCCGATACGGACCGCGTGATGATCGAGATCGAGGAATGCCGCGCAATGGGGATTGATGTCCTTCCTCCTGATATCAATGAGTCTTTGCGTCATTTCACCGCCATACCGGCAAATGGAAAATTGCAAATGGCAAATGGCAAATCCTTGGGTTCCATCCGCTTTGGTCTTTCAGCGGTGAAAGGAATCGGCAACAGTTCCGTGGAGCAGATCATCACCGCGCGCGGAGAGAAAAAATTCGAAAGCCTGGATGATTTTGCGCGCCGCGTGCCCACGAAGGCACTCAATAAAAAGCTCCTCGAGTCGCTCGCCAAATCCGGAGCGCTCGATTCCCTCGGCGAACGCGGAACGCTGGTGGAGCACTACAATCTGATCGTCGATTACGCGAAGGCTGCGGGCGACGTGAGCCGTTCTCAGGGGGATCTCTTTGGGGCGGCAAGTATGGAGGAAGCACGGATCACCTTCCCGAAGTCCGTGCCTGCCTCCTTGCAGCAAATGCTTCAGTGGGAAAAGGAAACACTTGGGATGTACGTGAGCAGCCACCCGCTTGCGGGCCTCAAGAAATACATCGGCAAAAAGGCGCAGCTCATCGCCAATCTCACACGCGAGGATGCTGGCAAGAAGATCACCCTCGCTGGCATCGTGGAGGGCGTCAAACGCATCACCACAAAGAAAGGAGAAACGATGGCGATTGTATTTCTGGAAGATCCCACCGGGAAAATTGAAGTAACACTCTTCCCGCGCACGTTTGCAGAAGCCGCGGCATTCATCGAGCAGCCCGATACTGTTTTGGTAGTCGCGGGCATTCTGGATGTGCGCGCCGGAATGCTCCAGATGCGCGTGGACGCCGTAAAGCGCGCCTCGCTCACAACGATGATTACAAAAGCCCGCGAAGCCGGATTCTTCGACGAAGAGGAGGCCAAACAGGGCATCCGCCTGGTGCGGCCGCAAGTGGAAGCAGAAGCCATCGACGCGGTGGATGAAGAAGGTAATGTCATCGCCGGTGAAGTCGTGACGCTCGGAAATGAAGTGGTGGAAAATGGTAATGACGCGGACGATTTCTTCGGCCCCATCGGCAAATGGATTCTCCAGGGTATGCCTACCGAAAAAGAGCTGGCGTCTTTGGGATTGGTGGATGGGACATCTTCTCTTGTGGGGCAGGATAGTGATCCTCTCGCGACAAATCGCAAATCGCAAATCGCAAATAGTAAATCGTCTCCCTCCTCTTCAAGTCCGATCCGCATTTATACGATTGATCTTCCCGAGCGCGCCCCGAAGAAACTCCTGCTCGATCTTAAGCGTGTCTTGGAAATGTTCCCCGGAAGCGAAAAAGTGCAGCTTAAAATCGGCGAGCAAAAGATTGATCTCCCCCTCACGGTGACCACGTCGACGATCCTGGAGAAGAAAGTGGAGGAAGCCATCGCGGAGCATATGGTCACCTAAAACATCACGGCAGACGGGCGATCGCCTTTACCTCTGCCTCAGCAGGGGGGAAAATGGCGTATCCATAGTGATTACCACACTGATCTGCATCGGCATTCTGATCCTTGTCGGGGAAGTGTGCCTCTGGCGCCTCTTCTATACGAAAATCGTGGATATGCATTTCCCCCCATCGCTGGATTGCTCAAGCATCCGGTTCTTTTCCATACGCCGCATGCACATCGCGGTGATCGTCCATGCGGTGCTGCTGCTCATCTCGACACTCTTCCCCCTCTGGTTACTGTGGTGAAATATACGCACGCGCCGGCGGATATCGTCTTTCTTGGGAAAGACCCAGAGGAGCGGTGCCACTTTTATTTCCGGCAGCACTGGATCCGGCTCTTCTGGCCGCTCATACGTGTGATCGCATGGTCCGCATTCGTAGGCATGGCACTGTGGCTCTTTGTTGGCATTTTCGGCATACAGGACGCCTCTCTCCGCCGTATCACCCTGATATTCCTCGCGATGACATGGCTGCTCGCTCATTTTCTCTTTCTCACGTCGGTCTATCGGCATTTTCTCTATATCGTCGTTGTCACCGATCAGCGCGTGCACCGCATCAAGAGAACGCTGGTCACGCACAACGATCACCAGACGATCGGGCTGCAGATGCTCCAAGACATCTATAAAAGCCAGCACGGTCTCGTGCAGAACCTGCTCGGGTTCGGCACGCTTACATTGGAGGCGCAGGAAACCGTCCTCAAAATCCATTTCACCCCCCGCATCGCGGAGAAATACGAACGGATTCTCCACATAAAAGAGGTGGAACGCTCACGCAATAAGCACAATGTCCCGTAGACCCCATGCGCATCCTGCCAGCATCCACCGAAGGAATTGAGGCCGCTCTTGCGGTTCTCGCGAGGGGAGAAACTGTCATGCATGCGACGGAAACCTGCTACGGCTTTGCATGTGATCTCACGAATCCCGAAGCGGTTGCTCGACTATTCAAAATTAAGCAGCGTTCGCCTGATCAGCCTGTGAGCGCACTTTTCTCTTCCATCGAAGAGGCTAAAAAATATGTGGAATGGAATGACCGCGCAGAGAAATTGGCGCAGGAGTTTCTCCCTGGAAGGCTTATGATCATCCTTCGATTAAAATCAGATGTGCCTTATTTCCTTTTCCCAACTCCCAACTCACCATCCACCATCCACCATCCACCATCCCCAACTCTCGGCATCCGCGTTTCCTCCCATCCCCTTGCGATGGAACTCGTCACCCGTTTCGGCCGCCCCATCTCTACCACCTCTGCCAATATCCACGCCAAACCCGCTCCCTACTCTGTTGCCGAAATCCTGGCGCAATACAAGAATGCCGCCGGAAAGCCGGACCTGATTCTGGATTCCGGAACCCTTCCTTTCCGCAAGCCTTCGCGGATAATCGATTGCAGTGGATCTTCAGAAACTATTCTGCGATCGTAAATCTTGCAATCAACGGAATGTATGTTACGATTGATATCGTATTCTTTTCCCCAAATTCCCATGCCAGAAGCATACGAGACACCTGATATGCAGCCGGTTGCCCCTGTAGAATCCGGAGCTGTACAAGGTATGTTGGAAAAAATTCGCGCAAAATTCCAAAGAAAGGATGGTCAAGGCGACATATCGGAAGGCGCGATGTAGTTTTGGAATATCGAAACAGCCCGCTCCAAAAGAGACGGGCTTGTTTTTTTGTCAATATTTTTTGTTCACCTCTTGATTCGAAAGCATTTTAACGATAGAAAATATCTACATTTCCCAATATTTTTATGATTGGCAAATCATCAGAAACATCTCCTATAACTCACGTACCTCCCGTCATAGATTCTCCTGTTGTACGTGAGGGCTTCAGTCCACTGGTTGATATAGCCACAACCAAGGGCGAAGTCGGGGAATTGATAACAAGAAGTGTGCTAAATGAAACGGCAAGCTCTCTGCACAACCTCGAGCGACACCCGGATCATACTGGTTTGTAGACACCGTACGTCACAAGCAAAAGCTGGAACGTCTGTATCCGGCTTTTGTGTGGTTTCTTAAGGATTTCCTATGTTCAATTCCCTACCCTTGAGCAATGCTCAAGGTATGAATTGCCCAAGATGCAAACACGAAGATACGGCCGTCGTGGATTCAAGAATCGCTGAAGAAGGACGTGCAATCCGCAGGCGCAGAGAGTGCCCGAAGTGCAATCATCGATTCACGACGTTTGAGCGTCAGGAATTGAATAACCTGATCGTGGTGAAGCGCGACGGGACACGGGAACCCTATAGCCGAAGCAAGATCGAACGCGGCATTTGGATTGCCTGCACAAAGCGCCCGGTCACCCAGGAGAATATCGACAGCCTGCTCGATAAACTCGAAGAGAAATGGGGCGGGAACAAAGGAGAGGTGGGAAGCGCAACGATCGGCAACGACGTCATGAAGGCACTGCATAAAATCGACAAAGTGGCATATATCCGCTTTGCATCGGTGCATCGCGAATTTAAAGATGTGGAGGAATTCAAAGAAGAACTGGGAAAGTTGTTCCGCTAATCCCTATACTTCCCCCCGATGCTTCGTACCCACACCTGTGGCCAACTCCGGGAAACAGACGCCAAAGCCACCGTCACCCTTGCAGGCTGGGTCCACCGCCGCCGCGACCATGGCGGACTGATCTTCGTGGATCTCCGCGACCGCTACGGCTTCACGCAGGTGGTCTTTGACCCGAAGGACAAAGCGCTCTTCACGAAAGCCGAGCACATCCGCCCGGAATGGGTCATCCAGATCATAGGAACCGTTACGAAAAGACTGGAGGGCGCCGCACGCGAGGATAACCCTACGGGCGCGATCGAAATCCGCGTGAGTGACATCACCGTGCTCAATGAAGCCAAGACTCCCCCATTTGAGATCGACCAGGATAAAGATGTTTCCGAAGAGTTGCGCCTCGAATTCCGCTATCTCGACCTGCGTAAGGAACGGATGCGCAAGAACATCATCACACGCCACAAGATCGTGCAATCGATCCGGAAGTTCTTCTACGACCGCGATTTCTTGGAAGTGGAAACGCCGATTTTGATCAAAGGTACGCCGGAAGGATCGCGCGAATATCTTGTCCCCTCTCGTCTCTACCACGGGGAATTCTACGTGCTCCCACAATCGCCGCAGCAGCTGAAGCAGCTCACGATGGTGGCTGGTCTCGACCGCTACATGCAAATCGCCCGCTGTTTCCGCGACGAAGACCAGCGCGGCGACAGGCAACCCGAATTCACGCAGGTGGACGTGGAAATGTCCTTCGCCGAGCCGGAGGATGTGATGCAGCTCACAGAGCAATCCCTGATCGAACTGACCAAAGAGATTCGCCCGGATGTGAAAATCCTCAAGACTCCCTTCCCCCGCTTTACGTATCACGATGCGATGAACACATACGGCTCGGATAAGCCTGATTTGCGCTTCGATCTCACATTCACGGACGTCTCGGATCTCTGCAAAGGCGCAGGCTTCGGGATCTTCGCCAAAGCGGTCGAATCTGGAGGCGTTGTGAAATGCCTGCGCGTTCCCGGCGGCGCCAAGTTCTCGCGCAAAGAGATTGATGACCTGACGGAGACCGCAAAAATCTACGGCGCAAAGGGACTTGCGTGGATCAAGGTGAATGACGGCGGTTGTGAAGGAGTACCTGTAGAAAAATTGGGAGCGGATCTCACAAAAAAGATCGCATCGGCTGCCAAAGGCGCAGCAGGAGACATCCTCTTCTTCACCGCAGATCAGTTTGATACTGCTTGTACCAGCCTCGGCGCAGTGCGCACGGAACTGGCAAAGCGCATGAACCTCGCGGATCCGAAAGTGTTTGCCTACTGCTGGGTGAACGACTTCCCGATGTTCGAAAAAGACAAAGATACGGGCGCAGTTGCCGCCGTGCACCATCCGTTTACACGCCCTAAGAACGAAGACAAAGATCTTCTGGATACTGATCCGCTCAAAGCCCGCGCTGCCGCCTATGACATCGTCCTCAACGGCTCCGAAATCGGCGGAGGTTCCATCCGTATCCATGAATCCGATCTCCAGTCGAAGATCTTCGAGATTCTGAAGATCAGCAAAGAGGATGCCGAGCGTCGCTTTGGCCATCTGCTTCGCGCCTTCCAATACGGCGCCCCTCCACACGGCGGCATCGCCTGGGGCGTGGACCGCATCGTGATGCTTTTTTGCAACGAACCGAACATCCGCGAAGTGATTGCCTATCCGAAGGATCAGAAGGCAAAGGATCTGATGCTGGGATCACCGAGTCCTATGCCGAAGGAACAGATCGCGGAATTGGGGATCAAGATCATGGAAGAAAAATGACCAATGACCAAGAACCAATGACCAGGCAGGGGAAATGACCAAAAATACAATGACCAGGCAATAACCAAACGCCAAGAATACATCCTTAGTCATTGTTTGGTCATTGGTTCTTGGTCATTGGTCATTCGCATTGTTTGGTCATTGTCTTGTTGGTCATTGGTCATTTTCCGCGCCATTGGTTCTTGGTCATTGGTCATTTACGATATCCCCGTGCCCCTCCAGCCCGACCCCAAGCAGGCCCAGGACGACGTGAATGAATTTCTGAACAAGAAGACAAAGGAACGCCGGTCGCTTGAAAAGCGCAGGAAAGAGAAATCAAAGCGCTCGGAGGAAGATACGAAGAAAAAAGAGGAGACTGTGCGTGGCGGCGTGGCGCAGGAGGAAAAGTTTGCCGAGGAGCACGAAAACCGGCTGCGGGATTTTAAGAAAAAGGAGGACCAGCGCAAGAAAGAGGTGGAGGAGCATCAGCGCAAAAAGCGCACAGAAGAAGCTCACATGCTTGAGCGCAAGGAAGAGGAAAAGAAAGAGCATAAGCAGCACGAGGAATACATGAAAGACATGCGCCGTGCCTCCGTGCTCAAGGTGCGCGTGGAAGCCCGCAAGAAAAAATCGGCGGATACGGAACGGGAGATGCGCAGCCAGGCCGAAGCGGAAGGATTTCGGAACAAACAGCAGGCAGAGCTCTTGGAACACCGTGAACTGCGGAAGGTAGAAGAAACATCCCGCAAACGCCGCGGGGAGATCGATACTCGCGAAAGAATGGAAAAGAACGAGGCCAGTGAAGAGGCGCGCAAACACCGCGCGAAGATCGACGCGGAGGAACGCACGGCCATCCAGATGATGGAACAGGGGCTCAATCAGGTCCGCATGCAGATCAATTCCCTTCCCCCAGGCGTACGAAATTCCGAAACAATGCGGTTATCCGCCGAGGAACGCCAGCGCAAAGAAAAAATTGAGGGTGACTTCATGCGCAAGCGGACACAGGTGGAGGTGGATCTGCAAAAAGAACTCTCTGCCATCGCGCAACGCGCCAAACGTGAGCGCGACGCCATCGGAGCGGAGGAGCGCCAAGATAAGACACAGGCGGAAACTTTTATGCGCCAGAAAAAGACGGATGCCGACCGCACCGTGAAACGCAAAATCGATCAGGCGGCGAGAACCGCAGAGGAGATTCTGCACGACATCAATACGGGCGAAGAGATTAAATGACGCCGTAGAGACGCACTCGCAGTGCGTCTCCTATAGAATAGCCCCATGCCGAGGTGGCGAAATGGCAGACGCACCAGCCTTAGGAGCTGGCGGGAGCAATCCCATGAGAGTTCAAGTCTCTCCCTCGGCACCAAATATTCCTCTTAGCTCTGGGGCGCCGCTCTCGCACCCTGCTCGTACATTGTGGCAAGAGAGTTCAGGAATTCGCGCGTATCCGGATTGAGCCCTTCTTTGTTAATACCGTATTCCCCAAGCGCCCTCACTGCTGCCTCGGGGCTGGTCATGAGGAAATTGGCAAAATCGTTGTTGGCGATCTGGGTGTCCGGATTCAACCGGTCTCCGACGTTGATTAGTGGGATTGCTGCGTTAATGACAGTTGCACCAGCCACTTTCTCCTTTGCGTACAGGGATCCGTTCTTACCGATGTATATGGGGTATTTCTGCGTTTTCAACCCTTCAACGATAATGCTCGCGATTGCCTTGGCGTCGCCGTTTGCCTGAAGACTGTTCATCACCCTGTCGTTGCTGGCACCTGGGAACAATGAAGCAACGCGCGCGAGTCCCTTGGAAACCTTGAGCTGATCCGGAGAGATGTCGCCCTTTTCTTTGGACTTGGGCGGGGCAGGCGGAGCCTCTGGAGGCTTGGAGCCCCCATCAGGTGCGCTAGGTGTGCTGGAGGGAGATTTTGATGCATTATCCGCGATATCGAGAATGGTTTTTGCAAGGGCTGCCCCTTCGCCGCCCATAGTCTTAAGGAGTTCCCTTGCCCCCTCCGAAAGCGTGATGACGATATCCATTTTGTTTTCGTCCACAGAGATGGAAATGCCTTTAAGTAAATCCTGGGCGCCCGGAATCTTTGTCACATCAGGACTGTTTGCAATTGCATTGAGACTTTTCGTAAGGTCTTCGACCTGCTTTTTGGCGTCTGCAATCATGTCGTCGACCGCCTGCACGTCTTCCGAAAGGCCCTTCTGTTCGTCAGTGTGTTCTTGAATGTCTTTCTTATTGTTATCGATACGCAGCTTATTGGCGTCGATATCCACTTTGAGATCGCGAATTTGGTCCTCCAGTTGGGTTTTTTGTTTCTGTTGATCGGGCGTCAGCTTGTCGCCTGTGGGAATTGTTCTTTCCAGAGTACGCACCTGGCGCTCCATGCCATCGTTTACATCGTCCAGTCTCTGGACTTCATCTTCTTCTTTTTGGATGGTCCCTTCCAAGTCCTGCTTCTGCTGTTCCTTGCCCTCTTTGAACTTCTGAACAGAACCGGCTTCCTGCACTTCTGTGCGTAGACGGTCCTTTTGTTCCGGCTCTTGTTCGCCATTGGTTTCAGGAGGTTTCTCGCCATTCACTGGCGGTGTTCCCGGATCATTTTCTCCGGGTGCTTTTGGCCCGGCTGGAGGCTGATCTTTGCCCTTCGCCGCCTCCGGCTTGAAGATGGCTTTTATGGAGGCCAAGAGCTCCGCAATAGCTGCTAAACAATTCCCGATTTTCGCCGGTACGGTTCGAAGAGAATTTGTAAGATTTGTAATAGCCTTATTCACGCGGTCAGCGTTCGGGTCGCCGGATTCCGGAGCTCGTTGAGCTGCTTCCCGCAACAGACTGGCATAACCTTCGGGGGTTTGCGTTTTCTGTAGGTCTATTGGATTCTCAGGAGTTCCATAATCCAGAGGCAAAAGCGGGAGAGTCTTTAAAAAGTTAAACTCTGGTCCTGTAAGAGAGGTCACAACATCTGCGACTTGGGTTAAGTCCTGAGGAGAAAGTTGTGTGCCATTGGCTGAAGCCTGTAAAGCCCCCTCAGGCATCTTGCCTACAAAGAAAGCAATTGTAAGTGCTGCGCTGGGGCTTGTTGGGAGTTTCATGAATTTCTCAAACGCCTGCTGTTTGATGGGACTCATTTTAGCCACCTCTGCCGCCACGCTCGCATCCATCTCTTCTTTGGTTGCTGGGCGCAAAGTCCCATTACTCTCTGGGGCCGCTGCGGGGCTTGTGGCCGGAGCTTCTGGTGTTGCTGGTGAAGCGGGCTGAGGCGCTTCGGGGGCTGCGACAGCCGGCTCTTCTGCTGCCGCGGTAAGTGGCGAGCTCTTTCTCTCATCCCATTCCCCGTTTATATATGTGCGAGGACCCATATTTATGCCACTGTATGTACCCCCCTCCCAATAAACAGAACCATTGGCTTGGGTAAAGAACTTTCCTGTATACCCTTCGCGGGTGAAATGGCTGCCGTCTGGCGACTGCTTTAATCCTAGTTCATTGACTGCTGGAGGAGAGGTCGGTCCTGTTGTGGCAGTATCTATGACTGCACCGCGCTGCCCTACGGCATTTTGCGTCGCTTTATCTGCGGTGTCTGTCGTCTCTCCATCTTTCACAGGGTCAGTTGCTTCCGGGGTTCTAGGTGGAGCTTCCGCCGTCTGAGAAGCTTCTGACGGCTTCGGTACCTCTGTGTCGTTACACAGACGCGCCTCGCGCATGAGCCGGAAATGGAAATTATTGAATGCCATATAGATTAAGAGAATTGGGATTCAAGTTGTTGTAGTTGAGCAGCCTCTCTTATTTTTTCCTCAATTTCTGCCGATGCCATCGCTTGTTTACGCTGCACATTTTTCTGTGTGTTGAGGCCTTTTAGGTATTCAGCCGCAGCAACATCGAATTGTGCGAAGTCTTTGTTATACCTCTCCAAACGCTTGATGCGGTCCCCCTTGCTCTCGTCTTTATATTGCTCTTTGAGATGTGGAACCTGGTCGCTGCAGAGTTCAGGATTTATCGGCCTCATAATCTGGTCATACATCACCGGACCCACATTCGGGACAGTCACTGTCGCCTGTGAAGATGTGGTCGTCATGGGTGTTTGTGAAATCTCATTATTGTACACGAAAACGCTGTTTTGCGCCATATCCAAGGAAGGGCCAACGCAAGCCGTGGACGAGGGGATTATTTGGCTTCTTTGGCTTTTTTCGTGTCCTTCTGCAGCAACGCCACCTGCCCTGTCAGCCCTTTGAGCCACTGCGTATCCTCGCTCCCTTCTTCTTTTTTCAGCGCATCAAAATGGATGCGTAGTTGCGCACCCGTGATCCGCCATTGTGGATACTTTGCCACGAGCTGCATGATTTCTTTTGCTGTGACTCTTTTATTTAGAGTGACGACAACTTCTTCCTGATTCTTCGTCCCGGTCTCCATCTTCACGCGCTGCACTCCGCTGCGGCGGGCTGCGAGCTTGAGGCGGAGAATGAGGAACAGATTTTCCACCTGCTTTGGGGCATGTCCGTACTCTTCCAAAAGATCCTGCTCGAATTCTTTGAGGATCGCTTCGTCTTCGCTGCCCGCAAGTTTTTGGTACACGGAGATGCGTTCCCCTTCGTCGGGAATGTAGAACGACGGAAGTAATGCCGGGACTGGCAGAAGAATTTCGACGGCCACTTCGTCCTCAGCCTCCGGAGTTCCTCCGGATTGCAGTTCTTCAACGGCGCTTTTTAGCATCCGCAGATAATGCGAGACGCCAACGGTCTGCATTGTTCCGGATTGCTCGGCGCCAAGAATTTCTCCAGCGCCGCGGATTTCCAAATCACGCATGGCCACCTGGAATCCGCTTCCCAGTTCACAGGCTTCCACAATCGCACGCAGGCGCTTTTTGGCATCCTCATGTAGTTTCTGGCCGTGGTACAGGAAGTACGCATAGGCCTGTAATTTCGACCGACCGACACGCCCGCGCAGCTGATAGAGCTGCGAGAGACCGAAATGTTCGGCTTCATTCACAATGAGCGTATTGGCGCGGGGGAGGTCGATGCCATTTTCGATGATGGTTGAACTTACCAGCACATCAAACTCACCATTCTTAAAGCCCAGGATGCGCTCTTCGAGCACCTCCGGCTTCAATTGCCCGTGGCCCACTACAAACTTCGCCTTGGGGCACAGAAGTCTGAGCTTGTCCGCGAAGGCGTCAATGGTCTCCACACGATTATGCAGGACGTAGATCTGTCCGCCACGCTTCACTTCTGCCGTGATCGCCTCGCGAATAAGAATGTCGCTGTACTTGCGGACTTCGGTGATGATCGGCAATCGTCCTGGGGGAGGAGTGGTGATCGTCGTGATGTCGCGGAGCTTGTGAAGACCCAGGTTGAGCGTGCGCGGGATCGGCGTCGCCGTGAGTGTGAGAATATCGATCGACGCGCGCATCTCTTTAAACTTCTCTTTCTGCTTCACGCCGAAGCGCTGCTCTTCATCGATGATGAGGAGTCCCAAATTCAGGAATTTGACGTCATCCTGTAAAAGACGGTGGGTGCCGATAACGATGTCGATATCGCCTTTGCGGGCCTTTTCCAACGTTACCTTTTGCTGAGCGGCCGTGCGGAACCGCGAGAGCATGTCGATCTTCACGCCGAAGCCTTCCATGCGTTTGCGGAAGCTTTCGTAGTGCTGCTGCGCAAGGATCGTTATCGGTGCGAGCACAGCGACCTGCTTGCCTCCCTGCACAGCCTTGAATGCTGCGCGCATCGCCACTTCGGTCTTTCCGAATCCCACGTCTCCACACACGAGACGGTCCATAGGGTGCACGTCCTCCATATCTTTCTTGATGTCTTCGATCGCCTTCGTCTGCCCTGGAGTTTCCTGATACGGGAATTCTTCCTCGAACTTTTTCATCATCGGGCCGTCGCCTCCGAAGGAATGCCCGCGGGCCTTCGCACGCAGCGCATAGATCTTCAGAAGTTCTCCTGCGATCTTTGCCGTCTCTTCTTTGAGTTTGCTCTGCACTTTCTTCCAATCGTTGGTACCAAGACGAGTGAGCACGGGTTCATTCCCCTCTTCGTAAACGTATTTACTCAATTTATCGGCTTGATCCACAGGCACGAAAAGCTTGTCGCCTTCGGCGTAGGTCAGCTCCAGATATTCACGATCGGTTCCATCCACCTCCTTCTGCGTCATGCCTTCGAAATGCCCGATGCCGTGTTCCATGTGCACCACGTAGTCGCCCGGAACGAGGGAGGTGATGAAATCGAGCGCGAGCTTTTGGACCGATCGTTCACGGCCCGCTTTGCGCAAGGAGAAGATTTCACGGTCGGTAAGAAGCGCGATGCGGAGATCGGGGTTTTGCAGTGAGTGCGGAAGAAGATCGTCCCTTCCTGCGGGAACGAGAGTGATGGCCCCCGGGCGGCGCTCCAGTCCATGCGTGAAAGGAACATGCTCCTCCGTGCAGATGCCTTTGAGCTCGTCGATACGTTTGGTGACCACAAAGAGCGTCCAGTCCTGCTGCAACTTGTCGCGGACATCGTTCAGGAAATCCGTGAGCGTGTAGAACTTAAGTACGGAGAGGTAGCGAAGGTGAACGTGCGTCGTTGCTCCTTCCGGGAATGCCGTGAAGCGCAGAATGTCTGCGTTTTCTGGCACGGTGATGTCGTCTTGATCGTCGATGACGAGAACGTGGGACTCCGGAAGTTGTTCGGAAAGCGGCAGCATGCGCTCGTAGACGATCGGGCAGATATCCACACTGTCTTTTGTTTTGAGCGTCTTCCCGAGGTCTTCGGGATCCGTCTCTGCGATGGATTCCACGCGGTCGAATTCCAGAGCAATACGGTGCGGATACTTTTCCTGAATCGGCCAAACATCGAACGTGTCACCGACTCTGCGATACTGGCCGGGAAGCAGGAAGCGATCATCGCCGTGCATGTAGCCCATGGCGATGAGGGATTCAATGACCTGTGTGAAGGCGATCTCCTTGCCCTTCTTGAGCGCCAGGATGCCATCGGCAAAGTCGGAGAAGACGGGAAAATCCCGCTCCCAAACTTCGCGCGCAATGATCGTGCAGGGGATGTCTTTACCTTCCATGGAAAGTAGATAATTTCGCAATGCATCCGGGACAATTTCGCCGTCCTCGTTTTCCGTGGGATGAAGCTGGCGTGAAGGGACATCGAAAAATTGCAGCCAATGCTGCAGCGCCTCCGCATGGTTCTCGTCATTGGTGACCAGAAACGCCGGCCGCGGGCGATGGCGCAGGATGGTACCAAGAAGAAGCGCCTTTGCCGTTTCGTTGGAGGCGCCGCTTAATGTGAGGGTGTGTTTCGCCGCAAGGGCGTCGGCAAGATCGCGATGTGTCTTCTCACCGAGAAAAATCAGGGGGTCCACGGAACGAAAAAATAAAAAGGATGATATGAAACATTCTACGGAGACGCCTACGCACCTCTCCCCGTAGCCAAAATCTGCGTCTATTGTACGCTTACTCTTCCTGCAGGCGCAAGGGCATGATCAGATGCAATAATGCGTCCATCCCCGCGACCCGAAAAAGCGCCGGATGCTGGCTGTCGGTGATCTCCATCTCGATCTCCTCCCCCGGCACGCGGCTGAGGAAATCCAGAAGATAGGACGAGCTCAACGCGATCTTGTTTTCCGATCCGGTCATCTCGATGGGGAGCACGGCTTCATCGCGGCCGGCCTGCGTACTCGGGGTGATGATGCGCATGTCGCTCTTGCCGATATGGAACGTGAGATTGTTATTAATCTCCTTCGCGAAGTAATGCATGCGCCGCACAGCGGGGAGTAATTCTTTTACGGAAATCTTGACAGTGGTCTTCGGCGACTTCGGAATGATCTGCTGGTAATCCGGAAACTTTCCGTCGATAAGACGGGAGAGTAACTGCGTGGACCCGGCCTGCAGCTCGATCTGCTGCGAACTTAAAGTGACATCGACACTGGACTCTGTTTTTTTCTTTTTCTTCTCCCCGTCTTCACCCTCCTGCCCGCCGGCCGAAGCCTTGGCGGAGGCTGGCCCTTCCTCACTTTTCTGCCCTTCATTATCACCCTTCTGTGACCCAAGTACCGACTGCAACTCATCAAATACCTTCGTCGGGATAATGCAGGAGATATCCGCCGCCTTCGCTCCCGTGATGGTGTACTCCGAAAGGCGATAGCTATCGGTTGCGACAAACACAAGCTTTCCCTTCTCGGAACGCACATACACGCCGGAAAGCACCGGGCGCAGCGTCGTCTTTGCCGCAGCAAAGGTGACGGTATGCAGGGCTTCCAGAAGCGGTCCTGCGGCAATCGGGAATGTCGTCTCTTTTTCTATGGGAGTGATGGTGGGGTATTCCGAAGCCGCCTCCCCAGAAATAAGGGTCTTTGCTTTTTTCGACGTACACTTCAATTGTGTTCCCTCACTCGTCTCCAAAAGAACTTCATGATCGGTGTTATATTGTGCAAAGTTTAAAAATGCTTTTGCAGGAATAGTGATTGCTCCTTCATTTTCAATTTCCGCGGGAAAACTTGTCACGATACTCAACTCCAAATCTGTCGCACTCGCGGTACACCGTTTTCCTTCCGCATGAAGTAAGATATTTCCCAAAATTGGAAGTGCCTGCTGATTGCTGATTGCCCTACTCACTAAGTGGAGTGCCTGTTGGAGATCGGTAGTTTTGCACAGAAGTTTCATGGTTCTATAATAATAGAAATAAGGTATTCAATACATTAGTCATAATCGTAACCCCTTCCGAAGAGTACACAACTGGGGCCTGATCCTGTGGAAATCTCTCATAATCTTTAGGGGTGTTGGACATTATATTTGTATAAATGGCTTATAGACGCGACAGGCCAGGAATATAGGGATGTGTAATGAATGTGGAAAACTCGTGGATATCCTGACCTACCCTTTCGTGTCCTCCTTGATGGTCTTGTTTTTGGCTTGCGTCAAACAAAATATAGTATTCCCTGTGGATATCCTGCCTCCACGGTGGGGAGTGGGGTTTCCGACATATCCACATCCACTGTGGATAACTTTTTTGAACAAAATATGCCAATCGCCCTGCGGTAGAGACGGCATTCTATGCCGTCTTTCTTGTCCGGAGACGGCATAGAATGCCGTCTCTACGGATACATTTATAATCGTTTTTTATATTTCCCACGTTCCTCTGGGTCGATCGCGGATGTCCGATTTTCGCGCACTTCCACCTCGCCGTTCTTCATCGACACATATTTCCCTTCCGGAATGTCTCCACCGACGACTACTGCGGAATTAATGAACGTTCCAGCGCCGATTTTAGTTCCCGGGTGAAGGCTCACATGGATTCCGAGCCGGCAACCGTCGCCGATGGCCGCGCCGAACTTGGTGAGACCCGTGTCGATGCGCTCTTCGCCGACCGTAGAGAGGATTGTGCCTTCATCCAGCCGGAGATTTCCCGTCATACATCCGCCACCAAAGGAGACGTTTCTGCCGATCACGCTTTCTCCAAGGTAGGTCATATGCGTCCAGACGTGATCGGCAAGGACAGAAGACTTCACTTCCGTGTTGTATCCCACCACACAGTCGCGGCCGACACTGCTCCCACGCACGAGCGCATTATTACCGATGATTGTTCTTGCGCCAATCACACAAGGGCCGACGATCGTGGCGTGTGCAAGGACGCGGACGCCCTCGCCAAGGACCACAGAACCTTCAATAGCCGCTGTTTTGTGGATTGTTACATTCTTGCCCTTTATAGGCTTCTTAACGTCTTTTAAGAGCAATTCCAGAAGTGGAATCATGTGCCACGGATACTTCACCGCCTGCCAGTCGCCTTCATAGGAGGCCGCGAGATAACGATGGGATTGGAAGAGCTTTCCCAGTGCTTGCTCGTATCCGTCATCGCGGCTCTCATCCACGCCATTCAGCGCCTCAAGCAGAGCAGTGGGGTCGTTGTGTGCATGCGCGACGATCGTCACGAAATTGCTCGGCTCTTCTCCGGGCTTGGGCTTCTCCACAATTCCTGCGACGGAGGTTCCTTTCATGGTGAGGTAGCCGCCCGGAAAATATGCGTGCATTTTCTTCGCAAGGATTGCGCCGTCACCCTGGGCGGCCTTCGCGACGACAGATCGATACGCATCAGCCTCAACGACATCGTTCCCGCTGACAATAAGTACCGGTTCATTTTTGATCTTCGGAAGTGCGGAAAGAAGCGCGCCGCGCATACCAAGGTCGAGGTTCTTCTGTTCGATTGCAGGAAGCCCGGTGAGTTTTTTTGCGTCTTTGAGATTATGCGCGCCGCCGACGAGCGTAATTTTTTTGAGTCCGGCCTCATGCAATCGATCAATCTGATGTTCCAGAAGCGTCTTCCCGCAGATGGGGAACAGAGTCTTTTCTGAGAGCGGCCAGAAGCGGCGAGAGCGGCCGGCGAGAAGCAGTAAAACCTGCATATCTCCTCAATCGTAGCGGAAGATTCCAATCCTGCGCTACTCAAGAATCAGTGAAATTTCGCCTTCCTGGTCGGTTCTGCGGATGGTGATCCCGGCGTCCCGGAGGCGGTTCAAGACACCCCAATGCGGATGCCCGAATGGATTGTCCTTACCCGCGGAAATCACGGCCAGATCAGGAGCAACAGCGAGCAAAAATCCGGTCGACGTCGAAGTTTTGCTTCCGTGGTGCGCCACTTTCAAAATGTCTGATCGTATGTCGGCACCGGTTTTTAAAATCCCCTCCTCTGCTTTTTCCTCGATGTCGCCCGTGAGAATCATCGACGCTTCTTTATACAAAACACGGATGACGATCGATGCGTCATTGGTTTTCTTCGGAAGCGGTCCTGATGGCCAGACAACGTCGAGCGTGAGTCCGTCATCAAATACAATGTCCTGTTTCGGATCAGCAATAATTACAGGAATATTGTTCTCAGCGATACGCGCCAAAAGCTTTTGGTACTGCGGTTGCTGCGTATCGATCCCACTCAGCAGGATCGCGCCGATGCGGTAGCGTTCCATGATCTCCGGGAATGCTGCGATATGGTCAAGATCCGAATGGGAGAGAACAAGGAGGTCGATGGTCCGATCGAAAAAGGACATATGTCCGGCGATCCCCTCAAGCGCGGAAAAATCCGGGCCGCCATCCATCACAATCTGTTTACCGGATGGTGATACGAGGAGGATCGAATCCCCCTGACCAACATCGAGAATATGAGCATGAAGGCGGCCGTCGGGAAGCTTGACGATCTCTTTGGTCAGGAGACCAAAGAAACCAAGGAAACCAATGAGACCGAGGATTATTCTCTGTCGGTGTTCGTGGCGCTCGCGTTTGGTCATCCCTCCAAACTACACATCTTCAAGCCAAAAAACAGGTGTACAAACGTACAGCCGGCAAGAGAAATGACCAATGACCAAAAAACAATGATCAGGCAGGGAAAATGACCAAAACCCGATAACGCAATGACTAGGCAATACTCAATGATTTAATGTCATTGGTCTTTGGTTATTGTTTGGTCATTGGTTCCTGGTCATTGGTCATTTCTTTGTTCCCTTCTTCATTTTCCTCCATCCTGCATACGCCCCGATGCACGAGGAGCCGACGGCGAAGAGGCCAAATCCGGAATTCGCAAGATTGCGCGCGCGGATCTCCGCAAGGATCCGCTGCTCTGTAAGAACGTCCACGCTCGGAACCACGCTTCCAACGGGCGGCATTGTGGGCCACACCGGAGGCGTCACCGATCCCTGAACTGGCGGCATCGTGGGGACAGCGCCGTTTCCAGCGAGAGTAACAGAGTCAAAGACTCCGGTCGAGGTTGCTCCGTACACATTTACCACCTGCAGCGAGATGCCGAACATTCCGGGCTGCACGCCGGCGAATTCCACACCCGCAATATCCATCGGCACCATCTGCGGTTGGCCGAAGGTCTGGCCACCATCCAGACTCTGGCGCACCGCATAGTGCGCGATGTCGCCGCGGGTGATATCCGCCTGCCACTGCGCCACGACCGTGTATGTTCCGCCGAGTTCCGGAACGGCGTGCAGGCTGAAGCCCATGACGTCCGCCGGCTTCGTCGGGTCTGTCACCACCGGAGCGGTGGGCACAACAGGTGCAGTTTGATCGGTACCGAGTTCATGTCCTGTAAAGAATGCCGTGCGGTCCGTGGCATCCAGCGGCTGGCTGTTTGTTCCCTGCAAGGGCTCGCTCAGTTTGACGTTATACACGGCGCCTTTCTGCTGGGTCTGCGTGTCCGCCACAACGACGGTATCGCTCACGAGAATCTGCGTAATCGGAAGTGGCGCTCCGCCCGGGCCAACAATCATAAAGGCCTGCGGTGCGGCCTGCGGATCCACGGTCACAGGACCGGAGAATGTGAGCTTCACCTGGATCGGCGAGAGCGCTTCGGCAAGAAGCAGATGCACGCGGCCGTCATCCACGGGTTCGGTATACGTGGGGATGGACTGAACGCTCGCAGAAGAACTCGAAGAAGAGGGCACCATGAGGACGGAAGCCGCGCTCGAGGACTGCGCCTGCATCGAACGAGAAGACTGTTCCAGGCGCGGAGCCTCTGAAGAGGCGGCTGCCTGCGCGAGATCGATGTGAACTTCCTCTACGAAGGACTCGCTCTCCTCTCCTACATTGTTTACCGCGAGCACCGTAACGTAGAGAGATCCCATTACCGGGGGCGTGGTGAAGACAAAAACGTTTTCCGTTCCCTGCGTCTCCTCGAAGTCATCGTAGACTCCCCCACTTTCCAGGATGGATTCCGAACTGTAGTAGAGGCGGTAGCGTACGACTGAAGAGTCCGTGGAAGGCTGCCACTCGATCCGCACCTCACCATTCGCCTCCTGCGTTCCAGAAAGGCCCGTCACGGCTGGCGGAGGCGCGGCAAGCGTGATCGTCGGGATCAAAAATCCAAGCACGATGGCGAGAGATCTGAGGCGGGACATGGTTTTTGTGTTCATCAGTATTTTAGCAGATTTTCCTCTGTCCGGCAATTATCGTTTTGAGCCCTGCCTATAGCTCCTTTTTCATAAACAATGTGTGTATCCCCAGCGCCCATCCCCCAATGATCATTCCTACTGATGCCACCGCCAATCCCACAACCGAAGAGACTTCATTGTGCAGTACCGGGGCAAACCTCCAGAGTCCCGCTCCAAGTGCGATGGCGTAGAGAATGATCTTCCCGATTCCCGACACAGGTATCGAGACACGCATAGCTTGGAGAGCTGCGAACACCAAAACAGTCGCGAGGAAGATATGCACGACGTTGCTCGTGACCGTCGCACCGATATAACCGTACTGCGGGATCAATGTGTAGTTGAGCGCGATCGAAAGTACAGCGCCGCAACCGAGCATCGCGATCAGCGGTTTTGATTTTCCACGGTTGAGAAGCACGTAGAACCCGTACTGCACGAGGCCATTCAGAAATACCGGAAGTCCCATGAGCATCAGCGCCGTGTCCGATCCATGTCGTATCGGTGTACTCAAGTACGCATCAGTCGTCAGGAGCTGTACCAGCGGCCGCGACCAGAACGCACAGAAAAGTCCGGCGGTGATTCCAAGGAGCAGCAAGATCATCAGTGTTTTTCCAAGCAGAACGGCAGTGTCCTCCCCTCTTCCGTCGCGCTCACTCAGGGTTGGCAGAACAGAGTTCAGTAGGAATGTTGGGATGATGTACCCCATCTCTACCATCCGCAGTACGAAGCCATATTCAGCGTTCTGGATTTCAAAATCAGGTCGCAGAAGCGCGATCATCGTCACGTCCAACTGGCGGTAGAGCGCCATGCAAAGGAAGGCGGCCCCGAACGGAATCGACTGTCGCAAAATCGAAACCATCACCGCCCGGTCGGACCGCAGCCGGATCGTTTCAAAGCGCGCCGCCGTGATCCAGGAGATCAAAAAAAGCACAAAAGCGCCGATGCCGCCGATGAGAAGAAAGGCGTAGAGGATGTCGGTGCTGTTCGAGGTGTGGACGCCCGCAACAATGAAAAGTCCGATGAGCCCCGTGGTGATCACCCGTTGGGTCACCTCCGCGAGAAACACAAACTGCATCCGGTAGTGGACCTGGAAGACCGTCCGGAGAATTCCCGCGAGCAATGTGAAAAGCGGCACGAGCGAAGCGATGGTTACCGAAAGTGGCAGCGGAGTTCCGCGCCACTGCGGCATCATCCAGATCAATGCGATCGCGAGGCCGAGCGAGAGAAGCAGAATCACAGAGCGGATAATGATCAATGCTCCAAGCACGGTTGCACGGTCCTTCGCGCGGGCCATTTCGCGTACTCCTACAGCGTATAGCCCGAAGTCCGCGAGGATCCCGAAGAGCTGCAGGAAGCCGTAGGCCGAGTTGTAGTTTCCCGCGAGTTCTTTACTGAGCCCGATCGCGACGAACTTAACGGTCAGAATCGAAAGTGCGGCCATCACGATCTGGCTGCCTAATTGCCATAGCGTTGACGAAGCGATCTGTTTTGTAGGCACCCCCAGAGTCTATTGCAAAATCGCTTAAATGCCATAGAATCACAACCGACGCATGTCCCTGCCCTTCACCCACCTCACATCCACAAAGCAGCTCACACGGAGCGACACGGATGCTATTTTGGCGGTTGCGAAGGAGATGGAGGGAGTTCTCAAGAAGGGCGGATCAGATCTTCTCAAGGGAAAAATTCTCGCGAGCCTTTTTTACGAGCCGAGCACGCGCACACGGTTGAGCTTCGAGTCCGCGATGCAACGCTTGGGAGGAGAGGTGGTCACGGCAGACGGCATCCAGTTCAGCTCGCTGTATAAAGGAGAATCCATCGAGGACACGATTGTGGTTGCCGGCCAATACTGTGACATCATCGCCATGCGCCATCCGGAAGTAGGAAGCGCGGATCGTGCTGCGGCGGTTTCTCCAGTTCCCTTCATCAATGCCGGCGATGGACCGGGCCAACACCCCACACAGGCGCTTCTGGATCTCTTCACCATTCAGAAGGAATGCAAAAAGATCGACGGGCTCAACGTCGCGATGGTCGGAGACCTGCGGTATGGCCGCACGGTGCATTCCCTCAGCTTCCTCCTCGGGCTCTATGACAACATCGAACTCACCTTCGTCTCGCCAAAAGAACTCACGATGCCGGAAAAAGTAACAAGTTTCTGCAAAGAGAAAAACATTACGTTTTCCGAAGCCAGCGATCTCGAAGCCGCACTCGATTCCGATGTGCTCTACATGACGCGAATCCAGCAGGAGCGCTTTGCCGACAAGAGCGAATACGAACGGCTCCGCAACGTCTACACACTCAAGGCGGCGCATCTCAAAAGCAAAAAGACAGTGGTGATGCATCCTCTTCCCCGCCTTTCTGAAATCAGCACTGATGTCGACACACTTCCGAACGCCGCCTACTTCCGCCAGGTCCGTAACGGCGTCCCGGTCCGCATGGCGCTGCTTGCCATGCTTCTTCAGAAAGCATGATGCCCCCACTTATCATTCTTCTCCCGCTCCTTCTGGTCGGGAGTGTTGCTTCCACGATTGCTGGTGGAGGTCTGGGGATTCTTCTGACGGTCGTCGCGAGCATGTTCCTCGATATCCGCACGAGCGTCGTTCTCGTGGGCTTGCTTGGATTCATCATCCAACTCGCAAAAATCTCGCATTTTCGCAAAGACATCCAGTGGCAGATGGTAGGGTGGTACGTCGCCCTCGGGATTCCGACGAGCATCGTGGGTGCAGTCCTTCTCTTTGTACTTCCTGAACGTTGGGTGGAAGTCGGATTGGGGACGGTGTGTCTGATCTTTGTCTTCATGCAGATGCGCAGACAGAAGATTCGCATCCCGCCAACGCGCACCAATCTTCTTCTTGCCGGTGCCGGTAACGGTCTTCTTTCAGGGATGATCGGCAATGGCGTTCTTCTACGCTCTCAGGCACTTCTTGCCTTTGGCCTTACCAAAGAACAATTCGTCGGTACCTCTTCGCTTCTGGCCTTCATCCTGAATCTCAGCAGGAACACCGTGTACTTACAGCAATTTCCCTGGACGCAAGAAACCGTCGTCCTTCTGCTTCTCTCGATCCCCGTAGTCATGATCGGCGTGCGGCTCGGGCGGTACATCCTCCAATTCGTCAGTCCGAATACATTTGAGCTTCTGATGTCTTTCGTTATCGTTGCAGGGGCGATCAAGCTTCTCTTCTTCCCGTCATGAGCAATCTCATCACCCTCCCCGGCCTCATCGACTGCCACGTGCACTTCCGCGAACCGGGGCTGACGCATAAGGCGGATATGGTTTCGGAATCGGCAGCAGCCGCTGCAGGCGGAGTCACGACGGTATGTGAAATGCCGAATACGGTCCCCGCGACAGTCACGGTGGAGGCGCTCATGGATAAAGTACGTAGAGCGGAGAAAATTCGGAATTCAGAATTCAGAATTCAGAATTTTGACATGCGATTCTTTATGGGTGCCACTGAAAAAAAACATCTACTCGCCTTACGAGATATCTGGCGAGGATCTTCTCCTGCGCTTCAGCAACTTAAAAAAAGGTGTTGTGGGTTAAAAGTATTTTTCGACCACTCCACGGGCAATCAAGGAGCGGATCAGGAGACGATCACGGAAGCGTTCAGGATGTGCGGCGAGATGGGGATACCGTTGGTGGCGCATTGTGAAGATGCAGAAATAAATTCAGTTACGGGTTACGGGTTACGGGTTACGAGTGACGATGTTTCGATCCACTCAAAAATGCGTCCGCCGGAATCTGAAGTTGCTGCGATCAAGCGAGCGATTGATCTTGCGCGGGAATACGGAACACAATTCCACGTCGCGCATCTTTCTACAACAGGGGGATTGCAATTGGTTCGTGAAGCCAAAAAAGAAGGATTGCCCGTTACCTGCGAAGTCACGCCGCATCATTTGTTTTTAACGGTCGAAGATTACGAAACCCTTGGAACACTCGGAAAGATGAATCCCCCGCTCCGGTCTAAAGAAGATCAGGCCGCGCTCTGGGGCGGCATTGCAGACGGCACTGTGGATTGTGTTTCCACTGATCACGCGCCGCACACGCTCGACGAAAAAAAATCAGGTGATCCCTTAAAGGCGCCAAGCGGCGTGCCGGGAGTGGAGACGATGGTACCGCTTCTTCTGACGGTGGCGGCGGGGAAATGGCCGCATCCGAATCCGAATGCAAAAAGCATAAAGGAAAAAGCAAAAATACAGATTTCAGATATCGTGAGATTGTGTTTTGAAAATCCGAACCGGATCTTTCAGTTAGGAAGGACAAAAACAGACCGGACGATTACGGTGGATCTTGATCAGGAATGGGTTATCCATGGCAAGGAGCTGCATAGCAAATGCGGGTGGACGCCGTTTGAGGGATGGAAGGTGTGCGGCGCAATACTATGATTGCATTCCATGAATTCTGCGGAGTAGCATTTGTGTATGGCTTTTGAACAGGAAGCGACAGTGCCGGATGGAAATGAGAGAGACAAAGTCGAACCACGCAGGCTTGGGGCAGAAACAGTTCCGGCTGCTCCTGCTCAAGCTCCTGAACGTGCGCCCGCTATATCTGCAATGAGTGAGAGGGAAATAATCACAGCAGCGAAGCGTGAGATGGCTCACTTAATGCCATCACAATTAAGGTAGAGTTGTCCGCCTGGGTGGACGTCTTTACAGAAATTTCAACGCTTCTTCCAAGGCGTCGAATCTTTTCTGCGGTTTCACGTGAAATTTCTCGGGTGCGAAGGGCCGTCGCACTATCCAGCACTCCATTCCCGCATTCTTCGCTGCTTCTGCATCAAACGGCTGGTCACCGATGTACACGCATTCTCTGGGGTCAACGTTTAATTTCTGCGCCGCCATCAGGAGCCCATCCGGTCGCGGTTTGGATTTGCCTTCGAGATCCGTTTCATCCAAGAGCACCTTCACCAGTGACCGCAGCGGAATGCGGTGTTCGATCGCATCGATGTAGGTTTTATGCGATCCTGTCACGATGCCCGTGGGGTACTTCTTCGCAACGGTTTTGAAGCAGGTTTCCGCGTCGTCATGCCAGACGATTTCGTTTCGGAGCATCTCTTCATAAAGTTCATCGCGTTTGGTGCGCAAAGCTGCGTAGTGCGATTGCTCGATACCGAGCTCCGTGAGCCAATCGCGCATCGGTTTTCCGGATGGGTACAGAAGCGCGAAGTCTTCATCGCGAAAAGCATGGCCAATATCTTTCAAGACCCGGCGGTACGCCTCACGCCACAGCTTCGGTGAGTCGATGAGGGTGCCGTCGAGGTCGAAGAGGATGGCGGAAAAGGGCATGGGACAATTTTACAGGCATCCGTAGAGACGGACCTGTGGTCCGTCTCCTTTGTATCGGAGACGCACCCGAGGTGCGTCTCTACGGTAGATGTTAAACCTCGACAATAATCGGTATCACCATCGGTTCCCTATCCAGGGCCCGATCGAAATACCGGTACAAGGCGCCGGTGACGGCGCGCTTGAGGGCTTTGCGGTCTGTCTCCCCGCGATTCACGGCTTCCTCGTATGCTTTCTTGCTCGCGTGGATGACTTCGGCGGTGATGGTCTGTTGCTCGGAGCCGTAGATGAGTCCGCGGCTCAGGACATCAGGGTCGCCGACGAGACGTTTGCTTTCGCTGTAGGCCCGGAGGATCACCATGACCACGCCGGATTCACTCATGATCTTGCGATCCAGAAGAACCCGCTGGCCTTCGCCGGCAGATCCGCGGCCGTCGATGATGACGTCCTGGACCGTGAGCTTGTGCTTGCTCTTGCGAGCCGCGCCGTTGCGTTCGAATTCCAGGATCTCGCCGTTACTGAGAAGGTGGATCTGGTTATCCGGATAGCCGATGCTCTTTGCGATATCCGCGTGCGCGGCGCGCATGTGCGGTTCGCCGTGTTCGGGGATGATGTGGCGGGCGCGTACGAGGCGGTGCATCAGAAGGATGTCGCCGCGGTGGCCGTGGCCGGTCACATGCAGTGCCAATTCCTGGTTTGTCTTCACGATAGCTCCGCGCAGGTGCAGGTTATTGATCACCTTCGCGACAGCACGCTCGTTGCCGATAATCGGATTGCTGCTGAGGATCACCGTGTCCCCTTTCTTCACTTCGATGTGGCGGTGCGTGCCGAGACCCATGCGGGCAAGGCCTGCAGCCTCTTCACCCTGGCTTCCCGTAGTGATGATGAGCGCTTCGCGGTCGGGAACCTTGTCCATGCCCGGGCCCACTTTGCGTATCAGCCCGCGTGGGGCTTTCAGGTAGCCCAGATTCTGGGCGATCTCGGTATTGGTCTCCATGCTTCTGCCGGAGATAAACACTTTGCGGTTATAAGTCTTGGCGTGCTCCACGACCTGCTGGATGCGGTTCAAAAGCGACGAGAATGTCGAGATGATCACGCGGCCTTTGGCATCGCGGATCAGGTCTTCGAGCGTCGCGGAGATTTCGCTCTCGCTCTTGCTGAAGCCGGGCTTCGTGGCGTTTGTCGAGTCCGCGATGATCGCGAGCACTCCTTCTTTGCCGAGCTCCGCCAGGCGCTGGAAATCTGCAGGAGGTTCATCTCCCGCGGGGGTAAGGTCGAATTTGAAGTCGCCCGTATGGACGATCTTTCCGTACGGCGTATGGAGAACGATCGCGGCGGAATCCGGAATACTGTGCGTGACCCGCAGATACTCCACTTCCACTTTGCCGATGCGTATCTTCTGGCCGTAGGGAACGACGTTCAGCTTCGCCTGGCTCGTCAGGCGCTCCTCATCCAGGCGTTTCTTCACGAAGGCGATGGTGAGCTTGGTGCCATAGCTCGGCGGATAGTGCAGCTGCGGGAGCAGATGCTGCACCGCGCCGATGTGGTCTAAGTGCGCGTGGGTAAAGAGTACCGCTTTGATGCGGTTCTCGCGGCCCTTGAGTGACGTCATGTCCGGGATCAGGTAATCGATACCGAGCATGTCCTCGTCCGGGAACTGGAGTCCCAGATCGATGATGTAGAGGTCGCCGTCCACGTCGATGACGCAGCAGTTACGGCCGACCTGGTCGAATCCTCCCAGAGGATAAATGCGCAGTCCGCCCTTGCTCAGGACAGGTTGCGGAGGTGGGGCGGCGGCCGGCATGGGCCGTCCGTCATTCTGTACTCCGGGGCGTACCCCGGGTTGAGCCGGCTGTTGCTGGCCTTGCCGATGATGGTGCGGGGAATGTCCCCGGTTGTCCCGTTGATTCCCACGGGAAGGATGAGGAGCACCTTTTTGGGGGTGACCCTCTTTAGTATTCAGGTGCCTCTGCACCCATTGTCCGACGGTTTTCATTAAACGGTCTTGGAATAAATCGCTGCAATTGCAGTTCGTCTCTAGTGTATGCTCCTTTGCCTTTTGCGTCAATAGACTAATGTTGATAGTTCCTTTTTTTGGCTTATGATAAACGAATTTTCATTTTCAAAAAATGATTTTAGGATCGGGAGTCGGGAGTTCGGGAGGTCGGGAAGTCGATTTTCCCACTCCCCATCTCCCCACTCCCAATTCCCCAAGCCACTTGCCCCTGCCTCCCCCACCCGGTAGCCTTCCCTACCGTATGGACATTACGGTCCAATCGGGCCAGACCAAGGCGGGAAACAGAAGCGTTCTCTCGACGCTTTCCATGGAATCCGCGCACGGCGAACAGGTACTGCTGCTTCTTCAGATGGATGCGGACTCCTCCGACGCCAAGGCATTGGAAAAGGAGATGGCGAGTGTGGTGCGGCACAGCCTTCTGGAAACCGAAGGCGACGCCTCTGCCCGGCTCGATGGCACGCTCAAAGAACTCAACGGGCTTCTTAAGGGGCTTCTGCTTTCGGCGACCATCCAGGACGTGCATGCCATCATCAGCATCGTCGACCAGAAGGGTAATCTCCATGTGTCCCATGCCGGGCGCGCCGAGGCGTATGTGGTGCGCGGCGCTTCGGCAAGCCAAATTACCGAGTACTCGAAGGGCAAGTCCACGCCCGCGTTCGTCTACATCGCAAGCGGTTCCCTGGAGCCACGCGATATGGTCGTCTTCTCCACGCAGCGGCTTTTGAGGGCGCTCACACCGGCGCAGCTGGTGCAGGTGGCGCAACGCTCGGGCCATGTGGTGGATGAGATCATCCATACGCTTGACGGAGAGAAGGAGGAGGCGGCAGTTGCCGTCCTTGGCGTAGGGGGCAAGCATCAGATGGCGCTCGAGGACTCCCCCGCTCCGGCTAAAGAGCGGCGCGGCACTTCACCCATCCGTAACCGCGGCAATCGCAGAAGTGCGGGCGCGATGCAGAAGGTCACAGCATTCCTGCCCGTGGTCACAGACAAAGCCCAGGACATCATCAAAGGACTCGATCTTCCTGCCTTTGCGGCTTCGGCCAAAAAATGGACGGCGAGATTCCGCAAGGATCTCAAAGACCCTGCACACAAGCGTCGGGCGCATCTTCTACTTCTGGCAGGCACTATCGCAGCGTTCATCGTCATCTGGGCACTTTTGCAACTCACGATGAACAGTGAGAAGAGCAAGACGCGTGAGGAGCTCGGTGTGCTTGTGGAACAGATCGGCACGGAGATCCGCACGGCGGAGAACCGGCGCATCGCGGGCGACGTGGACGCCGCAAACGCAATCCTCCAACGCGCTGAGGAGCGGGCGAAGCAGGTCATGGATAACGAGCTCGGGCTCTACCGCATGGAGGCGCTCGATCTTCTCGATCGTATCCGCAGCAAGCGTGAAGAGATCAACAACATCGTTCGTCTGGCGCCGCGCATTGTGGCCAACCTCGCCGCGAAGAACCCCGACATCACCGCCCAGGGCTTCATCGGGCTCGCGGACGGCGAATTCGTCGCCTACGACCGCCAGGATCTGTACCGCGTGCTTCTCAACTCCGTTGAAAATCCCACACATCTCACGGATGAAGAGCTGATCGTTTCGGGTATCAACTTCCCGCGCTATCAGACGCTGGTGTTCCAGACGACGGGAAACACCGTGGTGGAGCAGATCGCGGGCCAGCCTACGGTCATGAAGACCGAAGACCCGGCCGGATGGATCACGGGACAGAGCATGGAGGCCTATCTGCGGTTCCTCTATGTCCTCTCCCCCGAGAACAACCAGATCTACAAGTACGAGCGCCTCAGCAACCGCTACGGCCCCCCGTCGCAATATAACGTGAACGGCGAAATCCAAAACGCTCTCGATATGGCCATCGACGGGAACGTCTTCATTCTCAAGGATGACGGCACGGTGGTGAAGCTTCTGCGCGGCGAAGTGAAGCCGTTTGTGGTCCGCCATGCCCCGGAGAACCTGCTCCAGGATGCCACGCGCATCTACAAAGTCTCGGACGGAAGCATCTACTTCCTGGACCCCGTGGGAGCCCGCGTCATCGTCGTTACTGATGGCGGCGCCACAGGAGAATCCTCCTATGTGAAGCAGTACGTGCTTGAGGGCGACCAGATCGGAAAGCTGATCGATCTCTACGTCGATCCGGATGAAACACGCGTCTACGTCATCGATGAGAAGCGTATTTATGCTGTTGATCTAGGGACGAAGTAATTTGCCATTGTCCATTTGCGATTTACCATTTGCGATTTTTAAATGGCAAATTGCAAATGGACAATGGCAAATCGCTATGCTGGCAGCATGCGCGTCCTTGTCTTCGGCACCTTCGACCACCTCCACCCCGGCCATGAATTTGTTCTAGGGGAAGGATCAAAGCGTGGCGCACTTCACGTTGTTGTTGCGCAGGATCTTACCGTCGAGCGCATCAAGGGACATCGGGCGGATCAATCGGAACAAGAGCGGATGCAAGCCATCAGCGACCGCTTTCCCGAAGCGAAGGTTGTGTTGGGGGATCATGAGAACTATCTCGCGCCGGTGAAAGCCATCGCCCCGGATCTGATTTTGCTTGGATATGATCAAAAGCTGCCGCCGGGGGTCGATCTGGGCGATCTCCAGTGTACGGTAGAACGGCTGCCTCCTTTTAAGCCGGAAAGGTTTAAGAGCAGCCTGAAGAGAGGACAGAAATAATAGGAAAGGCAGAAAGGCAAACAATCCTACCTTTCCTGCCCTCGGTAGACCTTCCTGCGTAATGGCAATTCTGCTATACTATCCCGATACCCACACAAACCATGTCCAACCATCCTTCCCTCTGGAAACAACTCGCTGGTGCCGTCATTGGCGGCTCACTCGGGCTTCTGGTCTATACCGCCTACGAGCACTCGTCACCGACCGTGATCGCATGGCTCACGATCCCACAGAAGGATCTTGCCAGTAACGGCGAAGGATCGCGTATGGCGGACAATGATCCCAACAACAAAGAGAATATCCGCTTTGAAGCCCGCGCACGCGAGATCGCTCAGGAATTTGGTGCTGCCTACAAAAATTATCAGGTGAAGGAAGCAGCTCCGGCATCTTCCGCCGCAAGTTCGGAGAGTGTTTCTTCCGAGGCCAATGCATCGGGAGTCGCTCCTTTCGAGGGCGCTATGGAGGAAGAGGCAGCTTCGTCTGCGGATGCGGGCGCATCGTCCTCTGGCGATTCTTCCGCAGAGACGGAGGAAGGCCGCGCGCAGGCTGTGCGGGAAATGTGGAACGATGAGAGTATCGAAAAGGCTCCCGGACCGGATACCGATGCGCTTCCGGATTCAGGACTCGGAGTGCTTGGAGCTCTTGTAGCCGCGGGTGTGGGTGCAGGAGGGCTGAGGGCCAGACGTACAAAGAGGGCGTAGGGCGTAGGGCGTAGGGGTGCTACTCTGCGCACGTGACCTTATCTGTTTTCAGCGTAGGACTTTTATTATTGTTCGGTTTGGCGTTCGGTAGCTTCGGGTCTGTCCTCGTTACCCGTGTTCCCAAAGGCAAAAACATCGGAGGGCGTTCGAAGTGTCCCGGATGCAAGACGCAGATCCAAAACAGAGATCTGATTCCCGTCGTCAGCTATCTCCTTCTCCGTGGCAAGTGCCGCAACTGCAAACGAAAGATTTCTCTGCGCTATCCCCTTCTCGAGCTCGGGAGCGCTGCCGTCATCGTTCTGCCATCCATCCTTGAAGGCTACATCGATCCGTTTACCGTAACACTTGGGCTTACGTTGTGGATATTCCTCCTCCTTGCGGTGATCGATCATGACTCCCAGGGAATCCCGGATGTGCTGACGCTGCCGCTGATTGCTGTCTCCTTTTTTTCCTCTTACTTTCGCGGAAATCTCTTATGGGAAGGTCCGATTCTTGGAGGGGTGTTTTTCGGCGTGCAGTGGCTTCTTTCCCGGGGCCGCGTTCTCGGGTCAGGCGATATCCTCATTGGCATTGCGATGGGATTCATCCTCGGCAGCTGGCTTCCGACACTCATCGGCATCGGGCTTTCCTATGTCATCGGTGCAATCGCAGCAGGGGCGCTTTTGATCACAGGAAAATATAATCGAAAGAGCAGAATCGCGTTCGTGCCGTATTTGTTTGCGGGGACAATGGCGGGATTATTACTGGGTGATCGGATGATAATGTTTTTTATTTTTTGAGCATATGAAATTGGGACTTGCGTCATCAATCTAGTAGATGAGGGACAAGTCCCAGAATATCTACGATCGACATTTTACGATAAGCAATAGCTTTCGCCGCCCCCGCACCTTTTTTCACAGAACCTGGTACTTCCAGTTCATACCCCAGCTATGGAAAAAGGTGCGGGGAGGATGTCTATGCAGACGTACCCATAATATGCTCTTTTGATAATTTGTCAAATGTCACTTTTAGCCATTTGGTGAGCTATTCCTAAGAGAATTCAGTATTCTAGAGGTGCATTGTCTATGAAAGTTGTCGCCCAAAACCGCCGCGCACGTTTTGATTACGAGATCGTCGAAACCCTGGAAGCCGGCATGATGCTGACCGGTCCGGAAGTGAAATCCTGTAGAGAAGGGCACGTCAGTCTCACGGGAGCCTACGTTCTTCTGCAAAAGGGAAAAGCGATCCTCCGCAATGTCACCATCGCCCGGTATCGTTATGCGGCCGGAACACAGGCCAATGAACCCGACCGCGAGCGCGAACTTCTTCTCAAAAAAACCGAACTCCATCACCTTACTTCAGCCACGGATCAAAAAGGCATGACGATTGTCCCTCTGGAAATACGCGCCGGGAAATATATCAAGATCTTGATCGGCTTGGGGCGAGGCAAAAAGAAGTTTGATAAGAGATCCAGCATCAAAAAGCGTGATGTAGAGAGGAGGCTGAGGGAAGGACGAGAGTATTAGTGTATGAGTATACGAGTATATGAGTATATGAGTATATCAGTGTATTAGGGTGCCATGTTATCAAAGCGGCTCCCTCATATACTGATATACTCATATACTTATATACTTCCATTGTGTCCCTCCTCCCCCAACCCCTTCAGCGTGCCATCGAGGAGTTTTCCAAACTTCCGGGGATCGGACATAAGTCCGCGGAGCGCCTGACGTTTCATCTTCTTCGAAGTTCCAAAGCATCGCCCGAAGCGCTCGGAAATGCGCTTTTGAATCTCCGGGTGGAACTTAACTATTGCAGCGAGTGCCAGATGGTCACTCTCCAGAAAAAATGTTCTGTGTGCGAAGACAGGTCCCGCGACCAAGCAACCATTCTCGTCGTCGAGTCACCACTCGAAGTGATTGCATTTGAGAAGACAGGATACAAAGGTTTGTATCATGTGCTTCATGGTGTCCTCTCTCCTATCGACGGCATGGGGCCGGAGCAATTGAAACTTAAGGAACTGGTCGATCGCTGCGGTAAAGGTGGCATCGGAGAATTAATCATCGCCACCAATCCGGATATCGAAGGCGAAGCGACGGCCACCTATATCCGGCAGAAATTAGGGCAGCAGGTAGCCAAAATTACGCGTCTCGCGCACGGGCTTCCCATGGGTGCGGACATTGAATTTGCGGATCAGGTGACGCTGAAAGAAGCGATAGCGGGGAGGAGGGTGTTGTAGGTCGTCGGCATGTATTCACGCATAATCTAGCCGCACCCCTGCAGGCGATGCGGCTAGGAATTTTCCACATAAAAATGCTGGCTGTCCTTGTGGGGACAGCCAGCGGGTCTTTCGTTCGGATTCCCTCCTTACTTTCTTGTTCACGATTGGTAGGACGTGCTCTTTACGGTGGTATCTGGATACTCAATCCAACTGAATTGAGTTGAGCCACCATTGTCTCGATCGAGCCACCGGATGAACCCCGGATCATCCAATTGCAGAGAAACCTGCAGAGATGATACTTGTGTTGACGTGTTGGGGTTCGTCACATTCACCTGGAGAACAAACGTTTTATCTTCGCCCTGGCTGATTTCCGTATCAACCAACGAGGCATCTAGCCCCGTGAAGATAACCCGGAATGATCCGGTAATCGTTCCACTGGCAGCAGTCGCCGTGCCGTCCAACCGCTCCAAGCGGTACGTACTGGATGAAACGGTTGCATCCGCCTTATTGATGAAGCGGAATGCTCCAGCATCCATGGCCACGTTCACGGCATTCACCGTAAACGTGAGCTGGTCCACAACGACCTTATTCAGGCCGTTCTGTGTGTTCGTGTTCGCCGCTGCGGCGAATTTGAACTGGCCAACATTGCTGGGCCCCGTCGGAACGGCAGTGCCGTTCGCGTCGGGGTTGACGTTCACTATCGAACTAATCTTCGACATCACCACGGTGTGGTAGGGTCCCACAATATCCGCGGCGATATCCGCGGCGATATCATTTGATGAGATACCTCCTTGAGCGAACACCGCATCGACGTCCGCGGCAAACGTGTCACCACGAACTCCTCCGTTTGTGTCAGCATTGACTCGAACCTTGATAATTACATCTTGGTTCGAGCCTTTACCAACAACCAATTCTCGATTCGGCATACGGAAACCGTAGTTGTCACCAGTGATGGCTCCAGCTTTGGTCCCCACCGCGAACGGTGTTGTAGCTCCCGGTAGGAAAGCTTCCAGCCGGTCGAT